>Ga0181538_10000044_pt1 | contig 116329 bp, 102 predicted proteins | sample PEATcosm2014_Bin_40_FD_119773 | JGI IMG/M metagenome (GOLD analysis project Ga0181538, IMG submission 119773) | Peatland microbial communities from MTU Mesocosm Facility, Houghton, MI, USA - PEATcosm2014_Bin23_30_metaG | ecosystem: Environmental > Terrestrial > Soil > Wetlands > Peat | place... | reverse complement strand
GTTCGTCCAGGGGGCGCACTGCGACGGCGGGGACGTGTACCTCACCTACGGTGCCGCCGACCGCTGCGTCGGCGTGGCCACCGCGGACGTCGGTCTGCTGTTAGAGGCTCTGCACGCCGCCGCCTGAGAGGTCGCGGCGTGAGGCGACTACCGACGATCGCCGGACACGACCGCCTCCGCCGCCGACAGCTCCTGCAACTGGAGCATCGTGCCCACGAACGCCAGGGTCGACTCCGCCCCCTCGTTGCGGTTCACGCCATCTGGCTCCAGACCGTCGAAGCCGCCGCCGGTCGCGGGATCGAAGACCGCTACCCCCACATCGTTGTCTCCGAGGAACCACGCACCCGAATGGCGCGCCGCCTCTGCCCAACGGCGATCTCCCGTGTAGGCGAAGGCTCTCGCGCATGCTTCCGTCATCGCCCAAGCCTCGATCGGTTGCTGATCGAACGCCGGCTGCGGCCCACCCCGTCCGCGGCCACCCACAGGCGTGAAGCTGAAGTGACCGTCGACCGTCTCCTGATCGACGAGCCATCCCAACAGGTGCAGAGCATCTCTGGCGGTGCGCCGTCTCCCCATCGCGGTGGCCGCCGAAAAGACCGCGTCCGGCAGTAGCGCGTTGGCATAGCTCAAACGGGGCTCCGGCCATGGCCACGCGTCGGTTGTGGCAGGGCTGGGCAGGCTGTCCGCGGCGTCACTTACCAAGCGGCGCGCAGCGGCATGGGTGGGTACTGCCTGCAGGAGCTCGACCGCGCCGAGGGCGGCGTAGGCAACTGCGCGAGGGTGTTCGGAGCGGAAGTCCGCGGCCTCACCGAAGAGGACGAGAGCTCGATCGCGCAGGTCCGGCCACGGCGCCCGCGCCGCCGCCGTCCCAAGACCCAGCAGGGCGCGGCCGGCCGCGTCGTCGCTGTGTGGATCATCCGTCCAAGTGCCGTCCACGCCCTGTCGTAAGCGAAACCAGCCCCCGCCGAGATGAGCCCGCTCGAGGAATCTGAGGGCGACCTGGGCCAGGGCGGGCGCGTGGGGGTCCGGGGCCAGCCGAGACGCGACGGCGAGCAGCCGCCCGGCGTCGTCGGTGCAGTAACCGCACTCCGGCCGTGGACAGTCCAGCTTCGCGTGTTCGAAGATCCCAACCGAATCGGATAATCGGGCCAAGTGACGCAGAGTCGGCAACGGCGCCACCGTCTCGGTCACGCCACTGCCATCGCTGGCAAGACCTCCGCGATGAGCGAACGGTAGCTCGCGCCGACCACCGGCCAGAGCAGGGCGGCCCCTTCCCGCCGTGAGGCAGCGGCCATCCTCGCCGCCAAGCCGGGCTCGTACAGCACACGGTCGAGAGCGGCCGCCATGGCCTGGAAGTCGCCCTGGGGAACCGTCAGCCCAGCGCCTCGGGAGAGCAGCTCTTCGGCGTGCGGGAATCGCGTCGCAACGACCGGCTTGCCCGATGCGACGGCTTCGACGAGGACACCAGAGCTGACCTGGTCGCGAGAGTCGTAGGGCAAGAGCACGACATCGACGCTGCGGACCAATGCGCGCAGGGACTCCCAGTTCCGGTAGCTGTCGTCGAAACACACGCGGTCGGCCACGCCCAGGGCGCGACTCTGATCTCGCAGCTGGTAGCGGTAGCGCTCACCCTGTGCGGCGAGGACTTTGGGATGAGTCCGCCCGGCAACGATGTACACCGGTGCGGGCGAACGTTGCTGCAGGAGCGCGATAGCGGAGATCCCGCGCTCGATCCCCTTGCCCGGGCCCAGGAGACCCCAGGTCAGGACGGCCGGTCGTTCGATGTCGGGCAGCACCGGTCCTGCAAAGTTGGCGACCGCGCCGTGCGGTACGACCACGACCTGTTCGGAATCCGCGTCATGGACCGCGATCAGGCGACGGCGTGCGGCCTCGCTCTGGACGACGGTCAACGATGCTGCCGCCATCACCTGTTCGAGAATGTCGCGCTGGTGGCACGACGGATCACGTAGCACCGTGTGCAGCACCGCTACGAGCGGCACTTGCACGGCCTCGACCAGCTCGAGCACGTCCTGCCCATCAGGCCCTCCGAACAGTCCATACTCGTGCTGGAGCACCACGGCATCCGACGACTCGACGGCCGCGACCGCCCGAGAAAGGGAGGCGTTGTCGCCGGCGATCCACTGGGCGACAACCTCCCGGTGTGCGTCGGCCTCGGGTCGGTCGACCACCCGGACGACCACAGTGCGCCAGCCCGACTCCGGAGCGGCGATCGCCGCCGACAAGTTGCTCGTGAAAGTGGCCAGCCCGCAGACGGTCGGCGGGTAGGTGCCCACCAACGCCACTATTGGCGTAGGCATGATCATGTTGGCCACGAATGGCACACCCGTGCTGGAGAATTCGGGCGACTCTGATGCCCCACCCCCGTCGCCGCTCATCCGGCCGTGCTGTCGCCATGCCACTGTCATGGGAAGGGACCGAGGGCCCTCCGCATCGGCGCGATGGCCATCGCGGCCGGGTACGCATGCACGACCACTCTCGTCACCGGGTGTCATGTCCTGATCCATCCATCTCTCCAAGTTCCGTCGGCTCGTGTTCCCCATGTGCCACGCAGGACGCCCTCCGCGAAAACGATGGTGCGGACACGGCGAAGGCAATCAAGCACGGCCTGGTCATCTGGGGACAATGCCCTCCTCTTCCGCATGATCAGAAGAGGCGTCGAGCCTGCACCCGGGCAGTGACCTAAGCGGTCGTCCTAGCCGAACGGAGCGTCCCTGCTGAGAACTACACGAGTAGTCTACACCGCGGAGGGCATGACAACAGGGCGCCAGCTCCGGCCCGCGCCCGATGTACGGCGTGAGCCGCCCCGCCCACCGTTCCTCGCCCCGCACCTGCCGATTGGCCGCCGAAGCCGTGCGGGTCGTCGCTGCACCGTAACTCCAGGGTACTTGGCTCAGCCCTGCGTGATGACCGACTCGACCTGAAGCACCCGAAGTGGTCTCGTGGCGGAGGTCACAGAGTTGGCAAGGAGTCCTTCACCTCCGACGACGCCGGCGTCGTCGGACAACGCCCAGTTGACCTGCCAGGAGATGGATGCCTCGAGTCCCTGGTAGGTGCCGAACGTGGACTGGCTGAAGATCGACTCGCACGCCGTGGCCTGCGCCGCCGGGGAAAGCGACCCTTCATACGACGAGCCAGGCCCGGGACATACGAGGTCCAGGCTCTCGGGCTCAAAGGTGACTCCGCCCTCGGGGTCGTCTCTGGGGTCCGGGAAGCTCCACTCCGCCCTCCAGGTCACGTTCATCGGCGTCGCCCACGCAGTGGCAACGAGCCCGCCGCCGGCTGCGGTCGCCTTGACCATGGTCCAGTCCCGCGCGTGGATCCACAGCCACGTCGGGAAGTTCACGATCGTCGCGTCCTTGAATTGGTCGATGGACGAGGGAGACGTGGAGATGATCGGAGAAGGCAGCTTCGCTCTGGCGAGCGCCGCGTTGATCAGCGGTGGAAGATTCGAGGAAGACGGGTCCGGTACCGTGTCCCAGAAGATCCACAGGTACATCACCTTGCCAGTCGGCGTCCTGGCGGACGGCAGGTCGGACTCGACGGCACCTCCGCCCGTGGGCACCTGGCCGGGTGTCGGGCAGGCCACAACGTCGAAGTGATCCGAAGACTCGGCCCGTCTCAAGAGCGCGGCGCCCCAGAGGTCAATTGTCCAGATACCGGGATAGCCGCCGCCACGCGGTGCCGTCCAGAAGATGGCCGGAAGTCCGGCATTGGCCAGAGCGCTGTTGAGGTTGCTCATCGAGGAGCCGACGTCGTGCCAGGCGCACAGACCTAGACCACCTGCGGCACGGCCCGTGTAGGGTCCGGGGCCCTGTGGGCTGCCGAACCACCACACCCAGGACCAGATGGACGAGCCGGTCGAACCCGCTCCGCCTCCGTTGCCTGCGGCCGTGGCGATGCGGGCGGCCGTGGCGGTGCGGGCATGGGCGGCCGGGACGGCGGTGCCGGTGGGTGCGACGCTGCCGGTGGGTGCGATAGCGGTCGCGGCCTCAGCGTGGCCCACCAAGGGCCGGGGCCAGAATCCGTAGCAGGGGCCAGGCAGGAAGGCATCCGGCTGGGGGGCCGTCACGGACCTCTCAAGTTTCCACGAGCTCCTCACCTCGGTCATGTCCGTGGTGTACGCGGTAATCCCGGCTCCTCCACCGAGCCAAGCCGGCGCGGCGATGTCACCGGAGCGGAAGTGACTGCCTGGGTCGTAAGAACATGCCGTGACTACGGCGCTCGATCGACCGAGCGATACGACGCGCATGTTGGCGATGCGCCAGGTCGACGGCCCGACCACGCCGGAAGCGGCCTGCGCCGAGAGATACGAGAGCATTTGGTCGTCTTCCGGGCTCCCCGGGACGACACCGGCGCCAAGGCTCCGATAGCTCAGACCGCCGACCGCGCTCGCGGTGTAGAAGGCCTCCATCTCGGCCTTCCATGCGGAGAGCACCGCCGCGACGACCCGAGCGCTCCGGGTTCCCCGGACGGTCTGGATGTCCCGGACTCCACGGACGGCCCGAACGGCCTGCACTCCCTTCGTGTCGCGGATGGTCCGAGCCACCGGCGATGTGCACGAGCAGCCGGCGAACACGAGGGTTCCCGCGGCCGCGCAACAAGCTGCTCGTGTCAGCAACCTGCCGGGCCCGGGACCAAAGAAGCGACTACGGCGATTGCGAGGACGGATGCTGGGGCGACAGGGACCGCGGGCCATGTCGACGATGGTCGCGACGCCACCTACCGCGTCAGCTACCGGCTATGGCTCGCGGCGGAGGTCACGCGGCGGGTGTCGCGCGGCGCTCGCTCTGCTGCGAGGTGCGCTACGCGCCCGGCGCGTTCGGCTGCGAAGACTGCTCCGCGTCGGAGGAGTAGGTGCCGGTCGGAATGCCTCCGCTCGACTGGGGAATGCCGCCCGAGGATCCGGGGATCCCGCCGCCGCCGGTAACGGTGGTCGGTACCGGAGTCGAGGGCTGCTCCGGAGTGTCGCCGGCTGCTGTCGGTGTCGGAACGAAGGAACCCTCTGGAGCCGCCGGCGCCACCAGAGTCGCAGATGTCACCGTGACCTGACCGTGCTCGGACTCGTGTTGGCGGATCTGCCCGATCAGTTCGGCAATCTTCGCGTCGGCGTCAGCAGGAGCGCGACCTGCTTGCTGGGTGTAGACGAGGCCACCAAGCTCGAGCAGAAGCGAGTCCGCATGCTTCTTCGCCTGCATGTCCGAGAGCTTGGCCTGTCCGGCTTTGGCTCCCTCCTGGGCCTTTTCGGCCAGCACCGTTGCTTGCGCCTTTACCTTGTCCATGAATCCCATGGCCCTGCCTCCGATGACGTCGTGGCCGCTCACGGCCGGACCTGTCCTGTCAGGACGCGACGCTACCGCCTCGAGGCGGCTGCCACCACGCCCGACCGGCGGATCGGCCACGATGTAGTCGTGGATCACTGCGAAGAATGCCACTTCGACTACGACGCGCTCGGGTCCGGTGCCGTGCCCAGCGCGCTGCGGTCGTTGGGAGCCCGTTTTGGGATGCGAGTCTCAAACGAGCGCGCCGACCCCACGCTCGGACTGACCATCCGCACGCGGCCGGGACCGAGAGCCTGGTCGGCGCTTGAATATGCGTGCCACGTGCGCGACGTCTTGCTCATCCAGCGCGAACGCGTCTACCTCACCGTCGTGGAGGAGTGCCCGAGCTTCGCGCGGATGTACCACGAGGAGCGGGCAAGCCTGGCTCGCTACGTCGCCGAGGAACCCAACGATGTCGGTCGCGAGCTGAAGGTGGCGGCCGAGTTGCTCGCCTGGGCATTCGAAGGCCTCGATGACGCACAGTTGCAGCGGCGCTGCATCTACAACTCCCCTGAGGCACGCGAACGCACAGTGCTCTGGCTTGGACGCGACGCCGTCCATGAGGGCGAACACCACTTGCGCGACGTCGACGCGGCATTGCGGTCAGCTGCAGCGACGCTGCGGTCAGCTACCGCGACTCCTTAGTCCGGGTCGCACCGTGCGCCGTGACCCGTAACGTTTGCCGGTAGCCGAACTCCGCCCGACCAGCCCGAGAAGGCGTAGCTTCACCCCGATGTCGTCGTCTGCTCCATCTGACCGCCGGCCCCGATCCGGCCTCGACCACATCCGAACGTCCGGCACGGTTGCAGCACGCGGAAACGAAGTTCGACCATCTTCGGCTCGATGCCGCTGCCGTGCGCAGTTACGGACAAGACGTGGCCGCCACCGAGACCGGAGGCTCTGATCTGCTCCGAATCGCGGATCTGCTGATCGCACCCATCGCTCACGCCAATGGGCTGGTGCTGTGCACCCGCGATCCAAACGACTCCACGGCCCTGATGACGCGCTTCGAGTCATTGGCGCCTGAAGCTCGTGCCCGCGTAAATGCTTCTGCCGTCTCGGATCGAGCACGCGCGAAGGGGGCGGCATCCGTTGGCTGCTGCATACCTCGAGCCGTCGAGCGGCCCTCCCCTCGGCTACGGGGAGGAGTGCCGACGCGTCAGCGAGATCAGGACTGGTGTCGAAGGACCACAGTCAAACGCTGACCAGCTCTCGCCAGCAACCTGGCTCGCGGTCGAGTCGTTCGCTCAGGCTCTGGGGGCTGAGCCGAAGACTTGCCTCGGGAACCGCGTCGACAAGCGCCCTGCGGCGGGAGTAGTCGTGCGCCGCACCGGCGAACCACTTGCGGCCCAACGCGGCGAGTTCACTCGGCGGCCGAGCCTGCTGATCACGGACGAGGTGCCCGAAGAGCCCAAGCGCGAGCTCGATGTCGGCGGCGACCGGAGCACGGCCGAAGATGGCGGCCCGGCGCAGCGCAACGGCCACGGCGCCCGCGAGGACGTCCTCGGCGCGCTCGCCGGGCTGGAGCTCGAGACGGTCCTCGAACCGGGTCGCGAGCTCGAGGGCGTAGCCCTGATCCGGTCCGGGAACTCCCAGGCCGGGCTGCCGCAAGAGCTGAGGGGCGGGGCGGCTCTCTCCCGGGCGATGCGGCGTCCATGGCGCCGGGGCGCCGATCCGCTGAACCTCGCGGACCTCGTGCTGCTCCATGATGGGTGCGAACTTCGGCTGGGTCATTACACGGCCTCGCCTGTCGCGGCGCCTGGCTCCGGGCTCTCGCCCGCCGCGGCGCGGATGAGGCCGAAGACCACGGCGTCCACGAGTGCCTCCCAGGAGGCCTCGATGATGTTCTCCGAAACGCCGATCGTCGACCAGCTGCCCTCGGCGTCGGCCGTGTCGAGCAGCACCCGCGTGACAGCCCCGGTCCCCTTGGCCGTGTCGAGGACGCGTACGCGGTAATCGGTCAGATGCACGTTGTGCAGCTGTCGGAAATGCGGCTCGATGGCGAGCCGGAGCGCGGCGTCGAGCGCATTCACGGGCCCGTTTCCTTCTGCTGTCGCCACGACCCGCTCATCGCCTATGTGGGCCTTGACCGTCGCTTCGGTGGTGAGCTCGCCCGGCGAGGACCAGGGATGGACCAGAACGGGACCGTCGTCGCTGACCAGCCCCTCAGCAGCGGTCGCCTCCCGGGAACGCCAGTCGGTTATGACACGAAACGACTCGATCGTGAACAAGTCGCCGAGCCGCCCGCCCGGTACGCCGGCCGCTGCGCGCATCAGCAGCTCGAGCGACCCATCGGCCGCCTCGAAGTGATAGCCGTTGTGCTCGAGGTGCTTCAAGGTGTCGAGGACACGGCCGAGCGCGGGTGAGTCGAGCTCGAGGCCAAGCTCGGCGGCCTTCATCTGAAGCGTCGAGCGCCCCGCCAGCTCGCTCACCACAACGCGAGTCCCGTTGCCGACGACATCGGGCGTCACGTGCTCGTACGCGTCCGACTTGCGGATGAGGGCGCTCGTATGCAAACCGGCCTTGTGCGCAAACGCCGCGGACCCGACATACGGTCGTTGAGGGTCGAGCGTCAAGTTGACGATCTCCGCGATGTGATGGGCGACCGACGTGAGACGCTCCAGCCTGTCGGCCGGGATCGTCTTCACACCCATCTTGAGGCTGAGATTCGCGATGACCGCCGAAAGATCGGCGTTTCCCGTACGTTCGCCGTAGCCGTTGATGCAGCCCTGAACATGGGTCGCGCCTTGGCGCACTGCTGCAAGGGAGTTGGCCACCGAGCAACCGCCGTCGTTGTGGAAATGGCCACCGATCGTCGCCGACGAGCGCGCCCGCACGTCGGCCACGACCTTCTCGACTTCGTCAGGGAGCGTGCCTCCGTTCGTGTCGCAGAGCACGAGCACCTCCGCTCCGGCCTCCTCGGCCGCAGCAAGGACACTGAGCGCGAACCTTGCGTCCCGGCGGTAACCGTCGAAGAAGTGCTCGGCGTCGAAAAAGACGCGGAGGCCGACTTGGCGCAGGTACGCCACCGAGTCAGCCGCCATGGCGACCGCCTCGTCGAGCGTCGTTCGCAACGCCTCGGTGACATGCAGGTCGGAGGCCTTCGCGACGATACAGACGGCCTCGGTTCCGGCTTCGACGAGGTGACGCAGCGTCTCGTCGCTACCGGCCTGTGCGCCAGGACGGCGCGTCGAGCCGAAGGCGACGAGCGTCGCGTTCTGCAGTCGCAATTCCTTCGCGGCCCTGGCGAAGAATTCCTCGTCCTTCGGGTTCGCACCCGGCCAGCCGCCCTCGATGCAGGAGACACCCAGATGGTCGAGTTGCTCGGCGACGCGCAGCTTGTCGTCGACTGTGAGCGAGATGCCCTCTTGTTGCGAGCCGTCCCGCAGCGTCGTGTCGTAGATGTCGACCGCGGCCGGGAGGCCGCGCTCAGGTGACATAGTCGAGCCAGTCCTTGTACTGGTCCACCTTGCCCCGGACGGTCGCGAAGTACGTCTCCTGGATCTCACGCGTGATCGGTCCGGGTTCGCCCGTGCCCACCGGACGGTCGTCGACAGAGCCGATCGGGACCACCTCTGCGGCCGTGCCGGTGAGGAACGCCTCGTCGGCCATGTACAGATCCGTCCGCCGCATCTCGCGCTCGGTCACGCTGTAGCCGTGATCGTGGGCGATGGTGGCGACGGTGCTCGCGGTGACGCCTTCGAGCGCCCCGACCGACGACGACGGCGGGGTGAAAAGGCGGCCGTCACGCACGACGAAGATGTTCTCGCCCGTGCCCTCCGAGATCAGCCCGCTCGTGGTGCACATGAGCGCCTCGTCGTAGCCGGCGCGCATCGCCTCCACCTTTGCGAGCGAGGAGTTGATGTACATCCCTGTGCCCTTGGCGGCCGTCGGTATGGCGCGTGGGTCGTGGCGGGCCCATGAGCTGACCTTGAGGCGGATGCCATGGGCAATGGCCTCGTCCCCGAGATACGCGCCCCAGGGCCACACCGCTATCGCGACTTGCACCTTGCACAACATGGGGTTCAAGCCCATCTCGCCGTAGCCGAGGTAGGCGAGCGGACGGATGTAGCAGCTGTCGAGCCCGTTCTCCCGCACAGTCAGCTTGATGGCGTCGAAGACCTCATCCTCGGAGTAGGGCAGGTCCATCTGCAGGATGCGAGCCCCCCTGAACAGTCGCTTGGTGTGGTCGCGCAGGCGGAAGACCGCCGGCCCGTTGGCCGTCGCATAGGCGCGAATGCCCTCGAAGAGTCCCATTCCGTAGTGCAGGCTGTGGGTAAGGACGTGCACCGTGGCCTTGTCCCAGTCCACGAGCTCGCCGTCCATCCAGATCTTCGTTGTCGGGGTTATAGGCACCGTCACAACCTCCTTGCGACCGCATCGCCAATTCCGGCTGTGCTCCAAGGCTCGGAGGAACCGGCCATCTCAGTTTGCAACTCCAATACTGCCCTGGTGACGCGACCGGCTGCGTCTGCCTGACCGAGGTGCTCCAACATCATCCCAGCGGAGCGGATCGCCGCGAGCGGATTTGCCCGCCCGGTGCCGGCGATGTCGTGCGCGGAGCCGTGAACCGGCTCGAAGAGGGACGGCCCGGTGCGCGCAGGGTTGAGGTTGGCCGACGCCGCCAGCCCGATGCCCCCGGTGACGGCGCCGGCGAGGTCGGCGAGGATGTCGCCGAACAGGTTGTCGGTCACCACGACGTCATAGCGCGCGGGATTCTCGACAAAGAAGATGCAGGCGGCGTCTACATGGTTGTACGCGGTGGCGACTGCGGGGTGCTCGAGCGCCACCGAGTCGAACGCCCGCTGCCACAGGTCGCCCGCATAGGTGAGCACGTTGGTCTTGTGCACGAGCGTCACATGGCCCCGTGCGCGGCGCTCGGCGAGCTCGAAGGCGTACCGGATGCAGCGCTCCACGCCGTGACGGGTGTTGACAGACCCCTGAGTGGCAACTTCGAACGGCGTGCCGCGCCGGAGCGCGCCGCCTTCGCCCGCATAGGGGCCCTCTGTGTTCTCGCGCACGACGACGAAGTCGGCGTCAGGGGCGATCGAGCCCGGGACTCCGTTGAAAGGGCGGAGATTGATGTAGAGGTCCAGTTCGAAACGCAGTCTCAGCAGCAACCCGCGCTCTATCACTCCCGGTGGCACCGCGGTCGAGCCAATCGGCGGACCGACGGCACCGAGCAGGATGGCTTCGGTGCCTCGAAGCTCGTCGAGGACCGACTCGGGCAGCACTTCGCCAGTGCGCGCGTAGCGGCCGGCACCTAGGTCGTAGTCGACGGTCTCGATCACAACCCCCGCGGCGGTGACAACCTTGAGCGCCTCCGCGATCACCTCAGGGCCGATCCCGTCGCCCCCGATCACTGCAACCTTGTGCGCACCAAACCTGGGTTCCACTTGCCGGCCACACTAGCCGGGGCACCTGCCGTGCGGTCAGGGCGAAGGTCCGGTCGCCTGCAGTCACGGCTCTGGTCCGGGCGGTCAGGCTGGTCGCACTACGGCGCGTTGAACCGGTAGACGCCGCCTGTAGCGCCGAGCAGCCAGTACCCGTTCGAAGCAGGCGTTGCCGCCATGGCGGTCACAGGCGCAGGCAAATGCTTACCTGCGTCGCCGCCCTCATTGGGCGCGTAGCCGAAGTTGTACACCGAACCGTTGCGCCCGGCCAGCCAATAGCCGAGGCCGTTGTTGGTCGCTGCCGCGGCGACGATCGCGCCCGGAAGGTGCTTTCCTGCCTCGCTGCCCCAGCTCTTGACGCGGCCGAACCGATAGACGCTGCCGTCGGCTCCGACCAGCCAGTACCCGGCCGCGACTGGATCGGCAATGATCGCGACGATCGGGCCCGGCAGCTTCCTGGTGCTCGCACCGCCGTAGTTGGGCGCACGAAAACTGAACACGGCACCGTTCGAAGTGACCAGCCAGTAGCCGCCCGATCTCCTGTCGGCTGCAATACAGACAACCGGGTGGGCGAGGTGGTCGGCGCGCAGGTCCCCGTAGAACGGGGCGGACCCGAACGGATAGACCTCGCCGTTCGAGCCGACGAGCCAGTAGCCGCCCTTCGCGTCGTCCACCGCGATGGCCACGATCGGTGCCCGCAGAGACCTGGCGGCAACGCCTCCTTCGCCGTGGGCGTCGCCGGTGGCGAAGACCTTGCCGGTGGAGCTGACGGTGAAGTAGCCCTTGCCATCGGCACTCGAGGCGATGCCGACCTGCCTCGGTCGCTTGATCACGATCGCGGCCTGCGCCTCGGCCCAGGTGAAGACCTCGCCGGTCGGCTTGGGCCCACAGGCAGCGACGAAGGTCTCAGCGAACGACGTAGCCCACTTCGACGACTTTGCGTACGCCGCGCCCATGGCCAGTTGCGACTCGGATGAGGGACAGCCGCCGAGATCGCTCGTCCAGAGCCCAAGGATGTTGTCCCGGTGTCCCCAGCATTGCTCAGCGCTCGGGGAACTGCAGCCGCCGTTGGAGCTTCCGTAGCCGTCGTCGTACATCCAGCCGTCGTCGGATCCGAGCGCGCTCTCGGTGCCTCCGGCCCAGTTGGATCCCCAGGCACGCACGTTCGCACCACCGGACAACCTCATCGTGGAGATCTGCGGGTCCTTGTTCTGGCTGGCTCCGGCCTGAGCCACCTTGTCCAGCTGCATCGTGAGCGCCGCCATCGGCGGCTCCCCGCGGGAAACCCGTTCCAGATCGGCCATCGCGAAGAGCTGGTCCGCCACACTCAGCTTGAGAAACCTCGCCAGGCTGAACCGCAGCGGGCCGATCGGCTCAGTCCCACGCGCCCGGTCTATGGCCTCCAGCGCCTTCGAGTTGCAAGCCATCGTGTCGTCCAGAGCTCCGGTCGCGCAAAACGCGTAGAAGTTCGGGACCGGAGGAAGGTTCTTCGGCGGGTTCTCGGGCGGCACGATCCCAGAGAGCGGCACTGCCCTGGCGAGCGGCACTGCCCTGGCGAGCGGCACTGCGCTGGCGAGCGGCACTGCCGTGGCGAACGGCACTGCCGTGGCGAACGGAGCGGCGGCGGCCGGCGCACCGCTGCCCAGGACCGAGACAGCCGCAAGGGTCACGCCGGCCAACGCGGCCCGGCTCACCCGCAAACCGAATGTTCCAAGCATGCCCGAGGGTACTCGGCTGTTGCTCGGCGAAGTTCGCAAACTCCGACCGACTACAGCCCGTCAAGATGTCATCTTCAAGCCGGTAGCCTCGAGTCGGTGACCGAAACTCCTCTCACGCCCGAAACCCACGCCCGGCTCGTCGCCGAGCTCGAGGACCTCACGACACGCGGACGCGTGGAGATCGCGCGCCAGATCGAAGCCGCCCGGGCACTCGGGGATCTCTCCGAGAACGGCGACTATCACGCCGCCAAGGACGCCCAGGGCAAGATGGAGTCCCGCGTGCGCCAGCTCCAGCGGATGCTGGACGATGCCGTGATCGTCGACAGCTCGACGCACGAAGCCGGCGTCGTGACCGCCGGCGTGGTGGTGGAGCTCCGCTATGAGGGCGACGAGGAGACCGAGCGGTTCCTTGTCGGCTCGATCGAGGAGAAGAGCGAAGGCGTGTCGGTCATATCGCCCGCGTCACCGCTCGGCCAGGCACTGATAGGGCGGAACGTAGGCGAGACGGTCGAGTACCAGGCTCCAAACGGCAGCCTTACGGTCCAGATCGTCTCCGTGGGCCACTAAGAGCGGACCGATGCCCGGGACGCTCGCCGACAAGGTCTGGGACCGCCACGTCGTTCACCCCGGCGATGGCGCCGCTGAGCCCGATCTGCTCTACATCGACCTGCACCTTGTCCACGAGGTGACATCGCCGCAGGCCTTCGAAGGGTTGCGACTCGCAGGCCGGCGCGTTAGGCGTCCGGAGCTCACGATCGCGACCGCCGACCACAACGTGCCCACCACGAGTGCGGGCGGCCGCGTAGAGGACCCGGTCTCACTGAGACAGCTCGCGGCGCTCGACTCGAACTGCTCTGAGTTCGGCGTGACGTGTTACGCCATGGGAAACGAGAACCAGGGGATCGTGCACGTGATCGGGCCCGAGCAAGGACTCACCCAACCCGGCATGACGATCGTCTGCGGAGACAGCCACACATCCACCCATGGTGCCTTCGGGGCGCTGGCGTTCGGCATCGGGACCTCGGAAGTTGAACACGTTCTCGCCACCCAGACCCTCCCCCAACGCCGGCCCCACACGATGGCCGTCACAGTCGAAGGCGAGCTTCCGCTCGGGGTGAGCGCGAAGGACCTGGTGCTCGCGGTCGTCAGCCGGCTCGGCACGACCGGCGGGGTCGGCCACGTGGTGGAGTACCGAGGTTCGGCGATCCGCGCGCTGTCGATGGAGGGCCGCATGACGGTCTGCAACATGTCAATCGAAGCCGGCGCCCGAGCGGGAATGATCGCTCCGGACGAGGTGACCTTCGAATACCTCGAGGGGCGGCGCCACGCGCCAACAGGCCGGGACTGGCACCGGGCCGTCGAGGACTGGCGCGGGCTGGCAACCGACGACGACGCCCGTTTTGACTCCGAGGTGGTCCTCGATGCGGCCTCCATGCGGCCGCATGTGTCTTGGGGAACCAATCCCGCCCAGGTCGTGGCCATCGACGGTGAGGTACCGAGCCCGGAGGACCTGGCAACGCCGGCCGAGCGGGAGGCCGCCGCCCGTGCGCTCACCTACATGGGTCTCGAGGCCGGCACCCCGATCAGGGCGATCAAGGTCGACACGGTGTTCATCGGCTCCTGCACGAACTCCAGGATCGAGGACCTGCGGACCGCGGCCGAGGTGCTCGAAGGGCGCCGGATCTGGCCGGGCCTGCGTGCGCTCGTCGTGCCGGGTTCGCACCGGGTCAAGCGCCAGGCCGAAGCGGAGGGGTTGGACCGGGTCTTCATCGAAGCGGGATTCGAGTGGAGGCAGAGCGGCTGCTCCATGTGTCTTGGCATGAATCCAGACCAGCTCTCGCCTGGCGAGCGCTGCGCCTCCACCTCGAACCGCAATTTCGAGGGTCGCCAGGGACGCGGCGGCCGCACCCATCTCGTGTCCCCGGCGGTGGCCGCGGCAACATCTGTGGCAGGCCGGTTTGCAACCCCGGCTGACCTCGGGTCCTGAGGATGGAACCCGTGCGGATCGTGACGGGGCGGGCGGTTCCCCTGGACCGTTCGGATGTCGACACGGACCAGATCATCCCGAGCCAGTGGCTCAAGCGCATCGAGCGGACCGGCTTTGGTGCAGGGCTGTTCGCGGAGTGGCGCGACGACCCGGGCTTCGTCCTCAACGACCCTGAGCACGCCGGGGCGACGATCCTCGTCGCTGGCCCGAACTTCGGAACGGGCTCGTCGCGCGAGCATGCCGTGTGGGCCCTGGTCGACTTTGGCTTTCGTGCAGTCGTCAGCTCTCGTTTCGGCGACATCTTCCGCAACAACTCCACCCGTTCCGGGCTCGTGCCCGCCGAGGTGTCCGACCAGGACGGCCGGGAGATCCTGGAGGCGGTCAGCGCGGACCCGTCGCTCGAGATCGTGGTGGATGTCGAGCGCAGGCTGGTCGAGGCGTCTGCTCTGGGGATCTCGGTGCCGTTCCGGTTGGACGACGACGCTCGCGACCGGCTGATGAGGGGCCTCGACGACATCGGGGTCACGGCCCAGCACGCGCCGGACATCGACGCCTACGAGGCGCGGCGGCCCGCGTGGCTGCCGCGCGTCGCCACCTGAGGCGTCGCCAGCGAGCAACGCCTCAGGGCATCACCTCGCCCAGGCGGACGGCGTCCGGGCCCCCGGCTGTCCTGGCCTTGGCGCGGACCACGCGGTTGGTGGCCGCGACATACGCCCGAGCAGCCGCTTCGACCACGTCGGTCGACAACCCACGACCCGATGCGCGCACACCGTCCGAGTCGAGCTGGATGACGACATCCCCCAGTGCGTCGATGCCGCCGGTGACCGACGAGACGTTGAAGTCGGTGAGCTTGGCCTCGATGCCGGTCGCCTGCTTGATCGCCTTGCAGGTCGCGTCAATCATCCCGTCGCCTTCGGCGGTCGCCTCGGACTTGTGACCGTCGCGGCTGACCACGACTCTCGCTCGCGGCATCCCGGTCGTGCCGCCCTGGACGTCGAGCACGTCGAGGACGAAGCCCTCCTCGAGTGCGGTGCCCAGCTCCTCGGCGACGATCGCCTCCAGATCGGCGTCGGTCAGCTGCACCTTGCGGTCCGCCAGCTCCTTGAAACGGGCGAACGCAGAGTTCAAGGCGTCGCCTTGGACCGCTATGCCGAGCTTGCGGAGTGTGTCCGCGAAAGCATGGCGCCCCGTGTGCTTGCCGAGGATGATCTGGCCGCCCTCCTGGCCTACCGAGGCTGCGTCGATTATCTCGTAGGTCGAGCGCTCATTGAGCACACCGTGCTGGTGGATGCCCGACTCGTGGGCAAAGGCGTTCTTGCCCACGACCGCCTTGTTCCATTGCACGTGGTATCCCGTCAGGCGTGCCACCATCCGGCTGGTGCGGGCCAGCTCCTTGGTTCTCACGTTCGTCTCCAACCCAGGAAATAGATCTCCGCGGATCCTGAGCGCCATGACCACTTCCTCGAGGGCGGCGTTGCCGGCGCGCTCGCCGAGGCCGTTCACGCAGACCTCGACCTGGCGGGCGCCTGCGCGTACCCCCGACAGGCTGTTCGCCACGGCAAGACCGAGGTCGTTGTGGCAGTGAGTCGAGATCACGTAGTCACCGGCTACCTGGTCGCGTACGTGCGCTATGAGGTCGCCGTAGTCCCAGGGGATGCCGTAGCCGACGGTGTCTGGGATGTTCAAGGTGGTGGCGCCGGACTCGACCGCCGCGGCCAGCACCTCGAGCATGAACTCGAGCGGTGTGCGGGTTGCGTCCTGGGGTGAGAACTCGATGTCCCCAATGTGCTCACGACCCCTCGCGACCCCCATGCGCACCGCTTCGAGCACCTGATCCTCATTCATCTTCAACATGTGCTCCATGTGGCTTGGGCTCGTCGAGATGAAGATGTGTATGCGGCTGCGGTCCGCGTCACGCAGCGCCTCGTAGCAGCGGTCCACATCGGCGAGCTGGGTTCGCGAAAGCCCGGCGATCACCGGACCTTGGACCGTGCGGGAGATTGCCTGGACGGCATCGAAGTCGCCCTGGCTCGAGACCGGGAAGCCGGCCTCGATGTAGTCGACGCCGAGGCGCGATAGTTGCTCGGCGATCTCGAGCTTCTCGCCGGGGTCGAGGGAGATCCCCGGTGACTGCTCGCCGTCCCGCAGTGTCGTGTCGAAGATGACCACCTTGTCGCTCATCGCTCGCTCCATTGTCGAGGCGCACCCACGACCTTCTCCTACCGTCTCGCGTCACTGCCCTGCAACCGGGCCCGGCCAACAAAAAACCTCCTGGCCTAAGGCGCAGGAGGCATTGGCGAGCGCGGAGGGGCGCTCGCCGTCAGGTAAGGAGGAGGACCTGAATGAACCGCTCGTTCGTCATGTCACCAATGATTGTGGTGGACAACTCCGGATCCGTCAAGCCTGTCGTGCTCGCCGCTCGCTCTTGCTGCTCGCTGTCGGTAGCAGCGTCGGTAGCCTCGGAGAGGCCGCGTAGCCGCTGCGGTGGTGGAGTGGAGGCGTTCGGCCTGTCTCCACGCCCATATCGAGCACGTTGCCGAGAGCACGTGGTCACCGGTCTCGACGACCCGTTCGATCTCGCACTCGACAAATGCCACAGCTCCCGTCAGCACCGGGTTGCCCGACGGCGCGGGACGCCACTGCACACCGTCGAACTTGTCAGCCTCGCTCTCCGCGAACCGCTACGAGAGCTCGGCCTGGTCGTGCCCGAGCACGCTCACGCAGAACGACCCCGAGCTGTTGATGGGCGGCCAGCTCTTCGACGTCGTCGCCACGAAGAAGCCTACGAGCGGGGGCTGTCCGATGCCGGGACGAACGTGCCCGCCGAAAGCCCCTTCTGGCGGCCCTCGACGACGCCGGCGACGACCACGACGCTCGTCAGCGCTGACGCCGGGCAAGCGCCGCTAAGTGCCGGCAACGCAGTGGAGACCGAGGATGCCGGCTGCGCCCCGCACGCGGCCGAGCACCTCGGGGAGGACCGGGCGATCCGTCGAGAGCACCATCAGCGCCGTGCCGCCGCCGGAGGTCTGACCGACGGCCATGTTCGTGATGCTGACCCCGGCATCGCCAAGAGCCGAGCCGACGATTCCGATCATCCCCGGGCGATCGTCGTTGCGCACGATCAGTAAATTCGCCGCGAAAGGGAGCTCGACGGCGTGATCGTCGACCATGACGATCCGCTCGGTGCCGGTCCACCCCAAGGTCCCCGAGGCTGCGTGGCCGCCACCGCGAAGCGTCACCTGGCTCAGGTAGTCGCCGGCTACGGTCGTCGAGGACTCGCGCACCTCCAGACCCCGGTCCTTGGCGAAGTGCGGGACGTTCACGTACGAGACGGGCTCCTCGATCGCGGCCGCGAATACGCCCTTCAGCGCGCAGAGCGTGAGAATCCGTGTGTCCTCACCTGCGAGGTCCCCTTGGTACTCGACCTCGAGATGGCTTGGCACCCCTTCGCACAGCGCCGCCAGCAGGCGGCCAAGTCGCTCCGCGACCCCGACAAACTGCCGCACGCTCTCGGAGGCTCCGGTGGCGGCGACATTGACGGCGTAGGGCACCAGGCCGCCCGCCAACGCGAGAACGATCTGCTCCGCTATCTGCTCGCCCGCCTTGTCCTGCGCTTCGGCCGTGCTGGCACCGAGGTGTGGCGTGACGACAACCCGCTCGAGCTCGAACAGGGGCGAGGACGTGCACGGTTCGGTGGCGAACACGTCGAGCGCGGCACCGGCGACCCGCTTCGACGCGATGGCGTCGGCAAGCGCCTCCTCGTCGACGATGCCGCCACGGGCGGCATTCACGATGCGGATGCCGGGCTTCGCGTTTGCAAGCAGCTCCTTGCCGACAAGCCCGATGGTCTCAGGCGACTTCGGTAGGTGGATGCTCACGAAATCGGCATTGGAGAACAGCTCCTCGAGACCGAGAAGCTCGACGCCCATCTTGTGCGACCGATCAGGGGTCACGTACGGGTCATATGCGATGACCCGCATCCCGAAGGCGGCGGCGCGCTGAGCCACCAGGGAGCCCACGTGGCCGAGCCCGACGATCCCGAGCGTCTTGCCGTACAGCTCGACGCCCTCCCACTTGGCTCGCTCCCACCGCCCTTTGATGAGGGCAGCGTGGGATTGCGGGATGTTGCGGGCCTGCGCGAGCATCAGCGCGACCGCGTGCTCTGCGGCCGACACGATGTTCGACTCCGGGGCGTTGACGACCATCACGCCGCGACGCGTGGCCGCGTCGATGTCCACGTTGTCGAGCCCCACGCCTGCGCGCCCGATCGCAACCAGGTCGCGTCCGGCATCGAGCACTTCCGCCGTGACGCGGGTCGCCGAACGGATGACGAGAGCCGCCGCCCCGGCGACGGCGTCGACGAGCTCGGCCGGCGTGAGCGACAACTGCACGTCGACTTGGTGACCTGCCTCTGCCATCAGCTCGAGACCGCGAGGAGAAAGCTTCTCGGTGACAAGCACCCTGGACATTGTCTACTCACTCACTTTCGATAGGAGTTCAGCGAGACGCTCGATACCGCGGATGAGGTCCGCGTCCGACAGAGCGTAAGAGAAACGACCGTAGCCTGGCGAACCGAAGGCCTCGCCGGGAACGAAGGCGACGCGAGACTCCTCCAGCACGAGCTCGGCCAGCTCGAGCGTGGTCCCGGGTCGCGCGCCGCGGAGCTCACGCCCGAGGATGCCCTCGAATGACGGGAACGCATAGAAGGCGCCCTCCGGCTCCACGCACGAGACACCTTCGATCTCCGAGAGCATCTGGAAAATGGTCCGGCGGCGCCTGTCGAAGGCGGTCCTCATCTCGCCGACCGCGGCAAGGTCCCCCGTCAAGGCTGCGATCGCGGCACGCTGTGCGACGTTGTTGACATTGGAGGTCGCGTGCGACTGGAGGTTCGCGGCGGCTTCTACGACGTCGGCCGGACCGATCAGCCATCCGACACGCCAGCCGGTCATCGCGTACGTCTTGGCCACGCCATTGGCGACGACGCAGTGATCAGCGAGCTCCGGCACCACGACCGGCATCGAATGCTGGACATGGCTCCCGTAGACGAGGTGCTCGTATATCTCGTCGGTGAGCACCCACCAGCCGCGCTCGACCGCGAGACGGCCGATCTCGGCGATCGCGTCCCGGTTGTAGACCGCACCGGTGGGGTTGGAGGGCGATACGAAAACGAGCAGCTTCGTCCGGTCCGTGGCAGCATCCTCGAGCTGATCGACACTGACCTTGAAGCCGCTCGCCGAGCCGGTCGGGACCTCGACAACGACACCACCGGCGAGGCGGATCGCCTCGGGGTAGGTCGTCCAGTACGGGGCCGGCACGAGTACCTCGTCACCGGGGTCGAGCAGCGTTGCGAAGGCGTTGTACACCGCATGTTTGCCACCGTTGGTGACGAGTACCTGCTGGGGCGTGATCTCGTAGCCGGAGTCGCGCACCGTCTTGGAGACGATCGCCTCTTTCAGCTCGGGCAGGCCCCCCGTGGGGGTGTAGCGGTGGTTGCGAGGATCGCTGCACGCGGCGACGGCGGCCTCGACGATGGCCGCCGGTGTCGGGAAATCCGGCTCACCAGCCCCGAAGCCAACGACATCGATGCCCTGGGCCTTCAGCTGTTTGGCCTTCGCATCTATGGCCAAAGTAGCAGACGGCGCTACGCCGCCTACGCGACGCGAGATGCGGCGGGGCGTCGACGATCCTTCAAGTGGTGGTGATTTCGCCATCTGCCTATGCTGGCACAAGTTCCCCCCGCTGCGACTCCCCCAGGTTCCACACCAGGCGTCGCGGCAATCGGTGCAATGCCCCCGGGTCGATCGACCCACCGACTTTCCAGGAGGATCACCTTGGCCGGACTCGTAATTCCCAAGCACTTGCTGCCTTTGGACGGCCGTTTCGGGTCCGGGCCATCGAAGGTCCGAACCGAATCGGTGCGTGTGCTCGAGGCCGAAGCACCGACTTACCTCGGGACGAGCCATCGCCAGGCGCGTGTTCGCGCCGTCGTGGAGCGGGTCCGCTCCGGGATGACAGAGCTCTTCGGGTTGCCGGAGGGCTACGAGGTGGCGCTCGGAAACGGCGGGACAACTGCCTTCTGGGACGCTGCCACGTTCTGCCTTGTCGAGCGCAGGAGCCAGCACCTGTCCTTTGGCGAGTTCTCCTCCAAGTTCGCCGAGTGCACGCGCGCGGCGCCGTTCCTCGAGGACCCCGAAGTCCTCGTCTCCGAGCCCGGCACTTGTCCCAAGCCGATCGCCAACCCGGATGTGGACGCGTACTGCCTCACCCAAAACGAGACCTCGACCGGCGTGCAGGCAGCGGTGAGGCGACCCCGCAGGGCCGACGGGGCCGTGGCGGACGGCCTCGTCCTTGTTGACGCGACTTCGGCCGCGGGCGGGCTCCGGGTCGACGTGGGCGAGTTCGACGCCTACTACTTCGCTCCCCAGAAGTGTTTCGGGTCCGAAGGCGGGCTCTGGCTCGCGCTGTTGTCCCCGGCTGCGATCGAACGCGTGGAGCGGCTCTCGGCAGCGGGACGGTTCGTGCCAGCCTTCTTGGACCTCAAGGTCGCACTTACGAACTCGCGCCTTCAACAGACCTACAACACCCCGGCGCTGGCCACGTTGCTCCTACTCGCCGAGCAGGTGGACTGGTTCCTGGGCAGCGGTGGCCTCGAGTGGGCTGTCGCGCGTGCAGAACGCTCCGCCGAGATCGTCTACGGCTGGGCCGAGCGCTCGAGCTACGCACGGCCCTTCGTGACCGATCCGGCCGAACGGAGCCGTGTCACCGCGACCATCGACCTCGACGGGCCCGTCAACGCGCTCGAAGTGGCCTCCATCCTGCGCTCCAATGGCGTGATCGACACCGAGCCCTATCGCAAGTTGGGGAGGAACCAGCTGCGCATCGCACTGTTTCCTGCGATCGAGCCCGCGGACGCCGAGGCCCTGACGGCGTGCGTCGACTGGGTGGTGGAAGAGCTGGGAACCTAGGACCGGGGCGTGGCCCGGGGCGGCGCCTCGGCGGCAGGCGCCTCGGGGGACCGAGGGGTCTGGCCGGCACGCCGTTGGGCGGCGAGAGCCCGGTCGTAGGAGTGCGCGATCCGGAGACGCCACGTCAGCCGCATCGTGTCGACGAGCATGTCCCAGACGGCTTTCGGCGAGACCGTGCTCGAGAATCGTTCCCCGATCTCGACGGGCAGCTCGACGACGCGTCTGTAGCCGAAGCGCCGGGCGACGGCGAGAAGCTCGAGGTCGAAGGTAAAGCCGTCCTCCTCGAGAACCGGGAGCAGCTCGGTGACGATCTCACTTCGGACCAGCTTGATACCGCTCTGGGTGTCGGTGATGTGCAAGCCGAACAACAGGCGGGTGAGGGCCTGGTATCCCCAGGAGTAGAAACGACGCAGCTTCGGATAGACGACCACCGACTCGGGATGGCGCTTGCTCCCGATCACGAAGTCCGGCCGCTGACTCTCGATGCAGTCGACGAACTCACCCAGCACCGGGGCGGGGATGTCCCCGTCGCCGTCGATGAACCCGAGGTATCTGCCGCGGCCGAGCCCGAAGCCCTCCCGCAGCGCACGGCCCTTGCCCTGGTTGACCGGCAGGTGGACGACCCGAACTTCCGGGCCGAGCTGCTCGAGGCCGGCATCACTGCCGTCAGTCGAGCCGTCCGAGACCGCGATGACCTCGAAACTGAGGCCGCGATCGCGCAGCAGCTCGATCACCCGCGCGACATGACCGGCCAGATTCGGGCCCGGGTTGTAGTACGGGACGACGACCGTCAGATCGAGCTGACCTTCCCGTTGCATCGGGCCCCATCCTCCCACTCTCGCGAAAGGCTACCCGGCACCGAAGCCGGTTCGGGGTCCCCCCTTGGCACCTTTGTGGTTGCGGGACGATGGCCCGGCGCACGGGGCGGCGGCGGAGACCCGGCACCGCCCCGTTCTGCGGGTCTAGCCGTTCTTCGGCCTCGGTACCGCCTTCAACAGGACGTGGTTGGAATAGCCGTACAGGTAGTACCCCGGCTTGTAGGAAACGACTGCCCGGTAGGTCTCGGTCGTGCCCGGCACGACGAAGGAGAACTTGCCTGCCGATGACTCGTGGGTCGTGGCCACGTTGTACCACCGGCCGGTCGAAAGCTTCTCGAGCGTCACGGTCTGACCGGTCAGAGGAGGTGCCGCCCGGCCGCTGAGCGAGGTAGGCGTCCCGATGTACACCCTCGATGCGGCCAGCTTGATGGCGACCCATTGGGCGTTGAGGATCGGCTGTGCCAGCAGCGGCGTGGAGTCGGTCTCGTAGAGCAGGCCCGCACCGGAGGGGCCGAGGACCGGCACGAGCGAGCCCGCCGTGATGGCCGTGTTGTAGATGGCCAGCCGTGACCAGCCCCTTCCGACCAGAGTGGCCTCGTAGATGTCGTAGCCCCTACGCCGGTTGAGGTAGAACACGTGGGCGGCGGTGCCGGTTTCTTGGAGGTTCCAGTAGCCGTCGTCACCGCTCGCCGGTTCCGGCACCCTGTACTCAGGGCCGAAGCTCTTGCCGTTGAAGAACCGCACGAACGCCCCGTGGGTGATCGAGTTGGAGGCATAGGTGAGCAGGGCGCTGCCCGACACCGCGGCAAGGTTCTGACCATCGAAGATACCGACGGAGTGATACGAGCTGGTCGAGTTGAACTTGCTGCCGTTGGGCGCGTACTCGACGAGGGTGTTGCCGTTGGTGTCGTCACTGGCTACGAGCACCCCACCGTGGTAGGTGGTCAGCGACGTGTCGCCGTCCTCTCTGGAGTTCGGCACCGCGAAGGACGTCACGACACTTGCCGGGTTGGTGGGGAAGGCCTGAACTACAAAGCTGCCGGTGGAAGCCGGCCCGACCACGACCTGATCGTCGGCGAAGGTAGCCGCGTTGACGCTCCCGATGTTGCCGGCCGGGATCTCTTTGGAGAAGGTCCGGCCGTCGTTGGTGCTGTTGAACAGGACAGCCCCGCCCCCGTGCGGATTCGGGATGTAGCAGCAGTCTTCCAGTACGACCGACACGTCAGAGCCTCCGGTGGAGAGCACTTCGGCGACGCCGCCGAAACTGTCCTGGTTCCCATGCCCCTTGTAGGCGTTCAAGGTTGCGGTCGAGGCACACGAGCGGTCGCCTGGATGCAGCCTGCAGACCACTGCGGAGGTACCGCTGTGAGACAGTGAGACGAGCACAAGAGTGCCGTCGGGAAGGACCACCCCAGAACCAGCGCTACCGCTGGCCCCGACCTTGAACAGGGCCAGCTCCGGCTGCGGATCGCCCACCGTGTAGCTCTTGGCAGACGCCAGCGCCGCAGTGCCGACGACGGCAGTACCGGCCGCAAGAACTGTCGCGAGCACCAAGGCCCTTTTGGCGATAGAGCTCAACTTCTTGCGGCCGACCCGGGACGTCGTGGTGATCCGGACACCCCGCGGTGGTGAATCAGCAAGCGTCAATGACATGTCGGTCTCGATTCTGTGCTCAGACGCACGCTCGAGCTGATCGCGCGTGTGTGTCTGTGATGCCCGCAGACATCCGGCGACAATAGACCATCTCCTGGTGTTCCTGAACAACTGCTGGCCAGCTCGTCGGTGATCGTCTTTGCGGAGCGCCACCTTGAGCGAACCGCGCCCCGGGTCGCTCACGGGGCGAGCGCCAGCTCCACGGCCGCATCCATCGCCAACCAGAAGAGCGCCTCGCGCACATCGTGGGCCTGCATCCAGCCCCGGTGGTCCCAGGAGTCGCCGGCGAGGCTGTCGCCCGCGTAGAGGAGCTGGCCCAACACCACGCCCCTGAACCGGGCCACCGCCAACAGCGCGGCCGCCTCCATCTCGACGGTGATGCACCCCTCGGCTCGCCTGAGCGACACCTTCTCTCTGGTCTCCCTGTAGACGGCGTCGGTCGACCACGTGGTCCCGGTCGTGAACGGCACACCTGAGCGCCCGAGGACCCCCTCGATCACCGACACGACCTCCGGAGCGGCCTCGATGAGCCGGGACGGGGCGAGATAGTGATACGACGTCCCCTCGTCGCGGACCGCTGCCGACACGACGACCGGATGGCCAAGAGCGAGATCGGCGTCCAGCGCCCCGGCGCCTCCGCAGGCGACCAGGGCCCGGCAGCCGTAGTCGATCGCCTCCTCGCACAACAGCGCCGCCAGCGGCGCGCCGACGCCGGGTTGGAAGAACCCGACACGCTCGCCGCGATGCTCGAGCTCGAAGATCGGGTGGATGCCGTGCTCGGAGTGCAGGCGGGCGACCTGGCGAGCCCCTCGCACGGAAGCGATCCGGTCGACGACGTCGCCAAAGAAGCACATGACTGCTCGTGCGGGCACATCGACGTCGTCGCGACACGGGGCGCACAGATGGACTGACGGTTCGATGAGCGCTCGGCGCTCCGGGTCGAACTCGAGAATGGGGTAGGCGGCGCGCCGCAGGCCGCCAGGTTCGGGTCCCGGCGTAAGGGGCAAAGGACGACCGGAAACCGTCTAACCCCCGGAGATGTCTTCCAGGCGCTGGCGCCCGGCGGTCACAAACGGCATCATCGCGCGCAACTCGGCACCCACCGACTCGATCGGGTGGCTCCTTCCGGCGGCCCTCAGCTCGTTGAAACGCGGCCTGCCGGCGCGGTCCTCCGCCACCCATTCGGTCGCGAAGCTCCCGTCCTTGATCTCCTCGAGGATCCGCCGCATCTCCACGCGTACCCGGTCGTCGATGATCCGCGGCCCCCGGGTGAGGTCCCCGTACTCGGCGGTGTCCGAGACCGAGAACCGCATGCCCGCGATTCCCTGCTCGTACATGAGCTCGACGATCAGCTTCAGCTCGTGCAGGCATTCGAAATAGGCCGACTCGGGCTGGTAGCCGGCCTCGACGAGCGTTTCGAAGCCCGCCATCACAAGTGCGGTCAACCCACCGCAGAGCACGACCTGCTCGCCGAAGAGGTCGGTCTCGGTCTCCTCCGCGAAGGTCGTCTCGAGCACCCCGGCCCGGGTCGCACCAATGGCATCCGCGTAGGAGAGCGCAAGTGCCATCGCCTTGCCCGATGCATCGGCCGACACGGCGATGAGCGACGGCACGCCACCGCCTTCGGTGTAGGTGCGGCGTACGAGGTGACCAGGGCCCTTGGGAGCGACCATCGCGACGTCGACGCCGGGCGGCGGCGTGATCAGCCCGAAACGGATGTTGAACCCGTGCGCGAAGAAGACTGCGTCTCCCTCGGCGAGGTGTGGCGCGATCTCGGTCTCGTACACGGCCGCCTGCTCGGTGTCGGGCAGCAGGATCATGATGAGGTCCGCCTCGGCCGCGGCCTCGGCCACGCCGGCAACCAGAAGTCCTGCCGCCTCGGCCTTGGCACGCGAGGACGACTCAGGCCTCAGCCCGACCCGCACGTCGATGCCGGAATCGTGGAGGTTCAACGCGTGCGCATGGCCCTGCGAGCCGTATCCGATGACGGCCACCTTGCGCGAGCGGACCAAGGAAGGGTTCGCGTCGTTCTCGTAGTAGAGCTTGGCCATGGCGCTCCTGTCCTTTTCGATCTTGGGAAATGATGCCTTGGATCGTTGCCGATGCCGTTGTGGCCTTTGCGGTGCGGCTTCAGGCTGAAGCCTTCAGGCGATGTCCCTGGCCGTCATCTCAGCCGTCGGCGACCTTCCGTCCAGCTTAGGGAGCGCGATCCGGCCGGTCCGTTGGAGCCCCGCAATCCCATAGGGCCTCATCAGGCTCTCGAAGTCGTCGACGGCTTCGGGGGTGCCCGCCACCATGACGGTGAGGGCGTCGTGCCCGACATCGACGATACGGCCGCCGAAGACGCCGACCAGCTCGATGACCTGTGAACGTTGGTCGGCGTCGGCCGAGACGCTCACGAGCAGCAGCTCGGCCTCGCGCGCCTCGTCGGGGTGCAGCTCGCCGATCTCGACGACGTTGATGAGCTTGTCGAGCTGTGCCACGACCTGCTCGAGTGGCGAGGACTCGACGTCCACGACGATCGAGATCCGGGAGAAGCGCTCGTCGTCGGTCGGTGCGACCGCCAGGGAGTAGATGTTGTAGCCGCGTCGCGAGAACAGTCCTGCGACGCGCGCGAGCACGCCGGCCTTGTTCTCGACGAGAACCGAGAGCAGGCGATGGCGGGGAACGTTGGGCCCGTGATCCGGGCTCATTGCAGCGCCCCGGGGATGGGAGCCGACTGGGACGGGTACACGACGATGTCGTCGTTGGAGGCCCCGGCAGGCACAATCGGAAAGACTTGCTCCATCGAGTCGGTCCGGAAATCGATGACCACCGGCCGGTCGTCGACGTCGTTGGCTTTCTCGATCGCCGGTATGACCTCCTCGGGGCTCTCCACGCGGAGGCCGACACAGCCCATCGCCTCGGCCCATCCCACGTAGTCGGGAAGGTCCGGCGAGAGGTAGACCTCCGAGTAGCGCTCCTCGTAGAACATGTGCTGCCACTGTCGCACCATCCCGAGGTAGGCATTGTTCAAGATCGCGATCTTGACCGGGACGCGCTCGGCAGTCGCCGTGGCAAGCTCCTGAGCCGTCATCTGGAAGCAGCCATCGCCGTCGACCGCCCACACCATCCGGTCGGGGCGCCCGACCTTGGCCCCGATGGCTGCCGGCACGGCGAAGCCCATGGTCCCGAGGCCCCCCGAGTTGATCCAGGTGTTCGGGTACTCGAAGGACCAGTATTGGGAGGCCCACATCTGATGCTGACCCACGCCGGAGACCAGGATCGTGTCCGAAGGTGTCGAGGCCCTCAAGCTCTCTATGACGAACTGGGGCTTCAGTGTCGGCCGGCGGCCTGCCCCACCGGTCACGATCTCGGCGTTGCCTGGTTCCGAACGGTCGTATGTGCAGGGGAACTCGGTCTGCCAGCGGTGAAGTGTCGCGATCCAGGGGACGAGCCGGCTGTGATCGACCGGCCCGGAGGCCCTGATCGCCTCGACCAGCGCCTCAATCGCCAGGCGGCAGTCGGCGAGGATCCCCACCTCTGGCCGCCGGACCTTGCCGATCTCGGCCTTGTCGATATCGACGTGCACCACCTTCGCCTTCGGGGCGAAGGCCGACACCTTGCCCGTCACGCGGTCGTCGAAACGGCTGCCGAGGGCGAGCAACAGGTCCGCCTTCTGTATGGCGGTGACCGCGGTGTAGTTACCGTGCATCCCGGGCATCCCGAGGCACAGCGGATGACTGTCAGGGAACGAGCCACGGGCCATGAGGGTTGTCACGACGGGAATGCCCGTCAGGTCCGCCAGCTCGCGCAACGCCTCGGCGGCACGGGACTTCAAGATGCCGCCGCCTGCATAGATCACCGGCCGCTCGGCGGCGAAGACGAGCGCCGCCGCGGCTTGGATCGCCGAGGGGTCGGCGTGCGACGGCGGGTGGTACCCGGGCAGGTCGACGCTGTCGGGCCAGTACCACTCCATGGTGCCGGTCGCAACGTCCTTCGGGAAATCGATGAGCACCGGCCCCGGACGGCCGGTCGTGGCGACGTGGAACGCCTCGCGGACAATGCGCGGGATGTCGGCGGCATCTGTGACGAGCCAGTTGTGTTTCGTGACACCGAGGGTGATGCCCGTCGTGTCGCTCTCCTGGAAGGCATCAGTCCCAATCGCGCTCGTGGCTACTTGGCCGGTGATGCAGACAAACGGTGTGGAGTCCATGTAGGCGTCGGCAAGCGGGGTCACGACGTTGGTCGCGCCGGGGCCGCTCGTGACCATTGCCACCCCTGGCCTGCCGGTAGCCTGCGCGTACCCCTCGGCCATGTGCCCAGCGCCCTGCTCATGGCGGACCAGGATGTGGCGGATCGGCGAGTCGATGATGGGGTCGTATACCGGGAGGATCGCGCCGCCGGGGAGGCCGAAGACAACTTCGACCTCTTGCATCTCGAGGCTCTTCACAAGCGCTTGCGCTCCGGTGAGTTCCATCGGTGCTACCTCTCGCTCTCGTCTGGTTGGGTCGGTGGGTGATTGTGCGGTCGGTGACTGTTCACGGTTGCCGGGTACGCCTGTGCGCCGGTGCCGGAAAACGAAACGACCTCCCCTTCGGGGAGGTCGCGAGCGCAGCAACGCAAAGGGTGCCGCGCTTTAGGTGATAAGTACGAGGCAGTCGTTTGCGGACATCACCTACAAGTGTTGCAGAGCAGCCCGCCGGCCGCAACCTCGGGCCGTGGCGGCGAGGCGGGCCGGCGACTACGGCTCGGTGACTGCGCCGCGCTCGGCCCCCACGACGAGCCGCGCGTACTTGGCCAGCACGCCGGTCGGGTAACGCGGGATGGGGGGTTTCCACTGCTCGCGGCGACGCTTCAGCTCGGCCGGGTCCACGAGCACGTCCAGACGCCCTTCGTGCGCATCGAGCACGATCCTGTCGCCGTCCTCGAGCAATCCGATCGGGCCGCCGACCGCCGCCTCGGGAGACACGTGGCCGACGCAGAAGCCCTGGGTACCGCCGGAAAAGCGCCCGTCGGTCACAAGCGCACAGTCGCCGCCTCGCCCGGCGCCGGTCATCGCCCCGGTGACGGCGAGCATCTCGCGCATCCCGGGGCCTCCTTTCGGTCCTTCGTAGCGGATGACCACGACTGTCCCCGGTGTGACAGCCCCGGCGAGGATGGCCTCCATGGCGGCCCCCTCACCGTCGAAGACCCGTGCCCGGCCCGTGAAGGCGAGCTCGCCGTCGATCCCCGCGACCTTCACGACTGCACCTTCCGGCGCGAGCGAGCCGTGGAGGATGGCGATCCCCCCGTCGGCGTGGATCGGCTCGCCGAACAAGCGCACGACCGACCCGTCGGGCGCGGGCGGGTCGAGATCGGCCAGGTTCTCGGCCATCGTCTTGCCGGTGACGGTCGGACAGTCGCCGTGCAGCAAGCCTTCCTCCAGCAGCACTCGGAGAACGACCGGAAGACCACCGATCCGGTCGAGATCGGTCATGTGGTAGCGCCCGTGCGGCTTCATGTCCGCGAGGTGCGGCACCCGCCGGCCAAGGCGGGAGAAGTCGTCGAGATGCAGCTCGACGCGGGCCTCGTTCGCGATCGCGAGCAGATGCAGCACGGCGTTGGTCGAGCCGCCGAGCGCCATCACGGTGGCGATCGCGTTCTCGAAGGCCTCCTTGGTCATGATCTGACGAGGCCGGATGCCTCTTTCGAGCAACCCGATCACTGCCTGGCCGCTCGCGTAGGCGAGATCATCTCGCCGGCGGTCGACTGCCGGCACCGCAGCGCCTGCCGGCAACGCCATGCCGAGCGCCTCGGCCACCGACGCCATGGTGTTGGCGGTGAACATGCCCGCGCAGGAGCCTTCGGTCGGGCACGCGTTGCGTTCGATCGCCTCCAGCTCCGCGTCGTCGATGGTCCCCGCCGAGCGTGCGCCAACCGCCTCGAAGACCGAGACAATGTCCAGAGCGCGATTTCCGAGGTGCCCCGGAAGGATCGTGCCGCCGTAGACGAACACCATCGGCAGGTCGAGCCGGGCGCCGGCCATGAGCATCCCGGGAAGGGACTTGTCGCACCCCGCAAGGCCGACGAAGGCGTCGAAACGCTCCGCGTGCATCATCGCCTCGACCGAGTCCGCGATGATCTCCCGGCTCACGAGCGACGCGTGCATCCCCTCGTTGCCCATCGAGATGGCGTCGGAGACCGCGATGCAGACGAACTCGAAGGGGAACCCACCGGCCGCGCGCACACCGTCCTTGGCCCGTTGAGCGAGACGGGCAAGTGGCAGGTTGCACGGTGTCACCTCGTTCCAGGTGGACGCGACTCCGACCTGTGGCTTGTCGAAATCGTCGTCGGTCATCCCGACCGCACGGAGCATCGACCTCGACGGTGCACGCCGGAAGCCCTCGGTGACCTCCTGGCTGCGAATCTTGAGCGAGCGGATCTTGTCGATCATCACCCCACGCTACTGTCTGCCGCAACGAGCCGGCCTGGCTCTGATGTCAACGCCCCTGGCCGTAAAGCGCGCCCTGTGCCGCTCGCCGCAGCGGCTCCTCAGACGCCGCGGCGAGCGACAAATGCCGCCGCGACCAGCTTGCCGTTCGCCCGCCCTTTCGAGGCACGCATCACCTGGCCCAGAAGGAACTGCGCCACCTTCTCCTCACCGGCGCGGTAGCGCCGCCACTCCTCCGGGTTGGACGCGATCACCTCGTCGACCATCGAGTCCAAAGCCGCGCCGTCCATCTGCTCATAGCCGAGGCGGGCGGCGATCTGGGCCGGGTCCCCGCCGTGGGTCATGAGCTCTGCGAGCACTTCCTTCGACTGGGTCGCCGAGAGCTGACCGGACGACTCCATCTTGAGCAGCGCCGCGAACGCGATCGGATCGAGCAGCTTGGCGGCGTCCGGGTTCGCGGCCGCCTCATTCGCAGCCCGCGCGAGGCTGAGATGTGGATCGGCCCCGGCGGTGACCGCACCGTGAACAAGCTCGTCGAGGCCAAGCTCGACGACCGTGACGACCTGGTCGGTGGTCGAGCCGTCTCGGCGCTCGGCCGGCTCCGGGCCGGTCTTGAGGAGCTCTGAGAGCTGGCGGCGGCGCTCGGCCGGCATGGGGCCGACGCCCTCGGCGGCCGCCGCGAGCAGACGCGCGTCCGGCACGAGCGGTGCGAGATCGGGCTCGGGGAAGTAGCGGTAGTCGTTCGCCTCTTCCTTGGAGCGCAGCGCATGGGTCCTGCCGTCTCCCTCGTCCCAGTGACGGGTCTCCTGAGCCACTCGCTCGCCGGATTCGAGCAGCGCGATCTGGCGTGCGACCTCGTAGCCGATGGCTCGCTCCAGCGACCGCAACGAGTTGAGGTTCTTCACTTCGCAGCGGGTCCCGTACTCCGCCGCGCCTGCGGGGCGTACAGATACGTTCGCGTCGACCCGTAGGGAGCCCTCCTCCATCCGGCCGTCGGATGCCCCGGTGGCCACGAGGATCGAGCGCAGCTCGTCGACGTACGCGCGGGCTTGGGCCGCCGAAGAGATGTCCGGACGGGAGACGATCTCCACGAGCGGCACGCCGGCGCGGTTGTAGTCCACGAGCGAGTAACCGGCCTCGTGGATGCGGCCACCGCCGCCGACATGGGTCGTCTTGCCCGTGTCCTCCTCCATGTGAGCCCGTTCGATGCCGACGCGCGACCCGTCGGGCAGCTCCAGGAAGCCCCCGACGTTGATCGGCTCGTCGTACTGGCTGATCTGGTAGTCCTTCGGCATGTCGGGGTAAAAGTAGTTCTTGCGGTGGAAGATCGAGCGCTGCGCGGTGCAGTTGAGCGCCGTGCCGATCCTCAGGGCGAGCTCGACGGCTCGCCGATTGATCACCGGGAGCGAGCCGGGCAGTCCGAGGCAGACCGGGCAGATGTTCGTGTTCGGCGCTTCTCCGAAGGCGTTGCGACAACCGCAGAAGAGCTTCGTGGCAGTGGCGAGCTCACAATGGACCTCGAGGCCGACGACCGTTTCGTACTCGGTCACGGCGTGACCGGTCCCCGTGCTTGACCAGGTGCGGCGGCCTCCAGGCTTGCTGCGACGCGCATCATGACCGTCTCGCCCAACGCCGGGGCGAGAACCTGCACGCCGACTGGCAGTCCTTCGGGGCTCAACGCGAAGGGCACGCTGACAGCCGGATGGCCCGCCAGGCTGGAGGGGATGCTGCAGACATCGCACATGTACATCTGGATCGGGTCGTCGACCTTGGATCCGAACGGGAACGCCACCGACGGGGTCGTCGGCGTCAAGAGCACGTCGAAGTTCCGGTAGGCAGCCTCGAACGCCCTGATGACCAGGGTCCGGGCCTTCTGAGCCTGGCCGTAGTAGGCGTCGTAGTAGCCGGCCGACAGGGCGTAGGTGCCGATCATGATGCGGCGTTTTACTTCGGGCCCGAAGCCCTCGCCACGAGTCCTCGCGTTCATCGTCTCCGCGTCCGGGCCGTCAACTCGAAGGCCGTAACGCACGCCGTCGTAACGGGACAGGTTCGAGGACGCCTCCGCGGGAGCGATGATGTAGTAGGCGGGCAGCCCGAGCAGCAACTCGGGGATCGTGACCCGGTCCACCTTCGCCCCGGCGGCCGCCAGCGCCTCGCCGGCGGCGACGACCGCTTCACCACACTCGGGCGAGACGTCCGACAGGAAATCCTCGACGATCCCGATGCGCGTCCCCGAGACACCGTCGCTGAGCGAGGCCAGCAATTGCGGCGCGGGCAGATCGAGCGACGTCGAGTCCATGGGGTCGTGACCGGCTACGACCTCGAGCCCGAGCGCCGCGTCCGCGACGGTCGCCGCGAACGGACCTATCTGGTCGAGCGAGCTTGCGAACGCGATCAGCCCGTAGCGGGAAACCACGCCGTAAGTCGGCTTCACCCCGACGATCCCGCACAGCGACGCCGGCTGGCGGATCGACCCACCCGTATCGGAGCCGAACGCGAGCGGCACCATGCCCGATGCGACCGCCGCGGCGCTTCCACCTGACGAGCCACCCGGGACCCGCGTGGTGTCCCAGGGGTTCCGGGTGGGGCCGAACGCGGAGTTCTCCGTCGACGAGCCCATGGCGAACTCGTCGAGGTTGGTCTTGCCGACCGGCACTGCGCCGGCGCTTCGGAGCCGGCTCACGACTGTCGCGTCATAGGGAGGTATCCACCCCGCCAGGATCCTCGACGAGCAAGTCGTCGGGATTCCTTCGGTGCAGAGGTTGTCCTTCAACGCGACCGGCACACCTGCGAGCGGCCCCGGGTCGAGCCCCGATCCCACCAGGCGGTCGACGGCATCGGCGTCGGCCATGGCCTTCTCGGCGGTTGTCACGTTGAAGCAGTGCAAGTCGGCTTCGAGATCAGCGACGCGCTCGAGCGACCTCTGGAGGACCGACCGGGCACTGATCTCGCCCGAGCGGACAGCCGCTGCGATCCCGGTCACGGTCCCGATCCCGGGCGCTTGGCGCGCTGTCACGGTGCCTCGCCCATGATGCGCGGGACCCGAAAACGGTCATCCTCTGCCACTGGGGCCTGCGCCAGGACCGTTTCCCGGTCCAAGCTCAAAGTCTCGGTGTCGGGACGCAGCACGTTCTCGACCGGGAACGGGTGGGCCGTGGGCGGAACGTCGGCTGTGTCGAGGCGGCGCACAGCGTCCACGTGCTCGAGAATCGCGCTCAGCTGCACCGCGTAGCGTCCGACCTCGTCGTCGTCGAGAGCAAGCCTGGCCAGGCGCGCCACGTGGCGTACCTCTTCGGGCGAGATGAGCCGCTCGGTTTCGCTCATTGCCTGTGCTGCCACTCTGTTCACGAACGCGACGGCGCGCGCTTCGATCTCCGGGGCGTCGTGGTCGAGCGTGGCCACGTGGAAGCTGCGCTCGAGCCAGACCCGCTCGACCGGGCCGGGCGCGCGCGCGGCGAGCAGGTCGCCTGACTCCGAGGGCACGACGTGGTCTGTCCGGCTGGACAAGAGCAGTACAGGGCAGCGGACCTCCCCCAGCTGAGCTGCGGTCTCGTCGACGCCGTCGAACATCGAGAGCATTGGTTCGATCGGCGAGGCGTGATAGGCAGATTCGGGGACGCCTTCCATCGCGATGTCGGAACCGATCGCGGGAACCGAAACGGCGCCTTCTTCTAGCATTCCCGACAGCATGTCCCTGAAGCTCGAAGCTGGGGGGTCGACCAACGGGTTGACCACGATGATTCCGGCGATGTCGGGGTGCCGCTCGGCAAGCCAGATCGCGAGCGTGCCGCCCATCGACAGCCCGGCTGCAATCACACGATCGCAGCGGCCGGCAAGTTCGCCGTAGGTCGCTTCGGCGACTGACGACCAGTCGGACCATCGCGTCGGGACCATGTCCTCCACGCTGGTGCCATGCCCGGGCAGCAGCGGTAGCTCGACCGAGAAGCCGGCAGCCGCAAGCGCTGTCGCGAGCGGACGCATCGATTGTGGGTTCCCGGTGAAACCGTGAAGGACGACAACGCCGATCGGACCGCCCGCGGCGGAGAACGGTTCGGCACCGACGAGGATCGGGGTTGCCACGCGAGCATCGTAGCGGGCCGCCCTCGGGAGGTTCTCGAGCAGGTAGTGTCCGATCCACGAGCCGACGAGCCCGAGCGGAGGAGCTGAAGTGGAGAAACTGGCGTTTCTGAGCGATAAGTGGACTGCCGAGGTCAGACGGCTGCACGACGAGGTCGTGACGCAGTCCACTCCGCCGGCTCAGAGTGTGCGTATGAACCTCATCCTCACGCAGTCTCCGCTCGGCGACGGCACGATCGACGCACACGTGGACACCAGCTCCGGGGAGCTCATAGTGGACACCGGCCACCTCGACTCGCCCGACTTGACGGTCACCGTGGATTACGAGACGGCGAAGGCGATCCTCGTCGAGGACGACGCCCAAGCCGCCATGCAGGCCTTCATGTCGGGACGAATCAAGATCGAGGGGGACATGACCTTGCTGCTCGCAATGCAGAACACGCCTGTGGACCCTGCCCACCAGGAGCTCGCGGCGCGCGTCCGGGAGATCACCGCGTAGGGACTGGTCGGCGCGTACGGTTCTCAGGCGCTACCTGATGGGTGATGCCCCAGCTGGCGGCCTGGCGTCGCCGATGATCTTGGGCACCTCGACTGCCAGCTCGTCCACCGTCCAACGATCACCTTTGTCGATCTCTGCCGCGAGGGTCCAGGGCTGGAAGAACTGCACCTTGCCGCCTTGGACGAAGAAGACCTTCCCGGTGAACGGGCAGGATTCGCTGGCAAGATACGCGACCAGCGGCGACACGTTGGCGGGGTCCCAGGAATCGAACACGCCCGGGTCGGCAGGCGCCTGCACGATGTCGCACAGGCCGGGGGTTGACTCGGTGATCCGCGTGCGGGCAGCCGGCACGATCGCGTTCACCCGCACGCCGTAACGCGAGAGCTCCTGAGCGGCGATCACGGTGAACGCTGCGAGCCCCGCTTTGGCTGTCCCGTAGTTCGACTGCCCGGGATTGCCCAACAGCCCGGACGTCGATGATGTGTTGACGATGGCAGCATTTGGCCTGGCGCCCGCCTTTGACTTCTCCCGCCAATAGGCCGCTGCCCAGCGAGTGGGCACGAAATGGCCCTTCACGTCGACGTGCATGACGAGGTCCCACTCCTCCTCGGTCATGTTCACGAGGACCCGGTCCCGGATGATGCCGGCGTTGTTCACGAGCACGTGCAGGTCGCCAAACGCCTCGATGGCGGCGTTGACCAAGCGGTGGCCACCTTCCCAGTCCGCGACGTCGTCGTAGTTCGCGATCGCCTCGCCGCCCATCTGCTTTATCTCGTCCACGACCAGCTGAGCCGATGTCCGATCGCTGCCCGATCCGTTGACCGCGCATCCGAGATCGTTGACGACGACCTTGGCGCCTTCCCTCGCGAAGCCGAGCGCGTGCTCTCGTCCCATCCCACGACCCGAACCGGTGATGATCGCAACCCTGCCTTCGAGTGCACCCATGACCGTGCCCTTCCTTCGTTCTAGACCTGCGACCGCCCCAGAGACCGGAGCGGGTGAGCCTGCCGGCGTTGACCTCGCGCCGACCGCACGCCGCCATGTCCGCAGCACGCACCGCCACGTTGGCAGCACGTACCGCCCGGGGTCAAGCGGGACCCTGCCGGTCGAGCGGGGTGCCGCGCCCTGTCAGACGGGACACCGCAACCGGCCAGGTGAGCCCGTCGGACAGCCGGCCGAGCCCGCAAGTACTCAGAACAGGTAGAGCGTGATCGTCGTGCCGACCCTCACCGAGGTCCCTGCGCCAGGAATCTGGGCCACCACGAAACCGGCGCTCGGCGGACCGTAGAGACTCCACTGGAGACCCACGGAGCTCAGCGCCTGCTCCGCGACGGCCACCGAATCGGCGTAGAGCTGCGGAACCTTCACAAATGGCGGCCCCTCCGACACGAAGACCAGCACCGTCGAGTGGCCGGGAACGGTGTGACCCGGCGAAGGCCTGCTGGTGACGACGTAACCTGCGGGAACCGAGATCGAGTACTCCGGGTCCTCCACCGGATTCAAGTGCAGGTCCGTCAGGACCGATTCCGCCTGAGTCCAGTTCAGGAGACCGCCACTGAGATCGGCCGGGATCGTTTCGGGTGCCGGGCCTTTCGAGATCACCACGTCGACGGTGTCGCCGTAGAAGACCTTGGCACCGGCCAGCGAAGCCCAGCTCACAACCGCTCCTGGGCCGACGGTCTCGTTGTACTGCTTGGAGAACTCAGGCACGAGGTGCGCATGGCGCAGCGCCGATCTGGCCATCGCCTCGGTCTTCCCTCCAAGACTCGGCAGCACGGTCGGGTGCCGTCCTTTGGAGATCACCATCTTCACGATCGACCCCGCCTTTTCCCGCGCACCGCTCCGGGGAAGCTGGGACATGACCCCTCCGGGGGCGACACGCTCGCTGTAGCGCTCGGCGGATACCTCCGGCGTCAGCCCAGTTCTCCGGAGAGCCGCGTTCGCTGCAGTGACCTGCAGCCCGACGACTCGCGGAACGGTGTCGTGATTCCACACGACGCGGGACGCGACCACAACCCCTGCGCCCGCCACGAGCTCGAGCAGCAACACGGCCAGAAGCCACGGCAGCCATCGGTGCCTGCGCCTGCTTCGCGGGAGCTCAGCCAACGGCCCGTCGGGTGCGGGCACGATCCGGCGTACACCTGACAACGCCGGTGACGGCGAAGCTGGCGGCGGCGCGACCTGGGACGGCAGGGTCGTGGTCGGGCCGACTTGCGGCGGCGCCAGGATTGGCGGTGGCGCGACCTGGGACGGCGGGGCCGGGGCGGGCGCCGCCAGTGCCGCAGTGACCTGGGACGAACCCGCAGACCCGAAGCGCTCGGTCGGGTCCCGGTCAAGCCCACGGGGAAGGCCGGGCAACGCGAGATCGGTCCTGCTGAGGGGAAGCGGCTCAGGAGGACCGAGTTCCGCGGAGAGCAGCTCGAGCTCAGAAGCGAGCGCCGTCGCGTCCAAACGAGCCAAAGGCTCCGAAATGGCCGCCTGTGCCAGCACCGGCGCGAGCGGCCCGAGCTCTCGGGCAGGCGGGAGTACGGCCCCTACGCGCGCCATGAGGGTCGCGACCGTCGTGTCACCGGCGAAAGGAACACGCCCTGTCACCGACTCGTACAGCGTGAGGGCGAGCGAGTACACGTCGGTGCGGTCGTCAACTGGGCGGCCCTCGACCTGCTCGGGCGAGGCGTAGCGAGCAGTTCCCATGACGGTGCCGAGCGGCTCGGTGACCGCCGCCTCGGCGAGTGCGCGCGCAAGCCCGAAGTCGGCCACGAGCAGGCGTCCGTCGTCGTCGAAGAGGAGGTTGGCCGGCTTGATGTCGCGATGGACGAGCCCGCGCCGATGGGCGTAGGCAAGGCCATGGGCGGCTTCGGCACCAATTGCAGCCGCCTGTTCCGGGCTGAGCAGGCGACCGGTGTCCAACAAGGACCGCAGGCTTCCCCCGCCGAGGTACTCGAGCACGAGATAGGGAATGCCGTCTTCGTCGCCCCAGTCGTAGACATGCAGGACGTTGCGGTGGTTCAGCGACGCGGCCAATCGCGCCTCCGCCTGGAACTTCCGAAGGAAGGTGGCGTCACCGGCCAGTGCCGGGTGAAGAAGCTTGACAGCGACGCGTCGACCGAGCCGCGTGTCGTCGGCGGCGAAGACTTGGGCCGAAGCGCCGGCGCCGACCACGGCGAGTAGTCGGTAGCGGCCGCCAATGACCCGGCCGACCTGTTCCGCGGTGCTCGACATGGGAATCACAAAAAAGGGTAACGGCTGGTGGGCCGCGACCGGTGGAGGCACCCGACTATCGCTTCAGGACAGCTCGCCTGTCTCCAGGAACTTGACGAATTCCTGCTCGTCGATGACCGGCACGCCGAGTGTCTCGGCCTTGGTCAATTTGGCACCGCCAGGATTGTCGCCGGTGACGACCGCGGTCGTCTTGGCAGACACCGACCCTGGCGATTTCCCCCCACGGCCGATGATGGCGGCTTCGGCTTGCTCACGACTGAAGCCGCTGAGAGTGCCCGTGACCACGACCGACTTGCCGACTAGCGTCTGGGGCAGCTCGGGGCCTTCGCCAGCACTGAACCTGACACCGCCTGCTCGCAGCCGCTCGATCATCGCCCGGTTGGCTTCCGACCCGAAGTATCGGACCAAGCTCGCGGCGATCACGCTTCCGACGCCCTCGACGGACGCGAGCTCCTCCTCGGACGTCGCCATGAGCCGATCCAGATCGCGGAAGGTCGACGCCAAAGCCCCGGCGACGGTGCCACCCACATGACGGATGCCGAGCGCGGTCAACAGGTTGCCTAGAGGCCGATCCCTCGAATCGCCGATGGCTGCCACGAGATTCGTTGCCGACAGTTCGCCGAAGCCTTCCAGGCCGGCGAGATCCGGCACTTGGAGGCGATAACAGTCGGCTGCATCCGACAGAAGGCCGGCCGCGACGAGATGCGCGACCCGCTGCTCGCCGAGACCTTCGATGTCCATGGCAGAGCGCGAGGCGAAATGCACGATCCGTTGGACCCGTTGTTCGGGGCAGTTGCTGTTGACGCAGTAGGTGTCACTCTCGCCATCGAGACGAACGAGGGGACCAGCGCAGCTCGGGCACGACTTCGGGAACCTCCACGGCTCGGCCCCGGCCGGCCGGGCACTGAGCACGGGGCCGACGACCTCGGGGATGACGTCTCCCGCCTTGCGCACGACGACGGTGTCTCCGGGGCGGACGTCCTTCAGCCGGACCTGGTCCTCGTTGTGCAGGCTGGCGAGCCCGACAACCGAGCCGGCGATCCGAACGGGCCGCAGCTTCGCGAACGGCGTCGCTCGTCCGGTCCGCCCGATCGACACGAGAATGTCCTCGAGCCGTGTCGACTGCTCCTCGGGGGGAAACTTGTACGCGACCGCCCACCGGGGCGCGTGCGACGTGGCCCCGAGCCTGGGATGCAGGGCGCGATCCTCCACTTTCACGACTACCCCGTCGATCTCATAGCCAAGCTCGTGACGGCGCGACTCCAGGTCCCGGCAGTACGCGAACACAGCCTCGAGGTCCGGCACGACACTTGTCTCAGGGTTGACAGGCAGCCCGGCGCGACGAAGCAGATCCAACGAGCTCGACTGTGTCGCGAGGCCTGAGACCCCGTCCACCTGGTAGAAGAACGCCTCGAGCGCCCGTCCGGCGGTGATGCCCGGGTCCTTTTGGCGCAGCGAGCCCGCCGCAGCGTTTCGTGGATTGGCAAACGATCGAAGACCTGCCGTGGCCTGACGCCGGTTCAGCTCCTCGAACGCGGGTACCGGTAGGTAGACCTCTCCCCGGACCTCGACGACTTCCGGGAGCTCATTCGCGGCGAGGGCGAGCTCTCCCGGAATCGCTGCAACGGTGCGCACGTTCGGCGTCACGTCCTCACCGATCCGCCCGTCGCCGCGCGTCGCTCCACGTGTCAAGCGACCATGCTCGTAGGTGAGCGAGATCGACAGGCCGTCGATCTTCGGCTCACAAACGAAGGGCGATCCATCCTCAGGAGCCAAGAGCCTCTGCAAGCGTGCACCCCAGGCGAGGATCTCCTCGAGCGTGGTGACTTTGTCGAGGCTCATCATGGGCGTGCGATGAGCGACGGCCGCGAACAGCGGCGAGGGCGCTACACCGACGGTCTGTGTCGGTGAGCCCGCCTCGACCAGCTCGGGATACTGCTCCTCGAGCGTCAGCAACTCGTCCTTCAGGGCGTCGTATTCGGCGTCCGGGATGTCCGAGGCGTCCTCGAGGTAGTACTGCTCGTCGTAGCCCTTGATGAGCGCCCGCAACTCGGCGACCCGGGCCACGACCGCCGCAGACACGCCGTCGCTCTCGGTGCTCACGCCAAGGATGGTAGGGCGAGGCCGGGAAGGACCGGGCGGATGGACTGCCGTCGGCAGTGGATTTCTCCGGTCAGCTTCGCTTGCCTGTCTGCCGGCAGGAGCTGGTCGAGGGCCAAGACAGACTGAGGCGGGCAGGGACTGCCTGGCACTCTGTCAGACGCGCGTACGGTTCTGCTGCAGGTTCAGCCAAGAGCGCGCCGCGTCGGTGATCCGCGCGGTCCGGAACGTGGCCTTGCTGGTGGCTGGTACGACACAGATAAGGCAGTCTGGGCCGGTGAAGCTCAAGGCAGTCCTTCGGATCACCCACTGGTCGGCGGTGTTCCCTACGCTTACGGAGCCGTCGCTGCTCAAGACGCGATCGTTTTCACCGCAGGTGCCTGCCCGCTTGATGCGGCAGGGAACCTCGTCGCACCGGGTGATCACGCAGCCCAGGTGACCGCGGCCCTCGCGAACCTGAAGGCCGCACTGGACCTGCCCGGCGCCAGAGCGGAGCACCTCGTTCGCACGACCGTCTACGTGGTAGGAGACCATGACGCATCGGTGCGCGTCTGGAACGTGATCGCAGCCGGTCTGGCGCCGCAGCGTCCACCGAGCACACTCCTGGGCGTTACTGTCCTCGGGTACCGGGACCAGCCCGTGGAAACCGATGGGATCGCCGCGCTGCCTTCCTGACCGAACGCCAGTCGGCATTCCTTTCGCCACACACCACGGCTCGCCCGAGAACTAACAATCCGTTGCCAAGTTCCTTTGACAGCTCCGTTCATTGTCACGAGAACGGCGATCAAGATTCATCGACATGCCCTTCGCAACACGGTCGAGGGGACTCCATCCGACGCTAACTTCAAGACCGGTCGGAGATCCGGGACGTCGGCCCTCCGACGCGAACCCCCACACCACTCGGATATGCCGTCACGGAGCACGAGAGCGAGGTTCCCCTCTGTTGGGCGGGTGTCACGCCAGAACGAAGTGCCCGCTGGGCGTTGGGCGAGCAAAGATCGCCCACAGAGCCGGCGAGGTGCCTGCTCTCGTAGCCCACAGCGGGGGCCGGCGAACAACGCAAACGTTGCCGGGCGCGCCACTGGCTCAGGCCGCGACGCCCGAACCCACGACCTCGTCGCCTTTGTAGAGCGCAACAGTCTGGCCCGGCGCGACGCGACGGTCGGGGCCCTCCAGGTAGCGCACGCCGGTGTCGGTGAGTCTGACAAGTCTCGGGCGCCCGTGTGCGCTCGCCTGGGCGAGAACGACAGCACCGACCGGGAGCGGACCGCCAACCCACGTCCGCCCGGTGAGCTCGACATGGTCGGTCAGCAGATCGTCCTCTGAGCCGACCGTCACCGTCGCCGAAGCCGGGTCCACCTCGAGTGCGTAACGCCGTCCCAAGGCCGAGGCCCCGAGACCCCGGCGCTGGCCGACAGTCACAAGCTCGACAGCAGCAACGGTGCCGACGACCGCTCCGGTTGCACGATCGACGAGGCGTCCCGGATGCAACTCGATGCGCTCGCCCAGAAAGCGGCGGCGCGGACCTTGTCCCGGTCCAGCAGCGACGAAGCACACCTCCTGGCTGTCGGGTTTCGTGGCCGTCGCCAGGCCCAACGCCGCCGCACGTGCACGAACCTCCCGCTTTGTGAGCTCACCGACGGGAAGGAGCACCCGCGCGAGCTCTTCGATGGTGAGCATCGACAGCACGTAGGACTGGTCCTTGGCCGCGTCGTGTCCGCGGAGCAGCCTTGGCAGGCCGTCCGGCCGGTCGTTGGTGATGCGGGCGTGATGCCCGGTCGCCACCGCCTCGAAGCCGAGCCGCAGAGCACGGTCGAGAAAGCGGCGGAATTTCAAATGCCGGTTGCACTCTATGCAGGGATTCGGAGTCCGCCCGAGTGCATGAGCCTCGGCATAAGGAGAGACGACCCTTTGCTCGAACTCCTCTGAGAAATTGAACACGTGATGGTCGATCCCCAGCTGTGTCGCTACGCGCCGCGCGTCGTCGACGTCGCCGACCGAGCAGCATCCCGAATCGCCTGCACCACCCCAGAGCTTCATGGTGGCGGCGGCGACCTCATGTCCCTCTTCGAGCAGCAGCGCGGCAGCGACCGACGAGTCCACACCACCTGAGAGTCCGACCAGCACACGCACGCCCCAAGTCTCTCAGAGCACCGGGGCCACGGGCGCAGCAGGCGACCACGACCGTCAGCGGGCGCAGCGGGCCGCTCGCACGCGCTCAGCTGCGCAACCGCTCCACGGCCTTGGGGAAAGCGAGCAGCACCGCGTCGATGTCTGCGGCGGTCGTCGCGTGGCCGAGGGAAAGCCGGACGTGGCGCTTGGCCTCCTCGATCGTCCGGCCCATCGCCAGCAGGACGTGGCTCGGCTGGACGGCACCGCTCGCACACGCCGATCCGGCCGACGCGCAGACTCCGAGCTCGTCGAGAACCACGAGCAGCTCCTCGGCTTCGACCCCCTCGACTCCGAGATTGCAAATGGCGTCGATGCGGTCGTTCTGTGACACGGCCTCGTGCACGCCCGCAACCGCCTCCAATATCCCTCCGACCAGCCGCGTCGAAAGCTCCCGAACGCGCAAGCGCGCCTTCTCGCGGTCGCGCACGGTAGCCTCGGCTGCCGCCGCCATGGCGACGATGCCGGCCAGGTTCTGCGTGCCCGCCCGTCGTTCACGCTCCTGCGGGCCGCCACGCAAAATGGGTCGGAGCAGCGACGCTCGGTCTCGCGCGACAAGAGCACCCACACCTTTCGGGCCTCCGAACTTATGGGCACTGACACTCACGAGGTCCGCATCGGCTGTCAGCGAGGCGACGTCGAGCCAGCCGAACGCCTGCACGGCATCGGTGTGCACGAGGGCTCCGGGGGCGCGCTCGCGCACGAGCGCGATGACGGCCTCGAGCGGCTGGCGGACTCCCGTCTCGTTGTTGACGAGCATCACCGAGACCAGTCGAACCTTTTCGTCCAGCATCTCGGCGAGTGCTCCGAGGTCCACGACACCGCGATGGTCGACACCGACGGTGCGGCCACCGGCTGCCAGGCTCGCCTCGAGCACCGCGGGATGCTCGACGGCGCTGCAAAGCACGGTCCCCGCGCCGGACGCGACGCCGGAGACGGCGAGGTTGTCCGCCTCGGTGCCGCCACTGGTGAAAACGACGTCGCCAGGGCGCGCTCCGAGCAGCCGGGCGAGCCTTTCGCGGGCATCGTCGAGAGCCCGCCGCGCGGCTCTCGCGACCGTGTGGCCCCCGGACGGATTGCCGTAGCGGTCGACCAGGAACGGGAGCATCGCCGCGACCGCCTCGGCGCACATCGGCGTCGTTGCGGCGTGGTCCAGATAGGCGATCCGGTCGCGTTGTCTGCTGGTCAATCTGTCATGTCCCCGCGGGCACGGCGCAAGCGCCCGCCACGTAGGCAGGCGCCGGATACAGCGGGACGGTTCGGGCGCTCGAGATTGTGCTCACTCCCGGCTGGTCGCCTTCCTGCTCGAGGGTTGCAGGCGCCATCTTTCCCCGCCCAACCTCGAGATCGAAGAAACCGACCGTCACCTGCTCGACCGTCGTGGCTGCCGCGCCGTCGCCCACGTAGGCACCGAGGTGCGTCGCGTCCTCGAGGGCAAGGAACCACTTGGAGCCTGTCAGCATGTTGTAGAGCCGGGAGCTGTCGGCAGGGTCGTTGCAGGAGTCAGTCAGGCTCTGCACCACCAGCGCCGGAGGGCCACCTCCGCCGGGAGCCGAGTACACGTCTTGCTCGCGGGCCCACTCGGCTCCTGAGAGGAGCGCCACGGCTGTCGGCTGCACTCCCATCGAGGCGAGGGTCCCCGAGTACTCGTGGTCGTACAAAAGGGCGGCGACGGTGTCGGCGCCATCGGACTGGCCGGCAAGAATGAGGCGGTGGGGGTCCACCAGGCCTACGAGGTAAGCCGCGTCCGGCGGCGGCGACCCGAGCGCTGCCTCGACGACCTGCGACACGACGAAAGCGATGTCAGCCGGCTGGTTGAACATGTCCAACTCGGTGTCGACTCCGTGCTGGGCTTCGATCGCCGGCAGGCTGGTGTCGGGAAAGAACGGCGCGACAACCACGTAACCTGCCTCGACCCAGGACACGAGCAGAGCGCGATAGGTCTCGGGGTCCACGTTGAAGCCGTGGGCGAACACGATCACGGGGTACGGGCCGTAGCGGTAGGCGGGAGGTGCCCAAGCCGTCGCGGCCGGCGGCTTCACGTCCAAGGACGGATACAGGATCTCGACCTGCATGACCCGGCCGGGCCGGCTGGTCCCTTCGTAGAAATTCTCCGTGGAACCCTGCGACTCCGTCCAGGTCGCGCTCGACAGGCCAACGCCGAAGGTGGCGGGCGACTTCTCCGAGGTCTTCCCGTTGGCCACGAGGCTCGTGGACGTGCTGGCGGCCCCCTGGGACGGCTTCGCACCACCATGAGTGCCCCCGGCCGCTACCGAGCAGGCCGCTAGGGTCCCGGCAGCGACCAGAAGGACGAGGGCGACGAACGCGCTCGTCGGGTGAGTCCCTGGCGCGAGCACACGATCCCACCGAGTCGCCTCGACCTCCACGACTGGCAAATCTACAGGCGCTCCGGCCGACCCAAGAGAGCGCCCGGCAAAGAAATCGAGAGCAGGCCGCCTTTGTACGTCATCGAGGCTGCCAGATCATGGCCACGACAGCCACCAGGAAGCACACCGATATCGCCGACGCGCCACGCTGCGCTGCCCGGCAAGCATCCCGGAGCTCCGCGAGACCGCGCAGCGGGCGTTCTCCGACGTCGGGCACATCCGCGAACCAGGTCTGGATCCTCCGCTCGGCGGGCCAGCACCAGCCAGTCGCGATCGCAGCTGCCAAGACCCAACAGCCGAGGCCGACCCACGGCCACGCCTGTGAGAGGGCGGAACGGTCCCCTGCCCACAACACGACCGCGCCCAGTACAGGGGTCAAGAACATGGAACGCTCCGCCCAGTTCGTGCTCGGGTGGAAGTACCGCTGCAGCCCCGGCTCGCGACGCGGATCGGCGGCCGATCGGGCGCGAGCAGCGTAGGTGCCGGTGACGCCGACCGCGCCGAAACCGACCACTGCACTCAACACGTGCAGCCCCACCAGCACGTCATAACTTGGTCCCGTCATCTCTGAGGTGTGCTCCGCTGGCTGTTCGTGGCGGTAGCGTGAAGAGAGATGCCAATGTTCTGTCGAGGCTCTGCCTCAAAGGAGGCCCTGGTCCGCGCGTGAACCAGCTTCGTCTTGATCCGCTTTCGGGACGGTGGGTGACGGTGGCTACCGACCGCGCCCGGCGACAGGCCCTCTTCGTGCCGCGCCAGCTCACCCTCGACTCCCTCGAGGGCATCCCGTGTCCGTTCTGTCCGGGCATGAAGACTTCGGCGCCGCCCGCCCTTGAGGTCCACGGGGCCTCCGGCGACTGGCTCGTGCGGGTCCTCCCCAATCGCTACCCCGCTTTCGAGGGTGACAGGCCCTTCGTTGTCGAGAATCGTGGGCCGGTGTTCACAGAAGCCCCGGCGAGTGGGATCCACGAAGTGCTCATCCTCTCGCCTGACCACGACAGAACCATGGCGTCGCTCCCCGACGAACAATTGCCGCTGGTCATGTCCGCGATCGGTGACCGCGTCGAGGCGCACGAGAGCACTTCCGGGCTGCGCTACAGCCAGGTGATCATCAACCACGGTCGCCAAGCCGGTGCCTCCGTCGCCCACCCGCACGGCCAGCTGCTCGGGATCCCGTTCGTGCCGAAGGAGCTTGCGGAGGAACAGGCCGGTTTTGACCGGTTTGCGGGCGGGTGCCTCGTCTGCGCGACAGCGGCCGCTGAAGAGACGCTCGACTACCGGATCATCCAGACAACCGATCACGCGGTGACGTTGTGCCCGTACTGGAGCGGAACGCCCTACGAAGTTCTTGTCGTGCCTCGCGACCACGGCGCTCACCTTCACCGGGCATCCACCTCAGGCATCGTGGGCGTCGGGCGAGCCGTTCGCAGCGCCCTCCGGGCGATCAACGAGAGCCTCGGGGACGTGGCCTACAACGTCGTGTTCCACTCCGCCCCCTACCGGGCGACCGATGTGTACCACTGGCACGTGCACATCCTGCCCTGCTTGACCACCCCTGCGGGCTTCGAGCTCGGCACGGGGGTCATGATCAACGTGGTCGGACCCGAGAAGGCCGCCAACGACTTGCGCGACGCGCTGAGACGCGTGGAGCCGGACCATGTCGACGGGCACGTGACCGCCACGTCTTGACGTCGCGCGCCGGGGGATGCCGGCCCGCGGGAACCGGCCGGTACGGGGCCTGCCCCGTCGGTTCAGGTCGCTGTCACCGCACGCGCGCCAACAAGGGACTTGATTGCCTCTGCCGCCGCCGAGCGGTCCAACTTCATCAGAGCGTCGATGCCTTCGACGCCGAGATAGCCGCTGAGGAAGGCGCCTCGGTTGCGACGTTCCCAGGACTTCGCGAGTCGCTCGGCCTGAGCACAGGTGACCGACGGTTGCGCTGCCACGGCCTCGGCCGCCATCTGGCGAAGCGAGTAGGAGAGGTCCGCCAGGTCCTCGAGCGGCGAGGCGAAGCGCGGCTCCCGCCGCTTCAGTTCATCAGCGGACCTGCCGATCAGCGGGTCGTCGCCGAAACCCGCGACGACCCAACCGGTGTCGGTCCGGAATACACGACGGAGGTGGTAGTCGCCGTGAACCCTGATCGCGACCGCGGTCGACGCCTCGCCGGCAGCAAGGCTGCGAACGCCGAAGGCCTCAGCGAGGGCCAGGTGGAGGCCACCGGTGACCTCTCCCAGGCGGCGCATCTCCGATGAAAGGTCACCGCCGGCCCCGCCGACCTCGTCAAGTCGCAGCCGCCCCTCGTCGACGTTTCGGCCGAGCAGGTCGCGCAGAGACGTCAGTGCGAGCAAGCGGCCCTCCACTGCGCTTGGAATGAACTCGCGGACAAGTGCCAGGTCCCACCCGTTTCGCTCCCAGTGGGCAACCGGCCTCAAGAGATGCTTGAAGCCGACCTCGTCCAGCTTGGACATGAGCTCGATCTCGGGCCGGGGCGCGGGCTCGAGGACCCGGTAGGACTTCATGAATAGGCGCTCGTCGTACACCAGCGAGGCGTGGCTCACGAGCGACTGGACAAGGCGCACCCGCCTTGCGCTCTCGCGCCCTGCGCTCGCCACAGCAAGCAAACCCCTCGAGAGCTCTTCGTCGGCGAGCGCGTTGTAGCAGAGCACGTCTCCCAAGCCGTCGTCGCACATGCCGAGCACCGCGCCCTGATGGTCCCCTATGACCGCCGGGGCGAGCGCCGCCTCCCGCCACCCGACCAGGACGTGGAACCGGCGTTCTCCGACAGCGACGACCACGCTTGCCATCCCCGGGCGCCCGTCGAGCACGATCTCGAGGTCGGCGAGCCTGAAGGTGGCCCACACGGCGCGGTCGTAGCGTGCCATGTCGACCAGGAACCAGGGCTGGCGCTGGAGATAAGGGACGACGAGCCCCTCGAGCGCTGACGGACTGGGAGGCACTTTCAGCGCTCCACGAGCTCGAACCAGTAGAAGCCGTGGGACGCCAGCGTGACCGAGTACGACCCAGGAGTGACCGGTGGGAAGGGCACCCGTCCCGACAGCTCGATCGGCGTGCAGCCCTCCCAGCGGCCGAGGCTGAGCTCGGCCGGCTGGGCGAAACGACTCAAGTTCGACACGCACAACACCGCCGAGGGCTCGCCGGCCAGGTTCTCGCCGGCACGGGCCTGCCTGACGTATGCGAGTACCGATGGATTGTCGGCAGGGAGAACCTCGAGCGAGCCGGTGGCGAGCTGCGGGTACTGGTGCCGCACCGCCAGCATGCGCCGCATCCAGTGAAGAAACGAGGACGGGTCCCGCTGCTCCGCCTCGACGTTGACAGCCTGGTAGCCGTGCACCGGGTCCATCAGCGGTGGCAGGTACAGCTGCGCGAAGTCGGCTCGGGAGAAGCCGGCGTTTCGATCCGGCGACCATTGCATCGGCGTGCGGACCGCGTCGCGGTCCCCGAGGTAGATGTTGTCGCCCATGAGCAGCTCGTCGCCGTAGTAGAGCACCGGGCTGCCCGGGAGCGACAGGAGCAACCCGTAGAGCAGTTCAGCGACGCGGCGATCGTTGTCGACGAGCGGAGCAAGGCGCCGCCGGATCCCGAGGTTCCTGCGCATCCTCGGGTCGTGGGCGTACTCGCTGTACATGTAGTCGCGCTCTTCGTCGGTCACCATCTCGAGGGTGAGCTCGTCGTGGTTACGCAGGAATATCCCCCATTGACAGCCGTCGGGGATCGGGGGGGTCTGGGTGAGGATCTCGGTGATCGGGAAGCGCTGCTCGCGCCGGACCGCCATGAACATGCGCGGCATGAGGGGGAAATTGAAGCACATGTGGCACTCGTCGCCGTCGCCGAAGTACTCGGTGACGACGTCCGGCCACTGGTTGACCTCCGCGAGCAGGATCCGGTTGGGATAGGCAGCGTCGATCTCCGCTCGGATCCGGCGAAGCAGCTTGTGGGTCGCGGGCAGGTTCTCGCACAAGGTCCCCTCGGCCTTGTACAGGTACGGGACCGCGTCGAGCCGGAACCCGTCGATGCCCAGGTCGAGCCAGAACCGGACAACTCCGAGCATCGCATCCGCGACCTCGGGGTTCTCGTAGTTCAAGTCGGGCTGCTGATGGAAGAAACGGTGCCAGTAGTACTGCTGGCGCCTCGGGTCGAAGGTCCAGTTGGATGGCTCGACATCGCAGAAGATCACCCGGACCTCAGCAAAGCCGCGGTCGTCGTCGGCCCACACGTACCAGTCGGCTTTGTCGTTGTCGCGCGACGACCGCGACTCGATGAACCAGGGATGCTCGTCGCTCGTGTGGTTCATCACCAGGTCGGAGATGATCCGGATCCCCCGCCGATGGGCGTCCTCGACCACAGCGGCAAGGTCGTCGATGCCTCCGAGCTCGGGTGCGACGGTCAGGAAGTCGCTGATGTCGTAGCCGCCGTCACAAAGCGGCGATGGATAAAAGGGCAGGAGCCAGACGCAGTCGACACCCAGCCACTGGAGGTACTCGAGCTTTTCACGCAGACCCGCGAAATCCCCGATCCCGTCCGCGTTGGAATCGAAGAAGCCCCGAGGGAGGAGCTCGTAGAAGACGGCTCTCTCATACCATCGCACGTCGTCCAGGCCTGGACGTGAGCTCGAGGCCATCGGCCCCGTTCAGCCGAGCTCGACGGCCGAGGATATGCGCAGCTTCGACAGCTCGTGGCCCGCCTCGATCAACCGCACGGTGCAGGACCCCGGCGCCCTTTCCTTCCCGCCCTTGCCGATCACCACGACACGGCCCATCGCCACGAGCTGGAGCACGACGCACATCGCGCCGACGATAGCGGGCAGTGGGAAGTCGCGCGGGCAGGCGGCCGGTGGTCGCGACCGGATTGCCGCAGTACTGTCTCGCCGTGGATCGCTTCGTCTTGCTCCCGTCCGGCCCCTTGCAAGGCACAGTGTGCGTGAACGGGGCGAAGAACTCCGTGCTGAAGCTCATGGCGGCGTGCCTTCTCGCCCCAGGCGTCCACCGCCTCGACAACGTCCCGGTCATCAGCGACGTCGCGATCATGTCGGACGTGCTTCGCGCAATGGGGGCCGAGGTCCTCCACGAGGGCCGAGGCCCGGAGGGACACCTCGAGATCACGATCCCCGAAGACGTGACGCCCGTCGCCCCCTATGAGCTCGTCGAGAAGATGCGGGCGTCGATCGTCGTGCTTGGACCCTTGCTAGCGCGCCACGGCACCGCAAGGGTCTCGATGCCGGGCGGCGACGACTTCGGGTACCGTCCGATCGACTTCCACCTGAGCGCGTTCGAGGATCTCGGCGCCACCTTCGTCGCCGCGCACGGCTACGTCGAGGGCCACTGCGACCGCCTCGTCGGCGCGCGGATCGTGCTCCAGTTCCCCAGCCACACCGCGACCGACAACATCCTGATGGGCGCCGTGCTCGCCAAGGGCACGACCGTGATCGAGAATGCCGCCCGGGAACCGGAGATCTCCGACCTCGCGTCGATGCTCACCGAGATGGGGGCGCACATCCGCGGTGCTGGGACTTCCCGCATCGAAGTCGAGGGGGTGGACGAGCTGCGCCCCGCGGATCACCATGCGATCTCCGACCGGGTGGAGGCGGCCACCTTTGTCACCGCGGTGGGTCTTGCCGGTGGAGAAGTGCTCGTGAAGCGGGCGCGACCCGAGCACATGGACATGCTTCTCGAGAAGCTCCGCCAGATGGGCATGGACTTCACGCCCACCGACGAAGGCCTGCTTGCCGCCGCCGAGGGGCGTCTGCGGTCGGTCGACGTCGCCACTCTTCCCTACCCGGGTGTCGCCACGGACTACAAGCCGCTGCTTGTGACGCTGCTCTCGGTCGCAGGCGGGGTCGCGATCGTGAGCGAGAACCTGTTTGCCGGTCGCTTCCGCTATATCGACGAGCTGAGGAGGATGGGGGCGAAGATCAAGACCGAAGGGCACCACGCGATCGTGCGCGGCGTGCCCAGGCTGTCGGGCGCCCGGGTCCGGGCACCGGACATACGCGCGGGGGCAGCGCTGGTGCTGGCCGGTCTTGCGGCCGACGGCGTCACCGACGTGAGCGGCGCGGAGCACATCGACCGCGGTTATGAGAACCTCGACGGGCGCCTCCGTTCGCTCGGTGCAAACATCGAGCGCGTCTCATCGCCGTGAAGCCCGGCGTGCGCGGCTCGAGCACAACTGAGCTGTTCCAGGCCGCCATCTCAGGTTCCCGCTCTGCCCTCGCGCGCCTGCTGTCGGTCGTCGAGCGAGGTGGGAACGAAGGCCGCGAGCTTGCCAGGCTGAGTTTCAGACGAGCCGGGAACGCCTACACCGTAGGCTTCACCGGCGCACCGGGCTCTGGGAAGTCGACGCTCACGAGCGCTGTGCTCTCGGAGGTCCGCAGGCGCCTCGACTGTCCGGTTGCCGTGCTCGCCATCGACCCCTCCTCGCCAGTGACGGGCGGCGCGATTCTCGGAGACCGGGTGCGAATGCAGGACCACGCGCTCGACAACGCCGTGTTCATCCGTTCCATGGCGACGCGCGGCCACATCGGTGGCCTCGCCGCCGCCGTGCCGGAAGCAGTCCGCCTGCTCGACGCGACCGGATGGCCGCTCGTGATCGTCGAGACCGTCGGCGTCGGCCAGGTCGAGGTGGAGGTCGCCGCCACGTGCGACACCGTCGTGGTGGTGGTGAATCCCGGCTGGGGAGACGCCGTGCAGGCCAACAAGGCGGGGCTGCTCGAGATCGCCGATGTCCTGGTCATCAACAAGGCCGACCGGCCGGGCGTTCAGGAGACGGCACGCGACCTGAGGCTCATGCTCCAGCTCTCCGGAGCCCTCGAGTGGACACCACCCATCGTGGAGACCGTGGCTTCCACCGGCAACGGTGTGCCCGAGCTGTGGGACGCGATCGCAGCACATCGCAGGCACGTCGAGCACCGCGGGGACCTGGAGCTGAGGCACGCTGAGCGTGCGAGGCAGGAGGCGCTCAGGATCGCGAAGGGACGTTTCGAAACGGCACTCGACGCGGCCGTCACGAGCTCTGTAAACGCCGGCATGCTGAGAGAGCTGCGAGAAAGGCGAATCGACCCGGACCAGGCGGCCGGCCAGCTCGTCGAGGAGGTCGCGCGTGAGCTCGGCGGAAAGTCGGGATCACCCTCTAGCTGAGGCGATCGCTGCCGGTCGCAGACGGGTTCCTCGAGTCGATCCCGCTTCGCCCCTGAGCTGGCGGTCCTCCGACCGTGACGACGATGTCGCGCTCCATGAGGACGAAGTCATGCTCCTCGCGCCATCGTGGGAGGGTCGCGGTGACCACATAGCCCCGCCCGGCATAGAACTGCTCCGCGCGGCCTTCGCGAAGCGTCTCCAGCCGGACTCGGCCGCACCCCTGCTCGAGCCCGAACCGTTCCACGGCACGCAGCAGGTGTGAGCCGACCCCCAGGCTCCGCCATTCAGGGCTGACGATCAACCGGCCGATCCTCAAGACCGGGCCCCGGATCTCACCGTCGGCAAAGCCGACTGGACGGTCGCCGGCCCTCGCGACGAGGGCGTATGGCCTGATCGGGCGGACCGCCTCGCCGTAGCGGTCTCCCGAATAGCCGGCCCATTGCTCGTCCGCCCAAGCGGCGACGACGGGGTCGGGGCGCTCGACCACGGAAAGCTCCAGATCGAGACTGCCTCTCCCGGCCACCACGGGCTTGCCCAGCGCGGCGTCGGCCAGAGGCTGCCAACGACGGTCGGCGTCCAGTTCGAGAACGGTGAGACGTTCGAAACAGTAAGTCGTCCGATAGCCGGCCAGCGCCTTCAGCGCATGCGGAAGCCGACTGGGCTCGATCCGTTGGTCAAGGGTGAGGTGCGGTACGAAGTCGCGTTCCCGGCGCGTGGGCGGCGGAGCGAGGGGGCCGACTTCAAGATCGCGCCGGAGCTCTGCCATGGCATCGACGTCCCCGTGGACTGCCAGGTAGAGCACGGGCGCGCGCGGCCAGAACGTGGCCGGTGGTCCCAGGCTGACCGCGATGGGCGCGCTGCTCGCGGCGGCGGAGCGGACCTGTGCAAGAACTGCCTCGAGGCTCTCCTCGCGGACGTTCACCGGGGCAACAAGCGTGCAGTGCGGGGCGATGCGCTCCAGAGCCTTGGCCCCGAGCGCCCGGCGCAGGCCGTCGATCTCGTTGGCGACCGCTCCGGTCACCACGAGCGCAACCGTCAGCCGGCGTCTTGCGGTCACTGCTCAGCCCAGCGCGGCGAGGGCCTCCGCCAGCGGCTCGAGCACGTCGGGGGTGTGGGGCGGCCGGAGCTGGACGATGGCGAGCCCGGCGCCCGCCTCTGCAAGCGCCGCAGCAGCCGCCGCCGTCGCGCCAGGGTCGTCCTCGAAGCGCACGTGGCTCGAGAGCAGTATCTCTCCCGGGTCCCGCCCGAGGTCCTCGCAGTGCTGGTGGAGCACGTCCCGCTTGTGGGCGAACTCCTCAACCGTGCCGCCGAGGAAGTTCCAGTGCTGGGCGAAGCGGGCCGCAGTACGCAAAGTGCGCTGCTCACCGTTGCCGCCGATACAGATCGGCGGATGTGGCCGCTGGATTGGTTTGGGGTTGCAGCGAGCACCCGTCAGCTCGTAGTAGGTCCCCTTGAACGACGTCGTGTCGTCCGAGAGAAGGCCGATGACGACTTCACAGGCCTCTTCGAAGCGGTCACTGCGCTCCTTCGGCGTGCCAAGCGGGATACCGTACGCACCCGATTCCTCTTCGTTCCAACCGGCCCCGATCCCGACCTCGAGCCGGCCACCCGAGATGATGTCGAGCGTCGCCGCCATGTTGGCGAGCACAGCCGGGTGCCTGTAGTGGATTCCGGTCACCAGCGTCCCGAGCCGAAGGCGCCTTGTCGCCTGGGCCAAGGCGGTGAGGGTGACCCAGCCCTCGAGGCAGGGCCCCGTCGAATCCGAGTGGATCGGGTAGAAGTGGTCGAAGAGCCAGCCGGACTCGAACAACTCGATGTCGTCGGCGGCGCGCCAGACATCGAGCATGTCGTCCCAGTTCGTGTGCGCAGGAGCGGTCTTGAAGGCGAATCGCATGCCCCAGAACTTACGCCGCGCCGCCTGAGCTTGTCGCGCTGGCCTCACAGGCGGCTCAGGTCGGCCTTGAGCTTGACGGCCGCCTCCAGCCGCACCCGCGCCCGGGCCGCCGCAGCATCAGCTTCAGCCACATCGCCATCAGAAGGCCGGCCTTCGGCCGTCTCGAGCCCTCTGCCGGCCGTGCCGGCCGCCGGTACGGCCTTGAGCGCCGCCTCGGCCGCTTCGAGCGCGCGCTGCGCTCGCGCGACATCGATCTCTTCGGCGAGCTCGGCGGTCCCCGCGACTATCGACACCCTGTTGTCGGCCACCTTGACGAAGCCACCGTGCACCGCGGCTCGCACCTCGCCAAGCGAGGTCGACTCGCCTGAGGTGCCCGCGCCGCCGCCCGGGGTGGCCGTGCCGCCGGCTCGTGCGCCCCCATCCGACCCCCCGGCGGCTTGCACGCCCTGGATCCGCACGACGCAGATGTCGACGGCACCGACGTAGTCCATGTGGTTCGCCAGGAAGGTCGTATCGCCTCCGTCGCAGCGCAACACGACTGCTTCGGCTTCGCCCGAGAACAGGACGCGTTCGGGCGTGATGAGCTCGGCGTAGGTCAGGTTTGCCATGGGGCCCGCTCAGCCCCGCTCGATGGTCTTGGCCTTCGTCATCACGTCGTCCACGCCGCCCGCATTCAGGAACGCTTGTTCAGGAACATCGTCGAGGTCACCGCCGACGAGCGCTTCGAAGCTGCGCACGGTCTCGTCGATCGGGACGTAGATGCCGGGCAGGCTGGTGAAGACTTCCGCGACGAACAGCGGCTGCGACAAGAACCGCTGGATCTTGCGCGCCCGGGTCACGCTCAGGCGGTCCTCTTCCGAGAGCTCGTCGAGGCCGAGAATGGCGATGATGTCCTGCAGCTCGCGGGCACGCTGCAGCACTTCTTGAACCCGTAGTGCGCATTGGTAGTGCCGATCTCCCACCACCTCGGGCGCAAGGATGTTGCTCGTCGAGGCGAGAGGATCGACCGCCGGGTAGATGCCGAGCGCCGCCGTCTGGCGGGACAGCTCCGTTGTCGCGTCGAGGTGCGTGAAGGTCGTGAACGGTGCCGGGTCGGTGTAGTCGTCGGCAGGTACGTAGACGGCCTGCATGGAAGTGATGGAGTGACCCCTGGTGGAGGTGATGCGCTCCTGCAGCTCGCCCATCTCGTCTGCGAGCGTCGGCTGGTAGCCCACAGCTGAGGGCATGCGGCCGAGCAGCGTCGACACCTCCGATCCCGCCTGCACGAAACGGAAGATGTTGTCGATGAACAGCAACACGTCCTGGTTCTTCACGTCCCGGAAGTACTCCGCCATCGTCAGCGCCGACAACCCGACGCGAAGCCTCACGCCCGGCGGCTCGTCCATCTGGCCGTAAACCAGCGCCGCCTTGCTGATGACGCCGGACTCCTGCATCTCGAGCCAGAGGTCGGTCCCCTCGCGGGTGCGCTCGCCGACGCCTGCGAACACCGACACTCCGCCATGTTCCTGGGCGACCCGGTGGATCATCTCCTGGATGAGCACGGTCTTGCCCACACCGGCGCCGCCGAACAGCCCGATCTTGCCGCCCTGCACGTAGGGCTCGAGGAGATCGATGACCTTTATGCCGGTCTCGAACATCTGTCGCCTCGGCTCGAGCGTGTCGAATTCCGGAGGCGGGCGGTGGATCTCCCACCACGCGTCAGGCTCGCCCATCTCGCCGGCATCGAGCCTCTCGCCGATCACGTTGAAGACGTGACCGAGCACGGCATCGCCGACAGGAACGGTGATACCGCGACCGGTGTTGACCACCGTCGCTCCGCGAGCGAGCCCGTCGGTCGGCTTCAGGCAGATGCAGCGCGCCCGGCCCTCGCCTATCTGCTGGGCGACCTCCGCGGTGATCAGAACCTCGTTGCCGTCGACGACGAGCCGTACCTCGACGGCTGTGTTGATCTCGGGCAGTGCGTGGGGCGGGAACTCGACGTCGATGACCGGGCCTGTGATCGCGACGATGCGGCCGTTCTCCAGTTGGGGGGCCTCAGGGACCTCGGGGGCAACGCTCGTCATAGGTTCTGCTCCTCGGTTGCTTGCGGATGAGTGAGGTCATGGGGAACACCACCGGCCGTGCGAAGAGCCTCGGAACCTCCGACGATCTCCATGATCTCGGTCGTGATGGAGTCCTGGCGGGCACGGTTCATCACTCGCCTGAGGGTCTTGAGCAGCTCTTCGGCGTTCTCGGTGGCTGCAGACATGGCCCGCTGGCGCGAGGCGTGCTCCGAGGCGGACGCCTCCAGCAGCGCGCCGTAGATCGAGGCCTCCGAGTACTGCGGGATGAGCTGCGCCAGCAGGTGCTCGACGTCTGGCTCGAACTCGAAGTAGCCGAGCTTGGGCGCGGGCTCAGGCGAGCCATAGGGGCTGATCTCCGAAACGGCGTCTGTCGCGCCGGAATCCCCGGCCATCTGCACCTCGGGCGAGACGCCGGAGGGTTGTCCGCGAAGCTGCTCCGGGCTCGGCAGCACCGGGAGCAGTTGGCGGGTCTCGACAATCTGGCTGCTCGCGGACCGGATCCGGGTCGAGACCACCTGCACGAGGTCGACCTCGCCCTCGAGGAACGGCGGCACGATCACGGCGGCCACCTGTCGGGCATCCTCGTAGGTGGGCCGGTCGGACATGGCGACGAACTGCCGCTCGACGGGCTGATGGCGAAACCGGAAGTAGGCCTGTGCCTTCTTGCCGATGGCCATCACACGGTAGCTCTGACCGTGCGCCGACCCGGAGCGGATCAGACGCTCGGCGGCGCGCAGCACGCCCGAGTTGTAGGCGCCCGCCAGGCCACGGTCTGCCACGATCACAAGCGCGAGGACCTTCTGCGGCGACTCGGGGACCCCGACCAGCCGCGTCGGGCTGCCGCTTGCGCCGGCAGTCTCCGCCAAGATGTCCGAGATCGCCTTGACGTACGGGCGCGAACCGGCGATGCGTCCTTGGGCCCGTGAGATCTGTGACGCCGCGATGAGCTCGAACGACCGGGTGATCTTCTTCGTTGACTCGATGGTGCGGATACGTCGACGAAGGATCCGCTCCTGACCGCCTGCCATGTGCCTACTCGGCCTCGTTCTCGCCCACAGCCGAGGCGTTCGCCTCGGTTGAGCTAACGGCGCCGGCGGCACCGGCAGCTTCGGCTGCGCCAACCGCCCCGGCCTCCTCGGCCTCCTCGGTTCCACCGGCAGCACCGGCTGCCCCGGCAGCACCGGCGCCCTCGGCCGGCGCCCCATCCGAGGAGCCAAAACCTCGCTTGAACTCCACGATCGCAGCTTCGAGCTCTCTCTCGTTCGAAAGGGCTCCCGTTGAGGCGATCTTCTCCAGAATGTCGGCGTGGCGCGCACGCATGAACGTCCGCAACTCGGACTCGAAGCGCTGCACTTGTTCCACGGGTACCTCGTCGATGTGCCCGCGCACGCCCGCGTAGATGATGACTACCTGCTCCTGCACCGGCAAGGGGACGTTCAGGCCCTGTTTCAGCAGCTCCGTGAGGCGATAGCCGCGGTCCAGCTGTGCCTGCGACGCCTTGTCGAGCTCGGAGCCGAACGTGGCGAACGCCTCGAGCTCACGGAACTGCGCCAGGTCTATCTTGAGCGTGCCGACAACCGACTTCATCGCCTTGATCTGGGCGGCACCCCCGACTCGTGACACCGAGTTCCCGACGTTGAACGCCGGGCGAACACCTGAGTAGAAGAGTTCGCTCTCGAGGAAGATCTGGCCGTCGGTGATCGAGATGACGTTGGTCGGGATATAGGCGGAGATGTCACCCGCCTTGGTCTCGATGATCGGCAGAGCAGTGAGCGACCCGCCGCCCATCTTGTCGGAGAGCTTTGCCGCCCGCTCGAGCAGACGGCTGTGGAGGTAGAAGACGTCACCGGGGTAAGCCTCCCGGCCCGGGGGACGGCGAAGAAGGAGGGAGATCTGGCGGTAAGCCTCGGCTTGCTTGGAGAGGTCGTCGTAGACGACGAGTGCGTGCTCGCCGTTCTCCATCCAGTGCTGGCCCATCGCGCAACCCGCATACGGGGCGAGGTACTTGAACGGTGCGGGCTCGGAAGCCGGTGCCGCGACGACGACGGTGTAGGCCAGGGCTCCGTGCTCGGCGAAGGTCGCGACTGTCTGGGAGATGGTCGATCCCTTCTGGCCGATCGCCACGTAGATGCACTTCACCCCTGCGCCACGCTGGTTGATGATCGTGTCGGTGGCGATCGTCGTCTTGCCGGTCTTGCGGTCGCCGATTATGAGCTCGCGCTGGCCACGACCGATAGGCGTCATCGCGTCGATGACCTTGATGCCGGTCTGCAACGGTTCGAAGACCGGCTGGCGCGACACGATGCCAGGCGCCTGGATCTCGAGACGGCGATCGACGGTGGCTCCGAGCGGGCCCTTCCCGTCAATTGGCTCACCGAGGGGGTTCACGACGCGGCCCAGTAGGGCGTCGCCCACCGGCACCGACAAGATCCTGCCGGTCGAGCGGACCACCTGCCCCTCGTCGAGGCCGTCCATTGTGCCGAGCACGACCGCGCCGATCGACTCTTCGTCAAGGTTGAGGGCAAGTCCGACCGTTCCATTTTCGAACTCGAGCAGTTCGTTGACGGTGGCCCCAGGCAAGCCGGTGACCCGTGCTATGCCGTCGCCGACCTCGGCAATGCGGCCAACCTGCTCGGCCTCCGTCTCGGCCGTGAACTCGCTGACATTACGCGCAAGCGCCGCGGCGATGTCGTCGGCGTTGATCGTGAGCTCAGCCATCGGTGAAGGTCCTTTGTCCTAATTCGTCTGGTTCAGGAACGGTCATGCTCAAGAGTCGACACATCTCGCAAAGCCGTCGACGGGGCCAGGGTCTCACGGAGTTGGTCGAGACGGTGTCGCACGGAGCCGTCGATGACGGTATCCCCGATCGCGACCGCCATGCCGCCCAACAGCGAGGGCTCGATCTGCACGCGGACTTCGACCGGATGACCGGCCGTCCGCTCGAGCGCCTCGACGAGCCTCAGGTATTCGGCATCGTCGAGCTCGACGGCCGAGCGCACCTCGGCGACACGCCGCCCCCGCTCCTGGGCAGCGAGTCCTGCGACCCACTCGAGCGTGCCGACGAGATCCCGGATGTGGCCGGCCTTCAGCACGTAGGCGACAAGTCGTGCAGTCGCAGGAAGCACCTTGCCTCGAAGCAGGTCCTCGGCCAGAGCGACCCGTTGCGCGACCGAAGTTGACGGGTTGGCGAGCATCTGGCGCAGAGCACGGTTCGAGTCGACGATCCTCGCAAGACGGACCAATTCGTCCTCGATGTCGTCGATGCCCTCCAGTCGGTCGACCTCCTGGAACAATCGGTCGGCGTAGCCGCGGATCCGCTCGCGCACCGCGGTGCGGCCGCCAAGGAGCTCCTCGGCTGAGATGGGCCGGACCTGGCCTGCTTCGGACGCATCGGCGGTCTCGAGAGCGAGCTCGACCAGGGCAAGCACGGCAACTGGGAGCTCGGCGGCAGGCTCGACCAGCGCCGCCCAGCAAGCAAGCGCCTGAGACTCGGCGGCAGCCTTTCCCTCCAGGAGATCGTGCACGACACCGCGACGTGCCCGGGGCGCGATGGCCGCATCCGTGAGCACGTTACGGAGCGGGTCAGACTCGTGAAGGGCCCGCGAGAACACGCCCAGATCGCTCGCGACCTGGCGCGCGTGCCCTGCCGTCGCCGCCGATTCGAGGATCGCAGTGGCGTAGCCGCGCAGCAGGTCCCTCATGCCATTGCCTCGGCGGCATCGATCGTCTCACCGATGAACGCCCGTTGGAGCGACGCGTCGATCTCGGCGGCCACGACGGTCTCGGTCGCTGCCATCACGATCGTGCCAACCTGCCGCGTGACTTCCTGTTGGGCGCGCCGGCACTCGAAGTCGGCCTCGGCTGCGGCGCTCGCGACGAGCCTGTCGTACTGCTCCTGGCCGCGTTGGTCCCCCTCGAGCAGGAGCTGGGCGGCGCTCTCGTGCGCCCTTTCGATCATGGCCGTCGCGTCCGAATGCGCCGCCTCCAGGGCCGCACGTGCCTCGGTGAGCGTGCGCTGGCCACTCTCGAGTGCAGCGTCGGCAGAGGAGAGTGACAACCGGATCGAATCTGCTTGTTTGTCCATCTGCTGGCTGAGCCAGGGCCACGCGTAGCGGAAGCGGTACACGAAGACGCCCAACAGCAGGAAACCGAAGACCTCGGCCAGATACGCTGCCACGCCTAGTCCCCTCCCGCGCTCGTGGCCGTTGCCGTGGCGATCGCCTCGTCAATCAGCGCGCGGTGCCGGTCAGGATCGACGCGGCTGCCGAGCACGCGCTCGGCCGCGGCCACCACGAGTGTGTCGAGCCGCCCGACGAGCTCCTCCCGGGCTCGGCGGCCCTCATCTGCGATCTCATCCCGGGAGGCTCCGACCAACCGTTCGTATTCCTCCTGACCCCTCTGGCGCCCGTGTTCGAGTGCCAGGTCAGCGCTTTGATTGGCGTGGTCGATGATGACACGAGCCTGGGCACGCGCCTCGGTCAGCACCCGGTCGCGCTCGGCGAGCAGGCTCTGGGCCTCGGCGCGTGTCTCCTCCGCATTCTGCAACGCAGAGCTGATACGTACCCGCCGCGTCTCGGCCACCTTCTGCAGCGGCGGCAGGATCCATCTCGCGACGACCCCGAGCACGACCAGGAAGATCACCAACTCGACAACGAACGTGCCGTTCGGGATTAGGAAGTTGCCGCCGTTGCCGGAGGTGCCGGCCGCGGCGCTTGCAAACAGCATCCAGCAAGACCCCCGTGACTACTTCTTGGCTAGGACGAAGACGAACAGGACCATGAAGACGAGGTTGATGAAGTACATGGCCTCAACGAGACCCACGATGATGAACATGATCGTGAACAGCCGGCCTTGCGCCTCGGGTTGGCGGGCGACGCCGGCGATCGTCTGGCTGCCGGCCAGGCCGTCGCCGATGGCTGCGCCGATCGCGCCGCCACCGAGGGCAAGTCCGCCGCCGACCATTGCGCCGGCAAGCTCGATCGCCTGATTGAGGTCATTTGCCATTGGGTTTACCTGCTCCCTTTCTGAACGGGTGGGACCTGCTCGAAGCTCCCACGAGCCGACGAGTTGCGCTCCTCCGCACTGCCTTGAGCGGTCAATGTTCGCCTGACATCGCAGCCTGGAAGTAAAGGATCGTGAGCAACGAGAAAATGAACGCCTGTATCGGCGCGACGAAAAGGCCGTCGAAGATCTTCCAACCCAAGTCCCCAACCGGGATCACGAACCAGGGCAGGAGGGCCCAGATCAACAGCAGCATGATCCCGCCTGAGAAGATGTTGCCGAAGAGTCGAAGCGCCAGGGTGAGGGGCTTCGCGATCTCCTCGATCAAGTTGATGGGGAACAGCACCTTGTAGGGCCGGAAGTAGTGGCCGAGATAGTGACCCAAACCCTGGGTCCGGATCCAGGTCGCATGCACGAGGATGATCACCGTGAGCGCCATCGCGTAGGTCATGTTCACGTCGCCGGTCGGGGACGGCAGGAACTGCGGGGTGTGACCCGTGGGGATCATCTCGAGCCAGTTGCAGAACAGGATGTAGAGAAACAACGTCATCGCGAGCGGCACGATCCGCCGCCCCTTGGAGCCGATGGACGACTCGACCTGGCCCGAGACGGCATTCGAGAGAGTCTCGAAGGCGAGCTGCAGCTTGCCGGGCACACCGGCGGTGATGTGCACCCTCACGGCGAGCCCGATCCCGATGACGAGCACTCCCGCGACGAGGGAGGAGATGACGTCGTACTTGTTGACCGTCAGGCCGAACAACTTGACCGTGGGGGAGTTGCCGACCGTGATGGAGCCCGCGCCGGCCAGCAGCCAGATGCCGGTCATGTGACCGCCCCCAGGCGAAGCAAAGTGACCACCAGGCTCACGACGAAGAGGAGGTAGAACACCGCGACGCCCCCGAGCACGCCCATGCCGAGTGGCAGGTTCACCACGACGAGGACGATCGCGACCACGGTCGTGAGAGCGAGACGCGTCAAGGTGCTCATCGCCATCGGGCGCTTGATCTTGGTCGTGCCCGAAGCATTCAGCCGCGAGGCCGTCGACATCACGAGGCGGATGTTCACCAGGCCGAGGCCGAGGCCGATGCAGGCACCCAGCCCGGCAAGCGGGTAGCCGACGATCCACAGCACCACGAGCGCGACGACGCCGAGGGCGAAGGCGGTGAACACCGTCCGCCGGAGCATCCTCGAGATCTCCGGCAGGTCAAGCTGTCCCAGTACCGCTGCGAGTCGCTCCATGCTCTCTTCTTGATCGTCTCTGGAACAGCGGCGTGTGACCCGGCTCCACTGCTGGCTCTCAGAGAAACGTCTTGACATCGGAGTAGACCACCGCAACCGCGGCGACCACCCCGAGCGCCAAACCAATAAACGTGAGCAGCACACCGGTGTGGAACGTCCTGTCCAGCCAGTACCCGCCGCCTACCCCGACGGCGATGCACAGGGCCGTTGCGACGCCCATACCGATCAACGTACTGAAGCTCGGCGATGGCTTCCTGCTCACTCCGGTCGCCAATCCTGGCATCGCCACCACCGATCCGGCAAGACAATACCCTGGTCCGCCACCATCTCGGTCCCCCTGCCATTGCCGTGACCGGAAACAAGGCAGGCGCACCTCACCCGGCCGACGCGACACCGCCCGGGTAGGGATCGAACCGGCGGCACAGCTCCCTGACGGCGCCGCGAACCGACGCCAGCTCGTCTTCGTCCTCGCGCCCGCGAAGAGCCCGGGCAATGAGCGAGGCGACCTCGACCATCTCTGCCTCGCCGAGCCCGGCGGTCGTCTCTGCGGCCGTCCCGAGACGCAGCCCACTCGCCACGAAGGGAGGTCTGGGGTCGTTCGGGATCGCGTTGCGATTGCAAGTGATCCCGGTCCTGTCCAGGACCTCCTGGGCGACCTTGCCGGTGAGCTCGGACTCGAAGGTCCTCAGGTCGATCAGCACGAGGTGACTGTCCGTCCCCCCGGCGACGAGCCGGAACCCTTGAGCGGTGAGCGCCTCCGCAAGTGCCATCGCGTTGTGCACCACCTTGAATGCGTACTCGCGGAACCCGGGCTTGAGCGCCTCCGCGAACGCCACCGCCTTGGCGGCGATCACGTGCTCGAGCGGTCCGCCCTGCAGGCCTGGGAAGACGGCGGAGTCGACCGACTTCGCCAGGTCGGCGCCGCACAGGATGGCACCGCCCCGCGGACCGCGCAGGGTCTTGTGGGTGGTGAGGGTGACGACATCCGCGACGCCCACCGGGCTCGGGTGGACCTTGCCGGCTATGAGCCCGGCCGGGTGCGCTGCGTCGAACATGAAGCGAGCACCGACCTCGTCGGCGATCTCCCGGAACGGCTGGGGGTCGATCACCCGGGAGTAGGCCGTCGCCCCTGCCACGATCAGGCGCGGCCGTTCGCGGATGGCGAGGTCGCGGACCATGTCCAGGTCGATCCGCTCGCCCGAACCGTCGGAGGCCGCAGGTGTGACCCCGTAGGCGACGAACCGGTACAGCTTGCCCGTGATGCTGACAGGAGAACCATGGGTAAGGTGCCCGCCCTGATCGAGACGCATCGCCATTATGGTGTCGCCCGGCTCGACAAGTGCGAGATACGCCGCGAGGTTCGCGTTCGCGCCTGCGTGCGGCTGAACGTTGGCATGCTCCGCGCCGAACAGCTCCATCGCCCGCGATCGCGCGAGGTCCTCCACCTGATCCGCGATGACGTTCCCACCGTAATAGCGTCGTCCGGGATAACCCTCGGAGTACTTGTTGGTCAGCACCGAGGCCGAGGCGGCGAGCACTGCCGGAGAGGTGAAGTTCTCCGATGCGATCAGCTGAAGGCTCGTTCGCTGTCGCTGGAGCTCACGCTCGAGCAGGGCGTGCAGTTCCGGGTCCCCAGAGAGCGCGCCCGGCAGGAAGGCACTCGCGCTCGGTGGTCCGGTGATCGGCATTGTCACTCGCCGGCTCCTTCGAAAGACGTCATGGCCAGGCTCTTGCCGTCATGACTGGCGCTCGTCGAGAGCGGCGATCTTCTCGATTCTCCGGAGGTGCCGGCCTCCCCCGAACTCGCTGCGCAGAAACATCTCCAGCGCGTCGGTAGCGACCACGTTGCCGATAAGGCGCTCTCCGAAGCAGATCACGTTCGCCTTGTTGTGCTCGCGGGCCAGTCGCGCTGAGCTTACGTCGTGCACCACAGCGGCTCGCACACCACGGATCTTGTTCGCCGCGATAGCCATGCCGATCCCGGTGCCGCACACGCAGACCCCGAAATCGGTGCCGCCCGACGCGACACTACGGCCGACCGCGGCGCCGAAGTCCGGGTAGTCCACCTCATCGGGCGAGTTCGTGCCGAGGTCTACCACCTCGTGTCCCAACAAAGCGAGGTGCTCGACCAGGAGCCGCTTCAACTCGAGACCGGCATGATCCGACCCGACCGAGATGCGCATTGACCAAGTCTACCGATCGGCCCCGGCACGCCTCGAAGACCTGGCTGGGCCTTGTTGGGCCTCGAGGTGTGCCGGGACCGGAAACCTCCGGCCTGTCGGCCTGCCCGGTACACGCGAGGCTGCCTGGCGCCTAGGTTGTAGTTCACGCACACCTGTCTACGAATGAGCCTCAGGGACCTCGACGTGGTCGCTCACCGCAGCACGAAGGCGAGCCGCGTTACGCCGCCTGACATCCCGTGCCCGTGCGTCCTCGGTGAGGCGCTCCGATGAGCGATCGGCTCGTGTTCCCCAAGGGCTTTCTCTGGGGCGTCACGACGGCCGCGTACCAGTACGAGGGAGCCGCCGACGAGGACGGGAAGGGCCCCTCGATCTGGGACACCTTCACTCACCTGCCGGGCACCGTGCACCACGGCGACAACGGTGATGTCGCGTGCGACCACTACCACCGCCTTGACTCAGACGTCGAGCTCATGGCAGAGCTCGGGATCGGTGCTTGCCGCTTCTCGATCGCCTGGCCGCGGGTGCAGCCCGGCGGCAGCGGCGCCGTGAACCAAGCCGGCTTGGACCACTACCGGCGGCTCGTGGATGCACTGCGCGCCCGCGGCATCGAGCCGGTCGTCACGCTCTACCACTGGGACCTGCCCCAAGGGCTCCAAGAAGGCGGCGGCTGGACGAACAGGGACACGGCGAAGCGATTCGAGGACTACGCGCGCATCGTCGCCGACGCGCTCGGCGACCGGGTGGAGCGCTGGGTCACCGTGAACGAACCATACGTGGTGGCCTTCATGGGCTATGCCAGCGGACAGCACGCGCCCGGCATCCGGGACCTCAGCGCGGCTGTGACAGCTGCGCACCACTTGCTGCTCGGCCACGGTATGGCGACGCGAGCCATCGCCGAGACGTCGGGCGGGTCCGCGCAGATCGGGATCGCGCTCAACCTGGTCCCAGTGACGCCGGCGTCGGAGAGCGACGAGGACGTTGCAGCCGCGCGGCGGCTCGACGTGCACCTGAACCGCTGGTTCCTCGACTCGGCCCTACTGGGCCGCTACCCCGAGATGCTCCTCGGCGAGTACGTGCACCTCGTTGGGGATGACTTCCTGCGAGCCGGTGACCTCGAGCTCATCCGCGCGGATCTCGACTTCCTCGGCGTCAACTACTACTCGCGACGCACAGTGAGTGTGTCTGCTGACTCGAAGGTCGCGTCACCCACGCGCCGTTCCTCCTACGACAGCTGGCTCGGAGCCGACGAACGGCCGCGAGATGACGTGCCACGTACCTCGACGGGATGGGCCATCGAGCCCGACGGGCTCGCCGAGATCCTGCTACGAGTGAGAGAGGACTACGGCGACATCCCCTTGTACATCACCGAGAACGGGGCCGCGTTCTTCGACTACGCGGACCCAACCGGTGCCGTGCGGGACCCCGAGCGCATCGAGTACCTGAGGAGCCACCTCGTCGCGGCGCACACGGCGATCTCCAAGGGCGTCGACCTGCGCGGCTACTTCGTCTGGTCGCTGTTGGACAACTTCGAATGGGCCGACGGTTACTCGCAGCGCTTCGGCATCGTGTTCGTCGACTACCGGACCCAGGAGCGCATCCCGAAAACCAGCGCGTGCTGGTATCGGGGGGTGATCGCCGCAAACGCCGTCGATGGCCTGCAGAGCGCCGCCGGCGGCAGTGCGACCGACCAGTCGGCCCGTCAGCCTCACTGAAGAGGAGACGGGCCGAGGTCGGCATTACTGGGTGGCGGCAGATTGCGCTGCGCCAGTCGGTTGGCTGCCTGGCCTTGCTGGAGAACGACGACCCCGTTCGCCGGCGGAGACCAGCCTTCTGCGCGGTCAGCGGGACGGCGGCACGCGCTCGAGAGTCGCCTCGACCTTGACGGTGGATCCCGCCGGCGCCGGGCGCACAAGGTTGCCCTCGACGCTTGTCCCGTCGATCGTGAGCCTCTGGACGCGGCCTTTCGCTCCCTCTCGGTCTTGTTGTTGAACGACGATCTCATAAGTTGCCCCCCGCCATCTCCGGCGGGCGGTGAACCCTTGCCAGGACGGCGGCAGCACCGGGTCGATGCGAAGGCCGTCGAGCTCTGGCCGCACTCCAAGAATCCACTGCGAGATCGCGGTGAGGTTCCACGATGCGGATCCCGTCAACCAGGAGTTCTTCGCCTCGCCGAAGGCCGCAGCATCGCGGCCGGCGATCATCTGTGCATAGACGTAGGGCTCACATCTGTGCACGTCGCTGATCGCGGCGCGCGCCGAAGGATTGGTCCGCTTGTAGTAGTCGAACGCGGCTTCACCGTCCCCGAGGACCGTCTCGGCAATCATGATCCAAGGATTGACATGGCAGAAGATGCTGCCGTTCTCCTTGTAGCCGGGTGGATAGGTCGTGATCTCTCCGAGCTCGAGGTGGTATCGGGTATACGCAGGTTGCACGAGCATGATCCCGTGCTCGGTGGCAAGCCGCTCCTTCACACTGGCCATGGCGGCCGCAGCCTTCCGGTCGGAGACGCCGATCCCCGCCATGACGCACATGCCCTGCGGCTCGGCGAAGATCTTCCCCTCGGCGTTCGAGTGCGAGCCCACGGTCCCGCCGAAGGCGTCGAAGGCCCGGAGGAACCACTCGCCGTCCCACCCGTGATCTTCGATCGCCGCAACCATCCGACGGGCTTCGGCCTCGAGGGATGCGGCCTCGTCGGCATCTCCCCGAAGCCGGGCGACCCCGGCGAGCTCGTTGGACGCAAGCACGAACTGTGCGGCGATGAAGAGCGACTCCGCGACGCCCCCCTCCCGATTCTCGGTGGTCTGGAAGGACTCACCGGGGCTGTCCGAGAAGCAGTTCAGGTTTAGACAGTCGTTCCAGTCGGCATGACCGATAAGCGGCAGCCCGTGTGGCCCTAAACGGTCCAGCGTGTAGCGGATACAGCGGTGAAGGTGCTCGGAGAGCGGGGTCTCGCTTCCCACCAGGTTGTCGTAGGGGACGAGCTCGTCGAGCACTGCGGTGTCCCCTGTCTCCTTCAAGTAGGCGCTGACCGCGAGGACGAGCCAGAGGGGATCGTCGTTGAACCCGGATCCGATCTCGTCGTTGCCGCGCTTGGTGAGCGGCTGGTACTGGTGGTACGCGCCGCCGGAGGGAAGCTGGGTCGCCGCGAGGTCGAGGATCCGCTCGCGCGCCCTTGCGGGAACCATGCCCACACAGCCGAACAGGTCCTGGCTCGAATCGCGAAAGCCCATACCCCTTCCGATGCCCGACTCGTAGAAGGACATCGACCGGCTGAGGTTGAACGTTGCCATGCACTGGTAGGGGTTCCAGATGTTCACCATCCGATCGGTGTCAGGATCGGGCGTCTCGACTTGGAGGACGGACAGGAGGTCCTCCCAAGAGTCACGCAGCGCACCGAAGGCGCGCTCGACCTCCCCTGCTTGCAACCACCGCTCGATCACGGGTCGGACTCGGGCCTTGTTGATGGTCTGGGTTCCGGGTGGGTCGAACTTCGCGTCGGTGGGGTTCTCCGAGTAGCCGAGAACGAAAAAGAGGTCACGCGTCTCCGACGGCGCCAACGAGAACCGGATGTGGTGGGACCCGATCGGTGCCCACCCGTGCGCCACCGAGTCGAAGGAACGGCCCCGCTCGACCGCCAGCGGTGAGTCCCATCCCCGGCAGGTACCCAGGAAGACATCGCGCTGGGTGTCGAAACCAGCGAGCGGCTCGGAACACGCGAAGTAGGCGAAGTGATCCCGTCTCTCCCTGTACTCGCTCTTGTGGTAGATGACGCCGTCAACCACTTCGACCTCGCCCACCGAGAAGTTTCTTTGGAAGTTCGTCGCGTCGTCCTCGGCGTCCCAGAGACAGAACTCCACCGAGGAGAACACCGAGAGGTCAGCCCTCTTGTCGCGATCGTTGCGCACACGGAGCCGCCAGACTTCGAGTGTCTCGCCGAGAGGGACGAAGTAGAGCATCTCGGCGCGGACGCCGTTTCGTTCTGAGGAAATGGTCGTGTAGGACAGTCCGTGCCGACACTCGTAGGCACTCAGCGGGCTCCGGGTCGGTTGCCACGACGGTGACCAGTAGTCGCCGTCCTGGTCGTCGCGCAGATAAAGGTAACGGCCGCCGAGGTCGAGGGGCGTGTTGTTGTGCCGGTAACGGGTCAGTCGGCGTAGGCGAGCATCGCGATAGAACGAGCAGCCGCCGGCAGTGTTGGAGATCATGCCGAAGTGCTCCTCGGTCCCGAGATAGTTCATCCAGGGAAGCGGCGTGTCTGGCCGTGTGACTACGTACTCTCGCCGATCGTCGTCGAAATGCCCGTACAGCACGCTGTCTCCTCTGCGAACCCGGACCCGGCACGCGGTCGGCTGGGCGGCTCCAGTATTGACGACCTCCCAGTTCCACGCCAATGCCAAGCATCATCGTCACTTGAGCGCGCGAAGCCGACCAACTGGCAACACCTCACCCGATGTCCCGTGCCGGGGCGGTCCGCACAAGGCCCAGCCGCGGCGCTCCGCACGAGGCCCAGCCGACACGCGCCAGTGCCGCGGCCTCAACGATCGGTGCCTATATCGCGAGCACTGACTGGAGAATTCCTGGACAGCCCTCTACCTTGGCCGGATGGAACTGGCCGTTTCAGTTAGCGGGCTCCGCAAGGACTTCGGAACCGTCAAGGCCGTCAGAGGCGTGGACCTCGACGTTCGAAATGGCGAGGTCCTCGCTCTGCTCGGGCCGAACGGCGCAGGCAAGACCACGATCGTCGAGATCCTCGAGGGCTACCAGACCGCGGGCGCCGGCAAGATCGCCGTGCTCGGGCTCGACCGTTGCCCGATCCGTGCGCAAATGTGAGCACGGTCAGGCAGCCTCGCCTTGCGACGGGGCGGTGACGGTCTTATCCGGTTCCACGGTGCCGTCTTCGCGCTTCACCGGGGCGTCCGACCGAAGCCGGCGGTGTGTCCCGCCACGCGCGTTTCGAGTCTCCGGGCCACTCCCGGCGACGGACAGCGCTCGACGCCCGTAGGCGGCAAGGTTCAGCGCCGCGTTCAGGTCGCGGTCGATGACGAGACCGCAGTGCTCGCAGCAGTAGGTGCGCTCGTCGAGGCGCAGTTTGGCTTTCACTGCACCGCACGACGAGCAGAGCTTCGATGAGGCAAAGAACCGGTCGGCGACGACGAGCGTTCCGCCGTGCCAGGCGAGCTTGTAGACAAGCTGACGGCGCACCTTGCCGGGAGAGGCGTCGAGGATCGCCCGGTTCAGCCCGGTCTTCCGGCGCCTGCCGTTCGGCCCGTGACCTCCGACGTGGTCAGGCTTCGACCTCGGGGCGGCGGTCATCCCGGCGACGTTCAGGTCTTCGATCACGACGGTGCCGTAGCTCGAGACGAGGTCTGAGGTGAGCTCGTGGATCGCGTCCCGACGGGTGTTGGCCACCTTGGCGTGGCATCGCGCGAGCTTCGCCTTCGTGCGCCGGCAGCGCTTCGAGCCGAGCTCGCGACGCGCGAGCTCGCGCGAGAGCCTGGCCATGCGGCGCGCGTAGGAGCCGAGCGCCTTCGGGTTCTCGACCACCTCACCGGTAGAGAGCACCGCGAGGTGCTTCACTCCGACGTCGACACCGACCACGGCGTCGGGCAGCCGGCCGTGCACATCGTGCCGCTCCACCTCGCAGGTGAAGCTGACGAACCACCGGCCGGCCTCCTCGGAGATTGTGGCCGAGCAGATGCGCGCACGTCCGTCGTCGAGCAGCTCGCGGAGCTTCGTCGCCTGCTCTTTCGTCCGGACCCGCCCGATACGCGGGAGCTTCACATGACGGTCGTCGACGACCCCGATGGAACCGGTCGTGAACCGGCAGCTCCTCCGGTGCCCCTTCTTCTTCCGCGTCGGGAAGCCCGTGTGTCCGGCCCGCTCGCCGCGACGCCCCTTCGACCAGTTCTCGAGCGCCCGGGCGAGGCCGTCGAGCCCGGAGGAGTACGCCTCCTTCGAGTTCTCGGCCCACCGCGGGGCCACCTCGTGCTTCGTGGCGTTCCACGCCCGTCGCAGCGCCGGGAGCGAGCAGGGGACTGGACCTGTGACCTTGCGGGCCCACGTGGTCGCCTCCTCGACGCCGGCGCCCTGGCGGATCGCGAGGACCGTCAGCTTGCGCGTCGCCTCGAGCTGATCATTGACCAATCGCAGGCCCCAGTTGAACGCGTACCTGCTCGCCCCGCAGTGCGAGGAGAGCGCGGAGCGCGTCGCGTTGCTTGGATCGAGCTCGAAACGGAACGCCTGGTGCACGAGCATCAGGCCGCTTCGGCGTTCTTCGCCGTCGTGATCGCCCTGAGCGCTCTGTTGCGCGCCCCGCGCCTGCCGTAGAGGCGAGCGCAGAAGGAGGTGAGCACCTCGGTCATGTCGCGTACGAGATCGTCGTCCACCTCGCCCTCGTCGACGAAGAGGACCACCCGGCCCTGGGCCGAAAGCGCTGCTCCGAGGTGCTCGACACCGAAGCGCGCCAAGCGGTCTCGATGTTCGACGATGATCCGCGTCGCGCTCGCATCAGCGAGCAGCCGGGCGAGACGTGGGCGCTTCGCGTTCAGACCGGAACCCACCTCGGTCACGACCTCGTCGACCGACAGGCCGTGTTCGCTCGCCCATAGGCTCACGCGACCGGCTTGGCGCCCGAGATCGTCTCGCTGGTCGTGGGAGCTCACCCGGCAATAGGCGACAGTCCGACCCTCGGCAACGGCCACCGGGTCGTGCTCGACCACGATCGTGCCCGACGCCAGCCGCCGTGCCGGTACTGGCATCGTGCCGTCGCGAAACCACCGATAGGCAGTTTGGGGATGGACACCGTACGAACGGGCCCACGCGGCGAGCTTCACGTGCTAAAGCGTACACACGTTCGCTCATATCTATGGGATACCGGCGAACTGTTCGTTACCCCCGGCACGACCGCCGGCGCATGCTCGAGCGCGTCGGCATCGTCCTGCAGGAGACGGCCGTGGAGCAGTTCCTGACCGTCCGCGAGGTGCTGAGGCGGCGAGCGTCGTACTACCCGCATCCGCGCGATCCGGACGCGGTGGTCGATCTCGTCGGGCTCGGGGAGAAGTCGGGCGCCCGGGTCCGGACTTTGTCGGGCGGCCTGCAGCGCCGCTTGGACCTCGGCCTGGCGCTCATCGGAGACCCGGAGCTCCTTTTCCTGGACGAGCCGACGACCGGCTTCGACCCGAACGCGCGCCGGGAGGCGTGGGAGATCGTCCGCAGCCTCACCGGCGAAGGCCGAACCGTGCTCCTCACGACGCACTACATGGACGAGGCACAGGTGCTGGCGGACCGCGTGGCCGTGATCGCAAACGGGGTCATCGTCGCCACCGGGACGCCCGACTCGATCGGGGGACGGGACACGGGGACCGCGAAGATCCGTTTCGTGCTTCCCGAACAGGCCACCGGCGTGGCCGAGCTCGGACTCACAGACTCGGACCTCACCGTCAGCCCCGTGGACGGCCGTCGCATGATCGAGGTCGACACCGACTCCCCGACGCCGCTGTTGCACCGGCTCACCTCTTGGGCGGTCGCGCGCGGGATCGAGCTGGAGGGACTCGAGGTCGCCCGGCCGAGCCTGGAGGACGTGTACCTGTCCCTCACCGCTGAGGACAAAGCGTGAAATCCCTTCGGATCGTCAGGAGCGAGCTCTGGTACCAGCAGCTCGCCTACTGGCGCAACCCGATGGGCGCCTTCTTCACCTTCTTCATGCCGGTGATGTTCCTCGTCATCTTCGCCTCGCCCTACAGAGGTGCCCACTATGACGGGCTCAATCTCGACCAGTACTTCATCCCGGGGATCATGACTTTCGGGGTGATCTCCGCTTGTTACACCAATCTCTCGATGACCCTCACCAACCAGCGGGAACAGGGCATCTTGAAGCGGTTCCGCGGCACGCCGCTTCCCCCGTGGGCCTACATGGCGGCAACCTTGGCGAGCTGCGTGATCCGCGCACTGGTGCTCGTGGCCCTCACCCTCGGCGTCGGCGTGGCTTTCTACGGCCTCATCGTCCCGGCGCACTCCTACGGCGCCATCGTGGTCATCGTCGTGCTCGGCGCGGCAACGTTCTGCGCGCTCGGGGTCGCGATCACCGTGATCATCCCGAACGCGGATGCGGCGCCGGCCATCGTGAACGGCGTCTACCTCCCTCTCATGTTCATCTCCGGCACCTTCTTCCCGCTCTCGTCGAGCTCGGTGCTCGCCAAGATCGCCTCTTACTTCCCGATACGGCCGTTCGTCCTCGCCAGCTACAACGCGATGAACCCTCTGGTCCACAGCGACTCGGTCCACGCGGCGTGGCTCGAGAACCTCGCCATCTGGTGCGTGGTCGCGCTCGTGTTCGCGATCATGCGCTTCAGCTGGTTGCCACGACGCCGGTCCTAGGCGCGACAGGCTGCACTCCGCTGCCAGGGGCGTGCGTGGTCCCTCACCGGCCGGCAGCGATCGTGGCGAGCTCGGCAAGCGAGAGCGCCCCTTCCCGCAGGCAGGTGACGCCGGCGCCAGTAAGCGAGATCACCGTCGAGGCTTGGCCGTCGCATCGACCGCCGTCGAGCACTGCCGCGACGTTGGCTCCGAAGTACCCGCGGACCTCGTCCGCGGTGTGCAAGGGGGGTTCCCCGTGGCGGTTCGCGCTCGTGACGGCCAGTGGCCCGATCCTGCGCAGGAGGCCTCTCAGGAGCGAATTCGCCGGGCAGCGGAGCCCGATCGTCGCAGGATCGCCACCTAGGTCGAAGACGACGCCCGGGCGCCGGACCAGCACAAGGGTGAGCGGTCCAGGCCAGTAGCGCGAAGCAAGCCGATCGGCGGCCGAGGTCGTCTCCGCCAGGTCCGCGAGCCCGGCCGGATCTGCGATCAGGACCGGCAGGGCGAGTTGCCCGGGTCGTTTCTTGAGCGCGAAAAGTCTGTCGAGAGCGCCCGGCAGGCGAGGGTCGACGGCAAGCCCGTAGACGGTGTCGGTCGGGACGGCCACGACCTCCCCGTCCAGCAGCGCCTCCTCGACCTCGTCGAGCTTCGACGGGTTCACCGCCGGGCCACGAGCACGCGCGGGCGGCCCGCCAGGTCGTCTGCGACGGCAGCAATGCGAAAACCGGCCTCCCGCGCCAGATCGACCGCCGATCCCGCTTGATCGGGCGCAATCTCGACCACGAGGGCGCCGCGTCGGCCAAGCCAGTGTGGTGCACCTGACACGACCGTCTCGATGGCCTCTAGCCCGCTCGGTCCCGCCACCAAAGCCCCAAACGGGTCAAAGTCACTTACGGCCGGGGCGAGGCCGGACCACTCGTGCTCGGCGAGATACGGCGGATTGGCGACAATCAAGTCGATCCGACCGGTGACATCGAGGGGCAAGGCTTGATACCAGTCGCCCCGGCGGAGCTGGACTCGCGCCGCTGCCTCGGCCGGGATCCGCGACAAGTTGACGGAGGCGACCTCGAGGCCAGCCGGGTCGCAGTCGGTCGCGATGACGCGCACCGCGGCCCGCTCGACCACGAGCGAGAGGGCGATCACCCCCGAGCCGGTGCCGAGATCGACGGCGAGCACCTTCGCCTCGGGCCGCGAATCGCAGAGGCGATCGAGCTCGGACAGGGCGACCTCGACGACGAGCTCGGTCTCGGGGCGTGGGACCATCACCCGCGAGTCGACAGCGACATCAAGGTTGCGAAAACCCCAGTGGCCGAGCACGTGCTGGACCGGCTCACCGGCAACACGGCGCTTCACGAGCGACTCGAGCCGGGCCGCGGCCTGCGCGGACGCCTCGTGATCGAGACCGCGCAGCAACGCCGCGCCGTCGAGGCCACTGGCCTCTTCGAGCAGCCACCGGGTCTGAACCGGGTCGCCGATCGTCTCGGAGGTCTCACGCCACAGCTGGCGCCACGTCGCCCCGACCACTACGGGCTGCCGCCTCATCCCTCTACGAGCTGACGGCTCCGCTCGTCTGCCAGCAACGCTTCGACGAGCTCTTCGAGGTCGCCCATCAAGATGCGGTCGAGCTTCTTCAAGGTGAGCCCGATCCTGTGATCGGTGACCCGGTTGTCCTTGAAGTTGTACGTGCGGACCTTTTCCGAGCGGCCACCGCCACCGACCTGCGCGCGGCGCTCTTTGGCGAGAGCGGCTGCGTTCTTCTTCTGCTCGAGGTCGTAAAGGCGCGCCCGTAACACTTTGATCGCAGCCGCCCGGTTCTGGATCTGGCTCTTCTCGTCCTGCATCGCCACCACCAGCCCGGTCGGCAGATGGGTGATCCGCACGGCCGAGTCCGTCGTGTTGACGGACTGTCCCCCCGGCCCGGTCGAGCGGTAGACGTCGATCTTGAGATCGTCCTTGCCGATCTCGACCTCGATCTCGTCCGCCTCGGGCAGCACGTTCACGGTCGCAGAGGAGGTGTGGACGCGTCCCTGGGACTCGGTCACCGGGATCCGCTGCACCCGGTGAGTGCCGGCCTCCTGGTGCAGGCGCTGCCAGGCGTCCTCGCCCTTTACGAGAAACGTGACCCCGTCGACACCGCCGAGCTCCGACTCGCGAAGGTCCAGCACGTCGACACGCCAACCCCGGTGGTCGGAATAACGCTGGTACATGTCGAACAGGTCCTTGGCGAAGAGGTTCGCCTCCTCTCCTCCCTCGGCGCCCCGGATCTCGACGATCACGTTTCGTCCCTCGTGTGGGTCACGTGGCATCAGCAGGTCGCGCAGCTCCGTCTCGAGTGCAACGACCCTTTCCTCCGCGGCACTCTGCTCGTCACGGCCGAGTTCGCGTTCGGCGCCGACGGCATCGGCCGCCAGCTCGCGAGCGATCATGACGTCCTCCTGCGCGGACTTGAGCTCGTGCATCTTTCGCACAACGGCCCCGAGCTCCTTGTGGCGGCGCGACAGCGCGCGTAGCTCATTGCGGTCCTGCGAGAGCGTTGGGTCAGAGAGGCGGGTGAGGACCTGTGAGTACTCGGCTTCAAGCGCCTCGAGGCGATCGAGCACGAACTCAGGCTAGTGCCACCCGGGCCACGGCTATACCCAGCCTGAGCCTGTCTGTGCTATAGAGCGTGGGTGGTATTCCTGGTCGCCGTGGTGGTCGGTCTCATCTTCGGGGGAGGCGACCAGTACCTGGGCAGCATCAACGCGACGGGGCTCTGGACCGAGTCGCTGAGCTTGCTTTCAGCACCGTGGCTTGTGCTGCCATTCGTGTTCGGCTGCAGCCAGCTCCGCTCGAGCCGTGCTGCGGCGGTCGGCCTCGTTGCCACTTTGTCGGCGCTCTCGGGCTACTTCCTCATGATCATGGGGCCCTTGGAGGGCGGCCAGTGGACCATCCTGAACCTGCGCGAGGTCCACGGCCTGCTCTTCTCCAATGTGGAGAACATCCTCGGAGGGTTTGTGACCGCGCCCCTCTACGGTCTGCTCGGACAGCGTTGGCGCACCCGGCGGGCCTGGACGAGCGCAGTCCTCGTTGCCGGAGCGCTGTGTCTCGAACCTTTGGCGCTGAGCGTCACAGGCAGGAGCTACCCGGGCGACCCGGTCGTCTGGCCCGCCGAGGTAGGCGTAGGGATCGCCTTGGCGGGCTTCTTCTTCGTCACAGGGGTCATGTACCGCCGGCGCGTCGAAGCAGGGCTCGGCAAGCCGACGGCCATCTGACGACAGGTCTGCGACCTTGCGGGCAGGTCGCTCCGCCAGGCCGGCGGGGTCAGCGCTTGGTCTTGCGCTGGCCGTAGCGGCGCTCGAAGCGCTCCACGCGCCCACCGGTGTCCACCAGCTTCTGTTTGCCGGTGTAGAAGGGATGGCATTCGTTGCACAGCTCGACGTGCAGGTCTGACTTGGTCGATCGGGTGATGAAGCTGTTCCCGCACGAGCAGCGCACCGACGCGGTCACGTAGGCGGGGTGAATGTCTGTCTTCATGATCTCTCCATTGTAAGCCGGGCCGGGCGGACCCGGGCCAGGGCCGCTCCGGGGTGAATCAGCCGCCCGGGTTCGGCGCTTTGGCGATCTCGGCAAGAAACTCGTCGTTGGAACGAGTGGTGCGGATCTTGTCCATGAGCAGCTCGAGGCCGGCCCCGCCACCCCCGTCGCCGCCGAGGGCGTTCAACACCCGGCGGAGCTTCCAGACCTGCTGGAGCTGGGAGCGGTCGAAGAGCAGCTCCTCGTGGCGGGTCGAGCTGGCGTTGACGTCGATGGCCGGGTAGATCCGACGCTCGGCCAGCTTGCGGTCGAGACGGAGCTCCATGTTGCCGGTGCCCTTGAACTCCTCGAAGATCACTTCGTCCATCTTCGAGCCCGTCTCCACCAGGGCCGTCGCGAGGATCGTGAGCGAGCCGCCCTCCTCGATGTTACGAGCGGCCCCGAAGAACTTCTTCGGCGGGTAGAGGGCACCCGAGTCCACACCACCGGACATGATGCGACCGGTTGCCGGCTGGGCCAGGTTGTAGGCCCGGGCGAGCCGGGTGATCCCGTCCAGGATGATCACAACGTCCCTTCCAAGCTCGACAAGCCGCTTGGCCCGCTCGATCGCGAGCTCCGCAACGGTCGTGTGCTCATCGGCGGGACGGTCGAACGTCGAGGCGATCACCTCGCCTTTGACTGAGCGGCGCCAGTCCGTGGCCTCCTCAGGACGCTCGTCCACGAGCAGGACCATGAGATGGACGCTCGGGTCGTTCTGCTCTATCGAATGGGCTATCTGCTTGAGGATCGTCGTCTTGCCCGCCTTCGGCGGCGACACGATCATGCTCCGCTGTCCCTTGCCGATGGGTGAGATCAGGTCGACGATCCGCGCGGTGGTGTTGAGTGGATCGTCCGCAAGTTCGAGCCGCATCCGCTGGTCTGGGAACAGCGGCGTCAGGTCCTCAAAACGCGACCGCTCGCGGGCCTCCTCCGGCTTCATCCCGCAAACCGTGTCGATCCGCAACAGCGCCGGGTATTTCTCGCTCGGTCCCGCCGGACGGCATGCACCCTCGATGGCGTCGCCACGGCGCAGCGCGAACCTCCTGGCCTGCGAGACCGAGATGTACACGTCCTTGACACTCGGCAGGTAGCCGCTCGTACGAAGGAAGCCGTAGCCCTCGTCCCTTAGATCGAGCAGGCCACGGACCGGCACGAGCTCGCCCTGCCATACCACTTCCTGGCCGCCGCCCTGCGGCTCCTGGCCGCCGCGCTCGCGGTCACGCCCGCGACGACGGCGCCCGCGGCGGTTGCCTGCCTCGACCTGGCCACCCTGGCCAATCTGGCCACCCTGATTGACCTGATTGCCTCGCCCGGCCTGCGAGTGCTGCTGGGGCTGGCGCTGAGGGCGAAGCGTGGTCGGCACGTCCCCGGCCATCCGATCAAGCGACTCAGCACCGCCGGCGGCAGCGCCGGCCACGTTCGGCGCGAGCTCACCGGACCGCAGCTCGGTGTGAGCAGAGCCTGCACCGGTCGCCGGGGCCGGCTCCCGACTGCTTCGGTCGAAGTGGGAGCCCGCCAGGACGGCGGCTGCGCCTTCTGCGACCGCGTCCGCGGAGTCCGTCGAGGCTGCGGAGTCGTTCCCGCCGCCGAGCGCCGAGCCGGCCGTCAACGAGCCGTCACGGCCTTCACCCAGTTCCTGAGCTGGCCCGCCGCCACTGCCGTTCACCTCGGCATGGGCCGACAGCGAGTCCGCCGAACCCGCCTTGACTGTGGAGCGGGCTCTGGAAGTGCGACCTCGCGCCGACTTCGACGCGGATACGCCGTCTGCCCCGGTTGCCTGGCGCGAGTCGGCGGCACCACCGTTGGAAGGCGGTGATTGCGGCATTGCCTTGCCACTCGCGTGCAACGGTGCGGTGCCCTCGAGCTCGACGCCGGCGGCACGCAGGATCTGGTTAACGAGATCCGCCTTGCGCGTACGCGCCACGGGCTCGAGGGACATGGCGGTCGCGATTGCCCGAAGCTCGTCGCTCGCCTTGCGCTCAAGGATCGAACGCTCGAGCTGTTCTTCGCTCATCAGCTTCCTCTCTGGATAATCCTGTTACTCAAGGTGGTTCTTTGGAGGTTGTTCCCGGACCTTCCGGGATTCCGCGATGTCGTTGGTCCCCCGATGCCCCCACGACCTACCCTCCCGGGCTGTCACCCGGACCGAGTCGAGCCACGAAATTCGACCCGAGCCTGCAATCCGATGCCGGGAGTTTCCGAGCGGAACGAATCATCGACTTCGCCGGATCGCACAGCTCAATCAGTGGGTGCCCACGGCGCCTACGGCGTCTGCACGGGGGGAAGCGCCGGTGTAAGAAACAACCGGGAAAGGACCTCTGCGATTCCCGCCGCCCCATTCGGGTCGCCCGCCCAGAGGGCGAGCTGGCATCCGCAATGACGAACGAGGGCAATCGCATACTAGCGGGGCATTGAGCTGTCAGCAAACACCGTTCCAGGTGGAACCGACCGCGTGGCGCAGTCAGAGCCCGAGTGCGCCGAGCACCGAGGAGAGGTCGGCGTCGACCACAGCAGGCACCGACACTTGGCTGATCGCCAGATCCGGGTCCTTCAGCCCGTGGCCGGTCAGCACGCACACGACGGTCGTGCCTTTCGGCACAGGAGTTCTCAGCAGGCCCGCGACAGACGCCGCCGAGGCCGCTTCGCAGAAGACCGACTCCTCGGTGGCGAGGAACCGGTAGGCCTCCAGGATCTCGTCGTCGGTCACCGCGTAGATCCCTCCGCCGGACTCCGACGCTGCCGCTGTCGCTCCGTACCACGAAGCCGGATTGCCGATCCGGATGGCCGTGGCGACCGTCTCGGGCTCGGCAATCGGATGACCGGCGACGATCGGCGCGGCACCGGCGGCCTGGAACCCGAACATTCTCGGCAGCCGTGTTGAGCGCCCGGCGTTGCGATACTCGCAATAGCCACGCCAATAGGCCGTGATGTTCCCGGCGTTGCCCACTGGGATGCAGTGCACCTCGGGAGCATCCCCGAGACGGTCCACTATCTCAAAGGCGCCCGTCTTCTGCCCCTCGATGCGAAACGGGTTCACGGAATTCACGACCACTACCGGTGCACGGCGCGGCAGCTCTCGCACGATTTCGAGGGCAACGTCGAAGTTGCCCCGTACCTGCAGGACGTGCGCCCCGTGCACGAGGGCCTGCGCCAGCTTGCCCAGGGCGATATGCCCCTCGGGTATGAGCACCGCGCAACTCATCCCCGCTCGGGCCGCGTAGGCCGCCGCGGAGGCGGAGGTGTTGCCGGTCGAGGCGCAAACGACCGCCTTGACACCCTCCTCGGCGGCCTTTGAGATCGCCACGGTCATGCCCCGGTCCTTGAACGAACCGGTTGGGTTCGCTCCCTCGAACTTGAGCAGGACATCGGCGCCGACCCGCGCTGACAGCCGCGGGGCCGCGAGCAAGGGCGTCCCGCCCTCCAACAGGGTCACCACCGGTGTCGCCTCGGAGACAGGGAGGAAGTCTCGATACTCCTCGATCACACCGCGCCAGGAGCTCACTGGGTCCCGATCAGCCTTCCGGCCCGATGACCCTGAGCACCACGCCGATGCGAGCGACGACATCCAGCTCAGCTAGCGAGGCGAGGGTCGCCTGAACGTCGGCTTCACGGGCGGTGTGGGTGATGAACACCAGGTGAGCCCCGTCACCGATGTCTATCTGTTCCATGGAGCGGATCGAGACATGGTGCTCACCGAACACGTGGGCCACCGACGCCAGCACGCCGGGCTGATCCTTGACATCCATAGTGAGGTAGTACTGGGTTCGAAGCTCGGAGATCGGCCGGATGTCGATCCGCTCGCGGCGGACGGCCCGGCCCCTCATCTCCTCGCGGCGATGGTGCGCTGCCTCCACCACATCACCGAGCACGGCGCTCGCCGTTGCCATCCCGCCGGCACCGCGGCCGTAGACCATTAGCTCGCCGGCGGTGTCGCCTTCGACGAAAACCGCGTTGAACGCTCCGCGAACGCTCGCAAGGGGGTGCTCACGGGGGACCATGGCAGGATGGACCCGTACAGCGACCGCGGGCGCGGGACCGTCGCTCACGCGCTCGGCGACGGCCAGCAGCTTGACCTCGTAGCCGAGCTTGTGGGCAAAAGCTATGTCGGAGGTGCCGATGGTCGTGATCCCCTCGGTGTAGACGTCGCTCGCGACGACGTCCGCGTCGAACGCGATGCCGGCGAGGATGGCAGCCTTGGCTCGGGCGTCGAAGCCTTCGACGTCCGCGGTGGGGTCGGCCTCCGCGTAACCGAGAGCCTGCGCCTCCGCGAGCGCCCAGGCGTAATCGCAGCCCTCCTCGCTCATGGCGGTGAGCACGTAGTTCGTCGTGCCGTTCACGATCCCCATCACGCGGACGATCCGCTCTCCTGCGAGCGAGTCGTTGAGGAGCCGGACGAGCGGGATCGCGCCCGCCACGGAGGCCTCGTAGAACAGGTCGACTCCCCCGTTCTCGGCTGCTTGAAGAAGCTCGGCGCCAAATGACGCGAGGAGCTCCTTGTTGGCCGTGACGACAGGCTTGCCTGCCGCGAGAGCCGCGAGCACCAAGCTGCGCGCCGGCTCGATCCCACCGACGAGCTCGACGACGACGTCGATCGACGGGTCGTTCACAAGCGAGGCGGCGTCGTCGGAGAGTCGCTCGCCGGCGTCGGAAAGTGCAGAACCGGGCCGTTGTTTGGCTGTGTCCCTGACAGCAATGCGCGTGACGCGCAGCTCGAAGCCGGTACGGAGCGCGATCGCCTCAGTTTGCGAGTCGATGAGCCGCGTGAAGGCAACACCGACGTTGCCGTAGCCAAGAAGGCCGACGCGCACAACATCGGTGCCGGTTGTTTCGCTCGACTGGGGCCCGCCCATCGACACAAGTTACAAGACGAGCGGAGTCAGGTTTCGCAGGCGAGCAGGTCGCCTACGGTCTCACGCCGGACGACGACCCGCGATCGGCCCCCTGAGACGAACACCACGGGGGGACGCAGCACCCGGTTGTAGTTCGAAGACATGGCGAATCCGTACGCGCCGGTGACCGGCGTGGCGAGCAAATCACCGACAGCGAGGTCGCCGGGAAGCCTTGCGTCATCGACTATGACGTCACCGGACTCGCAATGCTTGCCCACCAGCCGGGCGGCAAGTGGCCGAGGTGCCAGCGGTGCGCGGGGGAGGAAGGCCTCGTAACCACTGCCGTAGAGCACCGGCCGGGGGTTGTCGGACATGCCGCCGTCGACCGCGACGTAAGAGCGCAAGCCCGGGAGCCGCTTGATGGTGCCGACCCGGTACAGCGTCACAGCCGCGCTCGCCACCACGGCGCGACCCGGCTCGGCGGTGAGGCTCACCGTCGAGGGGAGGCCGACCGTCCTCGCCGCCGAGTGAACTGCCCGCGCCCACTCGGTGATGGAAGGTGCCACCTCCCCTTCGACGTATGCCACGCCGAGGCCGCCGCCGATGCAGCATTCCGAGAACCGGTTCTCGACCACGAACGGGGCGAGAGCGGCGATCTCCTCGGCAAAAGGGGAGACCTCGAAAATCTGGCTGCCGATGTGCGCGTGAACCCCGACAAGCTCGAAGCCCGCCAGATGCCTGAGCGCGTCGACCGCTTCGGCCGCCGCTCCCGAAGCCAGTGAGAAACCGAATTTCGTGTCTTCCTGGCCAGTCTTCACGTACTCGTGGGTATGCGCCTCAACACCGGGCGTGACGCGAACCAACAGGCGAGGCCGATGACCCGCCGAGGCGGATGTCACGCCAGCGGTGCTCAGAGCGCGCAGCCGGCCGATCTCATCGAACGAGTCGACGACGATCCGGCCGACGCCGACGCTGAGCGCCGTCGCTAGCTCTTCGGAGGACTTGTTGTTGCCGTGGCACACGAGGCGCTCGCCCGTCGCTCCTGCTGCGAGTGCGACGGCCAGTTCCCCGCCGGTGGAAACATCGAGCGCCATCTTCTCCTCGAGGGCCAGGGTCGCCATCGCTTTGCACAAGAAAGCCTTCGTCGCGTAGGCAACGCCGGCCTCGAAGCCCTGGGCAGCCTCGCGGCACCGATTGCGCATGTGGTCCTCGTCGTAGACGAACACCGGTGTGCCGATCTCCTCCGCGAGAAGTAGAAGGTCGACCCCGCCTACGCTCAGGTGACCGTCAGCAGTAATTGCCGAGGTGTCGGGAAGCAGGGACCGATGGATCGGGCCCTCGGGCGGCGGCAACTTGGGCGCGGGCGCCCCGGATGGAGCTTGGGCGCTGGTCACATCGCGTCCGGTGCCCGGACCCCGAGGAGGCCGAGCGCGATCTGAAGACCGATCCGGACTCCTTCGACCAGCCACAACCGAGCCTGAGTGAGCTCGAACGGGACCTCGTCGGACAGGACGCGGCAGTCGTGATAGAAGCCATGGAACTCGCCGGCGAGCAGGCGGACCCAGTTGGTCACCTTGTGCGGTGCGCGGTCTTTGGCCGCTTCACCGACCACATAGGGCAGATCGACAAGGCAGCGCATCAACTCGAGCTCTCGGTCGTGAACGAGCAGGGCCAGGTTGGCCTCCGAGATGGGCACGCGCTCGATTCCGCGCTCGGCGCGCTTGCGGTCGATCGCGGCGATCCGAGCATGTGCGTACTGCACATAGAACACGGGATTCTCCATCGACCGTCGTTTCATGAGCTCGAGGTCGAGCGTCGTGGCCTGGTCGATCGAATTGAGGAGCGACAGGAGCCGAGTCGCGTCGGCTCCGATCTCGTCGATGACCGAGTCGAGCTTGATGAAGTTCCCGGAGCGCTTCGACATCCGGCGGCCGACGATGTTGACGAGCTGACCGAGGCGGATCTCCAGCCTGTCGCGCTCGATGCCGAGCGCCGTGACGCCGGCCTTCAGACTGGCGACCTGGCCGTGGTGGTCCGCGCCGAAGACGTCGATGACTCGATCGAACTTGCGGACGAGGAACTTGTCGCCGTGGTACGCGAGATCGCCCGCGAGATAGGTGACATCGCCGTTCGACCTGATCAGCACGCGGTCGCGGGTGTCGCCGACCTCGGTGGACCGGAGCCAGATCGCCCCGTCGTCCTCGTACACGAGCCCCCGTTCGCGGAACAACTCGATCGTCTCGCCAACCTGGCCGCTCTCTTCGATCGAGGCCTGTGAGTACCACTCGTCGAAACGAATGTCGAGCCTCTCGAGCGTCTCCCGTATGTTCTCGAGGATTGCTTCGCTGGCGAACCGGCCGGCTTGGACGACGTCCTCGGGCCCCTCGTACTGCTGGGCCAGCTGAGTGACGTACTCGCCCTGGTAGCCCTCCTCCGGCACGACCTCTCCGCGGCGTCGAGCGAGAAGGCTCTCGCCCAGAAGGCGGATCTGGCCGCCAGTGTCGTTCACGTAGAATTCCCGTCTTACTTCCCAGCCACACCGGCTCATCACCCGCCCGAGAGCGTCGCCGTACGAGCCGAGCCAGCCGTTGCCGACGTGCAGCGGGCCAGTCGGGTTGGCGGACACGAACTCGATCTGGACCCGCTCCCCGGCTCCTAGCTCGGGAGTCGCGTAGGTCTGTTCGCCTGCAGCGACGACATCCATGAGCGCGTGGTGCAACCACGAGGTCGCAAGCTTGAAATTGACAAACCCGGGCCCGGCGGCCTCGACCGTGAGCACCTCCTCGATCGCTGCGTCCTGGAGCGCGGCCACGAGATCCGCGGCAACGTCGCGAGGCGCCCGGCCAGCGGACTTCGCGACGACGAGCGCAGCGTTGGTCGACCAGTCACCATGCTCCGGGCGCGTCGGGCGGACGAGCTGGACCTCCTGCGGCTCGATCGGGATGTGAAGGCTCGCAAGAGCCGCGACTATCGCAGCGGCCAGGCGTCGTTCCGTGGTCATGTGATTCCGAGGATGGCTGAAGTCCCGCTAGCATGCAACTTGCGCTCAAGCAAGCCCTCGTAGCTCAGGGGATAGAGCATCGGCCTCCGGAGCCGGGTGCGCAGGTTCGAATCCTGCCGAGGGCGCCGAGCCGACAACGCCGGCCAGCCAGTGCCGGCCATCATCTCGGTAGTGGCGGTGCTCACTGCCTCGCGAGCTGGTCCTTGGGGGGGAAGGCAGATGCCACCCGATGTCGGTGGGACCGCACGGTGCCTACGTGGGGGCGGTGACCGGTTCGTCGGTGGCCCGTGGCGCAGCGGGCGGCGCGCCGGAGCGCGCGCCCGCCATCAACATGCCGATCTCCTCGCGTGAGTTGACCCGCGGGTCCGCCTCTCCGATGATGGCTCCTTCGTACATCACCAGGACGCGATCGCAAATGGTCATGATCTCGTCGAGGTCCTCGGAGATGATCAGGATGGCTGTGCCGCTCTCGCGCTGCGCGACGAGTCGTTCGTGGATGTAGTTGGTCGCGCCCACGTCGATGCCTCGAGTGGGTTGAGCGATCAGCAACACGCGCGGGCTGCCCGACAGCTCGCGGGCCATTATCAGCTTCTGGATGTTGCCACCGGAGAGGTTCCTCGCCGGTGTGTCCAGCGAAGGAGTCCTGACGTCGAAGGCGGAGACCAGCTCCTGGCAGTGACGGCGGATCGCGCGTGGGCGCAGGAACCCGAAGCGGGAGTACTTGCGGTTCCGGTTCTCCACCAGCAGGAGGTTCTGCGCGACGGTGAAATCGGGGACTACTCCATCTCGCATGCGCTCCTCGGGGACATAGGCGAGCCCGGCAGAGCGCGCGTCAGCCGGGCTCGCACCCGCCAGCTCGGCGTCGCCCAACCTGATGGAGCCGCTCAGTGGCGTGCGAAGCCCTGCGATTGCCTCGGAGAGCTCCCGCTGCCCGTTGCCCGAGACCCCGGCGATGCCGACGACCTCACCGGAGAAGACCTCGAGCGAAAGCCCTCGGACGGCCTCGGTTCCCCGGTCGCCTCTGACACGCAGGTCCTTGACCGAGAGCCTCAGGTCACGACCGAGGCCCTTGGGAGGCTGGCTTTCCAGGGCAACGCTCCGGCCGACCATCAGCTCGACCAACCGGCCTCGGGACGCTTCGGCCGCCGGGATCGTCCCGACATTGCGGCCGCCCCGCAGCACCGTGATGCGGTCGGAGATGTCGAGCACTTCGTGGATCTTGTGCGAGATGAACACGAGACCTCGACCACCCCCGGTCATCTGCCGCAGGACGACGAAAAGCTCGTCCACCTCGCGTGGCGTCAGCACGGCCGTGGGCTCGTCGAGGACCAATAACGAGGCCTTGCGGTACAGGGCCTTAATTATCTCCACACGCTGACGCTCGCCGACCGACAGCTGCCAGATGATGGCCTGCGGGTCGACCTTGAGCCCATAGGTGTCAGCGAGCTCGCGGATCCTTGCCGACACCCGCTTGAGGTCGGTGAGCGGACCACGTTGTGACTTTTCCCCTAACGCGACGTTCTCGGCCACGGTCAAGGTGTCCACCAGCATGAAGTGCTGGTGGATCATCCCTATGCCGCGCCGGATGGCGTCGGCCGGAGAGGTGATGGCGATTCGCTCGCCGTTGATCTTGATCTCACCCTCGTCGGGGCGGTACAGGCCGTAGAGCACCCGCACCAGGGTGCTCTTGCCCGCACCGTTCTCCCCGAAGAGGGTGTGTATCTCACCGCTGCGGACCTCGAAATCGACATGGTCGTTGGCGACCACCCCGGGGAAGCGCTTGGTGATGCCCGTCATCTGGAGAAGCGGAATGCCCTCCTTCGCCGGGCTCGCTGCCGGGGTGGTCACCACCGTCGTCGTCTCTTGTCTGCCTCGTCGGAACCGGCTACTGCGGAGGGGTGATGTCCCCGTTGGTGATCTCGGTGATCAGCTTCTCGGCTTGGGTCTTCACCGAGGCGGAAAGCTTGTACACCGAGTTGAACTGGATCTTCTCACCGCCGTTGCCGAGGTCGATCACGTAGGTCGCGTCACCGAGCGTGCCGCCGCGGATGTCGGTGAAGATGTTCTTCAAGACCGGGGTCCAGTTGTAGACCTGCGAAGAGACGACCTCGTGCGGCGCAAGCGATGCCTGGCTCCATTGGGTACCGAACCACGCCAGGTGGTCCGCCTTCGCAACGCCGATCGCCCCGACGACCGACTGGGAACTGCCGGTGAGCACGTCGGCCTTGTCGGCCACGAACGTCTTTGCGCAGCTGGTCATGAGTGTGGGGTCGCTGAACGATTGCGTGTAGACGATGTGCGAGGTCACTTTGAAGTGACCGGCCTTGGCGGCGGCCTTCGCGCCTGCGGCGAAACCGTCGACGTACAGCTTGGCGTCACCGGTCGCGATCGGCCCGCAGATCCCGAGCACTTTCGACTTGCTTATCAGCGCAGCCGTGTAGCCCTGGACATAGCCGCCTTCGTTCGAGGCCGCCTCGTAGGCGAAGACGTTCTTCAACCCGAACGTCGCTCCCGCGGTCCCCCAGGCGAACGAGACCTTCGGGAACTGCTTGGCCAGTTGCTCGACCGTCGAGCCGTACTGGGATCCGTGCGCGATGACAAGGTTGTAGCCCTCGGACGCGTATTCGCGGAGGATGTTCGCTGCATCGGACACGACGTACTCGTTGGACGAGACGGCGATCTTCAGGTTCTCGGACAACCTCAGGCTCTCGAGGGCGCTGTACATCGACTGGGTGAAGGCAAGGTCGTTGACCGCGCTCGGTGCGACGAGGGCAACGCGCAGAGTCTTCATGCCTTGTGCCGCCGAGGCGGAGCGCGCCATGGTCGTCGTCGCCGAGGCGCTGCCGGCGTAGGCGGCGGTGCCGAGCGCGATGCCGACCGCAGCGAGCACCAGGGCGCCCCTCCTGATCAGGTTCATATGCATTTTGCTTCCTCTCCCTTGCTAGTGACTGCACTCTTCGTGGACTTCGAATGACTTGTAGCGGGTTTCGAACGCTGGGACTGACTGGTACCGCCGCAGGATCTGTCTCGTTGCACCACCCCCCTGTCGCATGGCTCCTTAGCGTAACATGACTGTAATCTCGCGCCCAGAGTACCGGGTTGCATCACCCTCCCCTCTCGTAAGGTTTGCCGAGGGCCGCCGGCTGCCTGAAGCGGCGGGCGACGGTGAGCAGAGCCAGGATCGTGATCACCGCCGGCGCCGTGGCCGCGAGGGCGGCGTCGTTGATGGGGATGATCGCGAGTGACTTCCACTCGAGGACGACCGCGATGGCCAGCCCGTACAGCACCGAGCCTCCCATGACACCGGTCGGGCGCCAGGCTCCGAAATAGACAAGGGCGACGGCGATGAAACCCTCGCTCTGGGTGAGGTTCTCCTGGAAGATGCCGTCGTAGAGGAGGAGGGCTGCACCGGCCAGTCCGGCCAACGTGCAACCGATGAGCACTGTCGACCAGCGGATGCGCGTGACGTTGACGCCGACGCTGTCGGCCGCGGCCGGGTTCTCCCCCGCCGCCCGGACCTTCATCCCAAAGGTCGTCCGGTTGAGGACGAAAGTCACGACCGGAACGAGCAGGAAGGCCACGTAGACGAGGATGGTCTGCTTGAACAACACGCCGCCGACGGCGGGTATCCGGTCGAGCAGCGGGATGTTGATCGGATTGGGCGAGGTGATCGGCAAAGGAGTGCCGACGAGCTTTATGAACAACAGGTCACTGAACCCGAGCCCGAACAGGTAGACACCGATCCCACTGATGCCCTGCTCGGCCTTCAAGGTGACGCTGATGAACGCGGTCACGACACCCATCACCGCTCCGGTTCCCATCCCGGCGAGGACGGCGAGGAGCACGTTGTCGGTCCTGAGCGCCGTGAAGTAGGTGGCGAACGCCGACAGGAGCATGATCCCGTCGACGCCGAGGTTGATCACCCCGCTGCGCTGCCCCATGGTCTCGCCGAGCGCGGCCAGAAGGAAAGGAGCGGCCAGCCCGAGCGCGGCGGACGCGGTTGCCGTGAGGATGGCGTAGGTGAAGAACTGGCTCACGGGTCAGTTCGCCCTTCGGCTGTGGCCAGTGAGGCCACCGGAGCTCCGACCTCGGTCGGCCGGGTCCTGGAGCGGCCTGGCGGGCTGAGGGACATGGCACGGCTGCGCCGGCGCATGTACTCGAGCGAGACGACAAAGACCACGACGAGCCCTTCGAGAGCGGTCACCATGTCGGCCGGCACGCCCGTTGCGACCTGCAGGGCGTCACCACCCACGAGCAGCCCGCCGAAGAGGAAGGCCGAGACGATCGTCCACAACGGGTTGAGCGCCCCGAAGAGGGCCACGACGATCCCGTTGAACCCGTCCGAGCCGGTGAAGCCTGTGAGGCTCCCGTCGGTCACCATCCTGTGGGAGATGCTGCCGAAGACGAGAAGCGCCCCTGCGAGGCCGCACATCGCACCGCTGATGGTCATGGCCAGCGTCATGGTCCGCTTCACCCGCACCCCGGCGTACCTCGAAGCGTCACGCGACAGGCCCACCGCCTGGACGCGGAATCCGAAGCTCGTGCGATACAGGAGCACCCACACCCCCACTGCCACGATCACCGCGATCAGCACACCGAGGTGAAGCTGCGTGTTCGGCACGAGGATTGGCAGCCAGGAGCTCTGGGGAAGAAGCCTGGTCTCCGGGATCACGCCGAATGTGGAGTTCTGCGTCTTGTCGACCATCGGGCCGGCCAGAAGCCAGTTCATGATCTGGACGGCAACCAGGTTGAGCATGATCGTGCTCAGGATCTCGTTGACGTTGAAATAGGCCTTGAACGCTCCGGGGATAGCCCCCCAGACCGCGCCGCCAGCCGCGCCGGCGAGCAGCACGATCGGGATGAGCTCGATGCTCGGCAGCTGCGGCAGTGCGAGCGCTGTCGCCGAGCTCGCCAAGCCGCCCATGGCCAGCTGGCCCTCGCCGCCGATGTTGAAGACGTTGGCACGGAACGCGACGCAGATCCCGACGGCGACGAGTAGAAGTGGGGCGGCCTTCACAGCCGTGGAGCCGAGCGCGTAGCTGCCGTCGAATGCCCCGACGATGAGGGCGTTGTAGCCGGTGATCGGGTTGGCGCCGAGAGCCAGCATCATGACCGCGCCGAGCAGCAGCGCCGCGACAAGCGACGATGGAAGCGCGAACCAGCTCAGCAGGAAGCGACGCCGGTCCTTCCAAGCATCCGCGGTCGCAATGGCGACACGACTCACAACCGGCTCCTGAGTCAAGCCGTGACCGGCCTGCCAGTTGGGTGATGGCAGACGCTCGACAGTTCCCTTGCGGCCGCGTAGAGGTCGCTCATTTGGGCATCCTAGGCGAAGGTCCCTTCCTGCGGGATCAACCCGGCGTGTCTGCTGTTGCGAAGATCATCACGAACCGGAAGCCGGCGCGACGCGGACCACTGCCTCAGACTCCTTGCCGCTCGGGGACCGGCGCCACCCGCCAACAGCTCCGCCCGGCTGCCTTGGCTTCGCACAGCGCCTCGTCAGCACTGGCGAGCAGGGTGTCCGAAGTGGTCTCCTGTGGGAAGTCGAGCACGATCCCGATGCTTGCCCCGACCTTCAACGCCGGAGCGTCACCGATCGAGATGGGTTCCGCGAGGCGCTCGACGACACGGGCGGCGATGGCGATGACCTGAGGCTCGGTGACGTCGCTGGCGCAAAGAATTGCGAACTCGTCCCCTCCGATCCGAGCGAGCTCGTCGGTCGGGCGCACGACCGACGACAGCCGGCGGGCGATCACACGCAGCGCCGAATCTCCAGCGAGGCGACCGAGTCGTTCGTTGACGTCCCTGAAACCGTCGATGTCGATGTACAACACGGCCGGCCGGTCGCCGGCTTCGATCCGTGAGTCGAGCGCCTGGAAGTAACTCCTCCGATTGCCGAGACCGGTCAGCAGGTCCTGAAAGTCCTCCTCGAGCGACCGTTCCTTCACGAGGTCTTGCGACATCATGAGCGAGGCGAGGATCAGCGCCCGGTCCACCGCGGTCCGCTCTGTGGTCCCAAGTGGGCCGAGCTCACGACTCCACACGACCAGGCAAGCAGATGGTGTGACCTCGCCGCGGGTCAAGATCGGGAAGCAGGACACGGAGCGGAATCCCGCAGCAGCGGCCCGAGTGGACTCGGGCAAGCCCGCAAGCTCGGTGTACAAGGTGCTCGAGTCAAGCCCCAGGGCCTGGTCCCAGGGTCCGGCGGCGGGTGGTCCGGGAACCGACGGGTCCGGCGGAAAGCGGCTGATCCTCCGGCCGTCGGGTGAGGCGACGACGAAGAAGCACTCCCCGAGCACGGGCGGGAGCCCCAGGGCCAGGGCGAGGGCCGACAGATTGTCCTCGAGAGCGGCTCCGGCCTGGGCCGAGGCCAGGACCTGGTCGAAGTGGTCGTACGCGCTCTCGAGCAGCAGCAGGACGACGAACCCGGCAAGGGCGGGATCAGCCAACCGGTTGAGTGCCCAGGCCTCGGCGAGCCGCGGCCTTCCGTCGGCGTGGAGATATGGCAGCCGTACCGGGCCGGTCAGCTGCTCGGGCGACTTTGCCGCGGACGCCGCCAGCAGCCAGGTCAGAAGCGATCGGTCTTTCGGCTCGAGATGACTGCTCAACTCCGAACCGACGAGGACGTCCACTGGCTGGCCGCCGAGATGCTCGACCTGACCGGACGCGAAGCGCACGATGCCACGAGCGTCGAGAAGGACCAGGACCCCGGGGATCGACGCGAGGAGATGCGCGTGAATGCCGAGGACGTCCGGCCCTGACCCGCTAGGCGTGCTCACCCTTGCAATCTAACTACCGGAGAAGTCACCAGGTACACAGTAGACAAGCGCCGAGGGGCACACACGGCCTGCCGGCCCGGGCCGGCAGGAGCTGTCTGCGAACGGGCTGAAGCCCTACGCCTGGCGGACCGCCTCAGCCTCGATCTCCAGCTTGACCTTCGGGGAAACTACGAAGCCGCCGGTCTCGAGGGCGGCATTGAAGCTCACTCCGAAGTCGTTGCGGTCGATCTCGCCGGAGGCGGTGAAGCCGAGTCGCTGGTTGCCCCAGGGGTCCTGGATGACGCCCTCGAACTCGACATCGAGGACGATCGGGCGTGTCACGCCCCGAACCGTCAGGTCGCCGTTGACCTTCCAGTCGCCCTTGGAACCCAGGTCGACCTTCGTGCTGCGGAAGGTGAGGGTCGGGAACTCATCGACGCTGAGGAAGTCGTTGGTCCGGACATGGTTGTCACGGCCCTCGTCGTTGGTGTTGATGCTCGCCGCCTGGATGGTGACCTCGACCGATGACTCCGCCGGGTCGTCGGCGACGACCAGCGTGCCCTCGTAGTCGCTGAAGCGGCCGCGAACCTTGGACACCATGAGGTGCCGGGCGACGAAACCGACTTGTGTGTGCGACTTGTCGAGCACGAACGTGCCGGCCGTCGGTAGCGTGACGCCGTTGAGGTCCCTGGTCAGTCCGGTGCTCGCGCTGGCGCCGGTGCTGGTATCGCTCATTTTGTGACTCCTCGTGTTGTCCTGAGAGGCTGCAAGTTCATTTGCTTGCGCAACTAACCATACCTGACTGTATCAACTAATTGCCTGCGCAACTATTCCCGGACTCCCGTTATGCTGTCGGCGTGGAACCAGCAGGCACACCCAAGCGTGCGAGCAAGATCGACCGGATCACGCTCGTCGGGCTCGTCTTCGAGACCGCTTCGGGGCTGCGCCGAGCGGTCAGCCCGCCACTCGAGCGCCAGTGCGAACTTGCTGGCCAGGAATTCGAGATCCTGATCCGGCTCGCCCGCACCTCAGGCGGGCGGCTGCGGATGAGCGACCTCGCAGCACAGACGGCGCTCACCCCGAGCGGTCTCACCCGGGCGGTCGACCGCCTGTCACAAGCAGGCCTGGTGAGCCGCCAGGCCTGCCCCGAGGATCGCCGGGGTGCCTTCGCCGCACTTACCGACGCCGGCCAGACGCGGACGCGCCAAGCGCTCGACGTCCACCGTGCGCAGCTCGCCGAGCTCCTCGACGGAGCCCTCGACCCGGACGAGGAGCTCGCCGTCGTAGCCGCGCTGCGCAAGCTCCGCGATCGGGTCAATCCCGAAGCTGCCATCCTCACCGCCTAGAGCGCCACATCGGAGGCAACGACGAAATGACCAGACGAGACATCCGAGACAGCTTCGGCGCCGAGGGAACCTTGGAGGTCGGGGACCGGCGCTACCGCATCCATCGCCTGTCGGCCCTCGAGCAGGTCACGGATCTCGGGCGGGTCCCCTACTCGATCAAGCTCCTCCTCGAGAACCTGCTGCGCCACGAGGACGGCGTGAACGTGAAAGCGGGAGACGTGGAGGCCTTGGCCCGTTATGAGACCGGTGCCGGCGCCGCCCGTGAGATCGCCTACTCGCCGGCGCGCATCCTCCTCCAGGACTTCACCGGCGTGCCCTGTGTCGTCGACCTCGCGGCAATGCGCGACGCCATCGAGGCGCTCGGCGGGAGCGCGAGCCGGATCAACCCCCTGGTGCCTGTCGACCTCGTGATCGACCATTCCATCGTCGTCGACACCTATGCCCGCCGCGACGCCCTGCTGTTGAACACGACCCTCGAATACGAGCGCAACGCCGAGCGCTACCGGTTCCTGCGCTGGGGCCAGCAGGCCTTCTCGAACTTGCGCGTCGTGCCTCCCGGCACCGGCATCTGCCACCAGGTCAACCTCGAGTACCTGAGCAGCGTCGTGTTCACCGACGGCGATGGCGCCGCCTATCCCGACACCGTCGTCGGAACCGACTCTCACACGCCGATGGTGAACGGCCTCGGCGTGCTCGCCTGGGGCGTCGGAGGCATCGAGGCGGAGGCCGCCATGCTCGGTCAGCCGATCTCCATGCTCGTGCCGCCGGTGGTGGGTCTGCGCCTGACCGGCGAGCTCCCCGAAGCCACGACCGCGACCGACCTCGTCCTCACGGTTGCAGAGCTGCTGCGTGCTCACGGCGTCGTCGGCAAGTTCGTCGAGTGCTACGGCCCGGGCGTGGCGAAGGTGCCGCTCGAGAACCGGGCGACCATCGGCAACATGTCGCAGGAGTACGGCTCCACGGTCACGATCTTCCCGATCGACTCTGAGACTCTCCGCTATCTGCGGCTCACGGGCCGGCCTGCGCAGGGCTGCGCACTCGTGGAGGCCTACGCCAAGGAACAGGGGCTGTGGCACGACGAGACAGCCGAACCGGCCTATTGCGAACGGATCGAGCTAGACCTCTCGACCGTCGAGCCGAGCCTCGCCGGCCCGTCGCGCCCGCAGGACCGGGTTCCGCTGCGCCGGTCCAAGGCGATGTTCGCCGAAGCCCTCCCGCGCTCGCTCCCCGATCCGGTTGCAACTGCTTTGGATCCCGATGGGCTCCGCGGCTCGGGGCGGGCGCACGTGCGCCTCGCGGACGGCAGCGAATTCGATCTCGAACACGGCCACGTCGTGATCGCCGCGATCACCAGTTGCACCAATACTTCGAACCCACAGGTCATGATCGGTGCCGGCCTCGTGGCGAAGAGGGCCGTCGAGCTCGGCCTTTCATGCAAGCCCTGGGTGAAGACGAGCCTCGCGCCGGGCTCGCGGGTCGTCATGGACTACCTCGAGCGGGCCGGGCTGGTGCCCTATCTCGACAAGCTCGGCTTCGCTCTGGTGGGCTTCGGCTGCACGACCTGCATCGGCAATTCGGGCCCGCTGCTCCCGGAGATCTCCCGGGCCATCACCGCCCACGGCCTGGCATGCGCGGCCGTGCTGTCGGGCAACCGCAATTTCGAGGGAAGGATCCATCCCGACGTCCGCATGAACTACCTCGCGTCCCCGCCGCTCGTGGTCGCGTACGCGCTCGCGGGCACGATGAACCTCGATCTCGCCACCGAGGCCATCGGCGTGTCCCCCGATGGCCGAGCGGTGCTGCTCGCGGACCTCTGGCCCTCGTCGCAGGAGGTCGCGCAGGTGCTCGAGCAGGCGGTGGGCGCCGAGATGTTCCGCCAGGAGTACGCGAACGCCACGACCGGTGACGAGAACTGGCGATCACTGGCTGTGCCGACAGGGGAGCGCTACGCCTGGGATGGGCAGTCGACTTACGTGCAAAGGCCGCCGTTTCTCGAGGGGATGAGAGCTGAGCCGGAGCCCCTCACCGACGTCACCGGCGCGAGGGTGCTGGCCGTCCTCGGAGACAGCGTCACGACCGACCACATCTCGCCCGCGGGCACGATCCAGCCGTCGAGCCCGGCCGGGCTCTGGTTGCAGAGCCACGGCGTATCCGTGGCCGAGTTCAATTCGTACGGCAGCCGGCGCGGCAACCACGAGGTCATGATCCGCGGAACCTTTGCCAACCCCCGTATCCGCAACCGTCTCGTGCCCGGGATCGAGGGCGGAGTGACCGTGCACCTGCCCGAAGGCGATCAGACGACGATTTTCGAAGCGGCCGCCCGCTACCAGTCCGAGGGCGTGCCCCTCGTTGTCATAGCCGGCAGGGAATACGGCTCCGGCTCGTCGCGTGACTGGGCGGCAAAGGGTCCGGCGTTGCTTGGTGTCCGCGCGGTGCTCGCCGAGAGCTTCGAGCGGATCCACCGGTCGAACCTGGTCGGCATGGGCGTGCTCCCCCTGCAGTTCTTCCCAGGCGAGAATGCGGAGTCGCTCGGGCTCACAGGCCGCGAGCTGATCGACTTGAACGGCCTTTCCGGCTCTTTGGCCGGCAAGCTGGTCGGGCGAGAGCTCTCCGTCAGAGCCGACGACCGCGTCTTCAAAGTGGTGCTGCGCGTCGACACGCCCGGCGAGGCTGAGTACTTGTGGCACGGCGGCATCCTGCCGTTCGTCGTGAGGGCGCTCGCGGCCGGCTGATCCCCGCTCTGCCTCAGCCGACCGTTATGAGCCGGCCAAGGCCGATCGCGCGCATGAGCGTCTCCAGGTAGCTCGTCAGATACGTCAGCTTGTCGGCAAACAACAGGACGCCGAAGGCACCCATCACGACTGCGGAGAAGATCGTGATGGACCGGGAATGGCGGCGGATGAGGCGCAGCATCCCCGACAGCCGGCCGAGTGCGAGGCCGACGACGAGAAACGGGACCCCGAGCCCCAGCGAGTACGTGGCCAGTAGCGCCGCTCCCTGGCCTGCAGATCCCGAGCTCGCCGCGACTGCGCTCACCGCGGCGAGGATCGGCCCGAGGCAGGGTTGCCAGCCGAAGGCGAAGGCGGCACCTGCGACCGGCGCCGCGAAAGGCCCGCAACGCTCGAGATTCGGGTGGAACCGGGCTTCTCGGTACCAGCCGGGCCTTCTCAGCACGAGCGAACCCGCCACGAACAACGCCATCGCGATGACGAGCGCCCCCGAGATGCGCAACAACAACTCCTTGTCGCGAAAGACCGCGCTCCCGATCGTCGTCGCCGTGATGCCGAGGAGCACGAACACCACCGTGAACCCGGCCACGAACAACACCGTGTCACGGGCGATGCGAACAAGGTGGTGGCGCGATCCCTGCACGGCGTCGGTGAGGTCCAATCCGGTCACGACCGAGAGATAGCCCGGGACGATCGGCAGCACGCAGGGCGACACGAAGGACGCGACGCCACCACCGAAAGCCGCGACGTAGCTCACCGTGTTGGTCATCTCGGCCTTGAAGTCTGCCCGAACGGCGCCGCTCTCGGGCTCCTAGGGCGAGGGTCCTTGCTTCGCGGGGCTGAGATTGGCATTGTCGGGTGGGATGACGCTGACCGATCGGGACCGCGATGTGCTCGATGTAGAACGCGACTGGTGGTTGTCTTCCCCGTCCAAACGCCAGGCGATCCACGAACGGCTGGGGCTGTCCCCGGGCGCGTACTACGGCGTGCTACGGCGATTGGCCGGCTCACCCGAGGCTTTCGCCTATGACCCGCTCGTGGTCCACCGTGTTCAACGCCGGCTTGTTCGCCGGCGTCGGGACCGTTACGAGGGTGGTCCCCGGCTCGAACGCCGGCCGCGTTGAGAACGCTGCCGGCGCCGAGGTTCGCAGGCTGACCGCCACCGAGTCTTCCGCCCTCGAGCTTCTCGCACAAGCCCCCGAAACAGCTGGGCTCTGTTGCGACTTCGACGGGACGATCGCCCCGATCGTCGTCGACCCACAAGCTGCCCGCCCGTTGCCCGGCGCGCTCGGGGCCCTCCACAACATTGCCCGGGAGCTGGCCGTTGTCGTCGCGATCTCGGGACGGTCCGCGGCGTTCCTCGCCGATCGCCTCGAGATCGAACGCTATCGATCGCCTCTTCGGGCCATCGGCCTCAACGGGCTCGAAGAGTGCTTCCCGGACGGTACCCTCCAGCGCCGCGCCGGGGTCGCGGCTTGGCGCCCGGTCATCGAGACCGTTCGTGATCAGATACTTGCCACCGTGCCCAGTGGCGTCCGGGTCGACGACAAGGGCTACGGGATCACGGTCCACTGGCGCTCGCTCAGCGCCTCGGGCGCCGAGCTCGAGGCTGTTGCGGCACAGGCGACAGAGGCGGTGCGGACCATCGCAGCCGAGCACGGTCTCGTGCCCCGGCCGGGAAAGGCGAGCGTGGAGCTCACACTCCCGCTCGGGATCGACAAGGGAACGGTCGTGACCGAGTTGTGCGCGGGACTGGAGAGGGCTGTCTACCTCGGCGACGATGCCGGCGACCTCCTCGCGTTCGACGCTCTCGACAGGCTGCGGACCACATCCGGTCTTCGAACCTTGAAGGTCGCGGTCACCGGCGTCGAGGTGCCTCACGGGATGGTCGAGGCGGCCGACTTGGTCCTCGACGGTCCGGGCGCCGCGGTCGGCTTCCTCGTCGCACTGGCCGGACGGCTGCGCCCGTCCTAGTCGCCGGCTTGGCCCCAGGCGCGCGGACCCCTCTGGCCGGGAACCCGGGCTGCGCGGCGGACCTCGGCCAGCCAATGCGCGGGCGTGCGCGAGCGCGCCCGGCGCCGCAGCTCCGCGGCCCGAACCCGGCGCTCCTCCGAGCTCATGGACAGGCCCCTGGATACCGCAGCCGCCGTCGCGGTCACGTCGAAGGGATTGAGGCCGATCGCCACGTCGGCCAGCTCGTCGTAAGCACCCGCCTCTCGTGAGAGCGCCAGCACGCCGTCTCGTTGGTTGACCGCCGGCCCCTCCATCGCGACAAGGTTGAGCCCGTCCCGAATGGGGTTGACGAGCAGCAGGTCGTAGCGCTGCAGGGCGGCCACAGTAGCCACGAAGTCGTCCTCGAGGTCGAGCACGACCGGTATGTGGCCGGACTCGCCCCAACGCTCGTTCAGCCGGGCCACCACGTGTTCCACCTCGGTGCGGTAGGCGAGATACTCCGGCAGAGACTCGCGTGACCCGTAGACCCGCGCATAGAAGACCAAACGCCCCCGCCATTGCGGAGACGCCTCCAGCAGCTCGTCGAACGCGAGGAAGCCGCGTATCAGGTTCTTCGAGAGCTCGACGCGGTCGCTGCGCAGCAGCAGCGTGCGGCCGTCGAGCTCGCCTTCGAGGTGATCGAGACGCGATCGGCAGGCCACGGTGGCCGCCACGTCGTCGAGCCTCGCCGGGTCTGCGCCCAGGGGGGCTACGAAGGTCGCGGGCGCCTCGACGCCGACCGCCGACGCACAGCGCACGAAAGCGTCACGCCACCGAGCCGTGTGGAACCCGCAAGCACCGAAACAGGACATGGACTCCATCAGCTCGAGGCGGGGCCCGTCCGGCACCATGGCGAGGTCCTCCGGGGGGCAGAAAGCGGTGTGGGTGAAGAACGCGGTCGCGAGATCGGGCCGGCGCTTTGCGAGACACCGGCCGACGAGCGCCAGGTGATAGTCGTTCACGACCACAGTCGCCCCGGTCGCGGCTTGCTCTGCGACGGCGTCCGCAATGGCCTCGTTGAACTGGCAGTACCCTTCCCACGCCTCGTGCCAGACGCGGTCGAAACGCGGGCGGCGCGCATGGTCGAACAGTCCGTGGTGGAGAAACCACAGCGTGCCATTGGCGATCACGTCGTAGGCCGCGCGCCCCATCTCGGGCGTGACAGCGACCATGCGCAGCTTCAAGGTGTCCTGTCCGGTAGGCACCGCACCGGCCGACGCGTAGAGCCGATCTGCTTGGGTGAAGGCTGAGGCGACCCAGAGCACTTCGCTGCCCGAGGCCGTCGGCTCTTCGGCGAGCGCTCCGCTCAGGCTCGGTGCCAAGCCACCCGCCGCCGGTCGGAATTCGACGACTCCCCCGGGCCCGCTCTCGAGCGTGAACGGTCCCCGGTTCGAGACGACGACGAAGTCGAACCCGGTCATGCGATACATGCCCCTGCGCGACCAACTGCGGCGTCTCGGAGCTCGCAGGCCTGGGGAGCGGTCCCTTCCAGCGGCCGGTTGCGATGCGTGCGAACCTCCAGGTCAACCTGGGCGATCGAGCGCAGGCCACAACGGCGCGAGATGTCGGGCTCACGACTCACGGCCTCGACGCTGGGACCACGAGTCGCCTCCTCGTCGCGAACGGGCATGCGGACCGAGAATCGCAGGTTCTCGTTCATCGCCCGCATCCCGGCGACCGGGAAGTCCCCGTGGTGATGGCAAGCAAGCGGCATCGTGACATCGGAGACGGTGGCCATGGTCGGACGCCACGTTAGGGCTTGTGACACCGGCAGGGTTTCCTCGTGGTGACCATCGACACGTGGTCGGCATCCTTTGACGTGCGCCGCGTTGTGGTCCACACTTGAGGCCCATCATCAAGAGCGGCCGAGGGATCGGGCCTGACGAAAGCCGCGACAACCAGCACGAGCCTCCTGGGCAGTGCCAGGTGCCAATGCCCGAACGATGAGGAGGGTCCCGTGGGTCATGTCGTTGGGCTTTCATGTCGGGAGTGCGCACGCAGGTACGCGGCAGAGGCGCTCCATGTGTGCGAGTTCTGTTTCGGGCCGCTCGAGGTCGCGTACGACCACGACGCGCTGCGGAGAACAGTTACGCGCGAACGCATCGCGGCCGGGCCGCCCAGCATGTGGCGGTACGCGGACCTCCTTCCTGTCTCGACCGAATCGCCGGTCGACCTCGGCTCCGGGTTCACGCCACTGATCCTGGCCGACCGTCTCGCCGCCGAGCTCGGGCTCGGCGAGGTCTGGGTGAAGGACGACACCCGCAACCCGACAGGCTCGTTCAAGGACCGAGTTGTCGCAGTAGCTCTCACCAAGGCCCGTGAGCTCGGGTTCAAGGTTGTTGCGTGCGCCTCGACCGGCAATCTCGCCAATTCGGTCGCCGCCCACGCCGCTCGGGCCGGCATGGAATCGTTCGTGTTCGTGCCGCACGATCTCGAGGCCGTGAAGCTCATCTCGACCGCGGTCTTCGGCGGACACCTCGTCGCGGTCGACGGCAGCTACGACGACGTGAACCGCCTTTGCGCGGAGCTGGCGAGCGAATTCACGGCGTGGGCCTTCGTCAACGTCAACATTCGGCCCTACTACGCCGAAGGCTCCAAGACGCTGGCCTTCGAGGTCGCCGAACAGCTCGGCTGGCAGATCCCCGACCACGTAGTGGTCCCAATTGCGTCCGGAAGCCAGCTCACGAAGATCGACAAGGGCTTTCGTGAGCTTTCCGAGCTCGGCCTCGTCGACGGCGACGGCGAGGTCAGGATCTCCGGCGCGCAGGCGCAGGGTTGCTCGCCCGTGGCGACCGCATTCGCCGATGGAGCCGACTACGTGCGGCCGGTCAGGCCCGCGACGATCGCGAAGTCGCTTGCGATAGGCAATCCGGCGGACGGCTGGTACGCCCTTGACGCGGTTCGCCGCAGCGGAGGTGCGATCGCGGCGGTCACCGACGAGGAGATCGTCGAGGGAATCCGTTTGCTCGCCCGCACCGAAGGGATCTTCGCCGAGACCGCGGGAGGCGTGACCGTGGCGACGCTTGCCAAGTTGGCTGACGCGGGTATCGTCCGACCCGATGAGCGTGTCGTGGTCTACGTCACGGGCAACGGTCTCAAGACCGTCGAGGCACTCGCCGGTTCAGTCGGCCCATCGACGACCATTCCGCCGACTCTCCAAGCCGTCGCCGAGCTGATCGACCGTGACGGACACCTGAGGGCTGCGAAGCGATGAGCGTCACGGTTCGCGTCCCGACCCAGCTCCGGCCGTTGACCGGAGGTGCAGGTGAACTCGAGGTCGAAGCCCTGACGGTGCGCGAGGCAATAGACATCCTCGAACGCGATCATCCGGGGATGAAGGCGCGTCTGCTGGACGAGCAGGGCACGTTGCGGCGTTTCGTGAACCTGTTTGTCGCGGACGAGGACGTCCGCTTCCTCCAGGGTCTCGACACCGGCCTTCCGGCCGGCACCACACTGTCAATCATCCCGGCGGTCGCAGGCGGCTGAGGCCGGGCAACGACGGTGGCGGTGCGGGCCGGGCCCCCTGGGGACAACTCCACGGCCACGCGCCAGCCTCGATAGTCAGGGCTCTGACCAGGGGATCTTGGGGCGCAGTTGCGCGAGAGCGTCTGGCGTGGTTTGCTATTAGCACTCGGACCATGAGAGTGCTAACGGTCGTGGAACCGTGCAGCCCAAGGAGGACATCCCCAAAATGCCGAAGTTGATCGCCTTTGACGAGCAGGCCCGCCGGGCCCTCGAGAATGGCATGAACCAGCTCGTAGACGCCGTGAGGGTCACGCTCGGCCCGAAGGGTCGCAACGTCGTGCTCGAGAAGAAGTGGGGCGCTCCGACCATCACGAACGACGGAGTCTCCATCGCAAAGGAGATCGAGCTCGAAGACCCATGGGAGAAGGTCGGAGCGGACCTGGTCAAGGAGGTGGCCAAGAAGACCGACGACGTCGCAGGGGACGGAACGACCACCGCAACGGTGCTTGCCGGCGCCATGGTCCGTGAGGGCTTGCGCAATGTAGCGGCCGGCGCGAACCCGATGTCGCTAAAGCGCGGCATAGAAGTCGGTGTCGAGACGGCCGTAGCCCGGTTGAAGCAGCTCTCCAAGGAGATCGACGCAAAGGACCAGATCGCCCAGGTGGCGTCCATCTCCTCGGCTGACGACGAGATCGGCGCCATGATCGCCGAGGCCATCGACAAGGTCGGAAAGGACGGCGTCATCACCGTCGAGGAGTCGCAGACCTTCGGCATGGAGATGGAGCTGGTCGAAGGCATGCGCTTCGACAAGGGTTACATCTCGCCCTATTTCGTCACCGATCCGGACCGCATGGAGGCCGTCCTCGAGGACCCCTACATCCTGCTCGTCGGCTCGAAGGTCTCAGCCGTCCGCGATCTGCTACCGGTGCTCGAAAAGGTCATGCAGACAGGCAAGCCACTCATGATCGTGGCCGAGGACGTCGAGGGCGAGGCACTCGCCACCCTTGTCGTGAACAAGATCCGTGGCACGTTCCGCAGCACGGCCGTCAAGGCTCCCGGTTTCGGAGAGCGTCGCAAGGCGATGCTCCAGGACATCGCCATCCTGACCGGCGGCCAGGTCATCACCGAAGAGGTGGGGCTCAAGCTCGAGAACGTCGCTTTGGACCTGCTCGGTCGGGCCCGCAAGATCGTCGTGACCAAGGACGAGACGACCGTGGTGGAAGGCGCCGGTGAAGACGCCGACATCAAGGGCCGCATCAGCCAGATCAAGGCCGAGATCGAGAACACCGACTCGGACTACGACCGGGAGAAGCTGCAGGAGCGCCTGGCGAAGCTCTCCGGTGGAGTCGCGGTCATCAAGGTCGGGGCTGCGACGGAGGTGGAGCTCAAGGAGAAGAAGCACCGCATCGAGGACGCGGTGTCCACCACCAAGGCGGCCATCGAAGAGGGCGTCGTCCCCGGTGGGGGCGTAGCGCTGCTCCGCTCGCAGCAGGCCATCCTGGACGCAGCCGCGAAACTGGACGAGGACGAGGCAACCGGTGCCAGGATCGTGGCCCGCTCGGTCGAAGAGCCGCTCAAGCAGATCGCCGTCAACGCAGGACTTGAAGGCGGCGTCGTGGTCGAGAAGGTCAAGGGCCTGAAGGGTGCCCACGGCCTCAACGCACAGACCGGCGTGTACGAGGACCTGTTCAAGGCTGGTGTGATCGACGCCGCCAAGGTGACGCGGTCCGCACTGCAGAACGCCGCCTCCATCGCGGCCCTGTTCCTCACGACCGAGGCGGTCGTCGTGGACAAGCCCGAGGAGAAGGCTCCCGCAATGCCTCCGGGCGGCGGGATGGAGGACTACTGATCCCGACACCAAGGGGTCAATGAACCCAAGGACCACCAGGGACGCCGCGAGGCGTCCCTGGTGGCGCGTTCGGAACAGTTTCGCCGGCCCGGAAAGGCTGCCGCCGCCGGGCCGGGCCGGCCCCGGGTGTCCGTAGACTCCAGGCCGTGACTGCCGGAGCCCCTCGTGCCTGACAGCGCACCGGTCAGCCCGAACGCCGGCTGGGGCGTGCTGCATTTGTTCTGCAAACCGCGGCCCGAGGCAAAGGCACGGTCACTTCTCGATGCGATCGACGCCGCGCGCAACGACGACTGCCAGGTCGTGACCGCGGCCATGCTGGGGCACAAGGCCGACGTTTGCGTGCTCGCGCTCGGCCCGGATATGAGGCGGCTCCGGCGCTTGCAGACCGAGCTGCACACCGGCGGTCTTGACGTCGTCGACTCCTACGTCTCGCTGACCGAGGTGTCCGAGTACGCCGCCGGCGTGCCTGAAGACATGAGACAGGCTCGGCTTTACCCGACACTCCCACCAGAGGGCATGGCGGCCATGTGCTTTTATCCGATGTCCAAGCGCCGTGCCCCCGGTGCCGAGAACTGGTACGCACTGAGCTTCGACGACCGGATGGATCTCATGAGAGGACACGGGACCGCAGGTCGCCACTTTCGTGGCCGGGTGCTTCAGCTCGTGACCGGCTCGACGGGACTGGATGACTGGGAGTGGGGAGTCACCCTGTTCGGTGTTCACCCCGACGACTTGAAGGATTGCGTGTACTCGATGCGCTTTGACGAGGCCTCGGCACGCTACGCGGAGTTTGGCCCCTTCTACACCGGGATGGTCGGAGGGGCTGAGGACGTTCTGAGTGGCATCGGCGTACGCTGAGCCGGTGACCGGGGGCGATCCCGCAGGGCTGACGGGGGACGCGCTCGTCCGCCTGCAGACCGTCCTGGCCTGCCTCGGCCGTGCCGTCGTCGCTTTCTCCGGCGGCGTCGACTCTTCCCTGGTTGCGGCCGTCGCGACGAGGCTCCTGGGAACCGAACAGGTGCTTTGCGCGACCGCCGTCTCTCCCTCTCTCGCACCCGAGGACCAAGCCCACTGCGCTGGGATCGCAGGTGAGTGGGGCTTGCGCTGGGTCGCTGTCAGCACACACGAGCTCGACGATCCTGCCTATGTGCGCAATGATCTCGATCGCTGCTACCACTGCAAACGCGAGCTGATGGACGTCCTGATGCCTCTGGCCGAGTCCGAGCAGGCGACCGTGGTGCTAGGCGTCAACCTCGACGACCTCAGCGACCACCGCCCCGGGCAGAAGGCGGCCGCCGAGCGGGGTGCAGTCTTCCCTCTCGTCCAGGCAGGGCTGGACAAGGCGATGGTCCGTGAGGTGTCGCAGATGCTCGGGCTTCGTACCTGGGATCGTCCCGCGACTGCGTGCCTGGCATCGAGGCTGCCGTACGGCACGCCGGTCAGTGTGGGGGTCCTCGGTCAAGTGGCGGCGGCGGAATCATCCTTGCGGCGGCTCGGCTTCGATGCGCTGCGGGTCCGCCATTACGGCGACCTCGCTCGAATCGAGCTCCCCCTGGAAGACCTCGATCGTGCGATCGACACCCGTGACGAGATCGTCACGGCGGTCCGAGGCGCCGGGTACCGGTACGTGACCCTCGATCTGGAAGGGCTCCGTTCGGGCAGCTTGTCTTCAGCGGCCGCGGCCGACCTCCGCCGATGAGCGCGCGAGTCCGGCTCACTTTCCCTGAGGAGCTGGTTCGCGAGCCGGTTGTGGCCCAGCTCGTCCATCGCTTCGACGTCGAGCCGAACATTCGCAGAGCGAACGTGGAAGCGCACCAAGGCTGGATCATCTGCGAGCTCGACGGCGCTCCGGCGGCGATCGAAGGCGCGGTGGCGTGGCTCGAGGAGATCGGCGTCAGCGTCGACCGCCTGGGAGACGTCCTGGAGAGCTGACCGGCCCACGGCAACGGCAACTTCGCAGCCTGTGACGACGCCAGATCCCCTGGCTTCCGTTCAGCGCCTGGTTGTCGGTGGGTCTTCGCCGCCCCGAGCACGAACCTGCCAGCCGCTGGTCGCTATCCGACGGGCCTCGTAGAACACGCAGCCGGCCGGGCACGCAAAGGGAACGGTCTCGGCAGCTCCGAGACGGCAGCGCTCGGTACGCTCACCTGAGCGCACAGTCTGCATGACGTAGTGCCGACAGTCCTGCTTGACGCTCACGTCGGCCATGATCGCGCGCCGAAGGTCGCGGTGTCCCCGACCCCGGTGCCCAGCGTTAGGGTCGGACGCGTGGGTGAGGTGCCGGCGTCGACGCGAGATCTTGTCCGGTGGGGAGAAACGCTTGCCGCCATTGCCAGGACAGGTCTGGCGTTCACCAAGAACCTCTACGAACAGGAGCGCTACCAAGAGGTCCTGAGCGTCGCCGGAGATATCCGGGCGGCGGCTGCCTCGGCGCTGGCACGCGACGGCCAACCGGTGGCGACGAGCGCCGCGAACGACCTCGTCCTCGAGTGGATGGGGGACGTGCGCCAGGGCACCGCGGGATACGTGACACCGAAGGTCGCGGTCGGGGCAATCGTCGGCAACGACGAGGGTCAGATCCTGCTCGTGCAGCGGGCGGATTCGGGAGCCTGGCTCTACCCGACCGGCTGGGCCGACGTGGGCTACTCGGCGGCCGAGGTCGCGGTGAAGGAAGTCCTCGAGGAGACGGGCATCGACGCCGAGCCCGTTCGCCTGGTCATGGTCCTCGACGGACTCCGGCTCGGCTTCACACAAGTGCCGCTCTACTCGCTCGTCTTCCACCTTCGGACCGTGGGCGGCACGCTGAGGGCCCATCCGCTCGAGTGTGCCGACGTCGGGTGGTTCGGCGAGGACTCGCTACCTGCCCCTCTGGCCAATGCCGGCGTGTGGAGCGCTCACGCGTTCGCCGCGATACGGGGCGACTCGGCCGAGGTCCTCTTCGACTGGCCCCGCCGGCCAATTTGGCGGCGAGAGGCCCCAAAGGCAACCCCGGCCGACTCGGGCTTGAGCTTCGCGCACGAGAAGGCCCCTCGATACACTCGCCCGCATGAAGGCCGATAGCATCCTCGTCGAGCGCGTCGCCGAGGCGACCGACGAGATCGTCGACGTCATCGCACGCCTGATGCCGCAACTGTCCTCGACCGCGGTGCCGCCTGATCGCGCTGAGCTCGAGCAGATCGTGGCCTCACCGAGCAGCTCCCTGCTCGTCGCCCGTCTGGCTTCGCGCGGCGACGCGATCGTCGGCACGATCACACTTGTCACCTACCGAATCCCGACAGGGCTGCACGCGGTGATCGAAGACGTCGTCGTAGACGAGTCGGCCCGGGGCTATGGCGTCGGCGCCGCATTGGTCCTTGAAGCCGTCCGGCTCGCCCGCGACCTAGGTGCCCGCCACGTCAACTTGACGTCGCGACCGTCGAGGCAGGCGGCGAACCGTTTGTACGAGAGAGCTGGTTTCGCGAAACGAGAGACCAACGTCTACCGGCTGGACCTGAGCTGAGGCACCCCGCCGTCTGATGTGACCGTTCGACCCGGCTGTTCGGCGCCCGTGTCGCCCTCGGCGCTGTAGCCGCCCGTGTCGTCCGTGTCGCCGATCTCGCCCGCAACGGCAAGGGTGACAAGACCGAACACCACGCCGGCGAAGCCCGCCATCCGCAACCCCAAGGGACCGGCGGAGGTAGGCAGGTGCTCGTTGAACAGCAGGGTCCCGACGGCGATGACGTAAGCGGTGGAGGTCACTATGTTCACCGGTGACACGACCGACGCCGAGCAACGCTGCAAACCGGTTTGGAACAGCACAAGGCCGGTCGCCATGGCGACGGCGAGCAGGTAGAGGTCAGGGGAAGTCACCAGGTGAGGAATCGAGCGGATGATGCCCCAGCGTTGGACGAAGGTCGCCGCCGACTTCAGGCCGAGTCCGGCCACGCCGTATAGCAGACCTGCGGCCACGCCGAACAGTGGGCCTCGCAGGTGCCTGATCCGGCGCCGCGACCGGTGGGCCCGGTCCGCCACCACAAAAAGGGCGAGACCGACCGCAGAGGTTGGGATCGCGGCAAGCAAGAGGTACGGCAGGCTCGCAGGGCCACCTGCGTGATCCACACGCGTGTCGATCGACAAGCCGAGCAGGACCAAGGCGACAACGATGGTCGCCAGGGCGAGCCACTCCACCCGCCGGAGACGGTCGTGCAGCACGAAATGTGAGAGCACGAGCAGAAGGACTATCCCGGAGGCGAAGATCGGCTGAGCTACCGAGATCGGTGCCAGGGACAAAGCCAGGCCCTGGCACACGAGACCCCCCAGCAGCAAGCAGCAGCCCCACAGCCACTGCGGCGAAGCGCACAAGGTGCGAATCATCACACAGAAGTGCCGCGCGTGGATCTCGGGAAGCCGTTGCAGAGCGACCTTCTCCACGACCGTGCCGGAGCCGGTCAACAGCGCCGACATCGCCGCGATTGCGATCCCTGCTGAGGTGTGGCTGTCCGGAGTCACGTCGACCATCTTGCAGATGCGAGAAGAACCGACGAGAGGCCGGGTGCGCGACAGAGCAGGCGACCGAGCGGACGGAACGGTCGGGGGATGTCGCGGTATGGGGCCCCAGTGATGTTGACCTCGACAACTCCGGCACAAGCCGGCAACTCCTCGGGTGCGCGGCGCTCCAAGACGCGCAGATGACCGACCACGTCGCGAGCGGGCCGGCCGTGGATGCCACGAAGGATGACTTCGCTGAAGAGCGGCTGGGCCCCGAGCGCGAGAAGCACGCGGCCGTGCCAAGCCGCCAGGTCTGGCGTTGGCAACAGCAAACTCCCGCCGGCAACGAGCACTCGTCTTGCTCGGGTGAGCGCGGCATCGGTGTCCGCCAGGTGCTCGATCAGCTCGCTCATGATGACCACATCCACGCTGCCGGAAGCCAGAGGGAGGCCCGAGCCGTCTGTCACGGCGCGCACCACGGGGACGCCGTGCCGCCGCGCACTATCGAGCGCAGAGCACGACCAGTCGAGGCCGATGATAGTGACCCTCGCTCCTGGCGTCTGTTCGCAGCGTGTCGCTGCGACAGCTGTGGCCGTGCCGTCGCCACATCCGATGCCGACCGCTTCAAGCGGTCGCGGCGACGATGACGGGATTTCGGCAAGGACCGTCGCCCGCATCTGTGCCCGCTCCAATCCGGAGCTGAACGGGGTCCCCGGGTCCCCATAGAGACGCTGAAGGGAACGCTCGGTCATCGCCGAGGACCCACCGGGCAGTGGTTCTCGGCAGGTTTGTCCTGCTCGGCGCCGCGGCGATCGTGCCCTGCCCCGCTCTCGCGTTCGCGCTGCAATCGATGGACTCCTCTGACGGAGATCAGATCTGGGGCCACCTGCGGGCTCTCGCCGCCCCCGAGGGGCGCCCGGAATGCTACCGCCGAGCGAGCACAGCAAACGGCCTGCAGCGCGCGCTGCAACTCTGCCGGCCTCCCGGCGCGCCGTCTTTGGATCGGCACGGTCTGCCGTGGACCGGCGCCGTCCGGAACCGTCCGGCACCGCCATAGGATGTGACGACGGCGTGAGCCAGTTCGTCAACCGCAAGACCGGGCGCCAACGACGTCAGCCTGGCAGAGAGCCAACTGGAGGTCTGAAGTCGTGGTAGAGAGCGTGACGATCACGGACAACCGCAACGGCCAGACGATGGAGATCCCGATCGTCGACGGCGGAGTCTCCGCAGAGGAGTGGAGCAAGATCCTGCCCGGCATCTGGTTCTACGACCCTGCGTTCATGACCACGGCTGTAGCCGAAAGTGCGATCACTTTTGTGGACGGGGACAAGGGAATCCTCGAGTATCGAGGCTATCCGATCGAGCAGTTGACAGAGCACTCGACCTACCTCGAGGTCGCGTATCTCTTGCTTCATGGCGAACTGCCGACTGCTGAACAGGCCGAGCAGTGGGTCCGCGAGATCACGTACCACACGTTCATCCACGAGAACATGCGCAAGAGGTTCCTCGAGGGCTTCCATTACGACTCGCACCCGATGGGGATCCTCGTCTCGGCCGTCGCAGCCCTTTCCACTTACTATCCCGACGCCAGGGACATCTTCGATCCGGAGACCCGCCACAAGCAGATCATCCGACTCATCGCGAAGATGCCGACTCTCGCCGCAGCAGCACACCGCTTCAGCATCGGCATGCCGTTCTTCTATCCTGACAACTCACTGGATTTCCCTTCCAACTTCTTGTCGATGGTGTTGAAGACCGCGGAGTCCCGTTTTGATGCGGACCCCACGCTGGTACGGGCAATGGACGCTCTGTTCATCTTGCATGCGGATCATGAGCAGAATTGCTCGACGGCCGCCATGCGGGTGGTCGGCTCGACACACGTCGATCCGTACTCGGCTTGTGCCGCCGCTTGCGCCGCCCTCTATGGCCCCCTCCACGGCGGTGCGAACGAGGCTGTCATCCGGATGCTCACCGAGATCGGGACCCTCGAGAACATTCCGGCCTTCATCCGCGCCGTGAAAGAAGGCCACGGCCGGCTGCAAGGATTTGGGCATCGCGTCTACAAGAACTACGACCCCCGGGCAAAGATCATCCAGGACATCGCCTACAAGGTCTTCGAGGTCACAGGCAAGAGCCCGCTGCTTGACATCGCGCTTGGGCTCGAGGAGGTCGCGCTCGCCGATGAGTACTTCATTTCTCGCAAGCTCTACCCGAACATCGACTTCTACTCCGGGCTCATCTACCAGGCCATGGGCTTCCCGGTCGAGATGTTCCCGGTGCTGTTCGCGATTCCGCGCGTCACGGGCTGGTTGGCGCACTGGGTCGAGATGCTCGAGCACAACACGAAGATCGCGCGACCGAGGCAGCTCTTTGTCGGAAGCCCACGCCGCGACTACGTGCCGATGTCATCCCGGTAGGCAGGGCCGCGGGAACGACCCGCCCTGAGCGCAGCACCGCGGCTCGGCCGAGCCGGGCCGCAAGGATCGGCTACCCGGGTCCTGCCGACCGCTGCCGTGCGACCTCGAACATCGCGATGGCACCGGCGGCGGACACATTTAGCGAGTCGATGGAGCCGCGCAGTGGGATCCGCGCGAGCACATCGCATCGTTGACGCGACAGCGGCGCGAGGCCTCGTCCCTCGGCACCGATCACTAGCGCGAGCGGCCGGTCGCCAAGCTGGAGGCGGAACACCGGCTCAGGCCCCCGCTCGTCGAGACCGACAGTCCAGACCCCGAGGCGCTCCAACTCCTGAAGTGCCCCCGGCACACCGGGAACCACGGCAATTCTGACGTGCTCCACCGCACCCGCGGCGACTTTGGTGACCGTTGGGGTCACATGCGCGCTCCGGTGGCGAGGCAGCACGACCCCAGTCACACCAGCGCACTCGGCGCTGCGCAGGAGGGCACCCAGGTTCTGCGGATCGGTGACGCCATCGACCACGACAACAAACGCCATGATCCCTGCGTCAGTCCTTCGCCCCAGCTCCTCGTGGCTGGCACGCTCGGCCGGAACCTCGGCCACAGCTTCTTGAGACACACCGTCGGCGAGGGGGGGCCTCGCATCGGAAGGCACGTCGTGCGGACCAACGGGCGGGCCTGCCTCCCCGCCATCACCGGACCCCGGGCCGACCAGGTCGGACAGGTCTGCCTCGGTCAAGGGCTCGGCGAAAGCGATCACGCCTTGCGGCGCCTCAGAGCCTTGTGCCTGTTGGATCTGGCGTTGTGTCACAAGCCGCACCGGGACATGGTTCCCTCGGGCCAGCGACTGGATCTCCCTCAGGATCGCTGCAGGATCCGAGCCCTCCATCATCCAGACCTCGTGCACCGCCCGCTTCTGCGCGGCAAGCAGTTCCCGGACCGCCTGGCGACCCTCGACTTGGTCGCCGCCGAGCGCACGTCGGACCTTTGCAGAGCCACGCCCACCAGAAGTTTCGGACACCTGACCGCCGCGGCCGAATGGCTTGCCAGGGCCGCCCGGGCTTTTCCGAGCCGGCAACGGCCGCTGGTAGCCGCTGCCGGTGGGCGACCTGCGGGTCGCGGCCGGGCGTGAAAGGCCCGAAGACCGTGAAACTCCCTGGCTCCTGCCGCGGAATTCCCCTTGCGGGCCGCCGGGCGGCTCCGGCCGCGGCGCTCGGGGCGCCCTCGGCCAGAGGTTGCGCCCGGTAGTGGCTGCGCGGCCGATCGAGCTCGGAAGAGGTCCGAAATCGGAGAAGTCCTCCGCTTCGGCTTCTCGGCGGCCTCCGGGCCCGTTTCGCCGCGAAGCGGCTGGGGCGTCACGTCGCGGCCCTGGCCGGTCCCATCCACCCTTTGAAGACCCGCGACCGCCATCCCGCTGCGGCGGGGACCTGAACGCTTGCGCCCCACGGCTTGGAGCAGCGCCCCGGGCGGCTGCGGGAGCAGCACGTCTGGCGGCTGCGGGAGCAGCGCCCCGATACCGAGAAACTCCGGAATCGGCATCCCTGCCGGCCGCAGACGCAGAGGAGCGACCGGCGCCGCGGTTGGAAGCGCCGACGCCCGAACCGCGATAGCCCACGCCTGAACCGCGGTAGCCAGTGCTCGAACCGCTGGCACCGCCAGCTGGCCCGCCGCGAACTCTGGCGTCGCCGGTGCCTCGCGCCCCCACCGGGCCGCCGAAGCGGTCTCGAGAGCCACCCGTGCCCGGGAGGCCGGCTCGTCCGCCAACTGCTCGCGTCCGCCCGGCTCGCGCCTCGCCACCGCCCCGCCCGCTGGTTCGGGCAGTGCCACCGCTGCGGCCACCCGCGTGGGTCCCGCGAGGACTACGAGGGCCGCGGTACGCGCCGTCTCCCTCGTTGCTTTCTTGCATCACGAACCGATCTCCTCGAGCAGCGCGGTGGCAAGGCAGGCGACACCCTCCACGCGCCCCAGGCTCCCGAGCCCCTCTGGCCGGGTCGCTTTCACATGCACAGGGCCTGCCGCCGCCGCGCTGAGCAGTTCCATCATGATCTCACGCGCATCGTCGATCCGGGGAATCTCACAGATGACGGTGCAGTCCGCATTCACGAGCCGTAGGCCGGCGGCGGCGACGAGCGCCGTTACCTGCGCCAGGATCGCGACACTGTCTGCTCCCGCCCAGCGCTGGTCAGTGTCGGGGAAATGGGCGCCGAGATCGCCGAGGCCAGCAGCACCAAGCATGGCGTCTGCCACCGCGTGCGCCACGACATCGGCATCGCTGTGGCCCTGCAGTCCCGGCTCCGCCTCGAAACGAACCCCTCCCAACACCAGTGCCGTCCTGCGCTCGGACCCACTTGCAAAGGGGTGCTGATCAAAGCCGATCCCTACCCGTAGGTTGGTCATCGATTGCTCCACTTCTCCGCGGTGGCGAGGTCGTCGGGCGATGTCAGCTTGAGATTGTGGTACTCACCTGGGACAACCACGACGTTCAAGCCGAGAGCCTCGAGCAGACTGGCGTCGTCGGTCGCTTCCGGTGCCAGAGCGTGCGCGCGCCGCAGAGCCTCGGCACGGAACGCTTGCGGCGTCTGCACCGCCACCAACTCGTTCCTGTCGAGTGTCTCCACGACGCGACCACTGTGGACACGCTTGACGGTGTCCGCGACGGCGAGGCCCGGAACAGCCCCGTCGGCGCCGGCAACGACCGCTTCGACCACGGCGCGAAACAGCTCACGCGATGCCAGTGGCCGGGCGGCATCGTGGACGACTAGGACGTCCGCGCTCTCTGGAACCGCCGCCAGGCCCCGGCGGACCGAGGAGGCCCGGGTCGGGCCCCCAGCGATGACACGGTCGGCGCCCATCCCGATTCCGGGGCTCCGGAGGAACGATTCCGGCACGACGGCCACCACACCGCGGGCAACCGAGCGGGACGCTTCGAGGCTCCACTCGATCACCGGCCGACCACAAAGGAGGGCGAATTGCTTGGGCTGACCGAACCGCCGTCCTTGACCGGCGGCGACAACGATCGCCCAGACCTCGACGCCCACGCGCCGGTCTCGCGCCCTGCGCTAGGGCAGAGCGGCGTTGAGGCGCTCCTCCGCCTCGGCCTCGCTCACGCCGATAGCGAACGTCAGCTCGGAAACGAGGATCTGGCGCGCTCGCGTCAGCATCCGCTTCTCGCCCGCGGACAGACCGCGGTCCTTGTCACGGATCGAAAGGTTCCGCACGACTTCTGCGACCTGGTAGATGTCGCCCGACTTGAGCTTCTCGACGTGGTTCTTGTAGCGACGAGACCAGTTGGTGGGCATCCGCGCCTCCTTCTTGCCAAGGACAGCGAAGACCTCCTCCACCTCCTCATCGTTAATGACCTCTCGAAGCCCTACCTCTGCGGTGTTGTCGGACGGCACCATGAGAGTGAGATCGCCGTACGCGAGCCGGAGCACGAGGTACTCACGCCTCTCGCCGAAGGCCTCTCGCATTTCACGCCGCTCCACTACGGCGGCACCGTGATGGGGATAGACAACCTTGTCCCCGACATCAAACAATGGAACTCCTCACGAAACGAGGGAAGGTGGGGTCCTCACCAGGGTACGGACGTCGCGGCCGTCGCTCAACTCGGGACCGCCGCCGGACTCGGTCCTCGAACGCGATCTGGCGGCAGGAACCACGCCGAACAACAGCCGAACTGCCTCCAGCAGGGTACCTGCTCTGAGCAGTTCAAATTCCATCGGTCCGTCGGGGGCAGACTGCGGCACCACAGCGCGGCGGAATCCAAGCCTTGCCGCCTCGGCCAAGCGGCGATCGGTCGCCTGTACCCGGCGGATCTCGCCAGCCAGCCCGACCTCACCACAAGCTACGACCTCCTCGCGGATCGCGATCCCTGTCACGGCTGATACCAGGGCCAACGCGATGCCAAGATCGGCGGCCGGCTCGCTGACCCGAAGGCCCCCCACGGTGGAGACGAACACGTCCGATGCCGCGAGCCCAAGGTGGCACCTCCGTTCGAGCACGGCAAGAAGCAGGGCCAGCCGGCCGCCGACGACACCCTGTGCGACTCTCCTCGGGACTGCGGACGTCGGCGGCCCGACAAGTCCCTGGATCTCGACGATGAGTGGCCTTCGCCCCTCGAGCACCGGCACTGCGATGCTGCCCGGCACGCCGCGGCGGCGGTCCCCGAGCAACAGTGCGCTCGGGTCCACAAGGCCCCTGAGACCGGCCTCGGTCATCTCGAACAGACCAAGCTCGCCCGTGGGACCATAGCGGTGCTTGGAAGCCGAGAGCAGCCGGAGGGATTGGTGCCGGTCGCCGTCGAATGACAGCACGGTGTCGACGAGGTGCTCGAGGGTGCGCGGCCCGGCGAGCGCGCCGTCCTTGGTGACGTGGCCGACAAGCAGGGTCGCGACACCCACTGACTTCGCGTAGCGCACGAGCCGACCGGCGCACTCGCGCACCTGGCTCGGTGACCCGGCCTGGGACCCGCACGCCGGGTCGGACACCGCCTGGATCGAGTCGACCACCAGGAGCGAGGGCTCGAGCTGGCCGGCGGCGCTGATGACAGCGTCGAGGTCGGTCGTCGCCAACAGGTAGCAGCCGTCGACGACCGCCTCGAGGCGCTCGGCTCGGCGCCGGACCTGTTCGCCGGACTCTTCCGCCGCGATGAGCAGCGAGGATCTCCCCTGCGCCGCCGCGCCGGCCAGCGCCTGGAGCACGAGCGTGGACTTGCCGACGCCTGGCTCGCCGCCGAGCACTGTCACCGAGCCGGCGACCAACCCACCGCCGAGAACCCGGTCGAGCTCACCGATCCCGGTCGCCACGGCGACGGCTCCGTCCGCGCTGATCGAGTGGAGAGGAGACGGCGTCGCGTCAGGCCCGGAGGCGAACGGCCGGGTTGGGTCCGCGACCCGGCGCGCCGCCGCCCCCGAAGTGTCCGGCGGCACCAGCTCCTCGATGAGGGTGTTCCACTCACCGCAGGCCGGGCAGCGCCCGGACCAGCGAGGCGAGCCATGTCCACAAGCCTGGCAGCGGTGGATTGACTTCGGTCGCGTCACGTCTCGACGCTACGAGCCGGGTGTCACACTCCGGTCAGGGCCTGGGCAGCCAGTCCGGGACCGGCCACTGTGCTCAAGAGTCGGCGCCGGCTCCTGCGAACTCGACCGCCGGAGGCTCGAAACCCTCGATGGCGCGGAAGACGAGCGCTCCGTCCTCCTCGTCGACGATCACCGTCTCGCCCACCTGGAACTCCTTCCAGAGGATCTTCTCCGAGAGCGGGTCCTCGACCAGCTGCTGGATGGAACGGCGCAACGGTCGCGCGCCGAGCTCGGGCTCGTAACCTCTCGCGGCGACGAACCTCTTGGCGGCGAGCGTGAGCTCCAAGCCGATGCCTTGGCCTTCCAACTGGTCGCGTACCCGGCGGATGAGGAGCTCCACGATCTCGACCACCTCGTCCATGGTCAGCTCGTGGAACACGATCACCTCGTCAATCCGGTTCAGGAACTCGGGCCGGAAGTGATTCTTCAGTGCCTCTTGGACACGCTGCTTCATCCGCTCATAAGTCACCGACTCGCTCGTCTTCTGGAATCCGAGCGACAACTTGCGCAGGTCCGAGGTCCCGAGGTTCGAGGTCATGATGAGCACGGTGTTCTTGAAGTCGACCGTACGCCCCTGGGCGTCGGTGAGGCGACCGTCCTCGAGGATCTGAAGGAGGGTGTTGAAGACGTCAGGATGCGCCTTCTCGATCTCGTCGAACAGCACCACCGCGAACGGCTTGCGCCGGACGGCTTCGGTGAGCTGCCCGCCCTCCTCGTAGCCCACGTAGCCGGGAGGCGACCCGACGAGCCGGCTCACGCTGTGCTTCTCCATGTACTCGCTCATGTCGAGCTGGATCAGCGAGGACTCGTCACCGAAGAGCAGCTCGGCAAGCGTCTTGGCAAGCTCGGTCTTGCCCACGCCGGTCGGGCCGAGGAAGATGAAAGACCCGCTCGGGCGCTTGGGGTCCTTGAGGCCGGCACGAGTGCGGCGGATCGCGCGAGACAGCGCGTTGATCGCGTCCTCCTGGCCGACGACCCGTTTGTGCAGATCCTCCTCGAGGCGCAGGAGACGGGCGGTCTCCTCCTCGGTGAGCTTGTAGACCGGAATCCCGGTCCAGTTCGCGAGCACCTCGGCGATGACGTCCTCGTCGACGACGTCGAAGAGCTCTTCACCCGCGGAACGCCAGGAGATGTTCAGCGCCGCCTTGCGTTCGAGTGCGTCGTTCTCCTTGTCGGTGAGCCTCTTGACCTCATCCGAGTTCGACCGCCCGATGGCGGCATCCTTCTCGTGACGGATCTTGGACAGCTCCTCGTCTATCTTGCGGTGCTCGGGTGGTGTGGACATCCGGCGGATCCGGAGCCGGGAACCTGCCTCGTCGATGAGGTCGATCGCCTTGTCCGGGAGGAAACGGTCCGAGATGTAGCGGTCGGCGAGATTCGCGGCGGCAACCAGGGCCTGGTCCGTGATGGTCACCTGGTGGTGCTTCTCGTACCGGTCGCGAAGTCCTCTCAGGATCTCGATCGTGTGAGCCAAGGTGGGCTCCTCGACCCTGATCGGCTGGAACCGTCGTTCGAGGGCGGCATCCTTCTCGAGATGCTTGCGGTACTCGTCGAGCGTCGTCGCACCGATCGTCTGGAGCTCACCTCGGGCGAGCATCGGCTTCAGGATCGAGGCGGCGTCTATGGCACCCTCGGCCGCGCCGGCACCAACGAGGGTGTGAAGCTCGTCGATGAACAAGATGATGTCGCCGCGGGTCCGGATCTCCTTGAGGACCTTCTTGAGTCGCTCCTCGAAGTCGCCCCGGTACCGACTGCCGGCCACGAGCGCGCCCAGGTCGAGTGTGTAGAGCTGCTTGCCCTTCAGTGTGTCGGGGACGTCGTCTTCGACGATCTGCTGGGACAACCCTTCGACGATGGCGGTCTTGCCGACACCAGGCTCACCGATGAGAACCGGGTTGTTCTTCGTGCGTCGCGACAGCACCTGCATGACCCGTTCGATCTCCCGAGCGCGACCGATCACGGGATCGAGCTTGTGCTCGCGCGCCAGTTGGGTCAGGTTCCGGCCGAACTGGTCGAGCAAGGGCGACCCGGCGGGGCTATCCGAGCTCGAGGCGCCGGACGCGACAGTCGCACCCTCACGTCCCTGGTAGCCCGAGAGCAGCTGGATGACCTGCTGTCGCACCTTGGCCAGGTCGGCTCCCAGGCTGATGAGGACCTGAGCGGCAACGCCCTCGCCCTCGCGCACGAGGCCGAGCAGCATGTGCTCGGTGCCGATGTAGTTGTG
>Ga0181538_10000042_pt1 | contig 116722 bp, 109 predicted proteins | sample PEATcosm2014_Bin_40_FD_119773 | JGI IMG/M metagenome (GOLD analysis project Ga0181538, IMG submission 119773) | Peatland microbial communities from MTU Mesocosm Facility, Houghton, MI, USA - PEATcosm2014_Bin23_30_metaG | ecosystem: Environmental > Terrestrial > Soil > Wetlands > Peat | place... | reverse complement strand
GCCCTCTTGGTGGGCGCCGGCGAGATGATTGCGCTGACCGCCCGGCACCTGGCGGCCCAGGGGGTCAAGCGCATGGTCATCGCCAATCGCAGCCTGGGGCGTGCCCAAACGCTGGCCGCTGAACTCAATGCCTATGCCGTCGGACTCAACGATCTCGCATCCGAATTGGCGGCCGCGGATGTCGTGATCTGCTGTACGGCGAGCCCGGTTCCGATCATCACCAAGGCGATGGCCGCGGCGGCAGTGCGTACACGGCGGCATCGTCCAATCTTCATGGTTGACCTCGCGGTGCCGCGCGACATCGAGCCGCAGGTCGGCGATCTCGAGGACGTCTATCTCTACTCGATTGACGATCTGCAGGAGGTCGTCGACGAAAACCGCCAGCAGCGGGAAATGGCCGCGGACGGCGCGCGGCTCGTCATCGACGAGGAAGTGGCGCGCTTTCTGCTCGAATCTCGGGCCCATGATGCGGGCCCGGCGATTCGCAGCTTGCGTGCCCAAGCCGACTCCGTGCGTCAACAGACCGTCGAACAGGCGCGGCGCATGCTCGCGACGGGCCGCTCTCCGGATGAGGTCATTGAATATTTGGCCAACACCCTCACTAACCGGCTTCTACACGCACCCACGCAGGCCCTGCGCCATGCGGCCGAATTGGCCGATTCGTCATTGGCGCAGACCATTACCCGCCTGCTCGTCGAAGAACGCGAGCGGCAGTGAGTTGAAAGACTCCATTCGCCGCAAGCTCGAAAAACTCGACGAGCGATTCGAGGAAATCAGCCGGCTGCTGTCGGACCCGGGCGTCATTGGGCGCCAGAATCAGTTTCGAGAATTGTCGATGGAATACTCGAGATTGTCGCCGCTCGTCGAGCGGTACCGGCGCTTCGTGGCGCTCGAAGCGGATCTCGAAATCGCCGAGGAGCTGAAGCTCGATAAGGATCCGTCGACCCAGGCGATGGGACAAGAAGAACTCGAAAGCCTGACGCCGCGCCTGGCCGCCGACGAGTTGGAACTGCAGCGCTTGTTGGTCCCGAGGGATCCGCAGGACGACAGCAATATTTTCCTCGAGGTGCGTGCCGGTACCGGCGGGGACGAAGCGGCCATTTTCGCCGGCGATCTATTCCGCATGTATGCGCGCTTTGCCGAGTCGAAGGGCTGGGACGTCGAAATTTTGAGCGAAAGCCCGGGCGAACACGGCGGCTACAAGGAAATCATCAGCCGGATCATCGGTCGCGGCGCATACTCCGCGCTCAAATTCGAATCGGGAACCCATCGCGTGCAGCGCGTACCGGCAACCGAAGCGCAAGGACGCATCCATACATCGGCGTGTACGGTTGCCATATTGCCCGAACTCGAGGAGGTCGAGGCCGTCGAGCTGAATCCGGCGGATCTACGCATCGATACCTTCCGCGCATCGGGAGCCGGCGGCCAGCACGTCAACAAGACCGACTCGGCGATCCGCATCACCCACATTCCGTCTGGGCTCGTCGTCGAGTGCCAGGACGAGCGCTCGCAGCACAAGAATCGTTCGCGCGCCATGTCCTTATTGAAGGCGCGCCTCCTCGCCAGCGAGCGCGAAAAGCAGCAGAGTCAACAAGCGCAATCGCGCAAGCTTCAGGTCGGCTCGGGCGATCGCTCCGAACGCATCCGCACTTATAATTTTCCGCAGGGCCGGGTCACGGATCACCGCATCAATCTGACGCTCTATAAACTCGACGACGTCATGAATGGCCACATCGACGAATTGGTGCAGGGGCTCAATCAAGAGCACCAGGCCGAAGAATTGGCGCAACAGGTCGAGTGAGTTCGATGAGCACGATTGCCGAGAGCTTGGCCAGCGCGACCCGGGAACTTTCCCGGTGCAGCGATTCGCCGCATCTCGACGCGGAGCTTCTTCTCGGCAAGGTGTTGGCGCGGACTCGCTCGGGACTCATCGTCGACGGCGAGCGACGCTTGGACGACGCATGTGAACGCGCCTATGCCGGCCTACTGGCCGAGCGCTTGGCCGGCGCGCCGGTCGCTTATTTGACGGGAACACGCGAGTTCTGGTCCCTGCCGCTCGCGGTGACATCGGCAGTACTCGTACCGCGGCCGGAAACCGAGACGCTCGTCGAACTCGTGCTCGATCACCTGCCGCCGGGCTGTGACTGCGCGGTTCTCGACCTCGGCACGGGCAGCGGCGCGATTGCGATCGCGATCGCCAGCGAGCGGCCCAAGGCCCGCGTCACGGGTACCGATCTATCGATGTGCGCACTTCAGGTCGCCATGGGTAACTCGAAGAATCTCGGCCTGTCCGAGATTGCGTGGCGACAGGGCTCGTGGTTCGATGCGGTACCCGGAGAGCGCTTCGACGTCATCGTCGCCAATCCGCCCTATATCGCGGCGAGCGATGCGGCGCTCGCGGCTCTGCGGGCAGAACCGCTGCTCGCGCTGACGCCGGGCGCAACCGGACTCGAGGCCTTCGAATCGATCGTCGCCGCGGCCGGCGATCATCTTACCGATGAAGGCGTGTTGGCCTTGGAGCACGGCAGCGAGCAGGCGCAACAAGTGGCGGCGTTGCTCGAGCGGCATGAATTCAAAGATATTCGTTCGCACGCGGATCGCTCCGGGCGGCTGCGCGTGACGCTCGCAAGCATTCATTCACAGCGGAAGGTGCCAACATGATCCGATTCGAAACGACCCTAGGAAACTTCACGATTGAGTTGTTCGACAAGGAGGCGCCGGGAACGGCGGACAATTTTCTGAAGTACGTCGACGACGGATTTTTCGACGGCACGATCTTCCACCGCGTCGTCCCGGGATTCGTGATCCAGGGCGGCGGCTTCACCGAGGATATGAATCAGAAGAAGACTCAGCCGCCAATCAAGAACGAAGCCGACAACGGCCTCAAGAACGGGCGCGGCACGCTCTCGATGGCACGCACCAGCGACGTCAACAGCGCGACCTCGCAATTCTTCGTCAATCTGAAAGACAATGCGTTTCTCGATCACCAGCGCGGCAACTTCGGCTACGCCGTGTTTGCGCGCGTGACCGAGGGCATGGACGTCATCGACAAGATTGCCGCGGTGGAGACCGGACGCCGGCGCGGCTTTGACGACGTGCCGGTCGAGCCGGTCATCATGACCAGCGTGCGCAGAATCCCCGCGTAGCGACTTTCGGGCGCATCGCGGAATTTTTGGGTGGTGGCGAAGAAGAAGGCCTGGGCAGGCCGCCTAGTCAGAATTCTGCTGTGGTCCGTGCTCGGCTTGCTGGTCGGCTCGATCGGCTTGGTCATGCTGCTGCGCTTTGTCAATCCGCCGGTCAGTGCGTTCATGGCCGAAACGACGATTGGCGCCTGGATCGAGCGCGACCGTACTTACGAGATTCGGCACCACTGGGTTGATCTGACGCAGATCTCGCCGAATCTCGCCTTGGCGGTGGTTGCATCCGAAGATCAGAAATTTCCCGATCACTGGGGATTCGACGTCGAAGCGATCGAAAAGGCTTATTCGCTGAATCAGCATAGCCATCGCGTGCGCGGCGCCAGCACGATCAGCCAACAAGTCGCGAAGAACTTGTTTTTGTGGTCGGGGCGCAGTTATTTTCGCAAGGGAATCGAGGCGTATTTCACGCTGCTCATCGAAGGCTGCTGGCCGAAGCGGCGCATCCTCGAGGTGTATTTGAACATCGCCGAGTTCGGCTACGGCACTTACGGTGCGGAGGCGGCCGCCCAACGCTACCTTCATAAATCGGCGGCCCGCTTGACGCGCAGCGATGCGGCCTTAATGGCCGCAGTCTTGCCGAATCCGCAACGGCTCTTGATTACCGCACCCTCGCCCTATGTGCAGCGCCGTCGCGCCTGGATTCTCGATCAAATGCAGGCGCTCGGCGGCCCGGAAATGCTCGACGAAATCGACGCGTATCCGAATCGGCACTGAATCGTCGCAATCGGCGCCGCTCCCGCCGTACAATCCCTTCGGGTTTGCTGCAGGGCGGCGGTTGTTCGCACTTTCAAATAGAGGGACCCTATTGAACTCACTCAAACTCTCGAGCTGCGAACCGATAACTCATCGATGACCCTCATACAGCAACCCGGCGAGCCTCGCGAGGCGCTCAACACACAGATACACGACGCTGTGGACGCCGCGCCCAGTTTGGTCGAAGTTGCTACAGGGACACCCGGGCTGCGAGATCGGATCGTCGGATTGTTGGTCACTTTCGCAACCTACGTTGCCGCCGGAGCCCTCGGTCTACTCTGGCTCGATGCCATCGCCGGACGCGATCAGGGCAACACGTCCGCGTCATTGACCGTGCTCTGGCTCGCGCCAGGCTTTGGAGTTGCCTGCTTGCTGCGCTACGGCCGCCGCGCATGGCCGGCGATCGCGGCGGGCTCAATTGTCGTCTGGGGTTTCATTCGACATGCCTATCTGCCGGCGATCGTCGCCGAATCGGCCGGCGAAGCGCTCAGCATCGTGCTGATCGTAACGCTGCTACGCAGCTGGGGCTTCCGGCCGACATTGGATCGGTATAAGGACTCGCTGCTGCTCGTCGCCGCGCTTGCGATCGGCCGTACCGTCTCGTCCGCGATCGATGTGCTGTCGGTTATCGGCGCCGCCTGGGTCACGACGAGCCCGCGCGTGGCTGCGGGTTTGGCTGCTGCGGGCGCCATGCGTCACGGCGATGCACTTGCGATCAGCCCCGATCTCGTGGGTTTCGCGGCGCGCTGGTGGGCCAATACGGTCGCCGGTTCACTTCTGGTCGTACCGCTGCTCGCGCTGCGCTTTGGTAAAGCGGCGCGTCGTCGGGGCTACCACGGCGAGCTCGCGCTGCTGATCTTCGGTATCGCGATCTGGATCGCGATCGGCCTGTTGCTGCCCTTCGCCGGCGTGTGGCCGGCTCTGTTGCTCGTCGCGTTTGCGCTCGTCACCTGGGCCGCCGTCCGGTTTGGCGTCGGCATCTCCATGGCAGCGACCCTCGTGCTTGCGCTGGCCGCATCCGCTGGCTTCAGTTCCCGCTTCGGCGCCTTTGCCGAAATCGGCTACGCGCAGCGCCTCGAGGCCGCCTGGGGCTTCGAGGCGCTACTGGTCGGGACCGCGCTGTTCCTCACCGCGCTGATCGCGCAGCGCGAGCGCGCGTTGCGCGCCATCGCCGCCTCGGCCGAGCGCTATCAACGACTGTTCGTTGGTAATCCGCAGCCGATGTGGGTTCAGGATGCGGCGTCGCGGCGAATACTGCTGACCAATCCCGCCGCACTACGCACGTACGGATACGCGGAACGCGATTTCTTGGGGCTCGATGCGCGGGATTTGGCCGTCGTGGGCGAGCCTCAAACGCAGGCCGCCGACGCGGCGGAAGCGACGGGCACCGCGGTAGAGCGCCATCGCACGCGCGCCGGCACCGAAATCGAAGTCGAGGTCACGCGCCTCGCCACGTCCCTCGGCGGCAGTGCCGTGCGGGTCTGCTGCGTGGAATTGCTGAGCGAGCGCAACCAACTGCGCCTCGCGGCGCTGACCGCCGGCGACATCGAACGCTACCGACTCGGCGAGGTCATCGATAAGCAGCTCATACCGCCGCTCGCAAAGATCGCCCGCGTCGCAGAACTGCTCGCTGCATCGGCGCAGCAAGGCGAGCCGGCACCGCGAACGCTGTTGCAGTCCATCAGTGAGGACGCTCACGCCGCCGCGCAAGTGTGCAAGCACCTGACGCGCGGAGCCTCGGCACTGCAATCGGCGAACGGCGACCTCTCCGAAGCGCTGCGGCGTCTACCCGCGACGCTGCCGGGCCGTGGGCCGTCGCTGCAGGTATCGATTCGAACGAGCGGCGGGCTCGCTCTCTCGGTAGAGCGGCGCGATCATCTCTACCGAATCGCCGAAGAGGCCGTGCAAAGCGCCGTGGCGCGCGCCAGCGCGCATAACGTCTGGGTTACGCTCGATGTGGCGCCGACGAGCGTGCGCGTCGTGATTGAAGACGACGGCGATGCCCAGGCGGCCAACGACGCGGCGGGCGACGTTGCGCTGCGCTCGATCGCGGCGCGCGCGGTCGCGGCCGAGGGCCAGCTGCAAGTCGGCCGAAGCTGGGCCGGCGGCAGAATCGTCAGCTTCGAGTGCGAACAGACACAAGAGGAAGCGGCCGTCCACCCGGGGCTCAGCCCGGCGGATGTGCGGCCGCCCAGCGACGTGCTGCGTGAGGCCAACGCGGCCGCCGAGGTTGCAGCTCCGGTGCGCCAGCGCTGGGGTATCGGCATCGCATTGCTCGTGCTGGGCGGGGCATTGTCATGGCAGTTGGACTGGTTCCTGCTGGCCGCGGATCCCGGGCATTTTTGGTACGGCAGCGTTCTGCCCTTGCCCTATTTGCCGTTCGGATTTGGAATCGCGGCCCTGATACTGGGCGGCGAACGGCTCTCGGGAGTCGTGTTTGTCCTGGCGCTCGTGCTGAGTCTGATCGCCGGCCCCGGCCGTTGGCCATTAGCGATCGTCGACGCGTTTGCTGTTTCGCTATCCTTGATCGTGACAACGCGTTTTCTGTCGCAGTGGGGTTTTCGACTCTCCTGCGATCGGTTCCGCGATCTGCTGCTGCTCGCCGCCGCTGCCGGGCTTGGTCAATTGCTGGAGCGGGCGGTTTATCTGATCGGCACGCTGCTCGTCTGGCTCGTGATGCCGAAGGTCATGCCCGAAATCAGCGCTGCAGCAAGCGGAGGGATGTTCGCTGTCACGGGCGTTCTCCTCCAAGGCAGTCTGACCTGGTGGGTCGCCGGCACCTGGGGCATCTTGTTGGTCGTTCCCGCGGTGGTTTCCTGGTCGCAGGCGGCGTGGACCCGGCTGCTTGAGCATCGGCGCGAAGTGCTCGCGTGGGCAATTGCGGTCGGCATAGCGGCCGTTGCCGTATTTGCGGTTTCCGGCGCCGAATTGCAGCTGCCGATTCTCGCGGGCTGCCTCGCGGTTACGGTCTGGGCCGCGCTGCGCTTCGGCGTCGCGGCTGCTTGGACGACGATCCTGCTGATCGCCCTGTCCGCCACGGGGAGCTTCATCGCAGGTCACGGCGTGCTTGCGCCCACGCGTTTCGGCGAGGGCAGCGGCGCGCTCTGGGGCTTCGTGATCCTGCTTGCAGCGACGGCGCAGCTGCTGACGACATTGCTTGCCGACAGCGATCAGTCCGAGCGTAAGCTGAGACAGCTCGATACGCGCTACCGCAGCCTGTTTGAAGCCTTCCCACACCCGCTGTTCGCGGTCTCTCACGCCGGCGGGCGCATTCGTGTCGCAAACCGCGCGGCGCGCGAGCGCTATGGCTACAGCGAGAGCGAATTCGAAACGATGTCGCTCGCCGACCTCGAAGTCGACGAGCACGCGCCGGATGGCGCACGAGCGCCCGCAGAGGCGTCGAAGACCACACGCCGGCATCGGAGCAGGTCCGGAGAGGTCTTCGACGTCGAACTCACGCGCACGCCCGTTGATTTCGATGAAGAGCCGAGCGCGCTGTGTTTCGCGATCAATGTCACCGAACGAAACCGGCTCCGCACCCAGATGATCGAGGCGATCGATCGCGAACGACGCCAGTTCGCGCAGGATTTTCACGACGGGCTCGGCCAGATCCTCACGGGACTGCTGCTCGGCATCAACCCGCTACTGCGTTCCGCCGAACAAAACGAGCGGCCCTCACCGACCGCAATCGATTTCCTCTCGAAGGCTGCGCGTGAAGCGCTGCGCGCCTGCGAGCGAATCCTGCGCGGCCTATCGCCGCTGCAAGAGACCGGCGGCGATTTGCTCGCCGCCATCGCGCGTCTGCCGGACCGGCTGCCGCCCGATGCGCGTGTACAAATCACCGTATCGGTGGTGGCAACGAGTGCCGTGAATTTGCCGCTCGAGTCACGCGAGCACCTCTATCAAATCGCGCAGGAAGCGACCAACAATTCGATCAAGCATGCGCACGCGAGCCGAATCTCGGTCAGCGTTTCGGTCGGCGCCACTGAAATCGAATTGCGGGTCGAGGACGACGGCACCGGCTTCGATCCCGCGCGCGTGAGACGCGGCATCGGGCTCGACTCGCTGCGCCTGCGTAGCGCGGCGCTCAATGGGCGGCTGCGCATTGTGCGCAAGGGCCGGCGCGGAATGGTCGTGGAGTGCCGCTGTCCGCAGCTTGCAACCGCGGGGTTGCCTGTGCATGAATCCAACTATTCTTGAAGGGATGCTCGAGGCCGCCGGCGGCGCGGCCGCGCCCTCGAAGGTCCCCGTCGTGAAACGATCGATCTTCACGCCGCAAACCCGTCAATGCAATGTGAGTGCCGGCCTTAAAAGTTAATAATATGTGATGCTGTGACCCAGCGGTATGGGTATTATTGGCGTGTCTGCGAGAGCGCCAAAGACAAGGCGGTGCAGCAAGCAGCGCCATGCGCGATTGGGAGGGAGAATAATATGACTCGATATAGCAACGAGCATGGCGTCGTAATGGTGACGAGCGAAGGCCGGATGAGCGCTGATAACTGCGCCATTTCCAAAAAATCTGCGGCTGCCGCAATCGCTGCGCTGGTTGCGGCCGGTGCTCTTGGGCTATATGCCAACGGCGTGCGTGCGGAGGATACTCCTTCCGCGTCCACCGCCGAGAGCGAGTCCTTGGAGACCATCACGGTCACGGCGCGCAAGCGCGACGAGTCCTTGGCCAAGGTACCGGTCAGCATCACGGTGTTCACGTCGGAGTCACTGCAGGCCTACAACATTCAGTCGTTCAACGACTACGCGACGAAGACGCCGAATGTCGCCTTCACCTACGGTGGCGGACCGACCGGCATCGCCGATGCCAGAACGATCTCCGTTCGCGGCATCACCGGCCAGAATCTGTTCGGCACGGCCGGCGCCACCGGCTTCTACATCGACGATACTCCGGTGCCCGGATCGATCGATCCGCGCGTGCTGGACATAGACAACATCGAGGTGCTGAAGGGACCGCAGGGCACGCTGTTCGGCGAGAGCTCCCTCGGCGGCAACGTGCGGTTGATTACGAAGAGGCCGGACCTCAATAACTCCGGTATCGGCTACATGGCCGAGGCCGGCGCCACCTCCGGCGGCGGCAGCGCCGACGGCGGCGCGAGCTTCGTCGGAAACGCCGTTATCGTTCCGGATTTTGCCGCCGTGCGCGTCGTGCTGTTCGCGAACCACGATGCCGGCTACCTGACGCGCACCTATCCGACCTCGCCCAACGGCGCGGGCGCAGGCGATCCGTTCGTGTCGGTGCCGCGCACCAGCGTCGACGATCAGGGCGCGATCACGACCGGCGGCGGCTCGGCCGCGCTGCTCGTGCGCGCCACGGACAATTTCGATATCAAGCTGCGCATCATGTTCCAGGATCAGTACGATCATGGCTTTCCGGCAGCGTTTGCTCCTCTGCCGGACTTCACGCCGGACTACACGCTCAACCGCGCCTTCAACGTGCAGTCGCATGCCTCCGATGTCTGGAGCCTGCCGACGCTCGATTTGAAGTACACGGGAACGGGCTACTCCATCGTGTGGGCCAACAGCTATTTCTATCGCCACACGCAGGACGTCGAGGATTCGAGCTACGGTACCCAACAGGTCCTGACGGGCCCGGTCTACCTGGTGACCGGGCTGCCCGCCCAGCCCTACCTGTGGGACGGCGAGCATTATCACGACCAGATAACGAGTGAAGCCCGCTTATCTTTCGACCCCATTCACAACATCAGCGGAACGATCGGCCTCTACTACTCGAACACGCATTCGAGATTTACGATTCCCCCGACCTATGCGAACGGCCTGAACTCGCCTACGACGACCGCCTGTCCGTTTGGAAGTCCTGCGCTCCCGTGCACGTTGACGACTCCGGCGTGGCCGAATGACGAGATATGGCAGCAGACGAACCCGGCCACTCAGGAAGACAAGTCGATCTTCGGCGAGCTGTACTACAAATTCCTCGACCAGTGGACACTGACGCTCGGCGGACGCCAGTACTGGCTCAATCAAACGACCGACTATACCGCGAATGGTTTTCTCAACGGCGGCCCTACGCCGAGCCAGCCTGAGGCCAACAGCCAGTCAGGTTTCAATCCCAAGGCCGGGCTGTCGATGCAGATGACGGACGCGACGATGGTTTATGCCTCGGCATCGAAGGGGTTCCGCGCCGGCGGTGCGCAGGCGAACTTCCCGGGTTGCTCGTCGAACCTGCCGGCGGATGTCGTCACCCATGTGCAGTCGGACACATTGTGGACCTATGAGGTCGGCACGAAGATACAGTTGCCCGACCCGGCAATCCTGATCTCCGCGGCCCTCTACAACATAGAATGGAGCAATCTGCAGCAACAGGTCGCCCTGGCATGCGGCTTTTATCTTCAGGTCAACGGCGAGAAGGCGCGAATCAACGGCGGGGAAATCGAGGCCACGGGGCGCCTGACGCACGAACTGCAGTTCCGCATGGGCCTCGGCTACGAGGACACCTCGATCACCGATCCGGGGAACCTGGCCCAAGTTGGCGTTCTGCCCGGCACGCGTGTCAGCGGGGTTCCGGCCTTGACGGCGTCGATCGGCGGCGTGTACACGCGCGCGCTGAGCGCGAACATGGACGGCTTTCTGTCCGCGGACTACAGCTACACTGGCAACAGTGTCTCGCTGCTCGTAGGCGGGGGCGGCGCGGAGGCGACGCGGCCGGGGTTCTCGCTCGTCAACCTGCGCTTTGGCATCACCCAGGGGCCATCGGAAGTTTCGCTCAACGTCCACAATCTGTTCAACGCGAAACCGAACCTCGGGGACATCGGCTATGTCGGCTATGCGCAATTCAATGCGGCCGGCAGCGTGATTCCGCAGGCGGCGACCTTGCAGCCGCTCACCGTGCTGCTGCGCTACCAGCGCCACTTCTGATTGAGCGCATCGATCTCAAGATCCATCAATTTTCCCTCAAGAAATCCGATACGATGCCGCTGACCTGTCGAACGCGGTCCGCGCTGACCACGCGGTAAGGACGATCACACCCATCGGCTCGCCCCGAATTCCTTGGCGCGGCGAATCTCGGCAGAGCGCGATCGAATATGTTGTCGAACACCGATAATTGGCAGCGATCCTGGTACCGGCACCCGGCATGGGCTGCCGGATCGCTGTTGTTTCTGGTTTACGTGACGACCGCTATCGGCACGACGCTGTTTGTCCAATATGTGGACCCGAGCTTGCGCGTCATGTCGGTCGCCGTGCCATGGCTCGCGGTCGGCGTCGGTGTGGCCGGTATTCTGCTCGGCGGGCCACGTCTCTGGCCCGCTCTGTTCATCGGATCTTGGGTGGTCTGGGGCATCTTCCTCGGCCACTCGGTGGTCTCGGTCACGGTCGACGCGGTCGCAGAAGCCGGGAGCATCGTGCTCATCGTCCGCTTGCTGTCCATCTGGGGCTTTGCACGCGACTTTGACCGCTTCCGCGATCCCATCATATTGCTTGTGGCGGCGACGATCGGGCGGGTGCTCGCGACATCGCTCGACTGGGTAGGCGCCTTTGGTGCGGCTTATTTGACGCCGGAAGCCGTCGCGGCGATCTATCGCCCGATGCTGACCGGGGCGGACGGCGCCTTTCCGGTTCTGACTCCGGAGGTTTTGCGGGCCAGCATCGGCTGGACGCTGAATTCGATTGCCGGCATCGTGCTCGTCGTGCCGCTCGTGAGCGCAAAGCGGAATCGGCTGCACGAGGCGTTCGTCCGTCGCCCGATTTCATTTCTCGGTTTCGGTGTTTCGCTGACCACATGGACCGCGGCCGCGCTGAGCCTGCCGATGGCGGCGGCGCCGCCTCTGTTGATGGCCGCGCTGATGCTCGTGGCGTGGGCGTCGATTCGATTAGGCACACCGGTCGCCGCATTCGTCACGCTGATCATGTCGCTCGTGGCGACAGTCGGTGTCGATCTGCAAATGGGGCCGCTCGCGAGCGACAGCCCGCTCGAAAATATCGGCCTGCAGTGGGGCTTCATCACCTTGCTCGCGCTGACGGGCCTCATGCTCACCGCGCTGCTTGCGGAGCGGCGCCGGGACCTCGAACGGCTGACCGATGTCGCCGCGCGCTACAAACGGTTCTTCAAGTCCAATCCATCGCCGCTGTGGGTCGCGGAGCCGAACGGCGGCCGCATTCTGATGGTCAATGATACGGCGATACGCCGGTATGGCTACAACGAGACCGAGTTCCTCGCCATGACGGCCGCCGAACTCGCGGCGGATCCCGTCGCGAGCCAAACTCCCGCATCCGGCGACAGCACACCGGCCACGCGAGCGCGTGCGCTGCGCCATCGCACCCGCGGCGGCGCGGCCATCGACATCGAGTTTCAGTCGACTCCCATCGAGCTCGACGGCCGCCCCGCGGAATTGTGCTACGCCGTGGATGTTACCGACCGCGTCGAATTGCGTTCCCGGCTGCTCGCCGCAGCGGATCTCGAGCGGCGGCACTTCGCGCAGGAACTGCACGACGGGCTCGGTCAGTTGCTGACGGGCCTCAACCTCGGCGCGCACGGCGCGATCCAAAACGCGGCGCGCGGCACGGCCGTCGATGCCGCGCTCGTCGATTTCCTCATTGACGCGAGCAATGACGCGGTCAAGGTCTGCCGCGACCTGACTCGCGGCGTCTCGCCGCTCGAGGATGCCGGCGGCGACTTGCTCGAAGCCTTGCGTCGCCTCTCCGATTCGCTGCCGCCCGGCTTTAGCCCACGGCTCGAGATCGTGGTCGATTCACAGGCGCCGCTCACGCTATCGCTCGAGCGCAGTGAGCATCTTTATCGCGTCGTACAAGAGGCCGTCAATAACGCGCTAAAACACGCGAAGGCCACCTACATCCGCGTGTTGATCACCGTGACACAGGAGGCGGTGCGCGTCAGCATCGAGGATGACGGCATCGGCATCCTCGATGCGATCCGCCCCACGAGCAGCCTTGGCATGCGCTCCATGGAGCTACGTGCAACCGCAGTCGGCGCGATCGTCGAGGTGAGCGCAAGAGCCGCAGGCGGTACGCTGGTTCATTGCGAGTGCCCGCAGCAAGCGCAGTTTGAAACCCACCAACGCACAGGCGCTGAGGCGAATCACGCCGCTCGCGAACCGCCGATCACGGCCGTTCAGCACAATATTCCGTCCTCGTTGACGCCTCAAGGGGCGCGCAGCGACGTCGCGCGATGCCTGCTGCTTGCCGTGCTTTGCTTCGCAGGCATGACGGCAACGCAGCTGTTGGCCACGATCATCGATCCACGCGTCGCGATGTACTCGTCGCAGCTCGCGATCCCATCGCTGCTGTGCGGATTCAGTACAGCCGGCTTGATTTTGGGCGGAGCGCGCTTGTGGCCCGGTATTGCGGGCGGCGCAATGGTCGGCGCGGCGTTGCTGTTGTCCCTCCCTTGGCGATACGCAATCTATTACGGCGCGGAAATGGCCGTGGTCGCGCTGATCATCCAGGCGTTACTGATGCGCTGGGGGTTTCGCCGCAGCTTCGACCATTGGCAAGACCCGGTTCTGCTATTTGCGGCGGCGATTGTCGGCGCCAGCGCGAGCAGCACGCTGAGCTTTCTTGGCCTGTTGGCTTATCAATCCTTGAGACCCGGCGAATTGAACGCGCCGCTCGTGGCGATGATGACGAACGCCGCCGGTGCGACTCCGGTCGTGACCGGAGCACTTCTGTCGGCGCTCGGACGATGGTGGGCTGACGGCGTCGCGGGAACAGTAATTATCGTGCCGCTGCTGGTCGCGATCCCGCCGATCTCGCAAACGCTGCGCGGCCACCGAGCCGAAGTCGCGATCTGGTGCGTGGCATTGTTGGGCTGGGCGATCTGCATGCTGTCGCTCAATGAGGTCGGCGCGGCGTGGCCCTTGCTGACGATGGCATTGGCGTTGCTCGTTTGGGCCGTCATGCGCTTCGGCGTCGCGATGGCGTCGGCCGCCATCAGCGTCTGCGCCTTGGTGGCGACCTTAAGTTATGCCTTGCAACACGGCGTGCTGATCTCGAGCGCGACCGGCGATGGAATCGGAACACTATGGTGGTTCTTGCTGTTGCTGACCGTCACAGGCATGTTCTTGACGGCGCTGCTGAGCGAACGCAATCGCACGTTGGCGGAACTTTTCTCGATGGCTCGGCGCTACCGCGGATTGTTTGAGCACGACCCCCACCCCTTATGGGTGGAGGACTTTGCGAGCGGTCAAATCCTCATGGTCAACGAACAGGCCATTCGTCACTATGGTTACTCCAAGAGCGAATGGCTGAGGCTCACGGCCGAACGCTTGACGGCGTATCCCATCGCCCACCAGAACGCTCGCTCCGAGCCCGGCTCAAGGCCCGCGATGACGCGGCATCGTCTGAAAAGCGGCGCAGTCATCGATGTCGAGCTGACCTATGCAGCGGTCGACATGGACGGCCGTAGCGCGATGCTCTGTTTTTCGGTCGATGCGACTGAACGCAACGCCCTGCGCCGCGCGTTCCTGGAGGCCACCGACCTCGAGCGCCGGCGCCTTGCAGGCGAGTTGCACAAGGGGCTCGGCAGCGCTCTCGCGGAACTCAAACGTGCCGCCAAGGAATGCAAGGTGATTACCGGCACCGGTCAGATTGATCCGGCGGCGATCGAGCGCTTCTTACAAGCCAGCCGGCGCGCATCGGGGCTCTGCCGGCAGACGGCGCACAACGGTGCCGCGGGCGACAGCCGTTCCGTCGAACTCATCCAGCAGCTTTTTTGACATCAGGGCAAAGTCCGATGAATTTGCGCAACATAATGACCGCCCGGGTCGTCACCGTCGAGATGGACGATCGTTTGGCGGTCGTCAAAGAAATCTTCGACTCCACGAAATTTCATCATCTATTGGTCGTCAACGGCGACGGTGAATTGGCGGGTGTTCTCTCGGACCGTGACTTGCTCAAGGCATTGAGCCCGTATGTCGGCAGTCCCTCTGAGAATTTGCGGGATGCGGCAACGCTGAACAAGCGTGTCCACCAAATCATGAGCCGCAAGCCGATCACCTTGCCTCCGGAAGCTGCGATCGCCGATGCGGTCAAGCTGCTGCTCGCTCATCGCATTTCATGTCTTCCAATCGTCAACCCCGAATTCAAGCCGATCGGCATCGTCAGTTGGCGCGATTTGCTGCGGTCGTTCGATACCTGAGATTCAGTCGCTGATCGCGGCTACGCGGGGACCGACAGCTTGACCTCGTTGAATTGGATGAGGGGTGCAACATTGGTGTACTTCGGAATGTCGGCGGCCAGCTCTGCCGCCGCGGCCGGCCAGACGGCCAGGAATGCCTCGACGGTATCGAAATAGAATTGACATCCGCCGAAGAACGCCGGCGGTTCCCCCGGTGCCGCCCCTTGCAAGCCCGCGTCGACCTCGGTCTTGCGCAATCCCCGGCTCAGCAAGCGCATCGCCAATGGCATGTGGCGCGTGACATAATAATTCATGTCGAAATGAGTGTCGGGCTTGTTTGGATATAGAACGCTGACCTTGATCATGAAATACTCCCTGAAATTGCGCCGAGTCCAGTGCCGATCCGCGCCACTGTACGATAACAGACAGATCGCGCGGCCGCAGGCGCGATAATAGAGCCGCAGGCGCGATAATAGATGAGCTTGTCGATTCTCCCTGCCAATGCCGCATGCTATGCGCGACGTAGCCAAGCGCTAGGTCTGCTCTGTGCTCTGCTCGCGACGATCAGCGCCGCGCTGAGCAGCGGCTGCGCGGGCCTGCCACCCGGCGCCGACCATCCGCGGGTTGCCTCGGCCGCACTGGCCGATCCGAAGGAAACAAAGCTCGGCCGTCAGTTTGCCGATTCGGCAGAGGCGCACGACGCGATGTCCGGATTCCGGATTCTCCCGGTCGGCGTCGATGGATTCCTGACGCGCGTGCAGATGATCGAGGCGGCCGAGCGCACGCTCGATTTGCAGTATTTCATTTTTCGCGGCGACGAGACCGGTCATCTGATCACCGAGGCCCTGGTGCGCGCCGCGGCTCGCGGCGTCCGCGTGCGCGTTCTCGTCGACGACGGGGACACGAGGGCCGGCGACGAGCGGCTGCTCGCACTGGACGGCCAGCCTTCGATTGAGATCCGAGTGTTCAATCCGTTTGCCTATCGCGGCCATGTGGAACTGCGGCGGGCCATGGAGTTCCTGTTCAACGGCCGGCGGCTCAACTACCGCATGCATAACAAGCTGATGGTCCTCGACAACGCCGTCGCGCTCATCGGCGGGCGAAACATCGGTAATCAATATTTCCAAATGGATCCCGAATCGCAGTTCGCCGATGATGACGTCTTCACCGCCGGCCCGGTCGTTCAACAGCTCTCCGCCCGATTCGACGAGTATTGGAACAGCCCTCTGTCGATTCCGGCCGCGGCGCTTGGCGCAGGCACTCACTCGGCCTCGGCAGCTGCGGCTCCCGCCAAACCGTTGCGCGGACTGGATTCCAAGGGTATCGACTACGTTGCAATGTTGAAGTCGGACGAACCGTATGCCGGGATGATCTCCGGCCGGCTGCCGCTCGTATGGGCAAATTCACGGGTAGTTTGCGACAGTCCCGACAAGAAAGACGTGGAGAACGGCGCGCGCCCCGGCCGACTGATGGCGCCGCAGGTGAGCCAGGCCGCCGCACTCGTTCAGACCGAGTTGCTGATTGTCACGCCCTATTACTTGCCGGCCAAGCACGAGATTCAGCTCGTCGAGGCGCTGCGAGGGCGGAACGCGCGCGTCGCGATTCTGACGAATTCGCTCGAGTCCGCGCCATTGTTGCTGGCGCAGGCGGGGTACTCAGGCTATCGCAAGCCGCTGCTCGAGGACGGCGCAGAGATTTACGAAGTGCGCTCGCTGCTCGGCAGCATGAAAGGCAGTGGACAAACGACGCGAATCTCACGGTTCGGCAATTACGCGCTGCATGCCAAATTATTCGTTTTCGATCACGAGCGGATTTTCATCGGCTCGATGAACTTCGATCAGCGATCCAAGCGACTCAACACGGAAATGGGCTTGATCATCGACAGTCCCGATCTCGCCGGCCAAATCGTGGCACGCTTCGACGCCATGACGCGCCCCGAGAACGCCTATGTTCTGTCCTTACACGAGGCGCATAGCGGCACGGGGCGCAACATCGTCTGGGACACTGTGGAACAAGGCAAGCCCGTGGAATATACGAGCGAACCGGCGCGCCACTGGTGGCAACGGCTGGTAGTCAGGCTGCTTGCGCTGCTGCCGGTAGGCCGGGAACTTTGAACGGCCCCCGGTCTGCGATGATGACGATTGCGCTCTAGTTCCAGACAGTGCCTGTTGCTGCACGGCTAAATCGGAAGATCGCCGTGCGCTTATTCATACGCTAATGGTGGCGCTCATGTGTGCACGGCCATCGCCGGATGTGTCACCACCGGATCGGTCGCCTGTATTTCGAGCAACTCATCAAACAGTGCACGATAATGCACAACGGCTTTGCGCAGTTCCTCGGTGCTCGCCTCATTGCGCTCGCTGCTAACCGTAATGGCCTGTGCAGCGCGGTAATGGAGTACGACACCCGGGTGGTCGACCGAGATGTCGGCGGCACGATGTTCGAAATCGGCCATCGGATACCCGCGTTTCAACATTAATTCGCGCACCAGTTGGTCCGCTTGCACGACGACACCCTGAGGATCATCGACGAAGCGGCCTTGCAATTCGCTCCAAGCCTTGCTGAATTTGGCCGCGTCGGTGGCCGTCAATGCAGCGATATGGAGGCCCTTGACGCGGTGTTCACGCGCCTTGAGTTCCGCTTCGGCTTTTGCGCGATTACCGAGTTCATCGACTGCTCGGCCATATTCCGCGCCAAAGCGATCCTGAAGTCTCTTCGATTGCTTCTTCCGGTATAGGATCCAAGCGGTCACCGCGATCAAGGCCGCGGCGATCACGCCGACGATGAGAATCAGTTGGGTATTTTGGATTTCCATGTCTGTTGCCTCGTGTGTTGATCCCTTAGTGGCTGGCCGTGTTGGCATCCCCAGGGGCACCCTGGCTACCCGTTGCGCCGGTATTACCGGTATTGCCGGGATTGCCGGTGGCGCCGGTATTGCCTTTATCACCCGTTGCGCCGGTATCGCCCGTTGCACCGGTATTGCCGGTATAGCCGGTATTGCCCGTATTGCCCGTTGCGCCGGTATTTCCCGTTGCGCCGGTATTTCCCGTATTTCCCGTATAGCCGGTATCACCCGTTTGGCCTGTATTGCCGGTATTGCCGGTATTGCCGGTATTCCCGGTATTGCCGGTATTGCCAGTTGCACCTTGCGGTCCGGGCGGACCAGGCTGGGAGCAAGCGCCAAGGGCCAGCACAAACATGGATGTGAGGACAACTGTTGAATAATTCATTTACGGCTCCTGAGTCTTCAATTGATAGAAATCGCATGATCCTGGCTACGTGATGCGCAGATCGCTGTAGGTTCGGCGACGATGCGCCGGGCGCCAGCGCCTCACTGTCAGCGGTTGAGCCTAGGTTGATGGCAGCCTGCGGTCTGTACGGGGACGTACACAATCGCGCAATTCGGCCAGATTTTGATTTGGTGCCGTGCGTTGTCGAGGAATGATGGTTCGGGAGCGTGGCGAGACCCGCTCACGCCGCGTCGGCGGCAACCCTGATGTCGTCGGCCGCAGCCTTGATGTCCTCAGGTTCATAGCCAAGATTTGGCGCGAGCCAGCGCTCGGCCTCGGCGAGGCTCCAGCCCTTGCGCTGCGCGAAACTGACGACCTGGTCGCGGTCGATTTGCCCGACGCCGAAATAATGCGCCTGCGGATGCGAGAAATAAAAGCCGCTGACGGCGGCGGTTGGGAACATCGCGAAGGACTCGGTCAAACGTACGCCAGCGTTCCGTTCGGCATCGAGCAGCGTCCAAATCGCGGCCTTCTCGGTGTGATCGGGACACGCGGGATAGCCCGGCGCCGGCCTGATGCCGCGGTATTCCTCATGGATCAACGCCGATGCATCCAGGTGCTCGGCGGGCGCATAGCCCCAGAATTCACGCCGCGTACGCTCGTGCAATCGCTCGGCAAACGCCTCGGCCAAACGATCCGCGAGCGCCTTGAGCATGATGCTGCTGTAATCGTCGTGCGCCGCCTCGAAGCGGGCGAGGTGTGCATCGATGCCGATGCCGGCGGTGAGCGCGAATGCGCCGACGTAATCCGCGGGGCCGCCCGCGGCCGGCGCAACGAAATCCGCCAAACACAGCTGCGCCTGCGCCTGACCCTTGAGCTTTTGCTGCCGCAGGAAATGCAGCCGCGACACGACTCGATCCCTCGATTCGTCCGAATACACCTCGATATCATCGTCGCCGCTACTCGCGGCTGCAAATAAGCCGACGACTGCGCGCGCGCGCAGCCACTTATCGCGCACCAGCTGCTCGAGCATGCGTCTCGCGTCCGCATACAGGCTGCTCGCCGCGGCACCGATGACGGAATCCTCCAGAAGTTCGGGAAATTTCCCGGCGAACTCCCAGGCGTTGAAGAACGGCATCCAATCGATATAAGGCACCAGCTCATCGAGCGGATAGTCGTCGAATGTGCGCAATCCGCAGAAACTCGGCTTGGGCGGCGTATAGGCACTCCAGTCGATCTGAAATTTCTTGGCGCGCGCCTGGGCGAGCGACAGATGCGGAGCTTTCGCGCTCTTATTGCGATGCTGCTGCCGCCGCCGCTCGTTGTCGACCTTGATGCTCGCCACGTAGCCGTCGCAGGACTCTTTGGTCACGAGCTGCTGGCAAACACCGACCGAGCGCGACGCATCCTTGACGTAAATGACGGCACCCTCGTATTGGGGATCGATTTTCACGGCGGTATGCGCGGGTGAAGTCGTGGCGCCGCCGATCAACAACGGCTGTTTGTAGCCGAGGCGCTGCATTTCCTTCGCGACATGCACCATTTCATCGAGCGACGGCGTGATGAGGCCCGATAGTCCGATCAAACTCGCACCCTCGCGAGTGGCCGCCTCCAGAATCCGCTCGCACGACACCATGACGCCGAGGTCGATGACCTCGAAGTTATTGCATTGAAGCACGACACCGACGATGTTCTTGCCGATGTCGTGCACGTCGCCCTTGACGGTCGCGAGCACGATCTTGCCGTTCGAACGGCTCGTGCTGCCCTTTTCGAGTTCTATGTACGGGACCAGCACCGAAACGGCCTTCTTCATGACGCGCGCGGATTTCACGACTTGCGGCAAGAACATCTTGCCTGCGCCGAATAGGTCCCCGACGATATTCATGCCGTCCATGAGCGGCCCTTCGATGACGTCGAGCGGCCGCTTTGCCACGAGACGCGCCTCTTCGGTATCCGCGAGCACGAATTCGTCGAGACCTTTGACGAGCGCGTGCGACAGGCGCTCAGCGACGGGCAGCTTGCGCCACTCGAGGTCATCGCCGCGCTTGGCGCTCGCGTCGCCGCGGTAGCGCTCGGCAATCTCGAGCAGCCGCTCGGTCGCGTCCGCGCGGCGCGCGAGTATCACGTCCTCGACTCGCTCGCGCAGATCCCCGGGGATATCCTCGTAGATCGCGAGCTGACCGGCATTGACGATGCCCATCGTCAAACCGGCGCGAATCGCGTGATACAAGAACACCGAGTGCATCGCCTCGCGAACTCGATCGTTGCCGCGAAACGAAAAGGAGACGTTGCTGACGCCGCCGCTGACGTGGACGCGCGGCATGCGGCGCTTGATCTCGGCGGTCGCCTCGAGAAAATCGAGGCTGTACCGGTGGTGCTCTTCGATCCCGGTGGCGACCGCGAATATATTGGGATCGAAGATGATGTCTTCGGGCGCGAAGCCGATGCGTTCGGTCAACAGGCGGTACGCGCGTTCGCAGATGGACACTTTTCGTTCCAGCGTGTCCGCCTGGCCGCGTTCGTCGAACGCCATGACGACGACGGCAGCACCGTAGCGCATGATCTTGCGAGCCTGCGCGAGGAAACCTTCCTCACCCTCTTTGAGGCTGATCGAGTTGACGATCGCCTTGCCCTGAACGCATTGCAGGCCCGCTTCGATGACCGACCATTTCGACGAATCGATCATGACCGGCACGCGCGCAATATCGGGTTCCGCGCCGATCAGATTCAGGAACCGGATCATTGCGGCCTGGGAGTCGAGCATGCCCTCATCCATGTTCACATCGATGATCTGAGCGCCGTTGGCGACTTGCTGGCGCGCGACGTCGACCGCGGCGCCATAATCCCCGGCCTCGATCAGTTTTCGAAACTTCGGCGAACCCGTGACGTTGGTGCGCTCGCCGACGTTGACGAACAAACTGCCGGCGTCGATGAGGAGCGGTTCGAGACCGCTCAATCGGCAAGCCGGCGCAATCTGCGGCAGCGTGCGCGGCGCGATGCCCTGGATGGCCTCGTGGAGCGCGCGGATGTGCTCGGGCGTGGTGCCGCAGCAGCCGCCCACCATGTTGAGAAAGCCGCTCTGCGCGAATTCGCGCAACACGGTGGCCGTCTGCGCCGCGGATTCGTCGTATTCGCCGAAGGCATTCGGCAGTCCGGCATTCGGATAGGCGCAAACATAGGTGTCGGCGATACGCGCGAATTCCTCGATGTAGGGGCGCAGCTGCGTGCCGCCCAGCGCACAATTGAGGCCGACCACGGTAGGCCTCGCGTGCCGGATCGAATTCCAAAACGCCTCGGTCGTTTGTCCCGAGAGCGTGCGGCCCGACGCGTCGGTAATCGTGCCGGAAATCATCAGCGGCAAATCCAAGTCCAATTCGTCGAGCACCTCGCGCACGGCAAACAGCGCCGCCTTTGCATTCAAGGTGTCGAAGACGGTTTCGACGAGCACGAGGTCGACGCCGCCCTCGATCAAGGCGCGCGTCGCCTGTGCATAGCTCGCGACCAGCTGCGTGAAATTGACGTTGCGAAACGCGGGGTCGTTGACTTCGGGCGACAAGGATGCCGTGCGGTTGGTTGGTCCGAGCGCGCCGGCGACGAATCGCTGTTGCCCGGTTTCGGCGGTGACCGCATCGGCTACTCGTCTCGCAATGCGCGCCGCGGTCGAATTCAGCTCCGCGACGACCGATTCCATGCGGTAATCGGCCTGCGATATCGCGTTCGAGTTGAAGGTATTGGTCGCGATGACATCGGCGCCGGCCAACAGATAATCGCGATGGATGGTCTCGATGAGCTCCGGCGCGGTGATGACGAGCAAATCATTATTGCCGCGTAGATCGCTCGGCCAGTCGGTAAACCGCGTGCCCCGGAACTGCGCTTCGCTCAAACGATGACGTTGGATCATCGTTCCCATGGCTCCGTCCAAAATGACCAGGCGCCGGCGCAGCAGCGCGCGGAACGCCTCGGCCCGCGATGACGGGACTTTGGCGCTCATCAAGCGACCTGCGCGTCGGGCGCGGCGACGGCTGCTGTGCCGGCCGGCCGCAAGCCCATCGCGTGGCAAATTGCAAACGTCAGTTCGGCGCGATTCAGCGTGTAGAAATGAAATTCCTCGATGCCGTGATCGCGCAGCCGCTGCACCTGCTCGATCGCCACGTGGGCGGCGATCATGCGGCGCGTCCCGGGATCGTCCTCCAGGCCCTCGAATCGCCGGCGCAGCCAATCCGGCACGTCGGCGCCGCAGCGCGCCGCGAATTTCAATAATTGCGGGAACCGCGTGATCGGCAGGATTCCGGGAACGATATTGGCGTGAATGCCGGAGGCGACGCAACGATCGCGATAGCGCAGGAACGTATCGGTTTCGAAGAAAAATTGCGTGATCGCGCGAGTTGCACCCGCGTCGATCTTGCGCTTGAGGTTTTCGATGTCCGCGGCCACGGTGCCGGTCTCCGGATGCCCTTCCGGGTAGGCCGCCACCGAGATCTCGAATTGACCGGCCGTGCGCAAGCCCCTGACCAAATCCGAGGCAAAGCTAAAGCCATCGGCTTGCGGCACATAGTTGTCTGTGGCACCGGAAGCGCCGGCGGGTGGATCGCCGCGCAATGCCACGAGGTGGCGAACACCCTCGCGCCAATAATCCGCTGCGATCCCGAGCACTTGCGCCCGCGTCGCGTTCACGCAAGTCAGATGCGGTGCGACGACGAGATCGGTTTCACGCAAAATCCGCAGCACGCATTCGTGAGTACGCTCGCGTGTCGAGCCGTCGGCGCCATAGGTCACGGATACAAAATGGGGTTGCAGGACTCCGAGCCGCTGCACCGCGTCCCATAGCTGCGAGGCCATGGCCGCGTCGCTGGGCGGGAAGAATTCGAACGAGACGGCCACCGAATTCGACATCAACGATACCCCCGGTCACTTTTGCCAGTTCCTGCAGCATGCAAGCGCATACGTTATGATTCAAACTCATTATCTTCATGCTGGGGATGAAACCGGCTCATGACGACGACTGCGCTGGAGCTACGCCACCTCGAAACCCTGCTGGCCCTCGCCGAATGTGGGAGTCTTTCCAAGGCCGCGGAGCGCCTGTGTCTGACGCAGTCCGCGCTTTCCCATCAATTGAAGGCCCTGGAGACCTATTACGGGTCGGCGCTCGTCGAGAAAAACGTACGGCCCATGCGCTTTACGGCCATTGGCCAGCGTCTGCTCGAGCTGGCTCGCGGCGTCCTGCCACAGGTCGCCGAAGCCGGTCGCGACGTGGCCCGGCTGGCGCAAGGCCACGGGGGACCCCTGCGTATTGCAGTGCAGTGCCACAATTGCTTCGACTGGCTCATGCCGGCAATGGATGCCTATCGATCCCTGTGGCCAGAAGTGGAACTCGACATCATTTCGGGATTCGTCGTCGACCCGCTGCCGCTGCTCGACCGGGCGGAAGCGGAACTCGCGGTCGTCCATGACAGACCCGAGGTGCGACCGAACGTGGTCTTCAGTCCTCTATTCCGCTATGAAAGCGTGAGTTTGATGAGCCCGCGACACCGGCTCGCGGCCAAGCCCTGGTTGGAGGCACAAGACTTCGCGGACGAGACCCTGATCACCTACCCGGTGCCCGACGAGATGCTCGACGTCATGAAGCATTGCCTGCTGCCGGCCAAAGTCAATCCGCGGCGGCGCACGGCCGAACTGACGGTCGCTATTCTGCAATTGGTCGCAAGCGGGAGAGGGATTGCGGCACTACCCGCGTGGACCGTCGGCAACTACATCGAGCGCGGCTATGTCGTGTCCCGGCCGATCGGCCGCCACGGCCTGCACTGCGAGCTGTATGCGGCGACGACTCTCGTCGGCGCCGATACAGCCTATATCAAAGAATTCATTGCCCTGACGCGCTCGCAGAGCCTGACCGAGTTGCGCGGCGTTTCGGCGCTTTGATTATTTGCCTACGGCGCCGTTCCTCGTCTTCTCGATGAACGCGGCGACGTTCGCATGCAAATCTTTGAGCGCGGGCTCGTGCGCGTAGACCATGTGCCCCGATGCGTAGAAATGCATCTCGATGTTGTCCTGCAGAGAGACTTGAATCGGCAGCTGGTGTAGTTCGTAGACCGCGGCGAAATACGGCGTCGCCAGGTCGTAATAGCCGCCGTTGAGCTGCACCTTGAGATTCGGGTTCTGCTGCATCGCCACCGCCAGATCCGGCATGACATTCATCGCGCCCGGGATCTTCATCGGCGAACCCGGCGGTTGGTGCTGAAAATCCCAGGATTTCCACAAGTCGAGGTCGGCCTTGTAGGTCTTCTTCTCGCCAAATTTGAGCGTCGTCCGCACATAGTCATTGAACGCCGAAACGTAGGCCGAGGAGATCGCGGCCGACTGCGGATCGTACTCGGCTTCCTTGCTCATCGGATCGAGCGTAGGGCCTGCGAAGCGCGTGTCGAGCCGCCCCGCGGTCACGTCGCTGCCCAACAGGCTCTTCTCGAACTCCCCGCCATTGACGCGCAGATTGGCCCTCTCGATGTACTCCACGGGCAGACCCGTGTAAGCATGCAGCTTCGCCGCGATCGCAGACTTGCGCTCCGCACTCAAGCTCGAGCCGGCCATCAACGCTTGTGAATATTCGTTGACCGCGAAATTCTCGACCTCCTTGAGAAAAGGCTCGAGCGTCGCGGACGGGTTCGCCAGCCGGTGGTGATACCAGGCCGTCGCCGCGTAGGTCGGCAAGGCCAACACATACGGCATGTCGATACCCGGATTGAATTGCGGCCCGTCGACGCTATCGTCGGCGCTCAAGAACTGCGACAGCAGTATGACGCCGTTCAGGTCCAGCGACTTTTCGTTTTCCAGCACATAGGCGAGCACCGCGGAGCGCGTCGTGCCATAGCTTTCGCCGAACAGATACTTCGGCGAATTCCAGCGTCCGTGACGCGACAGAAATTCGACGATGAAATTGGCGAATGCATGCGCGTCCTGATCGACGCCGTAAAACGCCTTTTCCTTGTCCGCGCCGCGCAAGTGGCTGAAGCCCGTGCCCGGCGCGTCCACGAACACCAGGTCGCTGGCATCGAGCAGCGTGAATTCGTTGTCGACGAGGCGATAGGGCGCCGCCGGACTATGGGTATCGTCGGCGGTGACGACGCGCTTCGGACCGAATGCGCCCATGTGCAGCCATACGCTCGAGGATCCCGGCCCGCCGTTGAACAGGAACGTGATGGGACGGCGCGAGTCTTCCTTATCGCCCTTGAAATAGGCGACATACGACATGCTGGCCTCGGGAGGCTGCGGCGGCGGCGGCACAGCCGCATGATCGGCCGGCGGCGGCGCATCGTCGTCCTGCGGATCCTTGACGTGTACGACCAAGACGCCGGCCTCGGCCTGATAAGCCATTGCCTTTCCGCCGATCGTTATCGACCCGGTGGTCGATTGATGCTCGTCCTGCAAAAAGCGCTGCGATTCGGTCGGCTCCGGCACCGCCGCAATCTTCAGATCGGGACGATCCGTGGCCGGCCGATCGGTGGCCGGCGCTTTATCGGCGATGGCTATCGAACCGAAGTTGCATGCAATCAACCACGACACGCTGATCAGAACGCGGACGTTCAATTTCATCAAATATCTCCCGGGTGTACGGCAATCTTCGGTTGGTGTTTGGTATGGACTAGATGTTGCCGTCAAAGCCAAGCGACGCATACTAATCCAGCCCGCCCACCGCCACAAACGATTACCGGACATAAGGCCGCGACGCGCGAACTGCGCCGTGCCGACGCGCCCGCTCAGTGGACGGAGGTGGGGCTGATGCCAGCGGCCGAGGCTTTGAACAGCTGCGCCACGTCCACCGCATCGAACACATAAGCGCGGTTGCAAAAGTCGCAGCGTACTTCGACCTCGCCGCGTTCGGCGAGCACCGATCGCGTTTCGGCTTCGCCGAGACCCTGCAGCATGCCACTGACGCGTTCACGCGAGCAGCGGCATCGAAAATAAACCGGCGAGGGTTCATAGAGCCGCAGATCGTCCTCGTTGAAAAGCCGGTGCAGAATCTCCGTATCCGCCAGACTGACGAGCTCCTCGGGCGTCAAGGTCTCGCCGATCAGCTGCACGCGCCGCCACGCGTCGTCGACGTCCGCGGCGTCGTGGACGGCAAGATTGCCGCCATCGCCGGGCAGCCGCTGCAGCAGCATGCCGGATGCCCCATCGGCGTCCGCATGCAGCCAGAGCCGAGTCGGCAATTGCTCCGAATCCTCGAAATACAGCTGCAGCGATTCGGCAAGGCGCTCGCCGGTGATCGGAACGATGCCTTGATACCGTTGGCTCTTGTCGTCGGTTTCGAGCGTGACGGTCAGGTTGCCGGGCCCGACCAGAGCGCCGATGCCCGCATCGCCGGCAGCGACCGTGTTCGCCGGTTCTCGGTAGCGCGCGAGTCCGCGAACGCCGAGGCTGCTCGTGCATTGCGCAAGCAACAGATGCACGGGCCCCTCGCCCTGCAACTGCAGCGAAAGCACACCCTCGAATTTGATCGTGCCGGCGAGCAATAGCGACGCGGCCACCGCTTGGCCGAGCGCGTCGCGAATCGCCTGCGGATAGTCGCGATGCTCGATCAACGCGCGCCAGGCCGCGTCCAGGTGCACGAGGTGGCCGCGAATCGGGTATTCCTCGAACATGAAGCGGTGCAGGCAATCGCGATCGCGCATCCTCAAGCGCCGCCGCCGAGCTTGAGTTTGAGCAGCTCGTTGAGCTGCGCGGGATTCGCTTTGCCCTGCGTCGCCTTCATGACCTGCCCGACGAAGAAGCCGAATAATTTGTCCTTGCCCGCGCGATAGTCGGCAAGTTGTTTCGGATTGGCGGCCATCACTGTATCGATGACGGCGTCGATCGCACCGATATCGGTGATTTGTTTGAGACCCTTGGCCGCGATGATGGCATCGGCGTCGCTTCCGTCGGACCACATCGCTTCGAAAACGTCCTTCGCAATCTTGCCGGAAATCGTCTCATCGACGATACGCGCGAGTAAACCGGCCAAGGCTTGCGGCGCGACACGCGAGCCCGTAATGTCCAAATTGTCGCGATTGAGCGCGCTCGACATTTCGCCCATGACCCAGTTGGCCGCGAGCTTCGCATGCGCCGCGCCGGCGGCCGCCACGACCGCCTCGAAATAGGCACCGAGTTCGCGGCTCGCCGATAAAACGCCCGCATCGTAGGCCGACAGTCCGAACTGTGCCGCGAATCGGCTGGCCTTCTCGTCCGGAAGCTCCGGCAAGGTCGCCCGCACCTGCTCGATGAACTCCGCGTCGATCTCGAGCGGCAGCAAATCGGGATCGGGAAAATACCGGTAATCGTTGGCTTCTTCCTTCGAACGCATCGAGCGGGTTTCATGCTTGTCCGAATCGTAGAGCCGGGTTTCCTGAATCACGGTGCCGCCGCTTTCGAGCAACTCGATCTGGCGCGCGACTTCGTATTGAATTGCCTTTTCGACGAATCGAAACGAATTCAGATTCTTGATTTCGGCGCGCGTACCGAATTTCTCGCGGCCGCGCGGCCGCACCGACACATTGGCATCGCAGCGAAACGAACCTTCTTGCATGTTGCCGTCGCAAATCTCCAGGTAGCGCACCAGCGTGTGCACCTTCTTCATGTACGCGACCGCTTCCTTTGCCGAGCGCATGTCGGGCTCGGAAACGATTTCGAGCAGCGGCGTGCCCGCGCGGTTCAAATCGATGCCGCTGGCGTTTGCGAGTCCCTCGTGCAGCGATTTGCCGGCGTCTTCCTCCAGATGCGCACGCGTCACGCCGACGGTCTTGACCGAACCATCATCGAGCACGATGGAGAGCGAACCGCGTTTGACGACCGGATCCTCGAATTGGCTGATCTGATAGCCCTTCGGCAAATCCGGATAAAAATAATTCTTGCGCGCGAATATCGAGCGAGCGGCGATCACAGCGCCGATGCTCAAGCCGAATTTGACCGCCATGCGCACCGCTTCCGCATTGAGGACCGGCAGCACGCCCGGGTAGGCGAGGTCGACCAGACACGCCTGCGAGTTCGGTGCCGCGCCATAGGCGGTCGCCGCACCCGAGAATATTTTCGACTTGGTCGCGAGCTGCGCGTGGATCTCGAGCCCGATGACGACTTCCCAATCGCTCATCATTCGTACCCGCGCGGACAGTGCCGATGCCAATCGGTCACTTGTTGGAACCGGTGCGCCGCACCCAGAATGCGTTCTTCGGAAAAATGCGGTCCGATCAACTGCAGCCCCATCGGCAACTCGTCGATGAAGCCGCAGGGCATCGATAAGCCGGGTAAGCCCGCGAGGTTGGCGCCGATCGTGTAGATATCGTTGAGGTACATCGTGACCGGATCGTCGATTTTGGCGCCGATTCCGAAAGCCGGCGTCGGCGTCGTCGGTCCGAGCAACAGATCGACTTTGCCAAATGCGGCGCGGAACTCATCGGTGATCAATTGACGCACCTTTTGCGCCTTCAAGTAATAGGCGTCGAAATAGCCGGCCGACAGCACATACGTGCCGGTCATGATGCGGCGTTTGACTTCCGCGCCGAAGCCCTCGCCGCGCGAGCGCTGGTAAAGATCCATCAAGTCTTTGGGCTGCTCGCAGCGATAACCGAAGCGTACACCGTCAAAGCGCGAGAGGTTCGACGAGCATTCCGCCGGAGCCACCACGTAGTACGTGGGCACCGATAGCGGCAGATGCGGCAGGCTGACGTCGACCGTTTTGGCGCCTAATGAGCGATAAACCCTTAGCGCGTCCTCGATCAGCGCGGTATTGCGCGCCTCCAAGCCCACGAAAAACTCCTTGAGCAGACCGATCTTCAGACCCTCGAGCGGCAAGTTGAGACCGGCCCGATAGTCGGGCACCGGCGCATCGACGCTCGTCGAATCCTTCGGATCGAAGCCCGCCATGGCCTGCAACACGATCGCGGCGTCCGCGGCCGAGCGGGCGAGTACGCCTGCCTGATCGAGGCTGGAGGCGAATGCGATCATGCCGTACCGCGAGACGCGGCCATAAGTCGGCTTGATGCCGGTAATCCCGGTCAGAGCAGCGGGTTGGCGGATCGAGCCCCCGGTGTCGGTACCGGTCGCAAACGGGGTCAGGCGCGCCGCGGTTGCTGCCGCCGATCCGCCCGAGGAGCCGCCCGGCACTTTGCTGCGGTCCCAAGGATTCTTGACCGGGCCGTAGTAGCTGTTCTCGTTGGACGAGCCCATGGCGAATTCATCCATGTTGGCCTTGCCCAGCATGACGGCGCCGACCGCCTTCAGGCGCTCGACGACGGTCGCGTCATAGGGCGCGATGAAGTTGTCGAGCATGCGCGATCCACAGCTCGTGCGCACCCCGTCGGTGCAGAAAATGTCTTTATGAATGAGGGGGATGCCGAGCAATGGCGCTGCCTCTCCGGCGGCGCGTCGCCGATCGGCGTCAGCCGCCGTGTCGAGCGCCAGGTCGGCCGTGCGCGTGACCAAGGCGTTCAGTTCCGGGTTGAATGCTTCAATGCGCGCCAGGAAATGACGCGTCAGCTCAACGCTCGAAATCTTCTTGGCAGCCAGCAGATCGGCCAATTCGCCGATGGACAGGTTGTGCAGCATCACGTCCCTATTCAATGACCCGCGGCACGACGTAGAGGCCGGCCTGTACACTGGGCGCGTTCGCCTGGTACTTTTCGTGGTGGTCGGTCTCGGTCACCGCATCGGCTCGCAGCCGCTGGCGCTGGCCCACGAGTGGGTGCGCCATGGGCGCCACCGTACCGGTGTCGGCCTTCGACAGTTCTGCGACGAAATCGACAATGCTCGACAAGCTCGCGACGTAAACTGGCATCTCTTGAGCGGTGATCGACAGGCGCGCTAGGTGCGCAATCTTCTCGACTTCTTGACGGGTTAGGCTCATACGCGTGGTCGGTGTGCGCCGCAATTGCGCTAAAGATGCTCGATTAGATGATACACGTTGCCTTGCTGAAAGTCCTATCGGTTGTTACATTAGCGCAACTTTTTTACCCCAATTCCGAGCAGAAAAACACAGCATGTTCAAACGCCTTAGAGGTTATTTTTCAAATGATCTCTCAATCGATCTTGGTACCGCCAACACACTAATATACGTGCGCGAGCGCGGCATCGTTCTGAACGAACCCTCGGTGGTCGCCGTGCAAGACGAGCCGACCCGCGGCGGCAAATTCATCGTCGCGGTCGGCGTCGAAGCGAAGAATATGCTGGGCCGCACACCGGGACACATTACTGCGGTGCGACCGATGAAGGACGGCGTCATTGCCGACTTCACCTACACCGAGAAAATGCTGCAGTACTTCATCAAAAAGGTGCACGGCAACCGATTCTTGAGTCCCAGCCCGCGCGTTCTCGTCTGCGTCCCGTTCGGCTCAACCCAAGTCGAGCGCCGCGCCATCAAAGAGTCAGCCGAGGGCGCCGGCGCGCGCAGCGTCGACATCGTACCCGAGCCCATGGCGGCGGCTGTCGGCGCGGGCCTGCCCGTGCAGGAGGCGCGCGGCTCGATGGTGCTCGACATCGGCGGCGGGACCTCCGAGGTCGCGGTCATTTCCTTGAACGGCATCGTCTACGCCGCGAGCGTGCGCATCGGCGGCGACAAATTCGACGAAGCAATCACGAACTATGTACGCCGTAATTACGGCATCTTGATCGGCGAAGCGACGGCGGAGCGCATCAAACTCGAGATCGGTTCTGCCTACCCGGGCCAGCAGGTGCGTGAAATTTCGGTCAAGGGGCGCAATCTATCCGAAGGTGTCCCGCGCAGCTTTACGCTCAACTCGAACGAAATCCTGGAAGCCCTGCAGGAGCCTCTTCAAGGCATCGTCGGGGCGGTCAAACAGGCGCTCGAGCAAACGCCGCCGGAACTCGGCGCCGACGTGGCGGAGCGAGGCATCGTACTGACGGGCGGCGGCGCGCTGCTTCGCGATGTCGATAAATTGCTGATGGAAGAGACCGGCTTACCCGTTGTGGTCGCGGACGACCCGCTCACCTGCGTCGCGCGCGGCGGTGGGCGGATCCTCGAACTGACCGAAGAACACGGGCCGGGCATATTCGGACTGGAGTAACCGGGGCGGCTAGGGAAACCCGTACCCATGGTCGCATTTCGTAGTTCGGAGTCTTCCGGTCGCTCGACGGGTCTGCTGCTTCGCTGCGTGCTGTTCAGCCTGCTCGCGCTCGGCCTCATGATCATCGACAAGCGCTACGACCACCTCGGCAAGATCCGCCGCGTTCTATCGATCGTCGCCTACCCGGCGCAGGTCGCCGTCGCCAGTCCCTTCCAGGGCTGGGCGTGGTTGAGGGAAAGCCTTACAACGCGTGAGGCGCTACGCGCCGACAAGACCAAGCTCGAGGACGAATTACGCGTCGCCCAATTCCGGCTGCAGCGCTATGAAGCGCTCGAGGCCGAGAGCCGCCGCCTGCGCGCATTGCGGGACAGCACCAACGGAGTCGGTTCGCGCTTCATCATCGGCGACATCATGGATGTGGATCTGGATGCATTTCGCGAGCGCGTGCTCGTCGACAAGGGTGCGCGCGACGGTGTATATGTCGGTCAAGCAGTGCTCGACGCCGGCGGCGTATTCGGCCAGGTCGCGCGCGTCGATCAACTCACCAGCGAGGTCATCTTGATCAGCGACGCCGCACACGCGATACCGGTGCAGGACAATCGCAACGGCTTGCGCACGGTGGCGGTCGGTACCGGCGATTTGAGTCGGCTCAAATTGCCCTACATCTCGACCGCCGCCGATATCGTCAAGGGCGATTTGTTGGTGACCTCCGGACTCGGGGGCGGCTTTCCGGCGGGTTATCCGGTCGGCACCGTCGTCGAAGTCAAACGCGACCCCGCACAGTCCCTCGCCGATGTGGCGGTAAGCCCTGCGGCGGCCCTCGATCGTTCGCGTGAACTGCTGTTCGTGTGGTTGACGCCGGCCACGCCGACATTGGCCGCGACTTCCCTTTCGACCTCGTCCTCGTCCAGCGCCACTGCGGTAGCGCCGACCGGCGCTGCGACGGCTCCGGCCGCGGCAGCCAAACCGACCGCTGTTGCCAAACCGAGCGCCGCCGCCAAACCGACCGCCGCCGCCAAACCAAGCGCTGCCGCCAAACCAAGCGCTGCCGCCAAATCGAGCGACACGGCTGCCAAATCGACCGACACGGCCGCCGCGCCGACGGCCACTGCGCCGACAACCGCCGATCAGGCGACAGGGGACGGCAAGCCATGATGCGTGACGAACGCATTCGCCGTTTACCGGTGGCGATGTCCGCACTGGTGGCCCTGACGCTCGGAATTCTGCCGCTGCCGAATGCGCTGGCGCCTTTTCGACCGGACTTTCTGGTCCTCGTGGTTTTATATTGGTCGATCGAATCGCCGCGCGCGGGAGGACTCACGCTGGCGTTCTTCGCAGGCCTTGCACTCGATGTGATCCAAGGCGTGGTGCTCGGCCAGCATGCGCTCGCGCTAACGCTCATGGCGGCCTGGGCGACGAACCTTAGACTGCGTATCCGGGTCTTTTCACCGGTGTCGCAATCGCTGACGATCTTCGCATTCCTTACTGGCTACCAGTTCATCCTGTTCTGGATCGACGGTGCGACCGGCAATCCCGTGACTTCTTTTGGCCGCTGGCTTGCGCCGGTCATCGGCGCGTTGATCTGGCCGTTCATGGTCCGCGCCTTGAGCCGGCTGCACGAGCACTGACCGCCATGATATTCGATGAATTTTCTCCGTCGCGCACACGCCGCACGTTGACCGCCGGCGGCCGCACCTTGCGCGCGCTCGGCCTGGATGGACTGCTGACCGGCGTGCTCGCGCTGATCGTCTGCATCGGCATACTCGTCGTCTACAGCGCCTCCGGACAAAGCCTCAAGATGGTCGAGCATCATCTGGCCAACATCGCCATCGCGATCGCCGCGATGCTCGCGCTCGCGCGGTTGGCGACACCACAATATTTGCGCCTGTTCGCGCCGATCGCCTACGTCATCGGCATCCTGCTGCTGATCGTCGTCGAATTGACGGGTCATATCGGCAAGGGCGCACAGCGCTGGCTCGACATCGGCTTCGTTCGCTTTCAGCCGTCGGAGATCATGAAACTCGCGGTTCCGATGATGTGCGCCTGGTACCTGCACGAACGGCCGCTGCCGCCCAAGTTCAGGGACTTGCTGGTCTTGGGCGTGCTCATCGCGATCCCGACGGCGATGATCGTCACGCAACCGGATCTCGGTACGGCGCTGCTGATCGCCGCCTCGGGCCTGATCGTCATGCTGCTCGCGGGACTGCAGATCGGCATCATCTTGGTGTCGATCCCGCTGCTCGCCGGTCTCGCCTGGGCGGCCTGGCATTTCATTCATGACTATCAGCGCCAGCGCATATTGACGTTCATCAACCCGGAGACCGATCGGCTTGGCGCCGGCTACCACATCATCCAGTCGCAAATAGCGATCGGCTCGGGCGGCGTGTTCGGCAAGGGTTATATGAACGGCAGCCAAGCGCAGCTGGAATTCCTGCCCGAGCGCTCGACCGACTTCATATTCGCGGTCATCGGCGAGGAATTCGGCTTACTCGGGCAATTGCTGATCCTGGCGCTGTACGGCTTGCTCATCGGTCGCGCACTGTATTTGGCAATGCAAGGCCAGGATACGTTCTCGCGGCTCACGGGAGGCGCCATCGCTCTGAGCTTCTTCGTCTACGTTTTCGTCAATTCGGGCATGGTCAGCGGCATATTGCCCGTGGTCGGCGTGCCCCTGCCCTTGATCAGCTATGGCGGTACCTCGATGGTGACCCTGCTTGCGGGTTTCGGTATCCTCATGGCCTTGCATTCACACCGTAAATTGATCGGATCCTAGTCGTTGCGCACTGCGAACTCACGGCGCCGCCGGACTCTGACCCTGTTTTTGAGCGTGTTCATTGCGCTGCTTGGCATCGGCTGCGAGGCCGCTGCGCTGGATATACGCCGGCCGGACGTCCGGGAATTCATCGACGCGGTCGCCAAGCAAGACTCCTTTGATAGACGCCGGCTGCGCAAGTTATTACGCGTCGCTCAAACTCAGCCCGCGATCATCGAAGCGATGGACAAGCCGGCTGAGAAGGCCAAGCCCTGGTATGACTACCAACCCATATTCGTCAATGAGAAACGCATTCAAGAAGGCGCCGACTTCTGGCTTGCACACCGCACGGAGCTGGACCAGGCGAGTCTGCAGACAGGCGTTCCGGCGGAGTATCTCGTCGCGATCCTCGGCGTCGAAACCTTGTACGGCCGCAGAACCGGCCACTACCGCGTGCTCGATGCTTTGTCGACGCTAGCATTCGATTACCCGGCCAGAGCCAAATTCTTTCAAGGCGAACTCGAACAATTTTTCCTATTGACGCGCGAAGCGGCGATCGATCCGTTGACCGCGATCGGCTCGTACGCCGGCGCGATGGGTGCACCGCAATTCATGCCGTCGAACTACCGCCGTTACGCGGTCGACGCGGACCACGACGGCCACGTCGATCTATGGACGAACTGGCCCGATGTATTCGCGAGTATCGGCAACTACTTCAAGGAGCACGGCTGGAATTCCGGAGAACCCGTGCTCAGCGAAGCTGCGCTCGAATCCGATGCTGCGCCGACGCTGGACGGGCGAAAGCTGACGCTGTCGGATACGGTCGGCACGCTGCGTGCGCGAGGCATCCGCTTCGATACGACGCTGCCGATCAATGCGCCGGCGCTGTTGATTGCGGTCGATCAAGCGGACGGCGTTCACTGGCGCGTCGGCTTCGAGAATTTCTACGTCATCACGCGCTACAACCATAGCGCCCTCTATGGCATGGCAGTCTACGAACTCGCGGCCGCCCTGAAGGCGCGGGCCCCGTCATGAGACGCATCTGGACTTGCGCACGCGCGCTGGCACCGGCCGGATTGGTGTCGCTGCTGTTGGCCGGCTGCCAGAGCACGGCGCCGAGCGTTCAACTCCAGCCGCCGCCAACGCCGACTGTCCCGCCGACTGTCCCACCGATAGCGCCGCCGATCGCACCCGAATCCGTTCCCGACGCCGTACCACGCGTCGAAGCGCGGTCCCGCTTTGGAAATCCGCCGTTTTATGAAGTCTTCGGTAAACGCTATTACGTCATGCCCTCGAGCGTCGGCTATATCGAGCGCGGCGTCGCATCCTGGTACGGGCCCGGCTTCCACGAGGTGCGCACGTCGGCCGGCGAACCCTACGACATGTACGCCATGACGGCCGCGCACAAAACCTTGCCGCTGCCGGCTTATGTGCGGGTCATCAACCTGCAGAACGGCCGCAGCATCGTCGTGCGCGTCAATGATCGCGGCCCGTTCGTCGGCAACCGCATCATCGATCTGTCGTATACGGCCGCCGCCAAGCTCGACATGCTGCGCAACGGCACGGCGATCGTCGAGGTCCGCGCAATCGATCCCACGGCGCCGGAGCAAACTACCGGTGTGGTGGCGGCATCGCTCGCTCCCGGGCCGCTCGCTCCCGGGCCGTCTGCTGCCGCGCCGGCTGCTGGCGCGTCAAATGCCGCCGCTTCGGCCGTGCAAGCGGCGGCGCCGGTCGCGAACTCGAGCCTTTACATTCAAGCCGGTGCCTTCGCGGATCCGGCCAACGCCGAGCGCCTAGTCGCCAAATTGAGCGGCGGTGGATACGGAAAGGTATTCGTGCGCGAAAACGAGTTGGCCGGCCGCAAGATGTATCGGGTGCGCATTGGCCCGATACCCGGCGTACCGGAGTTCGACCGAGTCGTCGCGGCGCTCGAACATGTCGGCGTCAACGATGCGCGTCTGGCACTCGATTAGCCGGTACACTAAGGCGTTTTTATCGAGGGTTTTCTCCAACATGCTGCGTTCGTTGTTTGCCTGCCTGCTATTTGCCGCGGTGGCGGTCGTCCCCTGCCTAGCCGATACGCCGATTCCGACCGCGCCTCCAGTCGATGCGCGCGCCTACATTCTCGTGGATTTCCAGACCGACAAGGTTCTGGCCGCGAAAGAGGCCGTGGCCCGACTCGAGCCCGCGAGCCTCACGAAACTCATGACGGCCTATATCGTCTTCCAGCAACTCAATGCGGGCAAGCTCAAGCTCGATGAATCGGTGACCGTCAGCGAAAAGGCGTGGCGATCCGAGGGCTCGCGCAGCTTCATCGAGCTCGGCAAGCCGGTGCCGGTGGAAGCATTGGTATTGGGGATGATCGTGCAAAGCGGTAACGACGCGACGATCGCTCTTGCCGAGAGGATCGGAGGCGCCGAGGAGACCTTCGTACAACTGATGAACTCCGAAGCGCAGCGCTTAGGCATGGTCGGCACCCACTTCGAGAACAGCTCAGGCCTGCCCTCCGCGCAGCATTACACGACGGCGCGCGACATGTCCTTGCTCGCCGCGGCGCTGATTCGCGATTTTCCGCAGTACTATCACTGGTTTTCGCAGCACGAGTTCGAATACAACGGCATCAAGCAGCAGAATCGCAACGGTTTGCTGAGCAGCGATCCCAGCGTCGATGGGTTGAAGACCGGACATACGGACACCGCGGGCTTCTGCTTGGTGACCTCCGCGCAAAGGGCCGGCATGCGGCTCATATCGGTGGTCCTCGGTTCGACGAGCATGAAAGCGCGAGAGAGTGCGAGCGCCGCGCTTCTCAACTACGGCTACACCTTTTACGAAACCTCTTTGGTCGCCAAAGGCGGCGCCAAACTGATCGCGGCGGAGGTCTGGAAGGCGCAGAGTACCCCGGTCGACATCGGCATCAAGCATGATCTTTATGTAACCGTGGCGCGCGGCACGGCGGCCGACATCAAGACCGTCATTGATCTCGAGCCGCGATTATTCGCGCCGCTCGCGACGGATTCGACCGTCGGCCAATTGCGCGTGGTCGCGCGCGGCCAGACGGTCACGACCGTGCCCGTGCATCCGCTCGTGAGCGTGGCCGCCGGCGGCTGGTGGCGCCGCCTCGTCGATACCGTGCGGCTCTGGTTCCACTAAGGACGGCCTACCCATGCCTCTGCCGATTTGCTACCTGAACGGAGAATACTTGCCGCTATCGCAGGCCAAGGTTTCGCCGCTGGATCGCGCGTTTCTGTTCGGCGATGCGGTCTACGAAGTCGTACCCGTCTATGCGGGCAGACCGTTCCGGTTTCGCGAGCATTTCGATCGGCTCGTGCGCAGCCTCGCCGCGATTCGCATGGCGCCGGCACTCCCTCACATTGAGTGGGCGACCGTCTGTCGCGAACTACTGGCGCGCAACGACGCTGCGGATCAGGATCTCTATATGTACGTGCAGGTGACGCGAGGCACCGAGTTCGGCCGCAATCACGCATGGCCGGAGGGCCTGATACCGACGCTGTTTGCTTACCTGTCGGCGCTCGAGCCGGTCTCGGCAGAAGTGCTGCAGAACGGTGTCGCCGCCATTACCAGCGACGACATCCGTTGGGCGCGGCGCGATATAAAATCCACGGCCTTACTCGCGAACGTACTGCTCAAGAAGCTCGCGACCGACGCGTCGGCGTTCGAGACGATCCTGCTCGAGGACGGCTTGCTGACCGAGGGCTCCTCGACGACCGTGCACATCGTCACGAACGGCACCGTACGGACTCCGCCGAACAGCCATCGAATCTTGCCGGGCACCACCCGGGACGTCGTCACCGAGCTGGTGGCGCGGCTCGGGATCCCGAACGAAGTCGGCAACGTAAGCGAGCGGCAGCTGCGCGCCGCGGAGGAGATTTGGCTGAGCTTTTCGACGCGCGGCGTATTGCCCGTCACCCGCCTCGACGGCGCGGCCGTCGGCGCGGGGGTGCCGGGAGCCGCGTTCCGGCGCCTGCATGCCGCGTTTGCAGCCTTTCGGCTCGAACTCGCGGGAGCACCATGGCTGTGAGCGCCCGCACGACACTTGAATTTCCGAGCGAGTTTCCGATCAAGGTCATGGGCCGACACGACAGCGATTTGCGCGCCCTGACCCAAGCCATCGTCGAGCGGCATACCGGCGTGCTCGCCGATTCGAGCGTGCGTGTACGCAAGAGTACCGACGGTAATTTCCTCGCGGTGACTTACCTCGTCGTCGCGCAGAGCCAGGCGCAGCTCGACGATGTTTACCGCGAGCTGACCGCCTGTGAGGCGGTGCTGATGGCGCTGTAGCCGGCGCCGCACCCCAGTTTTCGCAGCAGATGCGCCTCGACCCCGGCCGCAACCGCGGCAAGATCCGAGACGCCGCAAAGATCCACGAGGCGCGTGACCTCGAGTCCCGGATATCCGCAGACGTTGATGCGCCGAAACGGCTCCAGATCGAGCGCAACGTTGAGCGCGAGCCCGTGATAGCTGGCACCGCGTCGAATGCGCAAGCCAATGCTGGCCAATTTGGCGCCCTCGACATAGACGCCGGGGGCGTCGCGCCGCCCAACCGCGATGATACCGAGTCCCGCTACGTAGCCGATGATCGCCTCCTCGAGAGCAACGACGAGATCGCGCACGCCGAGTTGTTTGCGGCGCAGGTCGAGCAGGGGATAAATCATCAACTGGCCTGGTCCGTGAAAAGTGACTTGACCACCGCGATCGACGGGCACGACGGGAATATCACCGGGATCGAGCACATGTTCGCGGCCGGCATTGAGGCCGAGCGTGAACACCGGCGGATGCTCGGCGAACCAGATCTCATCATCGGTCGACGAATCGCGGCGGTCGGTAAACTCTTGCATCGCCCGCCAGGTCGGCTCATACGCAACGAGTCCCAGCTGTCGAATCAGCGTAACGGCGTTCATCAACCGAGCCGGCGGTTGTCCAATCCCGCGTTGTTGCGCGCGAGCGCCCGTTCGGCGCGGTAACTCGACCGAACCAAAGGCCCCGAGACGCATTCGAGGAATCCAAAATCGAGCGCCTGCTGACGATACCGGTCGAATTCCGCGGGGGTCACGAAGCGCACGATTTCCAGATGATTGACCGTCGGCCGCAGGTATTGTCCGAGCGTCAGGATATCCACCGCCGCGCTGCGCAAATCGGCCATGGTCGCGGTGATCTCGGCATCCGTTTCGCCCAAACCGAGCATCAGACTGGTTTTAGTCAGCACCGCCGGCCGATAGAGCTTCGCGTGCCTGAGCACATTCAAGGTCTGCTCGTAGCCGGCGCGCGCATCGCGCACCGGGTGAGTCAGCCGGGCGACGGTTTCCACGTTTTGCGCAAACACCTCGACGCCGGCATCCAGGACCAATTCCACATCGTTGAGCACACCCTGAAAATCCGGGGTCAGCGCCTCGACCGCCGTGCCCGGCCTGAGCCGCTTGATCGCTCGAATCGCCGCCGCATAATGCGCCGCGCCGCCGTCGGGCAGATCGTCGCGATTGACCGACGTGAGCACCACATACTGCAGCCCCATCAAGTCCACGGAGCGCGCGACGTTTTCGGGCTCCTGCGGATCGAGCCAGCCGCGCGGGTTGCCGGTATCGACGGCGCAAAACCGGCAAGCGCGCGTGCAGACCGCGCCCATCAGCATGATCGTGGCCGTGCCGGCATTCCAGCATTCGCCGATGTTCGGGCATTTCGCCTCTTCGCAGACCGTGCTCAGGTGGTGGTCTCTGACGATTTGCTTGACGGCCGTAAACCCCGCGCCGCTCGCTAAGGTCGCACGCAGCCACGGCGGCTTAACAATGGCCGCCGCCCCGGCGGGCGCTGCCTGCTTGATGCCGTCCTTGATCGCCGTGAAACCCTGCGGCGTCGTGTATTTCTCGCCACTCTTGACTGTTGGCATGCGTCGATTGTATCGCATCGACGCCTTTGCACCGCATCAGCCCCGATTTAGCGCCCGCCAGCGCTCCGGCGTGCCGACATCCTCCCAGACGCCCTGGTATAGCTCGGCCGTACAGCGCCGATCGGTCATCGAACGCAGCAGCAGCGGCTTCAACGGAAAGATGCCGGCCACGCAGCCGTCGAAGAACGACGTGCGGTAGACCGCGATGCCGGAGAATGTGAATTGGACTGCGGACTGCGGCAACGCGAGACCGCCCTCGATACCAAAATCGCCGCGAGGGTGCTGCGGTGGGTTTGGCACGAGGACGATGTGCGCATCGGCGGCGGCGCTCAAGCCCAAGCGCTCGATTGGAAAATCGCTGAAAATGTCGCTGTTGACGACCGCAAACGGGTCCGGCATCAACAGCGGCAATGCGCGAAAAATGCCGCCCGCGGTTTCCAGCGGCTCTCCCCCTTCCTCGCTGTAGAGGATCGACACGCCATAGCGCGTGCCGTCGCCGAGATAGTCGCGGATCTGCGAGCCCAGCCAAGACAAATTGATGACGATGCGCTTGATGCCGGCGCGCACGCACGCCTGCACATGGCGCTCGATCAGCGGCTGTCCACGAACCTCGAGCAGCGGCTTCGGCACCGTGTCCGTCAGTGGTCGCAAGCGCTCGCCGCGACCGGCGGCCAAGATCATCGCGGTAAGAGGCCGCTGAGAGGCGTTCGGCGCCGTCAAGCGAGCACTCTTGCCTGCGCGCGGTCGAACAGCGGCCGCACTCGCTGCGCAAGAAATTGCGCAAATTCCGCCGTTTCCGGATAGGCCGCGGCCGCGGTCTCGGCGTAACGCAGCACGCGCGGCAGATCGCGCAAATACTGCGACTTGCCGTCGCGATAGAAGAGACGGCAAAAAATTCCGAGGACCTTGATGTGGCGTTGTAAACCCATGAGATCGAACCATCGCATGAATTCGCTCTCGCCGGCCTCCAAGCCGAATCCGGCCCCGATCAGACGCTCGCGATACTGCAGCGCCCAGGCGCGCACTCGCGCCGCCGGCCAGACGACATAGCAATCCTTGAGCAAGGAGACAAGATCGTAGGTGAGCGGCCCCGCAACGGCATCTTGAAAATCGATGATTCCCGGATTGCCTTCGGTCAGCACCATGAGATTGCGCGAGTGATAGTCGCGGTGAACGAAGGTTACCGGTTGCGACAGCGCGGAGGCCGTCAGCACGTCGAACAACCGCGATAGCGAGGCGCGCAGCGCGGTGTCGACATCCAGCCCTAAATGCCGGCCCAGGAACCAGTCCGGAAACAGCTCCATCTCCTTGGTCAGCAGCTGCGCGTCGTACGCCGGCAAATGCCTCGCGAAAGGCCGGCCCGCAATCTGCATCCTCGCGAGCGCATCGAGTGCATCGGCGTAAAGGCCGTCGACGCCGCGATTCGCGCCGAGCTCATCGAGATAAAGGCGCGACCCGAGATCGGTAAGGAGCAAGAGGCCCGCGCTCACGTCGCGTGCCAATACCAGCGGCACGCTGAGGCCGATTCCCGCGAGAATTTCGGCGACTCGCAAAAAAGGTCCGAGATCCTCCTTATCAGGAGGGGCGTCCATGACGATATAACTGGTGGAGTCGCGCGTGAGACGAAAATAACGCCGAAAACTCGCGTCCGCAGACGCCGGTTCGATGCGGCTCGCGCTAAATCCCAGATCATCGACGACCCAGCGATTCAGCGCCGTCAGGCGCGCATCGCTCGCCGCGGGTAAGCTCATACTCTCGCACCCAACAAGCCGCAAATGCGGCAACTGCAAGTATACCGACTATAATGCGCACGCCGACATGACCCCTCCAAGGCGACCCACTTTGCGCATTGCCCTGTTCGTGCGAGCCGCACTGTTGATTTCCCCACTTTTCGCGGCCGCCGCGGCGCGTGCCGGCGATATGTGCCCCGCCCCGCCGCATCACACAGCGCGATCCGCCGCCGAGATCGCCGCGGACGATCACCTGATTCACGTCGAGACCGACGGCGCCACGGTCGACGCGGACAATACCGTCACGCTGGCCGGGCACGTGGTCGTCACGCAGGACGAGCGCCGCGCGACCGCCGATTCGGTCACGTTCAATAAGGACTCGGGCCGGATCACCGTCGCTGGCAACGTCGATTTTGAGGACCCGCTGGTTCGGCTGAAGAGCGCCGCCGGCAGCTATAACCAGCTCGGCGGCGGCGACTTCAGTCACGCCGAGTTCGAACTCCTGGACCGCAGGGGCCGCGGGTCCGCGGGCGAAATTGCGATCCAACCCGGCGGGAAGATCGCGCTGGACATGGTGCGATATACGACTTGTCCGGTCGGCAACCAGGATTGGATGCTGCAAGCTTCATCGATCAACTTGGACACGGTTCGACAGATAGGCGTGGCGCGCAAGGCGTGGATGCAGTTCAAGGGCGTGCCGATCATATACACGCCCTATTTGTCGTTTCCCTTGGGATCGGAACGCAAGAGCGGGTTTCTGGTTCCCATCCTCGACCATTCAGGAACCAACGGCTATGAGATCGGGATTTCCTATTACTTCAATCTGGCCCCGAACTATGACCTCACGCTGACGCCGGAATACATGTCCTCGCGCGGCGTCGAACTCGGCACCGAATTCCGATTCCTTACGGCCAATTCGCACGGCCAGATCGAAGGCACGTATTTGCCGCATGACGCGCAGACCGGCACCGACCGCGGATACTTGCACTTGACGGATACCACGGATTTCAAGCCGGGACTGCGCGGCGAAGTGGACATCGCCGCGGTCAGTGACAACAGCTATTTCCAGGATTTCGGCGTGGGTTCGGACCAGACCAGCGTGACCTATCTCGAGCGGCGCGCCGATCTAAAGTATCAAGACGGCCATTGGCGCGTACAAGGGGAATTGCAGAACTTTCAGACGATCGACATCACGGTGCCCGCCAACCGCTATCCCGGCCTCGACGATCGACCGTATTCGCGCGTACCACGCATCGATGCGGAAGGACTGTTCCCGCTCGGCACCACCAATTTCGAGTTCGTCGTCGACAGCGAGGCCGTGAATTTCTTGCGCGACGTCGGTCCGTCCGGCGTACGCCTCGATCTGTCACCGGAGTTTCGCTGGTCCGATCGCGCGGCCGGCTACTTCTTCGAACCCGCGGTCGGCTGGCATCTGACGCAATACAGCTTGCAGGACCCGACACCGGGCGACCCGAGTTCGCCGTTTCGCTCGGTGCCCTACGGGCGGCTCGATACGGGGCTCATCTTCGAGCGGGACGCGGGAAGCGCAGGACAGCGTGCCGAGACGCTGGAACCGCGCTTGGTCTACAGCTATGTCCCGTACCGCGATCAAAGCGGTCTGCCGGTCTTCGATAGCGCGCTGCCCGACCTCAATTTGTCGGAATTATTTCGCACGAATCGCTACGTGGGCGAGGATCGCATCGGCGACGCCAATCAGCTCAGCATGGCGCTGACGACGCGCCTATTCGATCAGACCTCCGGCCGGCAACTCCTGTCGGCGACGCTCGGCCAGATCCGCTATTTTGAAGTGCCGCGCGTGACCTTGCCGTGCCAGGACCAATTTGCGGTGACGACGAACCAGACTCTGCCCGGCGCGGCAGCACTCGGCGCGAACTTGCCCGGCATGATCCTACCCGGCAACGTGCCCGGCTTCGTGGTGCCCGGCGCGGTGGTGCGCGGCGCAGTGGTGCCCGGCGCGACCGCGCCCCCTGTGACGACCTATTACTGCCTGCCGCCTCCCGAGGAATTCAACGCGTCCGACTTGGTCGGCAACGTTTCTTTGACCGCCTACAAGAACTGGATCGTCAACCTCGACTATGTTTGGAATCCCTATATCAACCAGACCCAAAAATCGGAAGTTTCGCTGCAATACCGCCCGGATGCGGCGCACGTGATCAACATCGCGTATCGCTATCAGCACGACGCGTTCGAGCAATGGGACGGCTCATTCGCGTGGCCGATCACGAGACGCTGGAATGCAGTCGGGCGTTTGGTCTACTCGATCATCGACCACCAAACGATCGAGCAGGTGGCTGGCATCGAGTACAAGAGCTGCTGCTGGCGGATCCAGGTCGTCGAGCGCCGTTTTGTCGACAACCGGCCCGGCGAGGCGCCCTCATTGAACCAGTCGATTGCATTACAATTGGAACTGATCGGGCTGGGCTCGGTCGGAAAACAATCAAACTCTTTCCTGGAACGATCTATTAGCGGATACTCCGCGATCGATCAGGCACCCTAGCGGCGAGTACTCGATTTTATGCGTAAGCTTTTGATTTTACTGTCTCTTATTAGTGCATCCGGCCTGTTTTTCGGGTACGTCCAGGCACAGACCCGCGATATCGGCGTACACGGCGAGATGCTCGATCGCATTGCGGCGATCGTCAACGATGGATTGGTGCTCAAGACCGAACTCGACGCCCAGATCGACGCCGTGACCAAGCGGCTGCAGGAACAAAAGGTTGCGGTGCCGTCGCAGGGCGTACTCAAGCAACAGGTCCTCGATCGGCTAATTTTGCAGGAGATCGAAATTCAGCGAGCCAAGCGCATCGGGCTGAACATTTCGGATGAACAATTGAACGGCGCGCTGCAGGAAATCGCCGCGCGCAACAAGATCCCGTTTGACCAGCTGCCGACGGCGCTGCAGGCGCAGGGCATCGACTACAAGCAGTATCGCGAAGCGATGCGCAAAGAGCTGACGTTGAGCCAATTGCGGGAGCGCGACGTGATCGCGCACATCATCGTCACGCCGCACGAAATCGAGCAATTTTTGAGCCGGCAAGAGAGCGCCGCGGCCAACGACCAGTTCAACGTCTCGCACATTCTCCTATCGCTGCCGGCGGCCGCCACTCCGCAGCAAATCGACGAGATCACCCGCAAGGCGCACGATCTGGCCGACCGCGCCGCCAAGGGCGAAGACTTCGGGCAACTCGCGATCGCGAATTCGAATAGCCAGACGGCGTTGGACGGCGGCCAACTCGGCTGGCGCAAGGGGACGCAGCTACCGCAATTCATTCTGGATTTGGTCACGAAGATGAAGGCGGGCGACGTCAGTGAACCCGTGCGTACGCCCAGCGGCTTTCATATCGTCAAACTCAACGAGCGGCGCAGCGGCGAGACGCAGGTCATTATCAATCAGATTCACGTGCGCCACATTCTACTGAAGCCGAACGAGTTGGACGACGACGCGACCGTGCGCGAGAAATTGAGCAAACTGCGCGAACGCATCATGAACGGCGAGGATTTCGCCGGTATCGCATCGACAACCTCGCAAGACCCGGGCTCGGCGCCGGATGGCGGTGATCTGGGCTGGAGCGGTCCGGGCACCTTCGTGCCGGAATTCGACAAAGCGATAGCAGATCTCAAGGACAAGGAAATCAGCGAGCCGTTCAAAACCCGCTTCGGCTGGCACATCGTGCAGCTTTTGGGCACACGCACTTACGACAACACGGCCGACGTGCGCCGCCAGCGTGCATTTGGCGCCATTCGCGAGAGTAAATCGGACGAAGAGACGGAGCTTTGGCTGCGGCGATTGCGCGACGAAGCGTTCGTCGAAATCAAGATGTAGTGTACAAACCGCGGATCGTCATTACTTCCGGCGAGCCGGCGGGGATTGGCCCCGACGCTTGCGTCGTGCTTGCGCAATCCGATTGGGATGCCGACCTCGTCGTTGCGGGCGATGCATCTTTGCTGCAATCGGCGGCTGCGAGCTTGAGCTTGCCGCTTCAAATCCGGCTCTACGAATCGACGAGCCCGGTGACCTCGCACCGCGCCGGAACCTTGCGCGTCATGCACATTCCGACCGCCCAGCCGGTCGTGGCCGGACGCCTCGATGCGCGTAATGCGCGCTACGTGCTGCAAATGCTGGATCGTGCCTGCGACGGCTGTACGAACGGCGAGTTCGCGGCCATGGTCACCGCGCCCGTGCAGAAGAGCACGCTGCTCGATGCCGGATTTGCGTTTGTCGGTCATACGGAATACTTGGCGGCTCGGACGCGCGCGGCCTTGCCGGTCATGATGCTGGTCACCGGCAATTTGCGTGTGGCGCTCGTCACCACGCATTTGCCGCTGGCCGAGGTCCCCAAGGCCATCACCCTAGAGCGTGTGCTCGCCACCGTGCGCATCGTCCACATGGATTTAGGGCGCCACTTCAATTTGGGCGCGCCGCGTATTGCGGTGCTCGGACTCAACCCCCACGCCGGCGAGTCCGGACATCTGGGCCATGAAGAAATCGACGTGTTGGAGCCTGCGATCCGGCAATTGCGCGCCGAGGGTTTGGACATAACGGGCCCGGTGCCGGCGGATACCGCCTTCACGCCGCAATTTTTGGCGGGCACCGATGTCATCGTCGCGATGTATCACGATCAGGGATTGCCCGTCATCAAGCACGTCGGATTCGGCAATGCAGTCAATATCACGCTCGGGCTGCCGATTCTACGCACCAGCGTCGATCACGGGACTGCGCTGGCATTGGCGCGCTCGGGCAAAGCGGATGCCGGCAGCTTGCGCGCCGCGCTCGCGCTCGCCATTCACTTAAGCGGGGGAAGCGCCGGTAATGCCGGTTCGTAGACGCTTTGGCCAGCACTTCCTCCACGATCCGGGCATCATCGGCCGAATCATCAACGCGGTTGCGCCGCAGCCGGGTCAGCGCATCGTCGAAGTGGGTCCGGGACGCGGCGCATTGACCTGGGGACTGCTCGAGCGGGCCAAACAGTTGGATACGATCGAGATCGACCGCGATCTCGCGCAATCCTTATTGGCCGACCGGCGCGCTCACGGCGGCCTGAAAGTCCACGTGGAAAACGTCTTGGACACCGATTTCGCACGGCTGCGCGGCGATGGCGCGCCCTTACGCGTCGTCGGGAACCTGCCTTACAATATTTCCACACCCCTGCTGTTTCGCCTTCTTGATCAGCGCGAGGCGATCGCCGATATGCACTTCATGCTGCAGAAGGAGGTCGTAGAGCGCATGGCGGCGCAGGCCGGCGGCAAGGAATACGGTCGCTTGACCGTCATGCTGGCCGCTTACGCCGAGGTCGACGATCTCTTCGACGTGGGCCCCGGCGCATTCCATCCTCGACCGAAAGTCTGGTCGGCGATCGTGCGTCTGCGGCCAAGTCTCCAACCACGGTTCGAGATAGGCAGCGACAAGGTGCTGAGGGCGGTCGTCAGCGCCGCCTTCTCGCATCGGCGTAAGACTTTGCGCAACGGGCTCAAGGGCCTGTTGTCGGCCGCCGACATCGAGGATTGCGGCATCGATTCGGGTGTGCGGCCGGAGACACTCGCACCGGCCCAATTTGGCCTGCTGGCGGCCCGACACCACCGGAACCTCGCGGCACCCGGCGCACAAAGCCCGTAGCCGATTCGCCACTCCGCTATACTCAAAAGCGATGGCAGGCTACAAAAAAATATTGCTCTTGTTGGACTTGTCGGACGGCAGCGAACAAGTTGCCGGCGCCGGCCAACGCATGGCCGGCTACTCCAATGCCGAAATCCTCGCACTGCATGTCGTCGAGTTTGTCCCGGTGGACCCGATGGGCGAGTCCTTGATGCCGTCGGCGGACATCGAGGAGGACCTGATCAAACGCGCCAAGGAAAGACTCACCGATTTGACGCAGCGCCTCGGCCTCGAGCGCACGTCCTGCAAAGTGGCGGCCGGCAACACCAAGACGGAGATCTTGCGTGCGGCCCAGGAAGCCAAAGCCGATTTGATCGTCCTCGGCAGCCGCGAGCGTCACGGTCTCGCAATTCTGGTCAATTTCACCGAAGATACGATTTTACACGCGGCGCATTGCGACGTGCTCGCGGTTCGATTGAAGTAATGCGATGAAAATAATGGCACCCGGTCCTGCGAACCCCCGAATTCGTGTCGACGTCGAGACCTCGTACATCGAGGAGCAATCCGACCCTCGCGATAAGCGTTTCGTCTTCTCCTACACGATCACGATACGCAATGACGGGCCGGTGCCGGCGCGCCTCTTGACTCGCCATTGGATCATCACCGACGCCAACGGCAACGTCAAAGAGATGCGCGGCGACGGGGTGGTCGGCGAACAGCCCTACCTGAAGCCCGGTCAGGGATTTCGCTACTCGAGCGGCGCCGTGATCGAAACTCCGGTCGGCACGATGCAGGGCAGCTATCAGATGGTGGGCGACGACGGCCAACAATTCGACGCGCCGATCGCGCCGTTTAGGCTCGCCATGCCCGGGGTTCTGCACTAGGCAATGGCGCTATACGCGATCGGCGACGTGCAGGGCTGCGACCGCGAGCTGGCGATTTTGCTCGATCGCTTGAACTTCTCGAAAGACTCGGACACGGCCTGGTTCGTCGGCGACCTCGTCAATCGCGGACCGAACTCGCTGGGCGTTCTGCGCCGAGTTCGCGCAATGGGTTCGGCCGCAATCGTTACGCTCGGCAATCATGATCTGCATTTGCTGGCCGTCGTGCTCGGTGCTGCGCAGCTGCGCAACGGCGATACGCTCGATGAGCTCCTGCGTGCGAATGATCGCGACCAATTGCTCGCGTGGCTGATCAGCCGGCCGCTGATGCACCTCGACACGCAGCGGAATCTTGCGCTTTTGCACGCGGGCTTGGCGCCGCAATGGGACGTGCCGACCGCCCAGGCCTGCGCCCGGGAATTGGAGCGCGCCCTTCAGTTCCAGCCCGAAGCACTGTTCGCCCACATGTACGGCGACAAGCCGGACCTCTGGAGCGGCAATTTGGAGGGTATGGACCGGCTGCGCTTCATCGCCAATTGTTTCACGCGGCTGCGCTACGTGGACCGACAGGGCCGGCTGGTGCTGCGCGTCAAGGGCTCGCCGAAGAAGACCGCCTCGACGCACCTCGTGCCATGGTTCGCGGCGGACGATGCCCGCTGGCGCGCTTCATCCGTGATCTTCGGCCATTGGTCGACGCTGGGATTTTTTCAGGACGACGGCGTCATCGGACTCGACACCGGTTGCGTTTGGGGCGGCAGCCTGACCGCGCTGCGTTTGGATATTGCGGACGCCAAACCGGTATCCGTCGCTTGCGCGACCGCTCGCGCCGAGTAGCTGCGGCTATAATGCGCCGATGCGACTCACTCCCCCATTCAGTTTGCGGCACTGGATCGACGAGCACCGCGGCCAGCTCAAGCCTCCGGTTGGCAACAAGCTGCTCTACCAAGACAGCGAATTGATCGTCATGGCGATCGGCGGCCCGAATTCGCGCAAGGACTTTCACCACGACCCCGGCGAAGAGTTTTTCTTCCAACTCGAGGGCGATATCGTGTTGAAGATCGCCGAGGAGGGTCGCATCGTCGATCTGCCGATTCGCCAGGGAGAAGTGTTTCTGCTTCCCGCCGAAGTCGCGCATTCGCCTCGGCGCCCGAGCGGCACCGTAGGCATCGTCGTCGAGCGCCGGCGCGGGCCCGAGGAGCTCGATGGATTTTCGTGGTACTGCGAGAACTGCGGGCAATGCCTCTATCTCGAGCGAGTCGCCGTCGCGAATATCGAAACCGAGCTGCCGGCGATATTCTCCCGATTTTATTCGAGTATCCAGCTCCGCACCTGCGGCGCCTGCGGCACGGTGATGCAGCCGCCGCCGGCGTGACGAATCCGCCGCAGCCGCATGCGCGCGACGCCGCGGAGGCCCACGCCCGCGACGCGGCGGATCCGCTGGCGCACTTTGCGGCGGAGTTTCACCACCCGCGGGGCGTCGACGGCCGGCGACCGATCTATCTCTGCGGCCACTCCTTGGGCCTTCAGGCCAAATCGGTATCGGCTTATGTCGAGCAAGAGCTCGCCGATTGGCGGCAATTGGGCGTGCTCGGCCATCACGCGGCGCGCAACCCTTGGATCGGCTATCACGAAGCGCTGAGCGAGCCGCTCGCGGAACTCGTCGGAGCGGCGCCGGCCGAAGTCGTCGCGATGAATTCGTTGACCGTCAATCTGCACCTCATGATGGTCAGCTTCTTCAGGCCCGCCGCGGGACGCGACTGCATTCTCATGGAGAAATCCGCATTTCCGTCCGACCGCTACGCGATCGCGTCGCAGCTGCGGATGCACGGCCTCGATGCCGAGACGCATTTGATCGAGATCGAGCCGCGCCGCGGCGAGCACGGACTACGAACGGAAGATCTCGTGACGCGGATCGAATCCCTTGGAGCCCGACTCGCCCTGGTGTTGCTGCCGGGCGTCCAATATCTGACGGGACAAGCCCTGGAACTCGAGCCCGTGATCGCGAGCGCGCGCCGCTGCGGCGCCACGGTCGGCCTGGATCTCGCCCATTCGATCGGCAACACCTTGCTCAATCTGCACGATTGGAACGCGGACTTCGCCGTTTGGTGTAGTTACAAATACTTGAATGCCGGACCCGGCGCGATCGGCGGGTGCTTCGTCCATGAACGTCACGCACAGCGCTTCGATCTACCGCGATTTGCCGGATGGTGGGGGCACGACAAGGAAACCCGATTCCTGATGGGTCCCGAGTTCAAACCCATGGCCGGCGCACAGGGCTGGCAGCTCAGCAACCCGTCGATTTTATCCGCCGCGCCGTTACGCGCATCCTTGGAGATTTTTCGGCGCGCCGGATTACAAAGCCTGCGCGCGAAGTCGATCGAGCTGACGGCGTTTTTGCAGCGCTCGATCGAAAACCATCTGCCCGGACGCGCGGATATCATCACGCCGACGGACCCCGAGGCGCGCGGCTGCCAGCTGAGTATTCGCCTGCGAGGAACGCCGCAGCAGGCAAAGCGCTGCTTCGCGCTGCTGACCGAGGCAGGCGTGATCGGGGACTGGAGGGAGCCGGACGTTCTGCGCTTGGCGCCGACGCCGCTGTATAACTCCTACACCGACGCGCACCAGGCCGCCGAGGCGCTGGCGCGCGCCGCGCGATCTTGAACGAAGTCACCATCATCGGCGCCGGACCGACCGGCTCTCTGCTCTCGATTTTGCTGCGGCGTCGGGGCCTCGCCGTGACGATTTACGAGACTCGCAGCGACCCGCGCGGCGACGTCGGCGAACGGGGGCGCTCCATCAATCTCGCCCTGGCCGATCGCGGCATCACGGCGTTGAAACGGGTCGGCGTGTACGCGAATATTGCCGCCGCGCTCGTGCCGATGAGGGGCAGGCTGATTCACGATTTGCAGGGGCATACTTCGCTACAGCCCTATGGCGGGCGTGCGCACGAGTTCATCTATTCGATCTCGCGGCATCGGCTCAACCAAGCACTGCTCGATATTGCGATACGTGAGCACGGCGTGCAGGTTCACTTCGAGCATCGCCTCGAGGCGGCGGATTTCGCCTCAGAAATCGCGCAGATCCGCGATCTGCGCACGAATCGGCTGCTGAGCGTGCGAATGCGGCCGCTGCTCGCCTGCGACGGCGCCGGCTCGCGCATGCGGCATGATTTACAGGCCGCCAAGCTCATCGAAGCAACCGAAGCGGCGCTCGATAACGGCTACAAAGAGCTGACGATACCGGCCACCCCCGCGGGCAAGTTCGCGATGCCGCATGAGGCGCTGCACATTTGGCCGCGCGGCGCCTATATGCTGATCGCATTGCCCAATGACGACGGCAGTTTCACCGCGACGCTGTTCCTGCCGAATGTGGGCCCGACGAGCTTCGGCAGCCTGACCGAGCCTTCTCAAATCGAAGCGTTCCTGGCGCGTAATTTTCCCGACGCCGTCGCACTGATGCCGAACGCATGCGACGAATTTCGGCTGCATCCAACCGGATTTCTGGGCACCGTGTATTCGAGCCCTTGGTATACGCGCAATGCCGCGGCGCTCATCGGCGATGCCGCGCATGCGATCGTGCCGTTTCACGGCCAGGGCATGAATTGCTGCTTCGAGGACTGCCTCGAGTTCGATGCGTCCGTCGGACGTCACCCGGCCTGGGAAGCGCGATTCCACGATTTTTTCATGAAGCGCAAACCCAATACGGATGCGATCGCGGCGATGACGCTCGAAAATTACCTCGAGATGCGCGAACACGTCGCGGACGAGCGCTTCCGGCTGCGGCATGCGCTGTCATTGGAGCTCGAGCGGCGCTTTCCGGAGCGCTTCATTCCACGCTATTCCATGGTGATGTTTCATCATGAAATCCCTTACGCGATCGCTCAACGGCGCGGACTCATTCAAACGCGGCTGCTCGAGGAGTTGACGGCAACCGCCGCCACGATCGCCGAGGTCGATTTCGAACGAGCGGGACGCGAGATCGAAATTCAGCTGCCGCCGATCGAGGAGTCTCTCTCGAGCGTCACGAACGAGTAGGCATACGCGTTTTTTTCGTCGGCCTCGTGGCGACTGCGCGACGACTCGCGCCACTCGGGGCCGCGCCACGCTTCGAATGTGGCATCGCCGTCGTCGATGCGGGTATGCACGATCGTCAAATGGATGCGCGCCGCGAGCGGCAAACATTCGCGAAACACTTCGCCGCCGCCGATGACCATGAGCACGGAGCCGCCGCCGCTCAACTTGCGCGCCTCCTGCACGGATGCCACCGTCGTGACGCCCTCGGCCGGAAGCTTCGCCGAGCGCGTCAGCACCAAATTGAGGCGTCCCGGCAACGCCTTGCCGATGGATTGGTAAGTCTTGCGGCCCATGAGCACCGTCTTGCCGAGCGTCATCTGTTTGAAGCGCCGCAGATCGGCGGGCAGGTGCCATGGCAAGGCGTTGGCGCGGCCGATGACATCGTTTTCCGATACGGCGACGACGAACTCCAAGGCTGCTGCCTCGCCGGCGGCCTCGACTCGTGCCCGGTCCTTCTGCCTAGCTGTGTCCACCGTGGCGTTTATACGCTCACCGCCGGCAAACGACAAAACCTAAGCGATCATTCGAGCGTTCTCGACGCGGCATTCATTGAGAATCCACTGCGTGAATTCCTGCAAATCCTCGCGCTCCTGATCTTCCGGCCGCTGCAATATGACGTAGCTTTCATTGGTCGAGAGTTCGGCGTCGAATAACTTCACGAGGCCGCCGGCGGCGAAGCGATCCGCACTCAAGCGCGACGGCACGAGCGCAACGCCGACGCCCTGCTCCGCGGCGATTACCACCGCCGACATGGTGTCGAGACGTACCAGCCGATTGGGCTTGATCGGCTCTATCCCGAGCCCCAATGCCCAGCGCTCCCATGCCTCGCGGCGCTCCTCGTGCACGAGCAGCGTCTTGCCGTTCAAGTCGGCATACCGGTCGATGGGATTATCGAGCAGAAAAGCCGGTGAGCAAGCCGCAATGAAACTCTGCGCAAACAACTCGTGGACCGTGAGTCCCTCCCAGGGGCCCGCTCCGACGACGATGGACAAGTCTGCTTCCGGCGGATGCGTCTTCGGCGCCGAGAAAGTCGTCTCGATGCGTATATCGGTCTCCTCCCTGGCCTGGGAAAACGACGCGAGCCGCGGCAGCAACATCTCGTTGGCGAAGAACGGCGGCACGTTGAGCCGGATGATCGTGCGTCCGTAGCGAATCTGCAGCTGTTCGGTGACCGACTCGAGCTTCGAGAAAATGTCGTTGATGTGCTCGAGATAATGAGCGCCCGCATCGGTCAATGTCAGCGTGCGTACCCCGCGCGCGCCGCGCTCGAACAGTATGACGCCGAGCTGCGCCTCGAGCGCTTTGATCTGGTGGCTGACGGCCGACGGCGTGACGAACAATTCCTCGGCAGCGGCCTTGAAGCTCTGCAGTTTCGCCGCGATTTGGAAGGTCTTGAGAAATTTGAGCGACGGCAAACGCATAAATTGAACCAATACTGATAGACCGGTAACGATGAATACGGTCTGTGGCGCCTCACGGATATACTGCAGCCATTCTATATGATCTCTATGACGATCTAGATGACGATCAAGCAAGACTCGTGCCATAAGGTAAAACAGCGGCAACCGTTGAGCCAAACCCGCCGTGCGTGCCCTCATTGCAATGATTTGGTGCGCGGCGATGCGCCTGCCGCACGGTCCTAGCGCATAAGAAAAAGCCCGATGACGCGTGCGCACATCATCACCGGGAGCTTTGGGGCCGGCAAGACAACCGCGATTCGCTGGCTCATGTCACAAAAGCCGCCCGATGAACTCTGGGTCGTGATTCTCAACGAATTCACCGACGCGGGTCTCGACGCGCTGAACGTCGCGCAATCCGCTCTGGGCAAATACGATGTTCGCCTGGTTGCCGGCGGCTGCCTGTGCTGCGTCGGGGAATTGGAATTCGGCAAACAAGTTCGCGACATCCTGCGCACGCTCAAACCCGGCCGATTGTTGATTGAGCCCAGCGGCGCCGCGCATGCGGGCCAAATCATCGATGAACTCGCAAGCTACGAGGCGCAGCACGCCCTCAAGCTGGATAGCATCGTTTGCCTGATCGACCCGATCGATGCGATCCGCATCGAGCACTCCCGCGATACGACCGAATGGTCGCAGATCCAGTCGGCCGACGTGTTGCTGCTCTCGAAACACGATATCGCCGACGCGGCGGCAAGGCACGCATTCGATTCGATCGTGGCCGAACAATTCCCCGCGAAGCGCTTCATCGGAACCTGCTGCCAGGGAGCACTTCCCGCGGAGGCTATGCTGCCCTATACGCGGGCGGCGGCATTCTCACTACTGGAGAAAAGCCCGGCGACGCGGCCGCCGACCGACGCGCCTTTCACGATCGCCGGCAGCGCAGGCAATGAAACGCGCTCGAACCATCTCGGCTTCACGGCAATCAGCTGGATTTTGCCTCGAGAATTGACGTTTTCACGAGTCGTGATCGAACCGCGGCTGCAATGGCTGCTGGAAGCCTATGGCGGCGTACTGAGGCGCTTGAAGGCCGTGTTGAGGACCGGACCCGGACCTTCGTGGTCGTTCCAGAGTCACGGACGCGGGCTCGTCAGCGAGGATAGCGCCTACCGCCGCGACAGCCGCGTCGAGATCGTCCTGAGCGCACCGCCGACGCCGGAGTATCTGGAAAGCTGGCGCGCCATGTTGCGCGACGCCGCGCTCACACGCGCACGCGAAACCAACCGGTGACGCTCAAGCGCGCGCGCGACGATGGCAATACCTCGTGCTCGAGCCCGGCGGTCAAAAAGCACACCATGCGCCCGCCGATCGGCTCGATATCCCGACCGGCGACGGCACCGTCGAAGATGCGCAGGCTCCCACCATGCGTAAAATCCCACTCGGAATTCAAATAAAGCACCACGGATACGCGGCGCTGGTCCCGCCCTTGCGGCTGATCGACGTGACGCGCATAGCCGGCTCCGGGCGCATACCGCGCGTAGTGCAGCTCCAGGTCGAATAAACCAAGAGTTGCATGCCGATTGAGCGCGAGCCGCAGCTGCTCGAGTGCGCCCATGAGTGCCGTCTCTGCCGGGAACAACGGCTCCGCGAGCCAGCAAGTGCAATCGCCGCGAATTTCCTCGCGTCTCTGGACGGCGCGAGCGGCGCCGATGCGGGCCGGTGCGAATTCACCGCGCGCGAGGCGCATCTGCGCGCAGGCCGCCAACTCCCGCACTTGGGTCTGGTCCAAGTAGCGATCCTCGACGAATAGCCCCCGCGCGCACAGTGCCGCTGCGATTGCGGCGGCCGCCTCGGGCTGATCGCTGTCCACGCCGGGATTAAAGGCCGCGCGTGCGTCCGCTCGCGCGAGCGCGAGCCCGAGCGCGAGCCCGAGTTCGAGCGCGGACGAGCGCGAGCGCACCGGCAGGCCGCTTGGCGTGGCGCTTGGCGCCGCGCGGCATTAGTTTGACGCGCTGCGGATTCTTGACGCGCTTTTTCCTTTTTATTTGCTGCGCCTCGAGCATGCTGCCGCGGCAGCTGGCCGCGCCGCAACAACACGCAAACACCGCATCGACGTTGGGAGGATCGTCGGGATCGCGCTGAATCTGGTAATCGTAGGCGAGCTCCTCGCCCTTTTGTATCGTGCGTATCGCTTCGATGAAAACGCGCTTGCCGACGGTGGTGCTCTCGCAATTCGGGTCGCAGCCGTGATTGATGTAACGGGCAGCATTGCCGCCGACGCCCGCATCGATGACCGTCTTCGAGTCGACGGTGAACAGAAACGTGTGGTTGTCGTCGGCCGCCTTGTCTTCATAGCGTGTGTCGGCTTCGGCGTGGCTAATCCGTTCCCCCAAATATTCGATCACGGTCGTCCCTTTGCGTATTCGGCGCAGCGCAAACACTCCGTAACCATGGATCGACGAGTGTCTGACCTCGAACATCGGCAGGCGACGCGTGCGTTTTTTCTTCATAAGCTCCTAAACCGCGATCGGGGCCTTGATGGCCGCATGGCATTGATAAGCGACGATTTCGAAATCATCGAACGAATAATCGAACAGACTGGGCGGCCTACGCTTGATGCGCAGCTCCGGCAGCGGATAGGGCGTCCGGCCGAGTTGCATGTCGACCTGCTCCAAATGATTCAAATACAGATGGCAGTCGCCGCCGACCCAGATGAAGTCGCCGACCTGCAGATCGCATTGTTGCGCGAGCATGTGCGTGAGCAGCGCGTAAGAGGCGATATTGAACGGCACACCGAGAAACGCATCGGCACTACGCTGATACAGTTGACACGACAACTTTCCGTTCGCCACATAGAACTGGAACAAGGCATGGCAGGGCATCAAGGCCATCCGGTCCAATTCGCCGACGTTCCATGCGCTGACGACGATGCGGCGCGAATCGGGCTCTTGCAGCAGCTGACGCACGACGGTCGCGAGCTGATCGATGTTGCGCCCATCGGCCGTCGGCCAGCTGCGCCATTGCTTGCCGTAGACGGGGCCCAATTCACCGTCCGCGTCCGCCCACTCGTCCCAGATCGTGATTCCCCGCTCGCGCAGATAGCGAACGTTGGTTTCTCCGCGCAAAAACCACAGCAGTTCGTGAATGATCGAACGTAAGTGCAGCTTTTTCGTGGTGACCAGCGGAAAACCGGCGGCGAGATCGAAGCGCATCTGGTAGCCGAAGACGCTCAGCGTGCCGGTACCGGTGCGGTCCTCCTTGTGCGCTCCGAAGTCTCTAATATGACGCAGAAAATCGAGATACGGCCGCATCGGTTAAGCCTTCGCACCCGCATTGCGGCGCGCCCCATTGCTGCTCGCGGCGCTGCTCGCGGCGCTACTCGCGGAACTGCCGCCGGGACTGCCGCCGGGACTGCCACCGGGACTGCCGCCGATCGAATTCCCGCTAACGGCATTGCGCCGATAGGCGTAAACCAACGTCGCTAAGCCGATGACTATCATCGGCGTCGTCAACAGCATCCCCATCGTCAACCAGTTGCCGACCAGGTAGCCGATATTGGCATCCGGCAGTCGCACCCATTCGACCGTGAAGCGCGCGCAGCCGTAGACGAGCAAGAACAGGCCTGCAGGTGCCGCTCTCGGCCGGGGCCTGCTCGTATACCACCAGAGGATCGTGAATAGCACGAGCCCCTCGAGGCTCGCTTCGTAAAGCTGCGACGGATGCCTCGAGATCAGCTGGCCTGCCTCGTTGGGCACCCCGAAGCCCCACGGCAAATCGGTCGGCCTGCCCCATAGTTCGCCGTTGATGAAATTGCCGAGACGCCCCGCCAGCAGCCCGATGCCCGGCAGCGGCGCAAGAAAATCGAGCACATCGGCGATTTTTTTCTTCTTGGCGCGGGCGAACACCACCGCGCCGACGAGAACCCCGGTAAGGCCGCCATGAAAAGACATGCCGCCGTCCCAGATATGGAATGCGTTGAGCCAATTCTCGGCGATGACGTCGTGGCCGTAAAAAATGCACCACCCGATTCGGCCGCCGAGGATGACGCCGACCGCACAGTAAAAAATCAAATCGTCGATATCGAGTCCGCTCCAAGTCGATCCGGGCCGGCGCGCGCGGTAGCGGGCCAGGCACCATGCCGCCACGAAGCCGATCAGATACATGATGCCGTACCAATGCACACGCAGCGGTCCGACACCCAAGACGGGGCCGATCGAAATCGCGATGGGATTGATATGGGGATACGTGAGCATGAGATGAGCGCCTACATTATTTCAGAATATCCGTGACTCGACAAAAGTATGCCTTCAAGTAGCGAGTCTCGGGAATGGCCGGATGCACGGGGTGGTCGGGCGCCTGACCGCCCATCTCGACGAGCTGCACGTGCTTGCCGGCACCGCGCGCCGCCTTGCCGATCGCATCCTGCAGCTGCTCCGCGCTCAAATGATAGGAGCACGAGCACGACACGAGGATCCCGTCCGGCGCGAGCGCTTGCAGCGCGAGCTGATTGAGCCGCTTATAGGCGCCCTGTGCCTTCGGCAGGTCCTTCTTTCGCTTCGCAAACGCGGGCGGATCGATGATCACGACGTCAAAGCGCGCGCCCTCGCGCGCCAGTTCCTCGAGTGCGTCGAAGGCATCGGCTTTGCGTGTGCGGATCTTCAATGCGTTTGCTTGGCCGTTTCTTTGCGCGAGTTCCAGTGCAGAGGCGGAGCTGTCGATGCACAACACGTCGCTTGCACCGCCCGCCGCGGCGCGCACGCCCCATGCGCCGACGTAGCTGAATACATCGAGAACGCGCGCGCCGGGACGCACGTACTTCGTCAAGGCGCGCCGATTGGCCGCCTGATCGAAAAACCAACCGGTTTTCTGCCCCTCGAGCAACGGCGCCTCAAAACGCAGGCCGTCCTCGACGACGGTGCCAAGGTTCCCGGTTTCGCCGATGGCTTGCTCGATAGCGCTCGGCAGCCCCTCCATCTCCCGAGCGGCGTTATCGTTCTTGAATAGCAGTGCTCGAAGCCCGAGTACCTGCTTCAAAGCCTCTACAATCTGGGGCTTCAGACGCTCCATGCCGGCCGTACCGATTTGCGCGACGCAGGCGTCACCAAACCGGTCGATGACCAAGCCGGGTAGCCCGTCCGACTCGCCGTAGACCAGGCGATAATACGGCGCCGCGTATAAACGCTCGCGCAAGGCGAGCGCCGATCGGAGTCGTGCCACGAACCAAGGCACGTCGGGAAGACGCCAAGAATCCAGCAAGCGCGCGCAAATCAGGGATTGCGGATTGACGTAGGCGAGCCCGAGCGCCCGGTCGTTGTGCGCCAGCACGCGAACCAGCGCGCCCGCGTCGAATTTCGTGAGCGGCGTTTGCGCAGTGTCGACTTCGTTGCTGAACACCCATAGGTGCCCGGCCTGCAGCCTGCGATCTTCGTTGCGCTTCAAACGCAGCGCGGGCAAATGCGCTGCAGGGACGGTATCGGCCATAGGAAGTACTTCAGTGGGTTTGGCGCGCATTCTAACCGACGCCCGCCCCTAGAGCATCGTATAGGCGACCTCGTCGAATGAATCGACCGGGAACACGTAGAACAGCTTGAGCAATGCGCTGCCGTCGTTGCGGATGCCGTGCACGGTCTCGGCCGGAATATAGATCGTGGTGCCCGCGCGTACCGCGTGCTCCTCGGATCCCAAAGTGACGATGCCGGAGCCTTCGAGAAAGTAGTACAGCTCGAGCGTCGGATGGCGGTGAATCTGCAGCGCGCAGCCCGGCAAAATCTCGCAAACTCCGCTCGTCAGCCGCGCTGTCGGCGTCCGATCGGCACTCGTCAGCGTGCGCCACATCACGCCATCGCCGCCTTCGGGCTCGACGTCCGACTCGATGACCAGGACCGGGTTCATCGGCAATGGGCCGCACGACCCGCGACGTACGGCTGCGCGACTGCTGCGATTTCGGCAGCCAGTCGGCCGAGCGCGCGCTGGTGGCCTCTGACCAACGCGTCGTAGCCGGGTCCCACCCGCTCGCTGATGGTCGTGTTACAGGTCAAGGGCGCAACCGCGTCGTTCGGCAAGCGCAGGCTCCACGCCGCTTCGATGAGCGCATAGGCCGCCGGCGCCGATTCGAAGCGGCGCAGCTCCAACTGGATGCGCAGCACCGGTTTGCCTGCGGCAATGAATTTGCCGACATCCTCCCCCGGCAAGGCGCGCTCCAAATCAGCGGCCAGTGCCGCATGCACCTCGTCGCCCAAGGGCGCGATCCAGCGTTCGCCATCGAGCACGCCGACGCGCTGCGCGCCCTCACGCACGATGAGTTGCGGTTGATCGACTTGAGCGGGCACCGGGCTCGCCAAGAGCTCGAACGGGATTGTCGGGCCCGTGACGGCGCCCGCGGCGACCGTATCCTCGGTCGCCGGAGCGACCAGCGTGTAATAGTGCACGGGCGCAGACGCACAGGCGCCGAGCACCGCCGCGCCGGCCAGCGCCACCGCCCTCAACAGCCGATTTCGCGCAGACTTCATGGTTTGCTCCCGGATTGAGACGGCGCAGTCGCTTCGGGCGGCGGCTCCGCCGGCGGGTTGGCATCGGTGCGGCGACCGCGGATCAAGGCCTCCGGGTGACGGCCCAGATAATCGCTGAATGCGCGCAGCGAGCGCGCCGTGCGACGCAACTCCTCCAAAGTCAGGCCGAGGTTCTGCTGCAGCGGCGAATCCGTGGCCAGGGCGTCGTCGGCAGCCTTGAATGTCATGTTGGCGCCACGCAAGGTGTTTTTGAAGTCCGGCAGCACTTCGCCATTGATCGTTTTTAGGGTATTCGTCAGTTCGCCGAGCGAATCATCGAGACGCGCGGCGATGCGATCGAGCGGAAGCGCATCGACCTTCGCAAGGATTGAGTCCAACCGTTCCTGCAGTTTGCTGAAACTGCCGTTCGTCGTCGGAATCTCCAGCGGCCGCGCAGCAGCGCTGTAGGCGACCTTCGGCGCCTTCGGCACGAAGTCCATGCTGATGAACAGCTGCCCCGTCAAGAGATTGCCGCTGCGCGCCTCCGCGCGCAGCCCGTGCTCGACGAGCAATGCGAACGTGTGCGACATATCCGCGTCGTTGCCATGCTTGGCAGCGCGCGCCGCCAGCTTCGTCTGCGCGCGCCCGAGGCGCTGCCCGTAAATGACGGCGCCCACGATGATTGGGAATCGCTGCGTCTTCTCGTCATAGTCGATATTGATCGAGACGACGCGGCCGATGTTGACGCCGAGAAACTCGACCGGCGCGTCGACGGCGAGCCCGCGCAACGATTGATCGAAACGCATGCGGATATAGGTCGGTTCTCCGTCCGGCGGCAACATCGCGGTCGCCAGATTACCGTACAACTCGAATTCGCTGTCCGCAGGCGACGGCGTCGTATCGTGCGGTGCCGGTAGATCCTGGAATGCGATGCCGCCCGCGATGACGGACGCAATAGATTCAGTGTTGACCTTCAGACCGTCGATGCCGACCGATACGTCGATGCCGCTCGCGTTCCAGAAGCGCGTCGATGGGTTGACGAACTGATCATTCGGCCCGTCGATGAAAATCTCAACCGAGATGCCCTTGCCGTTCTCATCGAGCCGATAAGAACTCACATGGCCCACCTGCAGGCGCCGGTAATAAATCGGGGAGCCGACGTCGATCGAGCCCAGATCATGGGTGTGCAACTTGAAACTCTTGCCGGGCGTACCGTGAATTACCGACGGCGGCGTCTCCAGGCCGATGAAATCTCTGCTGGGCTCGGTCGAATCCCCGATATCCGCCGCGATGAAGGGACCCGACAGCAGCGTATCCACGCCGGAGATGCCGCTCAGCCCGATGCGCGGGCGCACGACCCAGAATCGTGTATCGGCGGTCGCAAAATTGTCCGCGCTTTTCTGCAAATCGACCCTCACCAGCACGTGATCACGATCGGCACTGAGGCGGATGCCGTGCACGACTCCGATGACCACATTCTTGTACTTCACCGGGGTCTTGGCGGACTCCAGGCCCTCAGCCGTTTGAAAGCTGATCGTGATCGTAGGCCCCGCCTCGAGCGAGTTGCGGATCACGAGCCAAGCGCCGACGACCGCGGCGAGCGCCGGCACGAGCCAGATCAACGAGGCGTTGAACCGGCGCGTTTGGACGATGGGCTGCGGCAACTCCTCGCCTTCGCTGCCGATCGCTTTGTCCTCGTCCGTCATTCGCTACCCTTGGCATCCCAGGTCATGCGCGGATCAAAGCTCAAGGCCGCGAACATCGTCAAGACCACGGTAAGTCCGAAAAATATGACTCCGGGCAGCGGCTCTACGGAGCTCAGCAAGCTGAAACGCACCAGTGCGGTCAGTATCGCGACGACGAACACATCGAGCATCGACCAATGGCCGATCAATTCGATGAGCCGGTAAAGTCTCGCGCGCTGCGGCTGCGCCCACTTGGACCCGCGTTGGACACAAATCAACAGCGTGCCGAGCACCAGGAACTTGAGCATTGGCACGACGATACTCGCAGTGAACACGATGATTGCCAGTTCCTGCGAGCCCTTGTCCCAAAGCTCCACGATGCCCGTAAGGATCGTGTTGTCGTCGATATCGCCGGGGCTCACCGTGCGCATGATCGGCAAAACGTTGGCGGGAATATAGACCATGAAGGCCGCGATCAGCAGCGCCCAGGTACGCGCGACACTGTCCGGTTTGCGCCGCTCCAACGCCGAGCCGCAGCGCGGGCAGGCGGAATCCTGTCGGCTCGTTTGGCGGCACACCAAGCCGCAGACGTGGCAGCCGATGAGCCCCAATTCATGCGCACGCGGGAGCGCTGTCATGGCGGGCGATCGGCCACGTAGTCCCACAATCGCCGCGGGTCGACGCCGGCAAAGACCGTGATCAGAACGGTCAGAACCGCATACGCATAGATGCCGGGATCGGGCATGACGTCGAAATACGACTTGGCCTTGACCATCGCCACGAGCACGCCCAACACGAACACCTCGCTCATCGTCCAAGGCCCCAAATAATGCATCATGATCATCAGCAATCGGAATCCGGGCGCACGCCGGCGCCGGCGCGCAAACAACAGCAGCCAGCCCAGTCCCATCATATTGAGCAGCGGAAAGAAGAACAGCGTGACGGCCGTAATCGCACCGATAATGCGCGAATGATCGGTCCACATGATGCGGATCATGTCCCAGAGTGTCGCGCTGATTTCCTGCCCATTGAGGCTGAGCGTGGCGACGGGCCAAAGATTGCCCTGAATGAACACGATCAATGCGGTCAATACCAAGGCCGTCAGCGCGTCGATATCGAACCAATGATGGCGCTCGAGCACGGCGCCGCAGCGGGCGCAGACGGCGACTTCGCCGGCCGTCAATTCGAGCCGCCGATAGACGGTGTCGCAGTCCTTGCAAATCAGCCACCGCGGCATCCACGGGGAGCGGCCGGGAGGCTGTGATAATGCGGCTTCTAATAGCGCCATTTGCCTATACTAATTCATTACGCGCCGATGCGCCGATGCGCCGATGCGGTCAGATGGCCCACGGAAAATAATCTCTGTCGCGCGGTGCTAGCGGCTCGAAGCTGAGCGCGTGGCCAGCCGCATTCCACTGCATCGGTAAACCGGTATACGGATTTCCAAACGCCGGCCCGGCCTGCCGCAAGAATTCGGCGACCTCCTCGTCCGGCACCTGCCGGGCGCGCAACATCGCCTGGAGCGCGACGATTCTGCGCATGCCTTCCAAATCACAGAACGTCTCGAGGAAATCGAGGCCGCTGCTCGCCGACATCACGACCAAGATTTTACCGATGGGATTGTAGACATAGTCATAGAACGGCAGCTTCGCACGCACGCCCGATGTCGGCTCCTCGCGCGGCAATTTCTCGCAGGATCCGCGGCTCTGGGCAATCGTCTCATCGACAGTCGACCACTTGAGATTGAGCGTGGCATGATATTTGAAAAATCTCGACTGCAGGGAACCCGCGAGCCCCGGCGAGAAAGCCGGGTGTTCCGGATCGCCGTAGCTCTGCGCGAAGTCGGCAAAGCCCGTGAACTCTCGCGCAAACACGGTACTCAAGGACCGTTCATCATCGGTCAAGGGCGGATTCATCTGCTCCAGAGCCTGAAATTGGGCTTGGCTCAAGGGAACTTGGCGCACAAAATCGGAGATGAGGCGCAGGCTGTCGCGCAGGCTCGCCGCGAGCATCATCTTGTCGATGAGGATCAGATCCGGTTCGGCCAGCATCCGGCGCGTAAAAGCGATTTCCTCGCGCAGCGCGTCGATTGCGGCATCACGGTTACCGGCGTCGATTTGTAGCGCCACATCGGTCAACCACAAGCGCTTTGCGGCCCGAAACGGCTGCCATTGGACAATCAGCGAATTGACCGCGAGGTGCACCGGATCTTGCAGATGGCGATAGCGTTGCAAACTCCCGTAGCGATCCAGCAGCAGGCGATTCGACGCGAGCAGCTGCTCGAGTTCCGTAGCGGTGCCGCGCGCGCGCTCGAGGCAGTCCTCCTGCGGCTTGGCCGAACCGCAAAGCAGCTGCTGATTGCCCTCGAACGGCTGCCGAGCGAGGGTCCCCTCATAGTCGAATCGAAACGTGCGGTCCGCAGCGTGCGCGGCGCTCTGCCTCAGGTACTCGCTGTACAGCCGCTGCCCTTGCGCATTGATATCCCCGGCGTCTCGGGAATTCAGTGCGAGCAGCGCGTAGAAAAGGTTTTCGGCCGGCGCGACCGTATCGTATCTGCGCTCGAGGACCGCCCGTACCTGAGGATCCAGCGGCGCATCGAACACATTGACGAGCAACCACGTGCCGGGGACGGCGAGGATCAGCAGGATGAGGCCGCCAATGAGCCAAAGCGCGCCCTTGGCGGCGGGCGACAGGGACATGTTACCGGGTCTCCGAGGCGCCGAGCGCCCCCTTTGCGCCGCTCCATTCGATCCGCGCCGCCAAACGCTGCCTCAGATCGCCGTGCGTGGCGACCGAGAAGCTCGGCGCGAGATCCCAGGCTAGCGCCCAGGGCTGGGCCGTGCGCTGCGCATGCGGCTCGTCTGCATACCGGGGAAACACGTGCGCGTGCAGCGCGGGCTCGACGTTTCCGAACATCGCGTAGTTGATGCGGACGGCTCCCGTGATCGCGAGCAAGGCATCGCCGATCAGCGCCATATCTGCGAGGAACTGCATGCGGGCGTCCGCAATAAGCGCATTGAGGTGGGGCACGACCGGATCGGGTAGCAACAAACAATACCCCGGCAAGACTTGCCGCTCACCCATGACGACCCAACCCGAGTGGAGCTTGACGACGGCGCGCGGATTGTCCGCGGCGCGACATCGTTCGACCATCTCGTGTATCGCGGTGGCGTGGGCCGCGCCGGGCATCATGGCAACGGGACGAGCTTGCGCATTCAGCCGCGCCAGCTGCGGCAGGCGCCGGTGTCGAGATGCACGAAGTCCGATCTGCGGTAATAGCCCACGCCGCCTCGCTCGAGTTTTCGTGCGGCCGATGCCAGATCGGCGCAATCGACACCGACCAAGCGCAGGTCGATCGCGCGCCCCAGCGCGTGCAGGCTGGGACGCGCGGCCTCGCTTTGATGCGCCCGGTAGGCGCTGATGACGTGAAACACCGGGGAAGCGCCGAGTACGGACGCCAGCGTGAATAAGTCATCGATGAGATCCGGATCGATCGAATGCCGCTCGCCCGTGACGGCGTCGCGCAGCAACGCCTCGATCTGTGCCATCGCCGAGGGCAGCAAGCCTCGATCGCGGTACAGCTCGACCTCGAGTTCCTCGTGCGTCTGTAGATTCTTGAGCACGAGCCGCTGCGCGTCCGATGCGGCTCTCGCCAAAAAGCCGAGACTCATCGCGCAGCCGGCGATGGGGCCGATCGTCAACAGACGGCGGCGGCTCACGGTCGGCAAGCGGCGGTTCGGCCTCGAGTTCATGGGCGATCCAGATCCGGCAACAATCGGCCACGATCGAGCGCGAGCACGGTCGCCTTCGGAAAGAAGTTGAATTCCGTCGCGGTCGCCCAGGTGTACGCGCCCATCGCGCGCCCGAGGATCAGATCACCGACGTCGAGCTTGGGGAGGTCCAGGCTTTCATCGATGATGTCGATACTGTCGCATGTGGGACCCGTGAGCACCGACGGGTAGGTCTCGCCGGATCGGCCCAAGGCTTCGAGCGGATACTTGGCATGATCGAACAGCTGCCCGCTGTAGGAGCCGTACAGCCCGTCGTCGAGGTAATACCACCATCGCCCATCGCGCTGGGCGCGGCCCATCACGGACGCGACCGCCACTGCCGACGGCGCGGCGATGAACCGCCCGGGTTCGGCGATGATGCGCACCGTCGAATCGATCTGCCCCAACGCGCTGCGAATCGGCTCGCAGAACTCATCGATCGGCATCGCAGGCGTCAGGTAATCCACCGGGAATCCGCCGCCGATATCCAGCACATCGAGCGCGTGACCGGCTCTGCGTGCGTCCTGGATCACGTCACGGCAGACATCGATCGCCTGCACGTGCATCGCCGGTCCCCTCGCCTGCGATCCGGCGTGAAACGACAAGCCCGCGACCTTGATGCCGAGATCGCCGGCGAGCGACAACAGCGGCGCGACCGCCTCCGCGTCGCAGCCGAATTTCCGCGACAAATCGCAGACCGCATTGAGGCTGCGAAACGAGAGGCGGATCAGCAGCGACGCGCGATTGCGGAATTTGACGAATTTGCGCATTTCGTCGGGATTATCGACGACGAAAGTCCTGACCCCATAGGCCAACGCGGTGCGTATATCGGCGTCTCGCTTGATCGGATGAGTGTGTATGCAACGCGCGGCTTCGACACCTGAGCGGCGCACGAGATCGACCTCCCCGTTGGTCGCCAAATCGAAATACGCGCCCTCTTCGCGCAGCGTCCTGATGACGCCGGCTTGCGGCAGCGGCTTCAATGCGTAATGCAGATCGACGCCGGGCAGGGCTGCGGCCAACAGGCGATATTGCCGGCGTACGCGCTCGGCATCGATGATCAGCAGCGGCGAGCCGTAACGCGCGACCAACTGCTTGACCGCCTCGAACGCGAACGGATCCTGGGCCGCGTCCAATTCCACCCTGTCTGCGAGCGAAGGTCCGGGATTATGCAGACTCGCCTCCCCGCGGCCCGCTCGCCCGCTGTAGGCGGTCGATGACCGCGGTCCAGCGCTCATCCGCCGGCGGTGCCTGGACGAGAATCCGGACGCAACCCACGCGATCCAAAGTGCGCAAATGATTGTAGAGATGATGCGCGTAGGCGTCGGGCTTGTTGCCCGCATTGATCCACGTCAGACGCAAATGCGCGTGCAGCGGCGGCCGCATCGCCAGCACCGCGACCTTATCGCCGCGGCTCGCCAGATCGCCGGCGCGTGCCTCGAGATCGTCCGCAGCGACGATCTCCAAGGGCGTGGCCGGCGCATAATGCGCGAGCCGATCTCCGGGCGCGCGCGGCACCGCACCGCCGACGGCGAGCTTCCCGACGACCTGCTCGAGCTGCGAACTCGTGATAAAGCCCGGCCGCAGCAAACGCGGCAGGTTATCGATGCACGAAACAATCGTCGATTCGAGTCCGATCTGCGACTCGCCGCCGTCCAGAACGACCCGCAGCGCGCTGCCGAACTCCTCGCGCACGTGCTCCGGTTTGGTCGGACTCAAGCGGCCGTAGCGATTCGCGGACGGCGCCGCAATGCCGCCGCCGAAGGCCGTCAGCAATTGTTGAGCGATTGGATGCGAGGGCACGCGAATTCCGATGCTGTTTTGACCGCCGGTGACGAGCGGATTGACGTCCCCGGCCACGGGAAGGATCAACGTCAATGGGCCGGGCCAGAAGCGGGCGGCCAGTGCCTCGGCAATCGGCGGCACGCTCGATACCCAGCGGTGCAGATAGCGGGGGTTATCCAAGTGCACGATGACCGGGTGGTCCGCGGGCCTACCCTTGAGCTCGAAAATCTTCGCGAGCGCCGCCGGATCGGCCGCATTCGCTCCCAAGCCGTAGACGGTCTCCGTCGGGAACGCGACCAAGTCCCCGGCACGCAGCGCCTCGACGGCTTCCTCGATTTCGGTCTGCGTAGCTCTGACCACCGGGGCTCTTATGGCGTATCAATCGGCGTTCGTATCCAGCCGCCGTCGCTCTGACGGTCGAGTTCGTAGGCGGGCCAATAGTGATTATCCAGCTTCAGCGTAATGACGTCGACTTGCCCGTTCCAGCTGATCGTCTTGAGCCGCACCGATGACCGATCGGGCTTACCGCGTATCGACTTGATGAACGCATCGAGATCCGGGGTCGGCTGGCCATCGACTTCGGTAATGCGGCGCCCCGCGTAAAGACCATAATGCGTGGCCGGTGAACCGTAGTAAAAGAACGCGACGAACACGCCCTCCGGGTTGATGCCGCGCTGCGCAGCCATGGCTCGATGCGGCGCCTGCAAGGTCGCGCCGGCCCAAATCAAGACGCGATCGATATCCCGGCCGTCGAGCGGCACGGTTTGCAGTTTCAGGGTCTTTTCGGCTCCGTCGCGCCAGATCGTGACGCTGACCTCTGATTTCTGGACCGCGCGCTCGACCTCGCGGAAGCGATTGACGACATTGCCATCGATCGAGAGCAGCAGATCGCCCGGCTCGAGCCAGCGAGCCGCGGGCGAGCCCGCCACGAGCCGATCGATGCTGAGCACCTGGCGGCGCTGCGGATTGTGCTCCTCGAAACGCCGCACCCAGGCATCGGGCAGTCCGAGCTTGCGCGCGTCGGCGAGCGATTGCAGATCGAATTCCGCCTCGAACGAATACAGCGGCCGGTTCGCAATGACCGCATCGATCATCTCCGTCACGATATCCGCCGGGATGCCGTGATTGACCTGCTCGAGATCGTGCTGGTTCTCGAACGCAAAGCTCGACCAGAGCGCGAGCACATCACCCTTGACGTTCGCGATGACGCCGTCGAAATCGCCGGGCGGGTTGACCAAATTGGCGGCCTCGAGATTGGTATCGCGAAATCGCAAGGTACGGGACAGCGGGAAGGACAGCACGTCGAGACTGGCGACCTGTGTCCGCTGCGACATGATCTTCGAATCGGCGCGCTCGCCGACCACCCAGACGTCTTCGCCCGATGTCAGCTGCCGCGTATCGAAGGAGGCGGCACGCACCGGCGTGTTGCCGATCGCCGACGGGTCGTAGGATACGATCGCAAGGTTGTGCAGCGGATGAATGAAGACGACTTTGCCCGGCACCTCGACGGTGCCGCCGAAGGTAACGCGCACATCGCCCATCGCGATCGGCACGGTATTGCGATCGACGACGACGAGCCCGCGCTTTGCATCGACGATCAGGCCGGTGCCATGATAGTTCTTTTCGGTGACGCCGGAAACCGAGTAAGGCATGTCGAAGCCCACCGTGACCAGGGACGGCGCCAAACGGTCGATGCGCGGATCCCCGGTCTTGGCAAATTGCGTTTCCGCGGGCCTGCCCGGCAAGGCCGCGGGCCCGGCTGCGATACTCACGCAAGGCCATGTGCCGAGCACGTCGTCACGCTTGCATTTGCGTGCCGGAAACCAGCGCCGGTCGATGTGAATGATCTTGAGCTGCGCCGCACGCGGATCCTCGATGGTCACGTAACGCACGGCCGCGCGGTCGCCATCGGCCAAATCCGCAAGGGCGGCTTCGAAATCGGATAGCTTTTCGATCTTCTTGCCGTTGAACGAGCTGATCAGAGCGCCTCGGGGAATCGCCGCGCTGCTGAACACATAGCCGGGATTCGCGACATAGACACCTTTGATCGGAACGTCGAAATGGCGCGCCTCTTGATAGGAAAGCGTATGCACGACCGCTTCGCCGAACTCGAGGTATTCGTCGGGCGTGATCGCATGCAGATCCTGTACCGGGATCGCATACCTCACGGTATCGGCGCCGCGCTGGACCTCGATGTCGATCGGCCGGCCGACATTCTCGTCGAGCGTCCTTTCCAGTGCGAAGAACTCCGGCAGCGGCTTGCCGTCGATCGCGATCAAAATATCGCCGGGCGATAATTTTCCGGCGGCCTGGGAGCCCGGCTGAACGTCATCGACGACCAACATGCCGGTCAGTTTCGGGAAATCGCGCCGCATGCGCGCTTCGGTGTCGGCAGCCAGCCCAAGGCGCTTCAGTTCGTCGTACGGCGTGTACTTGAAGACCGTCTCGAGCGTTCCGCGCGGCACCGGCTTGCCGGCATCGATGAATGTCAGCGCCCGCACGACCGCGGTCAACGGCAGATAAAAACTCGAGGCGGCGCCCGTCGCGCCGCCCGCATTCAGTGCGACGACCCGGCCCTCGATGTCGATGACCGGGGAGCCCGACGAGCCGCCCGAGGTGCTGGAGGCGGCTTGGTAATAGAACGTATTGAAGTCGTTGTACTTGCCGTAGCCGTATTCGGGCGCCTCTCGATCCAAACGCGCGAGCGTTCCCGCCAAAATCGACAACTGCTCGCCCGCGTCGTTGCCGACGACGCGAATCTCGCGTCCGATGACGGCTCCGGCCGGATCGAGCGGCAATTCGGCGGGCTTGATGAAGCGCAGTTTCGCGGGGTCGTAGCGATAAATGCCGAAGTCGTGCACCGGATCGCGGTATACGGGGTAGAGCTGTACCTCTTCTCGATTCAGAAAAATAGCCTGTGCGGTCACTGGTCCGGGCGTCACGACATGGCGGTTCGTCAATATGAGTCCATGTTTGGCGTCGATGACGAATCCCGTCGCTTGCGCCGTCGTATTCCATTCGGTATCGAAGGCGCGGGTGCTGTCGATTTGTATCGTCACGACACCCGTCGCGATGCGCTCGAGCGTCTGCGCCCAAGTCGACGGCGCAATCGCGGGCACCGGTGTCGACACCGGCAAGGGTGTGGGCGCGGGCGTGGTGGTGGGCGCGGGCGTGGACGTGGGCGCAGCGGAGGCGCCGGCGATCGCGAACAGCCAAACAATACAAACTGCGGCGAAACGAGTCATGCGGATCCTTGAGCGCGAATGCGCTCCTAAGTCTTGAATTCAGTCCGTGTCAATGGTCTGACAAGACCAGCAGCCACACGGTTCCAAGCAAGAAGAAACTGAGCATTACGGCGGCCGACCCCATGTCCTTCGCCATGCCCGCAAGCGGATGGCGCTCGGGGCCCGATCGATCGACGACGGCCTCGACGGCGCTATTCAATAATTCGACGACAAGGATCAGCAGCATGGGGCTGACGAGCAACGCCCGTTCGACGCCGGCACGTCCCAGGTACAGGCCGCCGGGTACGACCACGAGAGACAACAACACTTCCTGCCGAAACGCCGCCTCCTCGCGCCACGTATGCCGGAAGCCCTGCAGAGAATAGCCGAACGCGCGCAGCAAGCGTGTGATTCCGGTCGGTTTACCTCTATCGTTCATCCAATGAATTCATGCGCTGGCAGCCGGATTCCATGCGAGATCGAGTTGTTTCGCGGCGCGCACGTCGTCGAGCCGCCGCACCGGCATTGTAAGGGGAGCGGAGGTCAGTTTTTCGGGCTCATGTATCATTTCTCGCAAAATCGCGATCATGGCCTCGCAGAAGCGGTCGAGGTCTTCCTTCGCCTCGGTTTCGGTCGGCTCGATCAGCAAGCACTCGGGCACGAGCAGCGGAAAATAGGTCGTCGGCGCGTGAAATCCATAATCGAGCAGCCGCTTGGCGACGTCCATGGCCGATACCTGATAATCCCGGTGTTGGCGCTTCAGCGTAATGATGAACTCGTGACTGGCGCGGCGCGACGGATAAGCGGCATCGAAGCCGGCCGCGAGCAAGCGCTTCATGAGATAGTTCGCGTTGAGCGTCGCGAATTCCGCGACCCGCACCATCCCCTCGCGGCCCAACATGCGCATATAGATATACGCGCGCAAATTGACGCCCGCGTTGCCCATGAAGCCGGACAATCGTCCGATCGATTGCGGCAAATCGCGCTCCGACAGCCACCGATAGCGGTCGCCGTCGCGACCGACGATGGGAATCGGCAGGAATGGCAGCAAGCGCTCGCCGACGCCGACCGCGCCGGACCCGGGACCGCCGCCGCCGTGCGGTGTCGAAAACGTCTTGTGCAGATTCATGTGTATGACGTCGAAACCCATGTCGCCCGGGCGCACTTTGCCGAGAATCGCATTGAGATTCGCGCCGTCGTAATACAGCAGTCCGCCCGCATCGTGAACGATGCGGGCGACCTCGCCGATCTTGCGTTCGAATACCCCGAGCGTCGACGGGTTGGTGAGCATGATGCCCGCGGTATTCGGGCCCACTGCGGCTCGCAGCGCGTCGATCTCGACGTCGCCGTTCGCGTCGCAGGGAATTTCCTTGACGCTGCAGCCGCACATCGTCGCGGTGGCCGGGTTCGTTCCGTGCGCCGCCTCGGGCACGATGACTTCAGTACGCGCCAAGTCGCCGCGCGCTCGGTGATAGCTGCGGATCATCGCCACACCGGCGAACTCGCCTTGCGCCCCCGCCATCGGCGTCAAACTGACGCCCTGCATGCCGGTGATGTCCTTAAGCATGTCTTGCAGTTCATACATGCACGCCAAGTAGCCCTGGGAATGCGATTCCGGCGCGAGCGGGTGACGGCCGATGAGTTCCGGCAACATCGCGTACGTGTTGCAGGCCTTCGGGTTGTATTTCATCGTGCACGAGCCCAACGGATAAAAATGGGTATCGATCGAAAAATTCAGCTGCGACAGCCGCGTGAAATGCCGCACGGCCTGTAATTCGGATACCGCCGGCCACAGCGGCGCATCCATGCGCCGCAAATGCGCGGGTATGGCCGGCGAGACCGCGGGCGGCGGCGGAAACTGCGCGTACGCGCCGCGACCCGGGCGGCTCAGTTCGAATATCAGCGGTTCTTGCGATGGATGCGGTTGCATGCGAATTTTCCTTTATGCCGCACCGCGCGCCGCGCGCGGCACGCTCTGCAGCTCGGCCAACGCGCGCGCATATTGCGCGATATCGGCATCGGTCTTGGTTTCGGTCGCACAGACCAGCAGCGCGTTGCCCAATTCGGGAAAACGCTGCCCGAGATCGACGCCGCCGAAGATGCCGCGCTCGGCGAGCGCCGCGAGCAAGGGCGCCACCGGTCGGTCCAGCGTCAATACGGCCTCATGGAAGCGCTGGCCCGAGAACGTCGCGCGCACGCCCGGGATTTTGGTCAATGCCGTCACCAGCTCTTGCGTACGCGCCGCGCTCGCCTCGGCGACGCGCGCGAGCCCGTCGGCCCCGAGCAGCGTCATGTAGATCGTGGCGGCCGTCACGGTCAGGCCCTGGTTCGTACAGATATTGGAATTCGCCTTGGCGCGACGAATGTGTTGTTCGCGCGCCTGCAGCGTCAGCGTGAATCCGGGATTTCCGACGGCGTCCAGGGTCCGGCCGACGATGCGCCCCGGCATTTGCCGCACGTACTGCATGCGCGTGGTCATGAAGCCGAAATACGGTCCCCCGGACGACAGCGGCACGCCGAGCGGCTGGCCCTCGCCGCAAACGATATCGGCGCCCTGTTTGCCGTCGACGCGGCTGCCCCATTGGCCCGGCGCCTTGAGAACGCCGAGCGCAATGGGATTGACGACGCCGATCAACAGTACGTTGTTCGCACGCGCCCAATCCACCAGTTCATCGACCTCCTCCAAAACGCCGAAAAAATTCGGCTGTTGCACGACCAAGGCCGTCAAGTCCTCGCCGTCGTAGCGTCGCAGCGCGTCCACGAGCGTTCTGCCGGACTGCCGGTCGTAGTCCACGGACTCGAAGCGGATGTTCTGATTTCCGGCGATCGTCTGCACAACCTGCAAATAGGTCGGATTGACGGTACGCGGCACGAGCACGCGCCGTGAATTCGAGGCGCGATTGGCGCGCACGGCCGTCAAACAGGCTTCGGCGAGCGCCGACGCGCCGTCGTACAACGAGGCGTTCGAGACCTCCATGCCGGTCAACGCGCACATCATGGATTGATATTCGTAGATCACTTGCAAAGTGCCCTGGCTCGCCTCCGCTTGATAGGGCGTATAGGCGGAATAGAACTCGCCGCGCGTGGCAATGGCCCAAACCGGCGCCGGAATGTGGTGCTCGTAAGCGCCGGCGCCCATGAAATTCAGCGGCCGGCCGTCGCGCGCCGCCCTTTCGCTCATGAGCCGCCCGACTTCCATTTCCGACAGCGCCGCCGGCACGCGCGACAACGCCTTCGATTTCAGCGCGGACGGGATCTCGTCGAACAGATCCTCGATGCGCTGAGCGCCGATGACCGCGAGCATCTCGGCGACATCGTCGGGTGTATGCGGAATGAATGGCATGCGTTAACTCCTCGGATCGCTGGTATCGCTGGTGTTGCTCGCTACTGCGCTTCGTCCGCCAGCAAGCGCGCATATTCGGCGGCGTCCAGCAACTGCGGCGCGGCGCCGCCGGAATCGATTTCGATGCGGATCAACCAGCCCCCGGCGTACGGCGCTTGATTGACCAATTCCGGACTGCTCGCCAATGCCGCGTTGCTCTCGACGACGGTCCCGTTGACGGGACTGTAGATGTCGGAAGCGGCCTTCACGGATTCGACGACCGCGCACGCCGCTCCGGCCGTCAGGCGGCGACCCGCCTCCGGCACTTCGACGAACACGAGATCCCCGAGAGCGGCTTGGGCGTGATCCGTGATGCCGACTTCGACTCGATTGCCGGGCAGGGAACGCACCCATTCGTGGCTCTTCGTATATTGCAATTCGCTTGGAATGTCGCTCACGAGAAGTTCTCCAGTTTGAGTCACATTGAAATGAGAGGCTTGCCGTGGCGTACGAACGGCGGCTTGACGACGCGCGCCGCGAGCAGCTTGCCGCGAATCTCGACCTGCACGACGCCCTGGGCACCCGCTGGTACGCGCGCCAGTGCGATCGAGCGATTGAGCGTCGGCGAAAACGTCCCGCTCGTGATTTCACCCGGGCCGAGCGCCGTCATCACGGACTGATGACTGCGCAATACGCCGCGGTCCTCGAGCAGCAGACCCACGAGTTCGAAGCGCGGTGCCGCACGCACGCGCTCGAGCGCGCCCCGTCCGATGAATTGCCGTTCGGCGGGCTCGAACGCGACGGTCCAGGCGACTCCCGAACTCAAGGGATCATGTTTCTCGTCGAGATCGTTGCCGTATAGGCTCAAGCCCGCCTCCAGGCGCAGGGTATCGCGCGCACCGAGGCCCGCAGGCCGTACCCCCGCGGCGCGCAGCGCCGTCCACACCGCGGCCGCATCTCCCGCGGGAAGCGCGATTTCAAAGCCGTCCTCGCCCGTATAGCCGGTGCGTGCGAGGAACCAGGTTCCGAATTCCGCGGCGACGAACGGGCCGAGCGCCAAGACTGCGTCGCGCTGCGGCGCAGGCAACAACGACGCGGTCTTGGCGCGCGCATTGGGGCCTTGAACGGCGAGCATCGCCAGATCCCGGCGCTCCCGGATGCTCACGCCGAAGGCGGCCGCTTTCGCGACCAGCCACGCCAGGTCCTTTGCGCGCGTACCCGCGTTGACGATCATTCGAAACCACGATTCGTTCATGAAATACACGATCAGGTCATCGATGACGCCGCCGTCGTCGCGCAGCAGGCAGGAATAGAGTCCCTTGCCGGGCGTCTTGAGCTTGGCGACGTCATTGGCCAACAGGAAGCGCAAGCATTCGCGCACGCGCGCGCCGCCGAGATCGAGCACCGCCATGTGTGAGACGTCGAACAGTCCCGCATCGGCACGCACCGCGTGGTGCTCGTCGATCTGAGAGCCGTAGTGCAGCGGCATGTCCCAACCGCCGAAGTCGACGATTTTGGCGCCCTCGCGAACATGGGTGTCATAGAGCGGAGTCTTTAGTCCCATCGCAGCCTCGTTGCGAAATAAAACAGAGTTTCAGTCAGAACTTGCGGCTCTAACTGCCCCTCTGTCCTTGGGACCTGAGAGATCAAGCGTCTCGTAAAAGGCGCTGCTCCCCTTCGGTGGATCTGCGCCGCGTCGGGCGAGATCGCTCTCCAGAGATCGCGAGAGTCTGCCGTTCATGTGCCTGAGCGTTTCCGGGCGGTTGCGCCTTCGGCGGCCCTCAGATTCGAGGACTCTCTCCGGACAGCTCTTATCGCGATGCGCCCATGATACACGATCCGCCTAACCGCCGGACTTCTTCGCCGACAGCCCAAGTTTGACGAGTTCGGCGACGATCGTCTCGCGATGTTCGCCCTGAATTTCAATGACGCCGCCACGCACCGTTCCGCCCGATCCGCAACGCTTCTTGAGTTTTGTCGCGAGCGCCTCGATCTCGGCGAGCGGCAGCGGCAAACCGCTGACGATCGTGACGCCCTTGCCGGCGCGGCCCTTGGTTTCTCGCCCCACCCGCACTGCGGTCGGCCCCACGGCTCCGGGCGCACCCTTCGGGCAAACGCAGTCCCGAGCCGCCCGCCGGCAATTCGGGCACAACACGCCGACATCGGTCGAGTAGACGATTCTTGCGGTCATCGGCGGCATTATGCCCTTTTATCAACACGCGTCACGCAAGCGCTCGGCGCGGTAGAATGAGCGTCGGGCAATCGTGCCCCGGAGTGTGTTCCCGCTATGATTTGCCGTAGAAAATCCCGCAGCGTCAAGGTCGGTTCGGTGACCGTCGGCGGCGCCTCGCCGGTCGTGGTGCAGTCGATGACCAACACCGATACCGCGGACGTCGAAGGCTCGGTCGCTCAAATCATTGCGCTCGCGCGCGCAGGCTCGGAGCTGGTGCGCGTTACCGTCAACAACGACGAGGCCGCGGCTGCCGTACCGCGCATCCGCGAGCAACTCGACGCCCGCGCAGTCCAAGTACCCTTGGTCGGCGATTTCCATTTCAACGGGCATAAACTGCTCAAGGCCCACCCGGAATGCGCACAGGCGCTCGCCAAGCTGCGCATCAATCCCGGCAACGTCGGCCGCGGCAGCAAACGCGATCCGCAATTCGCGGAAATGATCGCGATCGCCTGCCGCTACGACAAGCCGGTGCGCATCGGCGTGAATTGGGGCAGCCTCGACCAAGATCTATTGACGCGCATGATGGACGAGAACTCGGCCCAGGCCGAGCCGCTCGCCGCGATCGACGTCATGCGGGAAGCGATCGTGGTGTCGGCACTGGGCAGTGCGAAGCGCGCCGAGGAATTGGGCTTGAGCGCGGACAAGATCGTGATCAGCGCCAAGGTCAGCGGCGTGCAGGACCTGATTTCCGTTTATCGCAATCTGGCCTCACGCTGCGATTACGCGTTGCATCTCGGCCTGACCGAAGCCGGCATGGGCAGCAAGGGCATCGTCTCGTCGACCGCGGCCATCGGTGTGCTGCTGCAAGAGGGCATCGGCGACACGATTCGCGTCTCGCTGACGCCGGAGCCCGGCGGCGATCGTACGCAAGAGGTCATCGTTGCGCAGGAAATCCTGCAGACCATGGGCCTGCGCTCCTTCACTCCGATGGTCATCGCCTGCCCCGGTTGCGGCCGCACGACGAGCACTTACTTCCAGGAGCTCGCCCAAAAGATTCAAGGGCACATTCGGCACCGCATGCCCGAATGGCGCAAGCAGCGTACCGGAGTCGAGGAGATGACCGTCGCCGTCATGGGCTGCGTCGTCAACGGCCCGGGCGAGAGCAAACACGCGAACATCGGCATCAGCTTGCCCGGGACCGGCGAGCACCCGGTCGCGCCGGTGTACGAGGACGGGGAGAAAACCGTGACTCTCAAGGGCGAGCGGATCGCCGAGGAATTTCAGGATCTCGTCGAACGTTATATCGAACGAACCTACGCACCGAGGCACCCATGACGGACCTGGCATCGAAGAAATGCGTGCCCTGCGAAGGCGGGGTGCCCGCGCTCACGCCTGCGCAAGCCAAGGCGCTCGCGGAGAAACTTGATTCCGGCTGGAGCCTATCGAAGGACTTCACGAGCCTGCACCGTGCGCTCAAGTTCGATGACTTCTACCGCACCATGAGCTTCGTCAATGCGGTCGCCCATATCGCCAATACGGAAGATCATCATCCGGATATGATCATCGGCTACAATTACTGCCGCATTACCTACACGACGCATTCGATCGGCGGCCTGTCGGCCAATGATTTCATCTGTGCGGCGAAAATCGATCGGCTCTGAAGGAAGGCAAATCCCCGCTCAAGCCGAGCGCACGCCGCGCCAGTTGGCGCTTGACGAAGTGCAACTGGCCGACCGCGGTCAGGCCCGCCGACCGTAGGTTCGCGAGCACGGGATTCGCATTGGAAAACAGACGGTCAATTCCGTCCATGGCCGCTGCCGCGAGCAAATTCTCCGACTTGCGCCAGCGCTCGTAGCGGCGCAGCAGCCGCATATCGCCGAACTGCTGCGCGCCCGCGGCGCTGCCGAGCACTTCGGCAAGCGCGGCGCAATCGAGCAAGCCCAAGTTCAGCCCTTGGCCGGCGAGCGGATGGACGGCATGCGCGGCATCACCGAGCAGCACGGCGCTCGGCGCCACATAATTGAGCGCGTACTGCAGCTTCAGCGGGAAGCCGGCGATCGGCGTCACGAGTTCGCAAGCGCCGAACACCCCGCCGCTTGCCGCGGTCAGCTCGGCGCCGAATTGACCGGAATCGAGGCCGCGCAAGCGCGCAGCTTCGCTGCGCGCCGTGCTCCAGACGATCGACGAACGCCCGTCCGGCAGCGGCAGGAACGCGAGGGGCCCGGTGGCGAGAAATCGCTGCCACGCCGATCCTTGGTGCGGCTTTTCGGTGCGTACGTGCGCGACCAAGGCATCCTGATGGTAGGCATGGCCGGCGGTGCCGATACCGAGCAAATCTCGGGTCCTCGATTCCGTGCCGTCGGCGCCGACAATGAGCCGGCAGCGCAGTTCGCGGCCGTCTCCCAGGGCGATGCGCGCGGTTTGATCGGTCACGACGATATTTTCCAGCGCCGCCTCGATCAGCACGACGCCCGCGTCGCGCGCAGCCTGCAGGCAACGCGCTTGCAGCACTCGAGCGTCGACGATCGACCCCAAATTCGGCTCGCCGATCTCGGCGCAATCGAAGCTCACGGAACCGCGGCCCTGCGGCGCGCCGCTCGCGTCCCAGACATGCATGCGCTCATAGCCGTAAACCCGGTCCGCCCGCATCTCGTCCCAGGCGCCGCACTCCCGCAACACCCGTTCGGATGCGCGGCTCAGCGCATAGACGCGCAGATCCCAATCGGCATCGGCGCCGGGATCGGCCGGGAAGCGATTCGCGACAATCGCGACGCGCGCAGGCGTTGAGAGTCTGCGCGCCACCGCCAAACCGGCGGTGACCGCACCGGTTATGCCGGCACCTACGATCACGAGATCGAACTCGCGGCTCATGGCAGTGGCACTCCTCGCGCCAGTCTTGGAATGCGCCGGCCGGCGCCGGTACTGAGGCGTGACAGAGCCGCCTTCGCCGGCGGCAGCACATCGAAGGCGAGCAAGGCGAGATTACGCAGGCGGCGCACGATGCCGAGCGGGTTGGAAAACACCCGGACCAGCCCATCGGTAAAGGCGATGATCGCGCGCCGATCGGCCGCTCTCCAGGCGTCGTAGTCAGCCAGCAAGGCCGCATCGCCGGCATCGGCGTAGGCATCGCGGCGATAGTCGGCGATCATTTCCGCCAAACAGGCGGCGTCGCGCAGTCCTAAGTTGAATCCCATGCCGGCAACGGGATGCAGGCTCTGAGCTGCGTTACCGACGATGGCGCAGCGCCCGGCGCTGGTGCGCAACGCCTGCGTCAGCGACAGAGGGTACGCGACACGGCGGCCCACCTTGAGAAAGCGCCCGAGCCTGAATCCGAATCGGCGCTGCAGCTCGGCGAGGAACTCGGCGTCGGTACCCGCCATCACGGCATCGACGTCGGCGCGATTGACCGTCAATACGAGAGCGCATCTGCCATCCGCCAGAGGCAGCAGCGCGAGCGGACCGCTAGCCGTGAATCTCTCGTAGGCAACGTGGTCATGAAAGCGCTGCGGCAGCACGGTCGTGATGAGGGCGGTTTGGCCGTACTCGCGGCTCTCCGCTTCGACACCAAAGGCGCGGCGCACAGCCGACTGAACACCATCGGCGGCAACGATGAGCCGCGCCTGCAACGAACACGGCGTGCCGTCCGCGCCGGCGAGCTCGAGCCCGACGAGCGGGTCGCCCGGAGTGACCTGCAAGACTTGCGCCGGGCAGAACACGCGAATGGCCGCAATCCGTCCGATTCGCTGCCACAGCGCGCGACCCAGTGCGCGGTTTGGCAGCATATAACCCATTGCGTCCAATCTTTGCGACTGGGAATCGATACGCGCGAAGCCGAAGTGGCCTTGGTCCGAGACGTGGATCTTGCGTATCGGTGTCGCCGCGGACGACACGATGCGCCATACGCCGATCGTCTCGAGGATGCGGCGGCTGGCGTTCGACAGCGCTGTCGTCCGCTCATCGAAACTGGGCTGCGCATCGGAGTCGTGCGCGATCGCCTCGATGAGCGCAACTTGCAGACCCAGCGGCGCCAGTGCCACGGCAAGGCTCGCTCCGACCATCCCCCCGCCGACGATCGCGACGTCGAATGGCGGCGCGTTCACGCGGCTTGCACCAAGCGCTCGATCGCATCGGGGTCCTTTTCCAAGTCCGCCGATAGCACTTCCGGACCCCCGGCGGTAACCAGCACGTCGTCTTCGATGCGCACGCCGATATTCCAGAATTCCTTCGGTGTCTTCGCCGACGGGCGAATATAAATTCCCGGTTCGACGGTCAACGCCATGCCGGTCTCCAACACGCGCCATTCTCCGCCGACCTTGTAGTCGCCGACGTCATGCACGTCGATTCCCAACCAATGCCCGGTCCGGTGATTGAAAAATTCCAAATACGCGCCCTCCTTGATGAGTCGCGCCGGCCGGCCTTTGAGCAAACCGAGTTTGACCAGGCTGTGGGTGATTTCACGCACGGCGGCCTCATGCGGCTGATTCCAATGGTTGCCCGCGCGCACTTTGTCGATGGCGGCCATTTGCGCATTGAGCACCGCCTCGTACACGGCACGTTGCGCCGGCGTGAACCGGCCGCCGATCGGAAAAGTACGCGTGATGTCGGACGCATAGTATTCATGCTCGCAGCCCGCATCAAGCAGCAGCAATTCTCCGTCGCGCAAGGGCTGGTCGTTATCGCGGTAATGCATGACGCAGGCATTGGCGCCGCCGCCGACGATCGGGTAATAGGAAATATCGGCGTTGTGGGATCGAAATTCGTGCAGCACTTCGGCCATGACCTCGTATTCCATTCGACCCGGACGCGCAAAGCGCATCGCTCGACGATGCGCCCCGACGGCGATTTGGGCCGCACGGCGCAAGCTGGCCTGTTCGGCGCGGCTCTTGTAGAGCCGCATGTCGTCGAGCAAATGGGAGAGCGCGGCAATTTCTTGACGCGCGCCGCCGTCTTGCCGCGCGTGCACGCGTAAGCCGTTGACCCAACTGTAGACGCGCGGATCGAAATCGTCGTGCACGCCCATCGCATAATAAATTCTGGGCCGATTCTCCATGAGGCCCGGCAGAATTTCGTCAATATCGGCTATTGGGAACGCATCCTCCGCGTCAAAACGCTCCACCGCGCCGTCGGTGCCCGCGCGCGCGCCCTCCCAGGATTCCCGCAGCTCATCGTGTTCGCGCACGAACAACAAGTACTCGGCCTGCGGCCTCCCCGGTATCAATACGGCGACCGCATCGGGCTCCGGAAATCCGGTCAAGTAGTGAAAATGGCTGTCTTGCCGGTAGGCATATTCAATGTCGGCGTTACGATGGCGCACCGGTGCCGCGGGCAGGATCGCGATTCCGTCCTTGCCGATCATGCGCATGAGCTGACGGCGGCGGCGCGCAAACTCTCTTCGATCCACTGGGGTCCGCTCAGTGCAGTCGCTGTGCTGCAGGGTATACGTGGCTGCGCAGCGGCAGAAGCTCCTCGAACACCACTTGCGCCGCCACGCGTATGAACTCCACGAGTTCCGCGTAAGCCTGCTCGTTCGATTCATCGACATCGGCATCGTCGCCGGTGGCCCTAGAGATCTCGGTGAAATCGCGGACAATTTCGCCGACGTCGCCGGCGAGCGCGCCCAAATCAGAGATTTGACCGGTCCCCAAACCGTACAAAAAGCCCGCGCACCAGAGCGCCAAGGCATTGGCGCGCCCGTTCAAGGGCTGCTCATCATCGGGCAGCAGCGGTTCGAATTCCATGCCCTGCTCGCCGAACGACGTCGCGGTTTCCGTGAATACCCGCTCAAGCATCGCAGCCGACTCATCCGACAAAGCCGCGCCATCCGGGAGAATCTCGTTGACCCAATCCTGCATGTGGTAAGGCGACATCGAACACAACGCACCGCACAAAGAGCCATGCGCTTCGGCCGCATCGGCGAGGCTGCCGGCGGCCGCGAGCACGTCCTCAAAGTCCTTAAATCGAATGTCCGATATCATGATTACAGAATAATACCGCAGTGAGGGCATCCGCTGCCCTTTGCATTGCGTTATCGAGCGCTCTATATTGGCGCTCTATGAATGACGCCGCCGCTAAATCCGCCGTTGACCTCGAGCTCAAGCGCTTGGAGAAGCGGCTCGAAGACTTGATTGCCACGATAGGTCAAATCAAAGAAGAGAACCGCGCGCTGCGCCAGCGTCAGGAAACGCTGACGGCGGAGCGCGCGAGCTTGTTGCAAAAAAACGAGCAGGTACGTGCGCGGGTCGAGGCCATGATTGGGCGGCTGAAATCCATGGAACAGGCATGACCGATAACCAAGCCAGAGTCAGCGTGCGCATCCTCGAAAAGGACTATCAGATCGCCTGCCCCATCGAAGAGCGCTCCGATTTGTTGGACTCGGCCGAATTCCTCAATTCGCGCATGCGCGAGATTCGCGACAGCGGCAAAGTCGTGGGCCTCGACCGCATCGCGGTGATCGCGGCGCTGAATATGGCGAACGAATTGATTCGATTGCGAAAGAGTGACAGCAATCTCGAATCGGACGTTGGCGGACGCTTGCGTATCCTGCGCGAGCGCGTAGAGTCGGCATTGGAGAAGGGTCAGCAGCTCGAATTTTGAGCGACCCTTCGCCGAGGTTAAATTTGGCGCTGCCTGCGGTGTTCGATGCAGATCGGGTTACCTCTCGACCCTAATTTGTAAACCCCAGGGGCCATTGCTTGCTGGCAACATTGTGCAAGTCCGCCTTGAGCGGAAAGCCTTAAGTGCCGCAGTTAGCCCCACCTGTTGCTCAGGTCGGGAGCAACGGTCTAAAACGGCACATGCGGGTAGCGCCATCCACATGAGTTCGCATGGATTCTGAAAAAGCCGCCGCCAAAGCGGCCTTGCGTGCGCGACTCCGTGCGCAGCGGCGCGCCCTTAGCGACCGGCATCACGATCGACTCTCGCGGCTTGCCGCCAAGGCGATCGAGCGCCTGCCGCAGTTTGCCGCCGGACGCCGGGTCGCGCTGTATTTACCGTTCGACGGCGAAGTCGATACCGCCCGGCTGATCGCGGCGGCGCAGCGGCGCGGCGTGCATCTGTACGTTCCGGTCGTGATCGACCGGCGCCATCGCCGACTGGCCCTTTATCCGCTATCCGGGAAAACTCGTCGCGGGGCATTTGGGATCCGCATCCCGGATCGCGCCGGTCAACCGCTTGCGGCGCGCTGGTTCGATCTCGTCATCGTCCCATTGGTCGGCGTGGATCGTGCCGGGCGACGGCTCGGGATGGGCGGGGGATTCTACGATCGCTTGTTCGCGTTTCGAGGCCACCGCAAGCATTGGCGCGGACCCCGTTTGATCGGCTTGGCGTTCGACTGCCAGAGCGTCGTATCGGTGCATCCGGACAACTGGGACCTATGCTTCGATGCGGTCGCGACTGAAAGCGGACTTACGTATTACCATCGGGGTTGATCGCATGAACCATTGGCTGCTCAAATCGGAACCCGAAATTTTCGGCATCGACGCGCTCGCCGCAGCTCCGAGAAAGACCACTTCCTGGAACGGCGTACGCAACTATCAAGCGCGCAATACGCTGCGGGACTCGATAAAAAAGGGCGATCAGGCGTTTTTCTACCACTCCAGCTGCGCGATACCCGGCATCGCCGGCATCGTCGACATCGTGAGGGGAGCGTACCCCGACGAAACCGCCTTCGACCCCAAGAGCGAATACTACGATGCCGACAGCAAGCGAGAATCGCCCCGGTGGTACGCCGTGGACGTGAGACTCGTGCGCAAGTTCAAGCACATCATTTCGCTCGATCAGCTGCGCGCGCACCAAGCGGCGACGCTTGCGGATTTGCTCGTTCTGCGTCGAGGCAATCGACTTTCGGTGACGCCGGTAGCGCGGAAGGATTGGGATTTCATTCTCTCGTTGGAGTGAACTCGCGCACATCGCTAGCACATCGGCAGACAAGAAGCGCGACGTATTACTTGTAATTTGATTATTCGTGTATATACTCGGACCCCGGACTAACCCGACAACGGAGTTTCTAACATGGCAGCGAAAGCAAAGAAGGCGAAGAAGAAGGTAGCGAAGAAAAAGGCCGCGAAGAAAAAGTAAGCCTTCGAAAGTAATCAACTGTGCCCGCGTAAGCGGGCACAGTTGTTTTAAGGGGGTGGAAAATGTTGGACGCAAACGAGAAAAAACGCCTGGCCGCCGAGGCCGCTCTGACCCACGTCGAGGACGGCATGATCCTCGGCATCGGAACGGGCTCGACCGTCAATCGATTCATCGCAGCCCTGAAAGACCGTAAAATACGGCTCGAAGGCGCGGTCTCGAGTTCCCGCGCGACCTCCGAACTCCTCAAGACCGCGGGTATTGCGGAACTGGAGCTCAACTTCGCAGGTGACCTGCCGCTATATGTCGACGGCGCCGACGAAGCGACCCCGCAGGGTCAGCTGATCAAGGGCGGCGGTGCCGCGCTCACCCGCGAAAAAATCATCGCCGCCGCCTCGAAGCGATTCGTCTGCATCATCGACGACAGCAAACTGGTCGATGTCCTCGGTAAATTTCCCCTCCCCGTGGAAGTCATTCCCATGGCGCGCTCGTACGTGGCGCGCCAAATCGTGGCGCTCGGCGGGCAGCCGGTGTGGCGCGACGGGGTCGTCACCGACAACGGCAATGTGATCCTGGACGTCCACCACCTGCGCCTTCTGGAGCCGGCGGCCTTCGAGACGACCGTCAACCAGATTGCCGGAGTCGTCACCGTCGGACTGTTCGCGCGACGTGGCGCCGACGAATTGATCATCGCCGGAAATGACGGGGTGCGAAGAGTCGTGCCCGCCAGATCTTGAGCGGCGTTCGCTAGATTTCGAGGCGCGTGCCGATCTCCACGACCCTGCCGGGTGGAAGTCCGTAGTAATCGGCCACGTATTGAGAATTGCGCTGCATCTGCACGAACGCAGTGCGTCGCAGCGGCGTCAAATCGGAGCGCTGACCCGGGATGAGTTCCTCGCGGCTCAGAAAAAACGTGGTTCGCTCCGGTTCATAGGGGATGCCGTGGCTTTCGGCATCGCGCAGGATTTCGATGATGTTGGGTTTGTCCATGAAACCCACCTGCGCGACGATGCGCAGGATGCCTTCGCCTACCGGTGTTACCGTCAAGCGTTTGGCCGGCGCGACCCGCGGCTCATCGCGGGTCACGACGGTGAGCAGCACGACGCGTTCGTGCATGACGCGATTGAATTTGATGTTATTGAGCAGTGCACGCGGAATTCCCGACGCCTTGGCATCCAGAAATATCGACGTGCCCAAAACGCGCACGGGCGGATCGCGCTTCAAGTCCTCGAGAAAATCGCGGACCGGCTTCTGTTCGCGCAGCAACCGCGCGATGACCGAGGCCCTGCCGCGCTGCCACGTTTGCATCAACCAGTAAATGATCAGCCCTGAGGCGAGCGGCAGCCAACCGCCGTCGCCGAGTTTGGTCATGTTCGCCAGCAGGAACGCGATGTCGACGACGAACAGCACCGACAATCCGGCCCGCAGAGGCAGACTGGGGCGTCCGATGCGCGACTTGATCAAACTCAAGGTCAAGGGCGTCACGATCGTCATCGCGCCGGACACCGCCAGGCCGTAGGCGCCGGCAAGCGCGGCGGAGCTGCCGAAACTGCCGACCAGCGCGATTGCAGCGATCATGAGCAGCCAGTTCATCGATGGCACGTAAATCTGACCCTCATTTTCCGCCGACGAATGCTCGACGCGCAGGCGGGGCAGCAGCCCTAAGCTCACGGCGGTCCGAGTCACGGAAAAAACGCCGGATATGACTGCCTGCGAGGCGATGACCGTCGCGGCGGTCGCGAGCACGACCAGCGGCCACAGCGACCAGGCGGGCGCCATCATGTAAAAGGGATTGACGATCGCCGCCGGATTCCGAATCAGCATCGCACCCTGGCCGAAGTAATTGAGGACCAATGCCGGCATCACGATGAGGATCCAACCCAAGCGAATCGGCGTCTTGCCGAAATGACCCATGTCCGCATAGAGCGCCTCGCCGCCCGTGACGGTGAGGAACACTCCGGCGAGAACCGCGAGCGCGCCGACCTGATGCTGCCCCAGCAAGCTCACCGCATTCGACGGGTCGAGCGCGAACAGCACCCGCGGCTCGCGCACGACCCAACCGGCGCCCATGGCCGCCAATACCGCGAACCAAAAGAGCATGACCGGTCCAAACACTCTGCCGACCGAGCCCGTGCCATGGCGCTGAATCAAAAATAATCCGATCAAGACGAGGACCGTGATCGGCAGAATCGGGATGTGCGAGGCCGGAGCGGCGATTTGAACGCCTTCGACGGCGCTCAATACCGAGATGGCCGGTGTGATCGCCCCATCCGCGAAGAACAGCGCGGCGCCCAATATCCCGAGTGTTCCGTAGATTTTTCTGCGTGGACTCGCGCGCTCGGTACTGACGACCAGCGCGGTCAGCGCGAGCACCCCACCCTCGCCTTTGTTATCGGCGTTCAGGACCACCGCGACGTACTTCAACAAGATCACGAGGACGAGCGACCAGAAGACCAGCGACAACACGCCGACGATGTGCTCCGGGGTGACCGCGATGTGGGGTGCCGTGAAACACGACGAAATCGCGTAGAGGGGACTCGTGCCGATGTCGCCAAAGACCACGCCGAGTGCCGCAACCGCGAGGGGCGCTATGCGGCCATTCGAGCGGGTTTCAACGGACATGCTGCTGGTTGCTCGACCTGAAAGGAAAGGGCCCACGAATGTGGGCCCTAGTTGGCTGGGGGACTAGGATTCGAACCTAGGTAAACGGTGTCAGAGACCGTTGTCCTACCGCTAGACGATCCCCCAAAACCGATCGCATATCGGAGGGCGCTTCCGCTTAACTTAGCGCTTCGAGAATTGCGTTCCGCGTCGCGCCTTGCGGCGACCGACTTTCTTGCGCTCGACCTCGCGGGCGTCGCGGGTCACAAAGCCGGCTTTGCGCAGCGGCGCGCGCAGAGTCTCGTCATAAGCCATCAAGGCGCGCGTAATGCCGTGGCGAATTGCGCCAGCCTGACCGGTGATTCCGCCGCCCTCGACATGCGCATCGACGTCGAATTTGCCGTCGAGTTGCACCGCACCGAACGGCTGTTGGACGATCATGCGCCCGGTCTCTCGGCCAAAGAATTCCTCGAGCGTGCGTCCGTTGATCGATACCTTGCCGGTGCCCGACTTGAGGTATACGCGCGCGCTGGAGGTCTTGCGACGACCGGTGCCGTAGTAGGGGGTGGCTGTGTTCTGTGGCATCTGTACGTTTCCTGCGAACTCTTAAATTTCCAGCGCTTTGGGCTGTTGTGCTTGGTGGGTGTGTTGCTGGCCGCCGAACACATGCAATTTCCGATACATCCGGCGGCCGAGCGGTCCCTTGGGCAGCATGCCCTTGACCGCGAATTCGACGGCTCGCTCGGGATGCTCCTTGAGCAATTTGCCGAGGCTAATGCTCTTGAGATTGCCGACATACCCCGTGTGCTGATGATAGAACTTGTCGGTTAGCTTGGCGCCGGTCACACGCACGGTGCCCGCATTGATGACGACGATGTGATCGCCGAGGTCTTGATGCGGCGCATAATTGGGCTTGTGCTTGCCCTTGAGACGATGCGCGATTTCTGAGGCTAAGCGACCAAGCGTTTTGCCTGCAGCATCAACGACGAACCAGTCGCCGCGTGATTCTTCAGGTTTCGAAAATACGGTATACATGGAAATACTCGGGTTCTTGAGGTCTTGACGAAAGGCGCGAAAGTGTACAGAAGCTTCGGCGTCGTTACCAGCCCCGCTGTCGCACCAGGCCGGCGACCATATATAATGTATCCATGGATTCTCGCTCGTTTAGCTTCGCGGATCGCTTCATAGGCGAAATAGATAAGGCAATCAAAGTCTTAGCTGCTCCCGCCAGAGCCGCCAGGGAGCTTCCGGGGACCACCCATCCAGATGTGCCGCAGGATGCCGCCGAGCGGCTCCGGTCGATTCGACTCATGCGGGTCAACCATGCCGGAGAGGTTTCAGCCCAGGCACTGTACCAAGGACAGGCGTTGACCGCGAGGAACCCGAGTACAGCCGAGGCAATGCGCGGATCGGCCGCTGAGGAAACCGACCACCTCGCCTGGTGCGAGCAGCGGCTCGACGAGCTCGGCGGGCACACGAGCCTGCTGAATCCGCTCTGGTATGCGGGCTCTTTCTCGATCGGCGCCGTGGCCGGCGCTTTCGGCGATCGCACGAGCCTGGGATTCATTTCGGAGACGGAAAATCAGGTGGAGTCGCACTTGCGCGACCATCTGCAACGCCTGCCGGAAGGCGACCTGCGCAGCCGAGCCATCCTCGAAAAGATGAAACAGGACGAAATCGCGCACGGCGCGAAGGCGGCCTCTTTGGGCGGTAGCGAGCTGCCTTTGCCGCTGCGCCTGGCGATGCGGCTTGCCTCACGCGTGATGACACGCAGCTCTTATTGGCTTTAAGGGATCGATTACTGCTTGCGATTCCAGGACTTATGTACTAAAACGTGCGCCAGCGCTTGTATTTAATCGACGCGACATAAATATTTAGGGAGAGACCATGGAAGAAGGGGCAAAGGCCTTAAGCGATATCCCAGCGATCAATCGTTTCTTGAGCTACTGCCGAATACGGACAGTCCCTTCCAAGACCGTGATCATTCATGCGGGCGATTTGCCGGACATTCTCTACTACATCATCAGCGGTTCGGTCGAGGTGATGATAGAAGACGAAGACGGCAACGAGATGGTGCTCGCGTACCTCAACAAGGGCCAATTTTTCGGTGAAATGGGCCTCTTTTACGAACAGCCGACGCGCAGCGCCTGGGTTCGCACGCGTCAACAATCTGAACTGGCGGAAATGACCTATCCGCGCTTTCGGCAGATTGCCGCCGAGAGTCCCGGCCTGATATTCGAATTGGCGACCCAATTGGCGACGCGTCTCGATCGGACCAATCGCAAGCTCGGCGATTTGGCATTCGTCGATGTGACCGGGCGCGTTGCGCACGCGATCATGGACTTGTGCGGCGAGCCCGACGCGATGACGCATCCCGAAGGCATGCAAATAAAAGTCAGCCGGCAAGAGTTATCGCGCCTGGTCGGCTGCTCGCGCGAAATGGCGGGACGCGTACTCAAGGTATTGGAGGAGCAAGGCTTGCTGCGCGCCACCGGCAAGACCATCGTCGTGTTCAATGCGAGGCCGAAGGTCAAGACGAGGCCATTGATCGTTCCGGTCAAGGCAGCCGCGGGATCCGCGAAGAGCGCGCGAGCCGAACTTCCCGACGATGAAGACGACGAGGACGAGGACGAATAGGCGCGGCTGAAGCGCGCCACAACGGGCGGCGACACGCCGCCGCCGCGCGGACTTAAGAGGAAACTCTGCCGAGTTCGATCGCCGCGCGCATCGCTGCAATCGTCGCGGCGTAATCGGAACTGCCGAAAATCGCGGAACCTGCGACGAACGTGTCGGCTCCCGCTTTGGCGATTTGCGCGGCATTGTCGATTTTCATTCCGCCGTCGATTTCGAGATGGATATCGCGCCCGGAGGCGCGAATGCGTTCCCGCACCTGCGCAAGCTTGACGAGCGCGTTCGGAATGAACTTCTGGCCGCCGAAGCCCGGATTCACGGACATGATCAAGATCAAGTCGAGCTTGTCGATGACATAGTCGAGCCAGTCGAGCGGCGTGGCGGGATTGAACACGAGACCGGGCTTGCATCCGGCATCGCGAATCAATTGGATCGTGCGATCGACATGCTGGGTCGCTTCGGGATGAAAGCTGATCATGGTGGCACCGGCTTTCGCAAAATCCGCGACCAGCGGATCGACCGGCGAGACCATGAGATGCACGTCGATGGGCGCCGTGATGCCGGCCTTGCGCAACGCCTCGCAGACGAGCGGTCCTATGGTCAGATTCGGCACATAGTGATTGTCCATGACATCGAAATGGACCCAATCGGCGCCGGCGCTGAGTACCGCCCTGACTTCGTCGCCGAGCCGAGAAAAATCCGCCGACAGAATTGATGGAGCAATGATGGTACGCATGGGGTCAAGTTTATCGCATTCCGCGCGCCGCGCGGATTTCCTCGTAAGCCTCCTGAATTCGCTGGGTTTTTTCCTTGGCGACCCGCGCCATCGACTCGGGCAGGCCATTGGCGACTAGTTTGTCCGGATGATGCCGGCTCATTTGACGCCGATAGGCCTTGGTGAGCTCCGGGTCGCTGACGCCGGCGTCCACCTCGAGTTCCGCGTAATAATCGGCCATCGATTTTCCCGCGCTTGGCTGCGCGCCGGATCCCGGGCGAAACTCCTGCCGGGCGCGCAAGCTCGACTCCATGCGCGCGAATTCCAATCCGGACATTCCGAGTCTCTCGGCCAGGCGCGTCAAGATCGACCGCGCCGGCGGCGAGATGCCATTGCCCGCCAAGGCGGCGCGCAGCTGCAGCTCGATGAATGCGCGCAACAGATCGTGGCGCTGGCCGCAAGATTCGCGCAGCTGCTCCACGGCAAGTTCAAAGTTGTATGTCGAGGCTTTACCCGCCCTGAAGAAGTTGATCGCGAGAGCCGTGTCGGCCGGCCCCAGATTCAATTCGTGCATGAGCCGGCGCGCCGCCTGGATCTCGGCCTCCGAGACCCGGCCGTCCGATTTGGCGACATGCCCCATCATTTCGAAAGTCGTTCGAAAGAACACTTCGGAGATCGGCGGCGCGCCTGCCATCGAAGCCGTGAAAATCGGCCCCTGATCGAACAAATGGCCGATGAGGGCCCCAATGATCGCCCCCCAGATGCTGCGGGTCGTCATGAAACCGATCAGGGCCCCGAAAAATTTGCCTTTCCACTCCATCCGCGTTGACCTATCCGAGCTACACCGCCACAATCGCCGACCTTCAATTGCGCAATGGTAGCAGCAGGCAGGCCTCGCACACGTGGAACAGCTCTTGCATTCGGCACCGCTATTCGAGTCGCGGTTGCATAGTTTAAAAAAGATCCATCAGGGAAAGGTCCGCGATATCTACGAAGTCGACGCGGACCATTTGCTGATCGTGACCACCGATCGCCTGTCGGCGTTCGACGTCGTTTTGCCCGATCCGATTCCTCGCAAGGGCGAGGTTCTGACCCAAATTTCCCTTTTCTGGTTCGCCAAGACCCGTCACATTGTCGTGAACCATCTCGCCGAAATTGAGCTGGCGGATCTGCTCGTCGATTCGGCCGAGCGCACCCAGCTCTCGGGGCGCGCGATGGTGGTGAAGAGATTGAACGCGCTCCCCATCGAGGCGGTGGTCCGCGGGTATTTGATCGGCTCGGGGTACAAAGACTATCGGATGCATGGGTCGATTTGCGGCATCGCGCTGCCCAAAGGCTTGGGCGTAGCCGATCGATTGCCCGAGCCGATATTTACGCCCGCATCGAAAGCCCCCAGCGGACATCACGACGAGAACATCGATTTCGAATCGATGGTCAAGCTCGTGGGAAGCGAATGCGCGAAGGAAATCCGGCGCATCGCCCTGAGTCTCTACGCGTTCGCCGCCGATCACGCGCGCACGCGAGGACTGCTCATCGCGGACACCAAGTTCGAATTCGGGCTCGACAAGAATGGCCGCGTGACATTGATCGATGAGGCGCTCACCCCGGACTCGTCGCGCTTCTGGCCGCTGGCGTCGTACAAGCCCGGCATCAGTCCGCCGAGTTTCGATAAACAATTCGTGCGCGATTATCTGGAGTCGCTGCATTGGGACAAGAAGCCGCCCGCGCCGCATCTTCCGCCGGAAATCATCGCGCGTACCAGCGATAATTATCTCGAGGCGCTGAAGCTCCTGACGGCCTGACGGTCCGGCCGGCTCGCATGCCGCGCCGCAATCATTCGCCGGCGACGGTCATCTCGTCGAGCAATATGGATCCCACGCGCACGCCGCCGCGCGTATCCACGTCGCTGCCAGCCGCCACGATTCCTCGCAACATCTGTTTCAGATTACCGGCGATCGTGATCTCCGCGACCGGGTACTGCAGCGCACCGTTTTCGACCCAGAAGCCGGCGGCGCCGCGCGAATAATCGCCGGTCACCGTATTGACGCCCTGGCCCATCAGCTCGGTGACGACGAGGCCGGTGCCCATGCGCGTCAGCAGCGCATCGAGTCCGCCCGATACGGTCGGCGAGACGAGCAGGTTATGCGAACCTCCCGCATTGCCCGTCGTCTTCAACCCGAGTTTTCGCGCCGAATAACTCGATAACATGTAGCCGCTGAGGGTGCCGTCGGCAATCAATTCTCGGTCGCGCGTCGCCACACCCTCCTCGTCGAACGGCGCGCTGCCCATGGCCTTCGGTATGTGTGGTCGCTCCGAAATCGAAAATCCCGGCGGAAACACTTGTTGCCCGGCGGCATTCAGTAGGAACGAGGACTGTCGGTATTGACTGCTGCCGCGAATCGCCGCGATGAAATGTCCGATGAATCCGCGGGCGATCTCCGGCACGAACAACACGGGCGCGCGCCGCGTGCTCAATTTGCGCGGCCCCAAGCGCGCGAGCGTGCGGCGCGCGCTCTCGCGGCCGACCGCCTCGCCGCTCTCCAACTCGCGCCAATCGCGCGAACTCGTGTACCAATAATCGCGCTGCATGTCTTCGCCCGAGCCTGCGAGCACCACACAGCTGAGCGTGTGCGAGGTCGTCGGATAGCCGCCGACGAAACCATGCGTATTGCCATATACGTGCAGCCCCCGGTGCGTCGCGACCGATGCGCCCTCGGAGTTGTTGATACGCGCATCGAACGCGAGTGCGGCCGCCTCGCAGGCTTTGGCGATCTCGATCGCCTCGTCTGCGCTGACGTCCCAGGGATGCGCCAGATCCAGATTCGGCGGCGCGGCCGCCATCAAGTCCGCATCCGCGAGGCCCGCGCAGGCGTCTTCGGCCGTGAATCTCGCGATGCTACAGGCCTTGGCGACCGTCGCGCGCACCGCGTCAAGGGAGAAATCCGCGGTGCTCGCCGATCCTTTGCGTTGCCCGGAATACACCGTGATGCCCATGCTGCGATCGCGCTGGTGTTCCAGCGTCTCCACCTCGCCTAGCCGCACGCCCACCGAAAGACCCGTATCCTGGCTGACCACGGCCTCGGCCTGCGAGGCGCCCCGGGTCCTCGCCTCGTCCAGCGACAGCTGGATGATCGACTCCAGATCCTGCTGGGTTAGGCGCACGATATTGCTCGGCACGACGGCCATCGGGGTTCTCCAAACGAGGTAGACGAGGATTCTTAAGCACGATTCTACTGGCCTTGGGTGTAGCATGGGAGGATATGACGATCGAGAACCAAACCACTGAATCGGCCGAAACCGAGCAAGAACGGCTCAGCAAGAGTGCCCGTAAACGCGAAGCGGCCTCCCTGCAGGAGCTCGGCGTCAAGCTATCGGCGCTGCCGGATCAGGAAATAAAGGACCTGGATTTACCAGAAAACCTGTTTATCGCGCTGCGCGCGCTGCGCCGCCTGCCCTCGCACGGAGCGCAGGTTCGCCAGCGCCAATATATCGGTAAATTGATGCGTGAAATCGATCCGGAGCCGGTGCTGGCCAAGCTCGCCGAGCGCAAGCAGCGCCATGACGTCGAGATTCGGCAGTTTCAGCAGATCGAGCGCTGGCGCGACCGGTTGCTGTCGGACGCCGCCGAGGCGGTCGACGCCTTTCTGCAGGAAGTGCCTACGGCAGACCGCGCAACGCTGCTCAGATTGGTCGAAAAGGCGAGCCGGGAACGCGCGGAACAGCGCTCACCGGTCGGGGCGCGCGAGCTATTCGCCTACTTGCGGCAGATGCTCGAATAGGTTTTGTTAAACTCGAGGCCTATGAACGCCCTGGTCGGTATCATTATGGGATCGTCTTCCGACTGGGACACGATGCAGGGAGCCGCCGAGACCTTGAGCTCGCTCGGCGTCGCCCACGAAGTGCGCGTCGTCTCCGCGCATCGCACGCCGGACCTATTGTTCGAATATGCCGCAACCGCACGCAAACGCGGCCTGAGGGCGATCATCGCGGGTGCGGGGGGTGCGGCTCACCTCCCCGGCATGACGGCCGCCAAGACCTCCCTGCCGGTCCTGGGCGTGCCCATTCAGTCCAAGACCATGGGCGGCATCGATTCCTTGTTGTCGATCGCCCAGATGCCGAGCGGCGTACCCGTTGCCACGTTCGCGATCGGCGCCGCGGGTGCGAAGAACGCCGCATTGTTCGCAGCGGCGATACTGGCTAACGAGTTTGCCGAAATTCGCGCGGCCTTGGATGCCTTCCGGGAAGCGCAAACCGCGGCCGTACTGGCGAAACCCGACCCACGGCAGCCTTGAATCCCCGAGCGTTTTCGCGCGTGGGCATCGTCGGTGCCGGCCAGTTGGGACGCATGCTGGCGCTCGCCGGCTATCCCCTAGGGCTCAAAACCCTATTCGTGGACCGCTCCGCCGACACGCCCGGCGCGCAAGTCGCACCGATCTTGGTCGGCGATCTCGAGGACCCGGCCCGCCTCGCTGAACTCGCGGCGCGCAGCGACGTGTTGACCTTCGATTGGGAAAATATTTCCGGCGCGGCGCTCGCGCCGCTCGAACGGCTGATCGCAATACGCCCAAGCCCAGCGGCGCTCAAGATCTCACAGGACAGGTTGCTCGAGAAAGCCTTGTTTTCCAGCCTCAAGATACCGGTTGCGCCGCACGCGGCTGTGGACGCCAAAAACGACTTGCTGCAGGCGATCCAGCGCTTTGGTCTGCCCGGCGTGCTCAAGACGCGCAGGCTCGGCTATGACGGCAAGGGGCAGTTCGTGCTGCGCGAGCCCGAGCACCTCGATGCGGCCTGGGATGAGCTCGGCGCACCCGGCTTGATTTACGAGAAATTCCAGCTGTTTTCGCGCGAAGTCTCCATCATCGGAGCGCGCTCGGCATCCGGCCAATCGGTCACCTACCCTTTATCCGCCAACACCCACGCCGCCGGCGTGCTGCGCTTCAGTATCGCCCCCTACGTGAATCCGAAACTCGAGCGGCTCGCAAAAATCTATTTGCGGCGAGTCATGAATGCGCTGTCGTACGTCGGCGTATTGGCGATCGAATTCTTCGTGGTTGGGGGACGCTTGGTCGCAAACGAAATGGCGCCGCGAGTCCACAATTCCGGCCATTGGTCCATCGAGGGCTGCGTGACGAGCCAGTTTGAGAATCACTTGCGCGCGATCTGCGACTTGCCGCTCGGCAGCACCCGCCTCCTCGGACATTGCGCGATGGTCAATTTCTTGGGCGCCATGCCCGAACGCTCGCGCTTGCTCGAAATCGACGGGCTGGCCTACCACGATTACGGCAAGGCCGCGCGGCCCGGCCGCAAGCTCGGCCATTGCACGATCCTCAAGGGCAGCGCCAGGGATCGCGACTCGGCGTTGCGCGCGGCTCTAAAATTGATCGGCGAGTCGTGAATGAACTACGATCACCAGCAGATATGTATCTAGAGCTCTTCAAATTGACCGAGTTGCCGTTCCGATTGAGCCCGGATCCGCAGTTTCTCTATTTGAGCAAGCAGCATGCGCGCGCGAAAGCGTACATGGAATCGACGATCTGGTTCACCGACGGTTTCGTCGTGATCACCGGGGAAATCGGCTCGGGCAAGACGACCCTGATCGAGACCTTCCTCAAGGAATTGGAACCGAATGTCGTCGTCGCGCAGGTCAATCAGACACAATTATCGCCGACCGGCTTTCTGCAGACCGTGCTGGTTCAGTTCGGCTTCGCGCCCTTCAAGATGAAGAAGCCCGAAGTTCTCGCTACCCTGACCGAGTTCTTGGTCGAGCAGCATTCGCGCGGCCGCCGCGTCTTGTTGATCGTCGACGAAGCGCAGAATTTGAGCTATCGGGTGCTGGAAGAAGTGCGCATGCTGTCGGGCATCGAGACGACCAAGGAGAAGGCGCTGCGCATCATCCTCGCCGGACAGCCCGAACTCGGCGACAAATTGAATTCACCCGAGTTGATGCAGCTCGCGCAGCGCGTGCGCCTGCGCTTTCATCTGTCCGCGCTCACCAAAGCGGAAAGCAATGCGTACATCGACCATCGACTCGAGGTGGCCGGATCGCAAGGCCGGCGAATCTTTGCGGAGGACACCTACGCGACGATCTTCAAGTACACGGCCGGAATACCGCGCCTCATCAACACGCTCTGCGATACCGCGATGATGGCGGCATTCGGGCAGGATCGGGATACGGTCACCAGTGCCGATCTCGATGCGGCCATCGGCGAGCTGCAATGGTCGGAATTCAACGCTCACACCAATCGCATGCACCTCGCCGGCAGCCTCGAAAATACCTTGCCGAGCACCGGCACCGGGCAGGTCGTCGGCAGGATCATTGTGGCCCACGAGGGCAAGAACACCGCCGAGCGGGAGCTACGGCCGGGCCGTCTGGTCATCGGCCGAACGTCGGAAAATGACTTACAGATCGACAGTAAATTCATCAGCCGCCATCACTGCCAGATAGTGACCCAGCTCGACTCGTGCGTCATCGAAGACCTCAACAGCACGAACGGGATTTACGTACAGTCCAAACGCGTGCGGCGCCACAACTTGAATGACGGCGACGTCGTCACCGTCGGCCAGCATGAACTGATGTATCTCGACGAGCGCATCCCGCGCTTGCGTGTCGCCGCGGATCTACAGGAAAACGATGCGGAAATCCTCCATAAGTCCTAAAGCGCCCGCTCGCGCGCGCGACTTCTGCGCCTCGCGCCCAGCCTCAGTCTTTTCCGATGAGCATTTCCGAGAGGCGCGAGAACCACGAATTGCGCCAGCCTTCGACATGAAGTTGTTCATGCTTCTGCTTGGGCACGCGCTTCGCCTCCGTCACCAAATCTTTCGGCAATTTGAATTGAAACGCACCAGTCATTGAATTGTCGGCCATGTGTCCTCCGTCGAAGCGTGAAACCTGTGCGCAGACTATCGAGTGCCATGCCTAGGGAAATGTGACTCCCTGCACGCTATCGTTACTCAAATCGAGGTCAGCCCATAGACGTCGCCGGCAGGAGACAGGCTAAGCACCTGCGGAGTGGATTATGTCGACACGCGCCGCGCTACACCGTGCGGTTCAACACATAACTCACGGCATGATTCACCGCGCGATTTGCGGCATGATTCACCGCGCGATTTGCAGCGCGAGCCATTGGGCGACTTACCGCCGCGATTCACGATCCACGCTCGCGCACTGCGAATGCGGCGCCGCGATAAAAAGCGCGGGCACGGCGCCCGTGCCTCTCGGAGCGCCGGCGTTCGGCTCCGCAAGCTCACGAGCGCGGCCCGCGCCGCGGCTTAGGCATCCTGCCTACGAGTCGACATTCGAGCTTCCTCCTTGAGCGACAGCCGCATGCATATGTTGCACGGAGCGTGCGCGGCGGAACATCGCGAATCGACGTGCATTCACATAGAAAAAGAAAAATCGCGCGGCGGCGCGCCGGCCCCTACATCGGACGCCCGGGATCCTGCACGGTCGAATCGCGCTTGGGGTTAAGATCGGTCTGCCTGCCCTGCTCGTCCCGATGGTAGGGCAGCCATTCGTAAATTTCCGGCGAAGTCTGCGGGTACTTGAGAAACTCCTCGCGAGTCTCCACGATCCGATCGGCCTTGCGGCGGTACAGCCGCCACATCGCGAACAGCGTGAACGCCGTCGTCAGTATGATGACGTAAACGAAGAATGCGCGCGGCGTCGTGAGTTGAATCGCGTAGGTCCCGGTCGTGGGTCCGATCGCCGCGCCCAACGCCCAGACGAACAACAACGTCGATGAAAGCGCCACATAATCGGTCATGACCGCGCGGTCGTTCGCGTGAGCCACGCCCACCGCATAGAGACTTTCGCCGAATCCGCCGAAAACCGCGAACAACGCTGCGAGCAACAGAAATGGCGTGTGGGGACTGACCGTCACGAGTACGGCGGCGACCGCGAGTATGCCCGCGCCGAGGGCAATCAATGCATACAGCCGGTCGATCTTGTCCGATATATAGCCGATCGGCCACTGCAGGAGGAGCCCACCCAAGGACACGCAGGCCATGAGCATGACGATGTGCTGCTGATCGAAGCCGATGCGCTCGCCGAACAGCGGTCCCACGGTCGTGAATGCGGTCAATATGAGTCCATTCAGCAGACAGGCGAGTACGCTCGCCGGCGAGGTGCGCAGGGCCTTCGGAATATCGAGCGTTACGCGATGCGGCAGCACCGGCGCGCGCACGTCGATCGCAACCATCGGCACCAGCGCGAGCGTCGTCGCCATGCCGGCGATGATCAGGAATTCCGAGCCCCTGACGTCGAGATTCTGCGCGAGCAACTGCCCGATGCCGAAGAACAGCCCATAGACGAGCACATAGATCGTGAGCACGCGGCCGCGCTGCTCGTTCGGCACGAGTGCGTTGAGCCAACTCTCGACGATGATCGCAAGGCCCGCGGCGTTTGCGCCGATCAAGAATCGCAGCAGCAGCAGCAACGGAATGTTGTCGGCGAAGTAAAGCGCGAGTATGGCGACCGACTTCAATCCGGCGAAGGTCGCGTACGCGCGCTCCAGGCCTACGGGCGCGATGATCTTATGGGCATATAGACAGGCGACCAGGAAGCCGAGCGCCTCGGCGGTCGCGATCAATCCGATCGCTCCGGGCGAGTATCCCATCGAGGAGAATCGCAGCGGCAGCAACGAGCCGAGCACACCGGCGCCCACCATGGTCAAGGCCGTGCTGACGAGCGGCGGCACGACGCGCCACGGAATTGCCGGCAGGCGCGGATCGACCGCGTGACCGGTGCTGCCGATTGGATTCGCGTTCATCGGACTAACGCAGGGGCAGCGGCCCTAATTCTGCACCTGCGAGCGGCACGTGCAGCAGCTTCGCGAGCGTCGGAGCGATTTGGCGCATTTCGATCTCGCCGAGCGACCGCGCGGCTGGCACGCGGGGACCGACTAGAAAGAATGACGAGCGCATCTCGGGCCGATCGGGCGGGTAGCCGTGCATGCCGAGGTTGGTCGGCGCCGAGACGAGCGGCGGCCCGAGCGCGTACCCGAATTCATAACCGGCTCGGAATGACACCAGATACGCAGCCTGCGGGAAACCGCGCGCCGCGACGATTTCCTCATGCGTCCAAACGCGCTCGATGCCGTTGGCGGGATCGCTCGCCAACTGATTCAGCAAGTCACCGACGCGAGTGCGCAGCTTCTCGTCTTTTGGATCGGCAATCATGATCGCGGCCGAACCGCCGGCCGGCCAGGGTTTGGCCAGCCATCCGGTGATCTTCTGCGCTTCATCGACGCTGAACAGCCCGGCCGACAAGAACGCAGAGTACAAATTCACGTCGTGCTCGACTGCCGCGAAGCCATGATCGGAAACGACGCAAATCGTCGCCGCGCCCGGCGCCGCCGCTTCGCTCGCGGCGCGCAAAGAGCCGATGATCGCATCAATTCGTTCGAGCACCGCGTTGGCTTGGGCGCTGAACGGACCCGACAGGTGCTGCTCGGTGTCGAGGCCCGTCATGTATACGGTCATGAAATCGGGATGCTTGATCTCGATGAGCCGGATTGCATATCGCGCGCGGATCTCATCCTCCGCGACCGTCTCCTCCATACCGCCCGGATACCGGCCTAAATCCGGACTTCGGCCCCTGGATAGTTCCCGTTCCAATCCGGGTGTGCTCAAGGCACGCTGCAGCTTCAGATCGTCGTCGCTGCCGCTGCGCCAAATTTGCGGCAGATTATAGGTGATGTGCGCGCCGACGCTGGTCGGCCAGTAGACATTCGCCGTGCGCAGATGAGCCGCAGACGCCGCGTCCCAGAGTGTCGGCACCCGCACATCCTCCGTATACCAATACCAACCCTTGTCGTTGCGGTTCAGCGGATCAAAAGTCGTATTGCCGTAAATTCCATGATTGGCGGGCGAGGCTCCCGTCAGTATCGTCATGTGGCTCGGGTAAGTCAGCGTCGGCAGTACGCCGCGAACCCCGGTTGCATAAACCCCATCGAGCAGAAACGCGCGCAGGTTCGGCAGCTTGAGTCCATGACCGTCGGCCTGCAGAACCGCTTCGGGTTTCAGGCCGTCGATCGAAATCAACATCATGAGCGGCTTTGGCGCGGCTTTGCCGGCTTGCGCAGCTGCAAACGGTAACAGCATTGCGGCCAACAACGCGAACCGGCAAATGCGCGCGCGCGCACTGGTGAGCGAACGGATGGAGCAATCGGGCATGGTGCTTGCGATGGTGGGTAGCTGACGAGCCGCTAAGTTACCGTAGCGTCGGCGCGCGCGCCAGTGCGTAAAGACCATTACAATGCGCCGATAATGCCATTTCCCCATCTGTTTCAGCCTCTGCGAATTCGCGGCTGCACGATCAAGAACCGCATCATGTCGACGGGCCACGACACGACTCTGCCGGTGGACGGCACGGTCAATGCGCCGCTCGTCGCCTATCAGGAGGCGCGCGCACGCGGCGGCGTCGGCCTGATCGTGCTGCAGGTATCGGGCGTTCATGAAACCGCGCGCTACACCAATCACGTGTTGATGGCGACCGACGACGGCTCGATCGCCGGTTACCGCCGCGTCGCGCAGGCGGTGCATCGGTACGGAACGGTCTTATTCGCTCAATTGTTTCACCCAGGTCGTGAGATCGCCGAGGCCGACGGCGGCTTGCTCGCGGTGGCCTATGCGCCGTCCTGCGTGCCCAACGAGCGCTTTCACGTGATGCCCCGCCCACTGGGGGTGCGCATGATACGCGCGATCGTTTCCGGCTACGGCGACGCCGCGCGGCGCATGCGGGCGGCGGGACTCGATGGCGTGGAGATCGTCGCCAGCCATGGCTATTTGCCATCGCAGTTCTTGAATCCGCGCGTCAATTTGCGTGACGACGAGTACGGCGGCGACTTGGATCGACGGCTGCGATTCCTGCGCGAAGTCATCGCCGACATTCGCGCCAAGGTCGATGAGCACTTCGTCGTGGGTCTGCGCATTTCGGGCGCTGAAGCCGACGAACAAGGCTTGTCCGGAGACGAATGCCTGCAAGCGCTCATCCGCTTGCACGACAGCATCGACTACGTCAACGTCACGCTCGGCACCTCGGCGAGCATGGGCGGCGCTACCCACATCGCGCCGCCGATGAGCGCGAAAATCGGCTACGTGGCGCCATATGCCGCCCGCATCAAGCGCGCCGTGTCGATACCGGTGTTCGTGGCAGGCCGCATCAACCAGCCGCAAGATGCCGAAACGGTCATCGCCGCGGGCCACGCGGATGTCTGCGGCATGACGCGCGCGCTGATTTGCGACCCCGACATGCCGAACAAAGCAGCGGCCGGCGCGACCCTGGATATCCGGGCCTGCATCGCCTGCAACCAAGCCTGCATCGGTCATTTCCACAAGGGATATCCGATTTCCTGTATCCAGAACCCGGTATCGGGGCGCGAATTGCGCTACGGCAGCATCGCGCCGGCCGCCACTCTCAAGAAAATCATGGTGGTCGGCGGCGGCCCCGCGGGCATGAAAGCTGCGGCCGTCGCAGCACAGCGCGGTCATTCCGTGACGTTGTTCGAGGCACAGCGACGCCTCGGCGGTCAAGCGCTGCTCGCGCAATTGCTGCCGGGGCGGGCCGAATTCGGCGGGCTAGTCACCAACCTGCTGCGTGAATTGGAGAATGCCGGCGTGTCGATACGCACCGGTACGCGCGTCGACCGCGCACTGATCGCGACCGAGGCGCCGGATGCGGTGATCGCGGCAACGGGAGCGAAACCATACTGGCCTCAATTTGCGCGCGAGGGCGACCTGCAAGTCGTCGATGCCTGGCAGGTGCTGAGCGGCGCCGTCACGGTCGGCGATTCGGTTGTCGTCATCGACTGGCGCGCCGATTGGATCGGCATCGGCATCGCGACGCAGCTCGCCCAGAGCGGTCGATCGGTGCGCCTCGCGGTCAGCGGTATCGCGGCGGGGGAGATTCTGCCGTTCTATGTCCGCGACGACTCCGCGGCGACCTTGCACAGGCTCGGCGTCAAAGTGCTGCCGTACATGCGGCTGTACGGCAGCGATTCGAATACCGTCTACCTGCAGCATATCGCGAGCGGCGAGGCGGTCGTCATCGATGCCATCGACACGCTGGTCCTGTGTACGGGTCACGAGCCGGTATCCGAGCTCACGGATGAACTCGAGGATCTCGGCACTGATCTGCGCATCATCGGCGATGCGGCCGCGCCGCGCACGGCCGAGGAGGCCGTTTTCGAAGGACTCCAGGCCGGTGTGGAAATTTGAGCTCACCAGGACTATCAGGCGTGGAGGGATTATCAGCCGCCGCGGGATTATCAGCCGCCGCGGGATTATCAGCCGCCGCGGGATTATCAGCCGCCGAGCGAGTATCAGCCGCCGATGCGTTCACTTCTTCACCGCCAATACGCCGTCGCCGCGCGGCTCCGCGGCAAAACCGGCGTTTCGTAGACGCTTGGTCACTTCACGCGGCACGTCGCGTCCGCTCGTCAATTTATTGGGCGTGCCGGTGTAATGAAACAGCGTGCCCCTGACCTTGAGCACGCGTGCCAAATGCTCGTAGAAGCCCTGCGAGTACAATTCTCCGGCGATTCCGAATCGCGGCGGGTCGTGCAAGATCGCATCGACGGATCGGTTCGGCAATGCGGCGATCGCTTCGACGACGTCGCGCAGCGCCAGCACCAGACGGGGTTCGGCGGCCGGCGACCAAGGATTCAGGCTGCGCAGCCACAGCACGTCGGGATTCTTTTCGTAGGAAAGGATTTGTGCGGCCCGCCCCTGCAGGCACCAGGCCGCGAAATAGCCGAGTCCACCACAAGTGTCCAAGATCACTTTGCCGCGCGGTTGAATCAAACCGACTTTGCGCTCCGCGTCCGCATAGGGCGAAACGCGCAAGGTAGGCAACATCTTGATTCCGTCGATTTCAAAGGTCGGCGGTCCCCAATCGGTCGGCACGAGTTTGGTCAACTGCGCCGAATAGCGCGCCACGGGTTCGAAATTCGTGCCGCACCAATGATAAATGGTTCTTTCCTTGCAGACGTCCGGATAGGGGTAGCGCTCGCCGTTCCAGGTCCAACCGGAATCCGCGACTTCGACCGTGCTCATCGAGCGCGAGAGATCCAAAGAACACTCGACCGTGCCGCTGCGATCCCGCACGGCGGCACGCATTTGCTCGAGTACGGCTGCGGTCAGTAGCGGTCCCATGATTCCCAACATCCGGTCTTTTCGGCAAGATACCCCATTGGCAGGAGCAACAGGCATGAGCACGGCACGAAAAATCGACGCAGAATCGCTGGCCGACTTCAAGCGCGACGGGGCCGTCTGCCTGCGCGGATTTTTCACCGATTGGGTCGGGACAATCGCGGCGGGCATTGATCGCAACGTGCGCGAGCCCGGCCCGCTGGCGTCCGAGAGCGTGCGCCCCGGCGAGCCTGGGAGCTTCTTCGACGATTATTGCAACTGGCAGCGCATCCCCGAATTCGAGCGCGTCGTGCGCGAATCCCTCGCAGCTCGGCTCGCCGCCGAGGCCATGGAATCGAGGACGGCGCAGTTCTTCCACGATCATGTGCTCGTGAAGGAGCCTGGAACGCAAAAGCCGACGCCCTGGCACCAGGATATTCCATACTATTTCGTCGACGGCGAGCAAACGTTGAGTTTTTGGATACCCATCGATCCGGTTCGCGATGCGACGCTGCGGCTGATTGCGGGCTCGCATCGCTGGACGCGTTGGGTCAAGCCGGTCAGCTGGCTCGATGAGGGCAATTTTTACAAGCGCGACGGCGACTATCTACCGGTGCCGGATCCCGACCAGGATCCGTCCATGCGGGTCTTGGAGTGGGCGATGGAGCCCGGAGATGCGGTGATCTTCGATTTCAGGACGGTTCACGGCGCGCGCGGCAACTTGAGCGCCGGACGGCGCCGCGTGCTGTCGCTGCGCTGGGTCGGAGACGATGCTCGTTACGCGGAGCGGCCGGGAAGAACCTCACCGCCCTACACGGGCCATGCGATGACGGCGGGGCAGAGACTGCGCGAGGACTGGTTCCCGATCATATTAAGGAGAACACTCGATGAATAACCGCTCCATGATCCTGCTTGCCGCCGCAATCGCGCTTACGGCGGCATCGTTCGCGGCGATGGCGGACGGCGCTCCGCTCGTCACCACCAAACCCGTCAAGGTCACTGCGGATGCAGCGCGCGGACCGATTTTCGACAGCAAGAACATGGTCAGGGATAACGGTCCGGACGGCCCGACGAGGGACGTACTGCTGGCGAGATCCAAGGACCGAAAAATGGAGGCCGGCCTGTATGACGCGGGACCGTCGGAACAGGATATCGAAAGCTACCCCGAAGATGAGTTCATGTTCTTCATTGAAGGTGGGGTCAAACTGACCTCGGCCGACGGTACGGTGCTCGAAGTGCATGCGGGCGAAGGCGCCGCCGTACCCAAGGGTTGGAAAGGGCACTGGTCGACGCAGGGCTACAAGAAATACTACGTTACCTACGCGAGCGGCAAGGCCCCAAAGTAATGGGTGCGCCGCAGTGAGCGATTCGCTCTCGCAGCTCATCGTGCTCGATCTATCGCGCATACTCGCCGGACCATGGGCGACCCAGGTGCTCGGCGATCTCGGCGCGCAAATCATCAAGATCGAACGGCCCGGAAGCGGCGACGACACGCGCGGCTGGGGACCGCCATTTCTGCGTGACGCCGCCGCCAATGAAAACGCCGACGCGGCTTACTACCTCTGTACCAACCGCAACAAGAAATCCGTGACGGTCGATTTCACGACGGCGGAAGGCCGGAGTATCGTGCAGAGACTGGCGAGCCGCGCGGACGTGCTCATCGAGAACTTCAAGGTCGGCGGGCTTGCCGCCTATGGTCTCGACTACGCGTCCCTGCAAAAGATCAACCCGCGGCTGATTTATTGCTCGATCACGGGTTTCGGTCAGACCGGTCCCTACGCCGCGCGCCCCGGCTACGACTTTCTGGTGCAGGCGATGGGCGGGCTCATGAGCGTCACGGGGCGCAAAGCCGGCGAGGCCGGCGCCGGGCCGCAAAAGGCCGGCGTCGCACTCACGGACATATTGACCGGCTTGTATGCCACGATCGGTATTCTGGCGGCTCTGAGGCATCGCGATCGAACCGGGGAAGGTCAAACTATCGACGTGGCGCTGCTCGACGTGCAAGTCGCTTGCCTCGCCAACCAAGCCATGAACTATCTCGTCAGCGGCCAGGCGCCCGAGCGTCTCGGCAACGCCCACCCGAACATCGTGCCCTACCAGGATTTTCCGACGAGCGACGGCTACATGATCATTGCGGTCGGCAACGACAGTCAATTTGCGCGCCTATGCGTCGAATTGGAGCTGCCCGAACTCGCGCAAGATCCGCGCTTTGCGCGTAACCAAGATCGCGTGGCGCACCGGCCGATTCTCATCGAGGCGCTGTGTGTCGCAACCGCAAAGCGCCCGACCGCCGAGTGGATCGAGCGACTCGAGACCGCCGGCGTCCCTTGCGGGCCGATCAACGGGATCGACGCGGTGTTCGATGATCCGCAGGTTCGAGCTCGCGAGATGAAGATCTCGATGCCGCATCCGGCTGCCGGCTCCGTCCCACTGGTGGCGAGCCCCTTGCGGCTGTCGAGAACGCCCGCGCGCTATCGCCTGGCGCCGCCGACGCTCGGTGCACAAACGCGTGAGGTGCTCACCGATCTGCTCGACATGCCGAGCGTGGAAATCGACGCATTGGCGGCGCGCGGCGTCATTTGAGGCGCCGCGCACGGCGAGTCGCGCGCCCCTACACGCCCGCGACGATGCGCAGATCCCGGACGGCGCCGCCGCTCAAGGCCGCGAGCGCAGCTTGATAAGCGGCACTGTCATGCACTGCGACGGCCTGCTCGACCGAGTCAAACTCGATGAGGACGGTGCGCTCCGCCACGCCCTCCTCGTAGGCCCGCGCTGCCTTGCCGCGTGCCAAAAAGCGCCCGCCGCCGGCCTCGATCGCGGGTCCCGCGAGCCGGGCGTACGCCGCCAGTTTGTCGGGATCCGAAATTTCGCGGTAGCAGGCGATCCAATATGCTCGGGCCATCCGCCTACCCTCGATCAGCCCGTGCCGCCAACCGTCAACGCATCGATACGCAAGGTCGGCTGCCCGACCCCGACCGGCACCGATTGGCCTTCCTTGCCGCAGGTCCCGACACCGCCGTCGAGTTTCATATCGTTGCCGACCATACTGACGCGCATCAATACATCCGGACCGTTGCCGATCAGCGTTGCGCCTTTGACGGGCGCGCCGATCTTGCCGTTTTCGATGATGTACGCCTCGCTCGCGGAGAATACGAATTTGCCCGAGGTGATATCGACCTGGCCGCCGCCGAAATTGACCGCGTACAATCCCTTCTCGACCGACGCGATGATCTCTTCGGGCGCGCGCGATCCGGCGCGCATGTAGGTATTGGTCATGCGCGGCAAGGTCATGTGCGCGAAGGATTCGCGCCGCCCGTTGCCGGTCGCTTGTTGGCCCATCAGGCGCGCGTTCATCTTGTCCTGGATATAGCCGCGCAAAACTCCGTTCTCGATCAAGACGGTGCATTGGGTCGGCGTACCCTCGTCGTCGACGTTCAAGGATCCGCGGCGTCGATCGAGTGTGCCGTCGTCGACGACCGTGATATCGTCCGCGGCCACCATTTGACCGATGCGATTCGAGAATGCGGACGTACCCTTCCGATTGAAGTCGCCCTCGAGGCCGTGGCCGATCGCCTCGTGCAACAGGATTCCCGGCCAACCCGGACCCAGGACGACCGGCATCGAACCGGCCGGCGCCGCAACCGCTTCGAGATTCACGAGTGCCTGACGCACGGCTTCGCGCCCATGGTCGAACGGCTGCTCGCCGCGCAGCAGTTCGTCGAGGCCGTAGCGGCCGCCGCCGCCGCTGTAGCCCTGCTCGCGCCGGCCATTTTGTTCGACGATGACCGATACGTTGACACGTACGAGCGGTCTCACGTCGGCGGCCAGCGTGCCGTCGCTCGACGCGATCAAGACGACCTCGTGCACGGCTGCCAAGGAAGCCATGACCTGTTTGACGCGCGGATCGATGCGGCGTGTTTCGGCGTCGATGCGCATCAACCATTCGACCTTGTCTTCGTCGCGGATCGAATTCAGCGGATCGATCGGCAAATACAGGCGATGCATGTCCGCGCGGCCCCAGACCTTGACCGCGCTGCGCCCGCCGCTGCGCGCGATCGCGCGCGCGGATTCGGAGGCCTCGATGAGCGCGGGCAGCAACACTTCATCGGTGTAGGCGAAGCCGGTCTTCTCGCCGCTGATCGCGCGCACGCCGACACCCTGTTCGATGCTGTGCGAGCCATCCTTGACGATGCCGTCCTCGAGAGACCACGATTCTTCGTGCGACAACTCGAAGTACAGGTCGGCATAGTCGACGCCCCGGCTCAAGACGGTATCGAGAACCTTCGTCAAGCGCCCTTCGTCGAGCCCCGAAGGCGCAAGTATCGCGGTCTCGGCGATCTCGAATGTCGACGCGCTCATGTCAATACCATTGCGACGCTATCGAGCCCGAGCTGGCGATTCTCGAGCGCCGGGAACCGCGCGCGTGTATCCGCCTGCTTGGCCAGATCGATATCGGCGGTCACGATGCCGCTGCCTTTTTCCAGACGCGACGCGACATGGCCCCAGTAATCCACGATCAGGGTATCTCCGAAAGTCTCGCGACCGCTGGTATGGGTACCGGCCTGCGCAGGGGCCACGACATAGCAGAGGTTTTCGATCGCGCGTGCGCGCAGCAGCGTCTCCCAATGCGCGCGTCCGGTCGGCACCGTGAAGGCGGCCGGCATGGCCAGCCATTCGGCGCCTCGCGACACCAGCTCGCGGTACAATTCCGGAAAACGCATGTCATAGCAGACCGACATCCCCAAACGACCGACCGGAGTGTCGGCCACGACGATCTCTTGGCCCGGCGCAACCGTGTCGGATTCGCGATATTGCTCGTCGCGTCCGGGAATCGTGACATCGAACAGATGAATCTTGTCGTATCGTGCGACCCGCTTGCCGTCGGTGTCGATCAGCAGCGACGCATTCGCGACGCGCGTGTCGGCGTCGCTGCGGATGTTGATCGTGCCTCCGAGGATCCATAACTTGAGCTCGCGCGCGGTATCGCGCAGGAATTTTTGCGCCGGCCCGGCGCCGTCCGTTTCCGCCGTCTGCTGCTTATCGACATCGCGCAAGCCGATGAACGCGAAATTCTCCGGCAGGCAGGCGATGTCGGCACCGGCATCCTTCGCCTCGCGCAACAACTTGCCCGCCGCGATCAGATTCTCGGCAACCACATGGCTCGAGGTCATTTGAATCGCGGCTACTTTTCCCATCGTGTCATGCTCATTTACTTGATGCTCATCTCTTTTGGAACCTCGGCGGACGCCGCGGCGGCGCCGGCGCTGTTGATACGTTCGATGGTCGGATTGTCCCAGCCACCGGTGATGCGATAATACGCCCGCGTCAGGCCGTTTAACGGCTGTTTGAACACTTGCGTGAACAGTAATACCACCCCTGCGACGACCGGCCCGCCCGCCAAGCCGGCGATCGGGAAGGTACTGCTGATGTTGCCGGTCACAACCGCTGTTTGGTCGTAGTCCTTGTCTTTCAAACCGATCCGGCCGATCAGGCCGATCTCCGCCGAGGGCCCTCTGATCAGCACGTTGTCGGTGTAAACATTGCCGCCGCGAAACTCGAAGTCGCCGCGCGCCGTATCGAAGGCGAGGCCCTTGTCGGTGACATCGCTGAAATCTCCGAACAGCCGGCGGGGCAGCGCCGCGATGCTGGCGAGCCCGAGGACCCTGCCCGCACCGGGCTTGACGCTCAGCAATTGGCCCTTGTCGAGCGCGACCTTGACGCGCCCCGTCGTCTCGCGCAGCGCGTCCGCGGTCGGGGCGCCAACCCAGTGCAGGTCGAAATCGACGCGCCCCGTCTTGGCCGAAATGACGCCGGCATTGCCCAGCTGGGCGAGAGTCGCCTGCACATCGGTGCTCGACAGCGATCCTTTGATGAACCCTAATCCCGCGTCCTTACCGCGCCATTCGCCTTGCGCCTTGACCGTGAAGCTGGGGTTGGTCGCCGTCAGTTGATCGAGACTGACGCCGTCCTCATGCTTTGTCAGCATCGCCTGTACATTACCGATTTGGCGGCCGTACCAGCTGAGTTGTGTCGCGGAGAATTTCATCGCCGGCACCGAACGCGGACTGATCGAGCTCGTGCTCGCCTCGATCGGCGCATCCGCCGCGGCGGTTTGCGCCGCGGATCCGGCTGGCACCGCATCATCCTCGATCGTGACGTGCTCAAAGCGCAAATCCCAAGGATCGGCGGAATCTGCGGCCATCGGCATCAGGATCGTCCCCGCGAGATTCGGTCCGTCGACGCCGAGGCGCCATCGATCGCCGCTCGCGGCCAGATCGAGCGCGACCGAGCGAAACTCCAAGCCGATGAAATCGACCTTGCCGATCTCGAGTTTGGCGGTCTTTAGATAATCGCTGAGCGGCTTTCCGCCCTTGTCGGGCGAGTAGATTCTGAGCCAGCCGGTCAGATCCAGTCGCGTCAGCGAGCCGCCGACATTGAAGATTTGCGCATCGCTGAACGTCGGATCGCCATCCCCGAATTCGATGCCGGCGCGCGCCAGCTTCGCCTCGCCGGTTTCCGCATTCGGTTCCAGCGCGAATACCGCGCGCAGCACCGACCCTACGCCCACGTTCACTTGGGTCCCGCCCGCACTCGGCCACTGAACGTCCAGCCACGAGGGCATCGGAGTGCCGTAGGGTTTCGCGAGCGGCTGCGGCAGTTTGATTTCCAAACCCGCGAGACTGCCGCTGACGTGCAATGAGCGTTCGCGCGCCGGCTCCGGCGCCAGCTTGACCACGGCATGCCAATCGGACAGGCCCTGGATCGTGGCGCCGGCCGGCAATCCGATTACGCTGCGCAGGGCATCGCCGCTCAAGCTGCCGCGGATATCGAGTTGCGTGCGCGTCAGCGGCCTCGCCTTGGGCGCGCGCGCCAACGCGCGAAATGCTCCGCCCAGCAGGCGCCCCTTGAGGTCGGCGCGCGCCAACTGGCCGCCGTCTATATCGAAATCGCCGCTCAACTCGGTAGCCGTGAGCGGCAAGCCCGGCCGAGTGAGCGTCGCGTCGTCGATATGGCCCTGCACCAATATCCGGCGATGCTCGAAGTCCTTGAACGGCAGGAATAGCTCGATCTTGCTGCGCAGCGCCCCTTGCGCCTCAACGCCGGAAAACGCGTTACCGCTGAGTGCATCGAGCGGCGTCGTGCGTAGAAACTTGAGCGCGGCCTCGGCATCGCCGACGCCCGTCGCGTGGACCGTCAGCTCGCCGGTCTTGAAGTCGACGAATTGAGCGTCTCCGCTCTCGAGCTTCACGCCGCCGGCGTTGCCGCCCGAAAGCTGCGCCGTCAAACCCTCATTGCGAAATTCGACGATTCCGGCAAGATTTTCGAGCTGCGGCCAGCCGGCTTGGTAATCCAATGTGAACGCATCGAGCTTCGCGCGCGCGAGAAATATTCCGCTGCCGTCGCGAAACGGGAAATGCCATAGCGGCCCTTGCAGCAACACATCCGCGTGTGACAAACGGCCGGAAACCAAGGCCCGGTCCAACCATTCGAGCGTCTTCGGCGCAATGACGGCTCGCGGCAGATAGTTGCGTGCGGCGGCGACGACGCCGTCATCGAGTTGGCTGACGAGCGTCAACTGCGGCGAATCGCCGTTGCTCGGCAATTGCAGCGACACTCGTGCCGACAATTGTGCATCGGTGTTTTTTACCGTTATTCCCGGGGTCGCGATCAGTAAGGCATCGGGCGTCCGTTTCCAATAGATGATCGCATTGGCCGCGGCGATGTCGACCGGCTGCGCCATTTGTTGTGGCCATACGAAGTGCCCCGATTTGACGTTGATGTCGACGTGACCGCCGCTTTGATTGCCGGCGATCTCGCCCGTGAGGCCGCGCAATCCCGGCGCTCGGCCGACGGGCGCGAATCCGAAATCGCGGAATTTCGCCTCGACGAGCATCTGCCAGGGATCGTCCACCTGGGTCCTCTGCAGATCCAGATGCGCATCGGTCCATACGCCGGACGGCGCGACTTCCGCGAGGCGTTCGCGCAAGTCCTTCTGCGGCAATAACCCTGTCAACGGCAGCAGAGTCTCGGCACGCAGATAGTTCGCGCCGGCGTGCAATTCGAGCAGGCCGGCCGCAGCGGCGCGCCAGCTCACATCGAATTGCGCCACCGGGTCCTCAATCCCGCCCCGCAGGGCGCTCAAGTTCCGACCGAGCAAGCTCCAGCGATCCGCGTCGTGCGTGAGTGTCATGATGCCGCTGATTTCGTCGAATTTCGTCTCTGAGCGGTCGCCCAAATGCGTCACCACGCCATGCGCCGCGAAATCGAGATAGGCGCGAGATAGATTGTAGCCCTGACCGCTCGCGGTCAGGCGGAACGCGCCCTTACCGGCGCTCAGATTACTCAGATACTCGGGCAACAACAGCCGCCACCCCGGAAATTCGACGTCCGTGGGCCGCAAGTCGACGCTCCAAGCGAGCGAATCCAAGTCGCCCAAGCCTTCGGCGCTCCAGTTGAGATTCAGCGCACCGCCCAGACTCGGCGGCAGCCGAGCGCCCAGATCCAGCGTCGCGCGGTTGCCTTCGCGCCGTAAGGCGAAATTGACTTGATCCAGGATCAACTCCGGCAAGGACGCATTCCAATGCTCCACGACCAGCCTGCCGTTGCGAACGATCAGATTCCCGGCCGGTAGATCGTCCATCGTCAGTGTCGATCCCGGCGTTCCGTTCTCGCGCAGCTCGAGCTCGGATGCCAGCGCGAAGCTATTCGGGCCGAGACGAGTAATCGCGATGTCCGGAGAATCCAGTTCAACTCGGCCCGCGAGCAGTTTCCCGCTGCGTACCAGCTGCCAAATATCGGTGCCGATGCGGCCGCCCGCGGCACGCGCCAACACGCGCTGATCGTCCTTGGAGCGTAGCTCCAGTTGATCGAAATAAAGCTCCGGCCCCGACCAACGCAAGCGCGGCGCGACATGCGTGAAACGAATGTGCAAACCGGTTTGCTGATACGCCCAGGCCTTGATCTCGTCCTGATACTCGGGTACTCGATCGAGCGCCAGTTTGACCGCGAGCAACAGCATGAGCACCAGACCCAGCAAGCCGGCGGCGCAATAGAGCAGAATCTTGCCGAGCTTGCGCAGGCGCATTTACATCAGCACGACGTCGTATTGATCGAACGAATAGAGCGCCTCGGTTTGCAGGCGTATCGACTTGCCGATGATGAGTTCCAGCTCGCCGAGCGACGCGGACTCCTCGTCCAGCAAGCGCTCGATGACGTCCTGATGCGCCAGCACCATCAGTTGTTGGCATTCGAACTGCCGCGCTTGCCGCATGATCTCGCGGAACACCTCGTAACAAACCGTTTCAGCCGTCTTGACGAATCCCCTGCCTTCACAGGTAGGACAGGCGCGGCACAGCACATGTTCCAAACTTTCGCGGGTACGTTTGCGCGTCATCTCGACGAGTCCCAGCGGCGATACGGAGGAGATATTGGTCTTGACGTGGTCACTGTCCAGCGCTTTTTCAAGGGCCTGGATGACTTGCCGGCGGTGCTCCGACTCCTCCATATCGATGAAATCGATGATGATGATCCCGCCGAGATTGCGCAGCCGCAATTGTCTCGCGATGGCGACCGCCGCCTCGAGATTCGTGCGAAAAATGGTCTCCTCCAAATTTCGATGCCCGACGAACGCACCCGTGTTCACATCGATCGTGGTCATCGCTTCGGTTTGATCGATGATCAAGTAGCCGCCCGATTTCAAAGTGACCTTGCGATCCAAGGCCTTCTGAATCTCCTCCTCGACGTGCTGCACTTCGAACAAGGGGCGCGCATCGGCGTGCAACTCGATGCGCGATAGCGAGTCGGGCATGAAAGTGCCCGCAAATTCTTGCATCTCTCGATAGGCGTTGCCCTGATCGACGATGACTCGATCGACGTCCGGACTCAACAAATCCCGCAAAATCCGCAGGTGCAGCGGCAAATCCGCATGCACCAAGTTGCCCGGCTGCGTGCGCATGCCTCTTTGCCGGATGAACTCCCAAAGCTTGCGCAAATACATCATGTCGATGCGCAATGCTTCCGGGGCCGCATCCTCGGCCGCGGTTCTGACGATGTATCCGGCATTTTCATCGGGCTCGATAAAACTCTGTACCGTCTCCCTCAGGCGCTCACGCTCCGCTTCGTTATCGATCCGCGCCGATACGCCCACGCCGCGGCCTTGCGGCATGTAGACGAGATGGCGGGACGGCAGCGTAATGTAGGTCGTGAGCCGCGCACCTTTCGTACCGAGTGGATCCTTGACCACCTGCACCAGAATTTCATTGCCCTCGGCGACGAGCGCGCGAATGCTTTCGGTGCGCGGCGGTTCGATTCCCGTTTCCGCGTGATTCGCGTCGACGATGTCAGAGGCATGCAGGAATGCGGTCCGCTCCAGGCCAATATCGATGAACGCGGCCTGCATGCCGGGCAGCACGCGCGACACGCGCCCCTTGTAGATATTGCTGATCAGACCGCGGCGGCTCGCGCGTTCGAGAAACACCTCCTGGACGACGCCGCCCTCGACGACCGCTGCGCGCGCTTCGTTGACGCTCGCGTTGATGAGAATTTCGGTCGTCATGCGCCCCGCCACCGCGGCACGTCCGCTGCATCCAACAATTCGGCCGTTTCGAAAATCGGCAGCCCCATGACTCCCGAGTAGCTGCCGCGCAAATCCGCGATGAACACCGCCGCAAAACCCTGGATGGCGTAGGCGCCGGCCTTGTCGGCCGGCTCGCCGGTATCCCAATACGCGGCGCGCTCCACGGCGTCGATCCTGCGAAACGTCACCTCGCTGCGCGATAGGCGCGATTGAACACCCGAATCCGTGCAGATCGCCACCGCGGTCAATACCCGATGCGTGCGGCCCGATAAATCTGCGAGCATGCGTTCGGCGTGCTGCCGATCGGTCGGTTTGCCGAGAATTGCCTCGCCCAACACGACCGCGGTATCGGCGCCGAGCACCGGCGCCGGCCGCGAATCGAAACCCAAGTCTCGCGTCGCACGCCAGCCCGCAGCGGCCTTGGCGGCCGCAAGTCGGCTCACGTACGCATCTGCGGCCTCTGCGGGCAGCGGCGATTCGTCCGTATCGACTTCGACGACTTGGAAGGGAACTCCCATTTGCTGCAACAGTTCGCGCCGCCGCGGCGACAGGGACGCAAGATAGACGAATCGTGTGGACATGACCGGAGGATAGCTTAACCGGCCTTAGGCCCGGTGATACGGATGGCCCGCGAGCATACTCATGGCCCGGTAGATCTGCTCCGCGACGATGACCCGGACCAACGCATGCGGCAGCGTCAGCGGGGACAAAGACCATTGCTCATCCGCGCGGCTCAAGCACTCCGGTGCGAGTCCGTCCGGCCCGCCGATCAGCAGCGCCAGGGACCGCCCGTCCTGCAGGCGCCGTGCCAGCCAGACGCTGAGCTCATCGGTGCTCATGGCCTTGCCGCCGATGGTGAGCGCGACGACGTAATCGTGCTTCCCTAAAGTCGCCCGCATCGCACTGCCCTCCCGGGCGACCGCCGGTTGGGGATTCTCGCCGGGCCGGCGCGTCGCAATCGGAATTTCTTGCAATTCGAGTACCAGCGGCGTGCGCAGGCGTCGCTGGTAATCCTGAAACCCGGTGTTGATCCATTCCGGCAGACGCGTACCGGCCGCGATTAACCGGCATTTCATGACAGGCGCGGAAGCTCGGGCCTCAGGCGCGCGCCGCCGCGCGCTTCGGTTTACCCATGTCCCACAGCCTTTCGAGTCCATAAAACTCGCGCACGCGCGGCAACATCACGTGCACGATCATGTCGTGCAAATCGATGAGCACCCAGTCACTATCCTGCTGGCCCTCTATGCCGTGCGGCCGGAATCCTGCGGCCTTGGTCTTTTCGACGACCCGCTGCGCGACCGAGCGAACATGCCGATCGGAAGTGCCGCTCGCGATGATCATGATATCCGCAATATCCGTCAGGCCCCGCACGTCGAGTACCTTGATTTCTAGCGCTTTCATATCCTCGAGCGCATCGACGACGAGTGCTTGCAGCGACGCTTTGGGTGCTGCGCGCTTGGGCTTGGCGGGTTTGGCGTGGGCTGGCTTCGTGGACGCGGGTTTGGCGATCGAGCTCTTGGCGCTCGCGGCGGCCGGTTTGACCGCCGTCCTGGCGGGGTGCTTTCTGTTGCTTGCGGTCTTCTTTCTTGTCTGTGGCACTAAGTAACCCGTGTTTTGGAGTAACAATTGGCGTCTAGTATGAGCTTACGCACCGAATCCGGCATCAGGAACCGCGGATCGCGCCCCATCGCGATCAATTGACGCACGTCGGTCGAGGAGATTTCGAGCTGCGTCACCGCATGAATAAAGATGCAACCCGACCGTGACTCATGCAAATCGTTGATGCGGCCGGTGCCCCGGTCCACCAACAGCTCGCCCAAGGGCCCCATTCCCGGCGCGCGCCATCCGGGGCGGTGAGCGACCACCAAATGGGCCAAGCTCAGCAGTTCGCGCCACTGATACCATTTCGGCAAGCTCAAAAACGCGTCCATGCCGACGATGAGGCAAATGCTGCGGTCCGGATATTCATGGCGTAATTCGGCGAGGCTCTCGACCGAATAGGACGGCCCCGCCTTGCGCACCTCGCGGTCATCGACGACGAAACCGGGTTGGCCCTCGATTGCGGCCTGCACCATCTTCAGGCGCAGTTGCGCGTCGGCCAACGGTTGATCGCGATGCGGCGGATTGCCGGCGGGCAGGAAGCGGATCTCCTTGAGGCGCAATGCCTGCTGCAGCTCGAACGCCGTGCGCAGGTGCGCATAGTGGATCGGATCGAAGGTTCCACCGAAAATTCCCATCGGTTTCATGGGGCTACCCTGCCTGAAAGCATAGTGGGTTGCAAAGCGCCGGCGAGCGTTGCGGTGAGGCTCGTCAGCCCTATCCACGCGTCGCCCTGGGCGGCACCCTTGATGACGCGATCGACGGTGCTCGCCTCGGCAAGCAAGCATGCCAGCGGCAAGTCCCGCAATCGCGCAATCGCGGCCGCCGACGGCGTGCTCGCCTGATTCCATGCGCTGCGCTGCGAGGAACGCAAGCGAGTGCGTTCGCCCGCCTGCCAAAGGCCGCGCAGCTCGCGCACGAGGGCCCACAAAATCAGCGTCGGCTCCACGCCTTCGCTCTTGAGTCCTAGCAGAATGTGCAGTGCCCGCGCCGCCTGGCCGGCCGATGCGGATTCGGCGAGCTGGAACACATCGTAGCGGGCGCTGTCGGCCACCGAAGCGGCGACCAGTTGCCGACTGATGGTCGCTCCGTTTGCGAGCAAACTGAGCTTTTCCAGTTCCTGGCGAGCGGCGAGCAGGTTGCCCTCGACGCGCTCGGCGATCAGCTGTACCGCGCCCGGCTCGATCTTGACGCCGCAGCGCATCGCGCGCGCAGCGAGCCATGCGGGCAGAGCCGCCGTGCCGACCGGCCAGACCGGCACCCAGACGCCGTGTTG
>Ga0181538_10000041_pt1 | contig 117818 bp, 111 predicted proteins | sample PEATcosm2014_Bin_40_FD_119773 | JGI IMG/M metagenome (GOLD analysis project Ga0181538, IMG submission 119773) | Peatland microbial communities from MTU Mesocosm Facility, Houghton, MI, USA - PEATcosm2014_Bin23_30_metaG | ecosystem: Environmental > Terrestrial > Soil > Wetlands > Peat | place... | reverse complement strand
GCGGGCAAAAGGCAGGAGTCCAACTTCGGCCATCGCACCTCCTGCCTCCATAGAAAACCACGGAGGTGGCCCACGGCCCTCTCGAATTTCAATGTGGTTGCGAGGATGTCAACAGAGCCAGATAGGTTCTAGCTAGCTCCCAGATGAATGTCGACACCCGCACCAAGTGTGGCAGTGTCCGCGATTCTTGATACGATAAGGAAACTGCTTGGCTGGGAACCCTAAATCAAGGTTCATGTATTTGCGGAATTGCTCCCTCCAAGAGGAGAGTGCCAATCGTGAAATCCATCGTGTGCTTACTGCTTAGCTGATCGCTCATAACGAATTGTTTCCAATCCACCGACATGTCCCGACGCTAACGCGATTCCATAGCAAAGGCAAAAGCCCGTCTTTGATACCATACAAGCGGGATGATGTGTGCACAAAGGAGGCAACGATGCGCTACCGCGCGTTGGGTAGAACGCCCTACAAAGTTTCGGAGGTGAGTTTTGGTGCATGGGCCATAGGGGGCGCGTGGGGTGCGGTATCGGATAAAGAATCCTTGGCCGCGCTGCACAAAGCGACAGACTGCGGCGTCAACTTTATAGATACCGCTGGCGTTTATGGGGATGGGCGAAGCGAGCGATTGATCGCGAAACTTAAAAAGAGCCGGAAGGACGAGATCGTCGTCGCCACAAAGGCTGGGCGGCGGCTGCCCCAACAGACGGTCGAGGGGTACAGCCGCGAGAATTTGACGGCGTGGGTCGAAGATAGCCTGCGGAATCTTTCGACCGACACTTTGGACCTGTTGCAACTGCATTGCCCGCCAACCGCGGCCTACGACAGGCCCGAAGTCTTTGGCCTTCTCGACGGCCTGGTGCGCGCGGGGAAAATCCGGCACTACGGCGTCAGCGTCGAGAAAGTGGAAGAGGCTCTGAAGGCCATGCAATATCCCAACGTGCAGACGGTGCAAATTATCTTTAATTGTTTTCGCCAGCGTCCCGCGGAAGTTTTCTTCGCCCAGGCCAAACAGAGGCAGGTGGGCATTCTGGCCCGCGTGCCGCTCGCCAGCGGCCTCCTGACGGGCAAGTTTGGCCGTAACTCCTCATTTCCAAAGGACGACCACAGGAATTTCAACCGGCATGGCGAAGCTTTCGATGTCGGCGAAACCTTTTCCGGCGTGGATTACGATCTTGGCCTCGAAGCTGTGGAAGAGATTCGTAAACTCCTGCCTGTCGGTGTTTCCATGAGCCAGTTTGCGCTGCGCTGGATCCTGATGTTCGATGCGGTGAGCTGCGCGATACCCGGAGGAAAACGTCCCGAGCAGGTTGCCGAAAACTGCCGGGCTTCCGACCTGCCCCCGCTCACGGAAGAAGCCATGGTCGGCGTGCGCCATGTCTACGAAAGCAAGATTCGCCCGCTGGTGGGAGCGCGCTGGTGACGCACCGTCCGGTGCATTAGCTTCGCCGGGCGCACTTTTCGCGCATTGAAACAACCTCAGGCGGCCATCCATTGGCATCCTTCAGCAGGCGCGGCCCCAAAAATAATGTAACCTCGGTGCTTCCTGGACAGTAAGTGTAGATAGAGGCGGCGCATGGAACTGCTGGAGCGATTCGCGGCGGGCGATGTGGATGCCTTTGAAGCGCTTTTCCGGCAGTACCAGGGCGAAGTCTATCGCTGGCTCATGCGCATCGTCCGCAATACAGCCGTGGCCGAGGATTTGACCCTGGAAACTTTCTGGCGCATGCACCGGGCCCACGCCCGCTTCGACCCGGCCATGGGAAATTGCGGCGCGTGGCTGCGGCGCATCGCCACCAACGCGGCCATCGATCATCTTCGTCATGCGCGCCGCGAAGTTCCTTTGCCGGACGATCTGCCCGCCACGGCGCAGCAGCCGCCCGCTGAGCAACTCGAGCTTCGCCGCGAAATCCTTCGCGCGATGAACAAGCTCTCGCCGCGCCTGCGCGCCGTGGTCTTGCTCGCGCTGGTGGAAGAAGAGCCCTACGAGCGCATCGCCGAGGCCCTGGGAATTTCGGAAAGCGCCGTGAAGGTGCGCGTCTTTCGCGGTGTGCGCATTTTGAGAAAAACGCTATCGCAGGCAGGAGTCCACCCATGAAAGAACCGCAAATTGACGACCTGAAGAAGCTGTTGAAGGATACCCTGCCCCCCGCTCACGGCGGCGAACTCCAACGCGACCTGTGGCCGGCGATGCTGCAGCGGCTCGATCAGCGCACGTTACGCGTGCCCTGGTGGGATTGGGCCTTGCTCGCGACCGTGGCTGCAGCGCTTTGCTTTTTCCCGGGGATCATTCCCGCGTTGTTGTACCACCTGTAAGGAAGGAGTAGCCATGAACAAGCATCCCTATTTGCGCGCCTATCTCGCCGGAATTGCGGTACCGACTGTTTTTCTCCTCGTGATTATGACCAGCTACACGGTCATTCGCTATGTCTGGGACGTCCCCATCGCCATCGAGCGGGTGATCGTGTTCCCGATGGCCGCGGTGCCCAATGCCTGGGGGTTGTGGAACGTTCTCTACCGTGCGTGCATCGCCAATCGTCACGTTTCTCTCGGGGTGTTCGGCGGGGCGCTGCCGCTGCTGCTGGCCCCTGGCGGCTACTTTGTCGCGCGGCTGCTCGATTTCACGATACCTCATGAAGTGCTCGTTCTGGCTCCCTTTGGACTGCCCGCGGCCCTGATTGTTTACTACCTCGTGTGGAAGTATTTTGTAGGCTTCCTCAATGCGGAGCTGGGTATCGCTTGATCACCCTCAAGTAACGAAGAGAGCGGCGAAATTCGCTGGGCGGGCGATAGATGCAAGAACGGGTGCCTCTCGACAAAAGCGAGAGGCACCCGAAATATTTTAGAGCGCGGTGATTTGTGCTACGCCGCCGATTGAGTTTGTCTAGTGCCGTTCCAACTTGTTCCAGCAAATCCCTTCGACAATACTCTCTCCGTGTTCGCGTCAGATGCCTGGACTGTCATTTGGCCCAAATAGTGGGAACGGCATTAGTTCTTCGGCTGCGGCTGCGCATTGGGCGCCGGGGCCGGACCGTGCTGACCCTTGTGTCCCTCTCCGTGTGTGCCGCCGGGGTGCGCCGGACCACCACCGTGCCGCCAGCGCTCACTCATCAATTCGTGGAGTTTCTTGCGTTGCTCGGGGGTAATCGCCTCGTGCATGGCCAAACGATAGTGGATCGCGGATTTCTCCAGGGCCAGCCGCGCGGTGCTGATTTCCTGCAGCTTGCTGTCGATCGCGGCGCGATCTGGCTTGTCGGCTTCGAGCAGGTCCCTTAAGTCGACCCGCTTCACCTCAAGGTCGGCCCGGTCGCGAATCTTTGCCTTGCGGAAGTCCGACTCCTGCTTGCGGATTGCGCCTACCTGTTCGGCGGTGATACCGAGCTTCTCCCGAATCGCCGGGTCTTTCAGAAGGCGTGCGAGACTGAATTCCCCTCGCCCCCTGCCGAAACCGCGCCTGCCCATGCGTTCGCCGGCGCCAAAGCCACCCTGCCTATGGCCCCATTGGCCTCGCTCTTCACCAGGGCCCCCGGGCCGCATTTGACCGTGTCCCCCGAAGCCACCTCGAGCTCCTTGCTGCTCAGGTGGTGGATCCTGTGGGTCGCCCTGCGCCAGAACCGGGGCGGAGCTAAGCGCCACAGCCAGAACAGCAAGAGCCGCTTTCGAGTAAATTTCCATGATGTATTCTCCCGTATCGTGCTTTGCGTTGCCGCTGTGTAGAATTCCCTACTGCCGGCAAAAAGGTTCCCGAAGCGCGCGGCAGGCGTCGCCCGAGCGGGGTGACTTCATCCGGGCATAGGGTTCTGCGTCGCGCAGACGCATCCGTGAAACATGTTAAGCCTCATATTTTCTAATATTTAGGGAGTGGAGCCGGGAGACACTCGGGCAGGTCCCAGCGAACGATCAACGGCGTGTGACGGGCGACCCAAACGCTAGTTGCGAAGACATCTCTGGGTGCCATCGCCCGGCGACTTCGCGATGAATTCCAGAACCTCCTCCCTATCTGCCATGAGCATACCTAGACGGGACGATCCGGGTAGATCGCCCTCGGAAATCGAAAATGAATGAGCAGCGCACAAAGAAGGAGCACGACGAGTGCAATGACGCTGCCCTCAGGTCCTGCCGAACCTCCCGTGAGCCAATTCGGGCCTTGCACGGAGGTGTTCAGGAATCGGCCGACGCCGAGAAGTCCACTGTCGGGCGTGCCGTAGAAAAACGTCTCCGCCCAGTCCCAGGCTGCGTGGAAGCCAACGGCGAACCAGAGATTGCCGGTGCGCCGGATGGTCAGGCAGAAAAGCAGGGCGGTCGCAACAACCTGCAGAATACCGAGTGCGTTTTCTCCGTGATTGAGTATATGGGCGGCGCCGAACACGAGCGAGAGAAACACCGCAGCCGGCCAGAAGCTCCGCCGTCTGGAGACAATAAAGAGCAAGTAGCCCCGAAAGGCAAACTCTTCGGTGAGGGATACGGCAAGGAATGTGACAGCCCAGCCGAGAGCATACCGGAAAACTGCTCTTCCCGTGAGAGCCACGGAGTCAATTTGAAAATGACCCGTCATGCGAAGAATCAGCAGGATCGCGGAAAGCATCGCGAAGCCCCAGACGGAACCTTCCCAAAATCGTTTTCCAAATGCCTGGCGGGGAGGGGCGCCGTAATCGTCGAGCGGGCGTTTCTCCAGGCGGGACACAATCCAAGTCGCCAGAAGGACAAAAAAAGCCGTAAGGGCTTTGATCGGCAATTCGCTCTGGAGGGTGAACACGGAAGCACTTCGACTGAGCGACAGATGCAGCAGGAGAATGAATGGCACCGGAAGAACGAACGCGATTCCGACGTAGATAAGCAGCCGGTTATGATCGGTGCGGCCCTAGGCCTGAGGCTGCCCTAAGCGTGGGGCGTCCAGCCGCTCCGAGCCAGCGACTGGCGCCTGCTCATCTTGCAATTCTTTCGTGGGGTCAGGGCCGGATTGGCCAGGCAAGGGCGTGTCTCCTGTTGGAACCTACGATTGTGCCAGCCGAGCCGGCAACGCGCCAGTGCCGTCCCAACTTGTTCCTGCAAGACACGTCGAGAATGTCCTCTCTGTGTTCGTGTCACAGGCCTGGGCCGTCATTAGGCCCAAAGAGCTGGAACGGCACCAGCACGATCGCCCAGGCTAGCCGCGTCTTTTTCACTCCCAGTGACTTACTGGAGTGGTATTCTGCCCTCGCGAATTCTGAATCCATCCGAAAGACTGCGCTACGCGGCGATCAGAGAGGAAAAACATGAAAATCCACTTGCTTACGGTAAGCATGATTCTGCTGGCGGCAATCGGCGCCGGCGATGGACGATTCGGGAATGCTGCTTCGTTCACTGAGGCGATCCGGGCGGCCAACGTCCCCGAGCAGGCCAGCGCGAAGAATTTCGATGCGTCGGCGGACGCAGCGTTGCTCGCGATGAAGAAACACGCCACCGAACTCAAGATCGGTGGAGTCGCGGTCGTAGCCTATTTCGAGGGCGACACCCTTCAGTCCTGGTGTTCAAAGATGGTGGTAGTGGGCCGGATGAAAGATGCTCCCTCGACGGGCAACAACGGCTCCAATCTACTGGGGATCGCTTACGCGAAGGCTGCCGAGATGGCGGACACGCTGCAGAATAGCGGCAGCGGCACGCGCCCGCCGATGATTGGCGAATTCGGCTGGCAAGGTGGCGTGATTGCGCGCGCGAAGACCGGCTATGTGATTGCGGCATTCAGCGGAGGCAAGTCCGAGGACGATGTGGAGGTTTCCAAGGCTGGCCTCGAGGTGCTGAAGAGCGCTCTGTAACTGGATGGCCGGCACGACAAAAGCTTAGGCGACCCAGAACACCCGATGCACATTGAGGGCAGATCTGGGAAAAGCGCTTCAGGTGCTGGAGTAGCGCTGCTCCTTCCAGGGGTCGCCGTAGGCGTGGTAGCCGTTGTGTTCCCAGAAGCCCAGGCGGTCGTGATCCAGAAGCAGGAAGCCACGCACCCACTTGACGCTTTTCCAGGCGTAGAGATGCGGCACCACCAGGCGCATGGGGCCGCCATGTTCGCCGGTGAGCGGCTCGCCGTCGTGCTCAAACGCGAAGAGTACATCCGGGCGTTCTAAATCCTTCAGGGGGATATTGGACGTGTAGCCCTCTTCCGCGAGGACGAGGACGAACTCGGCGCCCGGTTTCGGTTGAACCTGCCTTAAAACTTCGGTGAAGAGCAGGCCTTTCCAGCGATTGTTGAGGCGGCTCCAGCGCGTGACGCAGTGAAAGTCGCTGGTCACCTCGGCTTGCGGTAGGGCGCGAAATTCCTGCCACGAAAACCGGCGCGCCTCTTCCACCAGGCCGCTGATCTTGAAGTCCCATTTGGCGGGGTCGAACAGCGGCACGCTGCCGTAATGCAGCACGGGCCACTTGATGGTCAGCGATTGCCCGGGCGGCAGGCGTCCTTCGACGCGCGCCTTTTTCTCGAGTTCCCTTCTCCCGCCATCGTCGCCGAAGAGTGGCATGGTTGTACCTCTAGTGCATTAGAGTCTGGCGTGACGGAATGGTTTCACAACGCACCCAAGAGCAGACGGGATGACCACAAACTCCATACCGTGCCGAGTTAGGGTCGAGCAGTGCTCGACCCGTATATAAAAGGGTCGCAGCCACATGGCCTGAACGATTGAGCTGCTTTTCTCTGGGCGACCGGCTGCACGCTGCCCGCAACTTTCCCTGTGCTATTCTCTGTGCATGAGCGCGCGCCTCCTGGATGGCCTGAAAATCCGCGACCAGATTTTTGAGGAACTCAAGGAAGAGACTCGCCAACTCGCCGCGCAGGGCGTGCGGCCGGGGCTGGCCGCGGTGCTGGTCGGCGAAAATCCCGCCTCGCAGCTTTACGTAAAAAGCAAAATCGCGGCTTGCGAACAACTGGGCCTGGCGAGCTGGCTGCACACGCCGCCCGCTTCCGTTTCCACGGAGGAACTCCTGAAACTGGTGCGCAACCTCAACGACGACTACGAGGTGGATGGCATCCTTGTGCAATTGCCTTTGCCCGCGCAGGTGGACGCCAAGCGCATCCTGGAATCCGTCGATCCCGCGAAGGACGTGGACGGTTTCCATCCGGTGAACATGGGCAAGCTGGTCAGTAATCGCCCCGGGTTTGTGGCCTGCACGCCGGCCGGCTGCATGGAACTTCTGCGCCGCTACCAGATTCCCCTGGAAGGCGCGAACGCCGTGGTGCTGGGCCGCAGCGACATTGTCGGCAAGCCCATGTCGCTTCTGCTGATGCACGCGAATGCCACGGTGACGATCTGCCATTCCAAAACGCGCGATTTGCCGGCGTTTGTCCGCCGGGCGGACATCGTCGTTGCGGCGATGGGCAAGGCGGGGTACGTGCAGCCGGATTGGATTCGCCCGGGCGCGACGGTGATTGACGTTGGCACCAACAAGGTCACCGATCCGGTGGAAGCCGCGCGGCTGCTGCGCAATTTTCCCGAGCGTCTGGAAAAATTCCGCGCGAAGGGGAATGTGCTTCTCGGCGACGTGCATCCCGACGCGCTGCAGGTTGCCGGCGCGCTGACGCCCGTGCCGGGCGGCGTTGGACCGATGACCATCACCATGCTGATGAGCAACACTGTGAAAGCCGCGCGGTGGCGGCGTGTATCAAACCCCGCTGTTGCCGGGCACTAGAGGGAAGCTATGCTGCGATACGGTCTCACAGGTGGAATTGCCAGTGGAAAGAGCGCGGTGGCGGCGATGCTGCGCGAAATGGGCTTTCCGGTGCTCGACGCGGATCCCATTGCGCACAAACTGATGGAGCCGGGGCAGCCGGCGCGCGAGGAAGTTCTGCGAGAGTTTGGCGCGGAACTGGCCGGGGCCGACGGGCGAATTGACCGCGCAAAGCTGGGAGCAATCGTCTTCGCCGATCCCGACAGGCTGGCGAGACTCAACGCGATCCTGCATCCGCGCGTCGAGCAGATCCTGCTCAAGCAGTATGAGGAATGGGAACGCAGCGGCGTACGCGATGCGGCTTTTGTGGAGGCGGCGCTGCTGGTCGAGTCAGGCTTCGTGAGCCATCTCGATGGCCTGGTCGTGGCCTGGTGCGAGCCGGAACAGCAACTTCAGCGGTTGAAGGCGCGCAGCATGAGCGAGGTGGATGCCAAACGCCGCATCTTGGCGCAACTCCCGCTCGAGGAAAAGCTGCTCCGGGCCACCTACTCCATCGATTGCTCGGGGACGATGGAATCCACCCGCACGCAAGTACGGGCGCTCGCCGCGAGGCTCCGCAAATCCGCGGCTTCGTAAGCTGCTGGCGAAATTCGCGCCATGCGCGAGACTTTTCTATACTAGTGGCGTTCCAACTCTTTCGGCCAAATGACGGTCCAAGTATCTGACGCGAGCACGGATAGAGTATTCTCGAATGGATTTGCTGAAACAAGTTGGAACGGCACTAGATGTCAGGAATCCGAACTCACCAGGAAGGCGGAGGCATTACGCAAATGACGCAAGGAATGAACAACAACCGAGGACGCCTGATTCTGGTGGCCCTGATTCTGGTGCTGGGAGCCTTTTGGGTAGGCGCGCGCTACGGCCCCAAGCAGGCGGAAAAGGTGGAAGCGCGGCGCATCGCCGCCGCGCAACCCGGCCTGAGCGAGAAACCTGCCGCCGGCAAGACTGAAGCGCTGACCGAGGACGAATCCATCAATGTACGCATCTACCGCCAGGCCTCGCCGGCCGTTGCCAACATTTTGACGAAGGCCACGGAGTACGATTTCTTCATGGATCCCGTGCCGGTGGAAGGCGCAGGCTCCGGCTTCGTGATCGATCCGCGCGGCTACATCCTGACGAACTATCACGTGGTAGTGGGCGCGCAGACGATTGAAGTGATCCTGGGCGATCAGAGCCGCTATCCGGCGAAGTTCATCGGCGCGGACCAGCGCAATGACGTCGCGCTGGTGAAAATCGACCCCAAAGGCAAGCAGCTTAAGGTGCTGCCGCTGGGCGATTCTGCGACGCTGCAGGTAGGACAGAAAGTTCTGGCCATCGGCGATCCATTCGGCTTCCAGTCGACGCTCACGACGGGCGTGGTGAGCGCGCTGGGCCGCACGGTGCAGACCAGCGAGACCACATTCATTGATGCCGCGATTCAGACCGACGCCTCCATCAACCGCGGCAATTCCGGCGGGCCGCTGATCAACACGCATGGCGAGGTCATCGGCATCAATTCCGCGATCTACACTCCCTCTGGAACGACGGCGGGCATCGGCTTCGCCATTCCGATTAACACGGCAAAGCTCATCGCCAACGACTTGATCTCGGAAGGGCGCGTGCGGCGCGCGTATCTCGGCGTGCAAACGGTGCCGGTCGGCGGTTGGCTGGCGGAGGCGCTCGACCTTCCGGTGCAGGATGGGTTGCTGGTGGAGCAGACCACCAAGGACAGCCCGGCGGCGGCCGCGGGAATCCGCGGAGGCAATCGCGTGGCCGAGGCGGGCATGCGGCGCATCGTGATCGGCGGCGACGTGATCGTGGCGCTGGATGGGCAGAAGGTGGCGAATCAGTTTGACATGAATGTGCTGCTGAACCGCAAGCGCCCCGGCGACACCGTGACGATCACGGTGTATCGTGGGGCCCAGAAGGTGGACGTTCCCGTAAAGCTCGGCGAACACGATGGCAACTGAGCCGCACTCAGAATAACCGCGGCCCCGAAAACGGGCACGTTCAGATTGCGGAAGTTTTTGCTTACGGGCCGAACTCGGCGCGGTAGCGGTTGCGTTCGTCTTCGCTCATCGTGAACCAGCCTTCCGCGATGTCGCGCACGCGTTCCAGGGCCTTCTGCATCTCTTCGTGCTTCGCTTTGATCATCTCCGAATCGGCATCCTGGGGCACGTAGATCGGTTTGTGGGCGATAATCATCGCGCGGGTGAACAATCCCGGCAGCAGAAAGTGATCCCAGGTCTTCTCGATGGTTTTCCCGCGCTCGACGCCCACATGAAACACTTGAATGGGCGCGCCGGTCATGCGCGCGAGCAACACCGGCCCCACCTTGGCCACATAGCGGGGACCTCGCGGCCCGTCAATGGTGAAGGCGCAGTCGAGACCTTCTTCAATGCGCTTGGCCATCACTTGCAAGCCTCGCAAACCGCCGCGCGAGGAGCTGCCTTGGGCGGTGCCGAAGCCCAGCCACTCGATCACCTTGCGAGTCCACTGGCCGTCGAACGCGGTGGTGTTCATCACCACAATGCCGCGGTTCCGGGCGTACCAGGTGATCGGCAGAATCACGCGATGCCAGAAAGCCCATATACTCGGCTTCTTCGCTGCCCACAAGATCTCGTGATGGGCGCCGCCCACCACTTCAAAGCGCAGAGTCGGCCCCACGGTCCGGATCACGCTAAAGACCGCCGCGGCGATAATGGGAATCTGCATGCGCCGGTGCCAGGGCAATTTGGGCAGGCGGATGTCGTAGTGCGGGCTGATCGCCTCGGGTGCCTCTTGCCTGCCGTTTTCCGGCTTTGCCATATTCCTATAGTATAAGAGGGTTGCCGTGACGTTGCGTGTTTCGGAGTGCATTGCCTTGGTGAATGGCCCCAACCGGCGAAGGATGACGCGGAGAATCGGCAAGACTCTCTGCGCCGGAGTATTGGTGTGGGCTGGCCTGGCGGTGCCGCTGCTGGTGCAGGGAGACAATCCGCCACTTGGCGATTCCGTCGGGGCCATCGAGGGCGACTCCATCTCCATCGAAGGACCGATGAGCGTGGATGTGGTGCACGGGCAGGTGCGCACCGTATTGCGCAGCGGCAGCGATGTCCGCGTGAAATCTGGCCAGGCGCGCATCAAGCTTGTGGAAGGAGGAGAGATCCTCATCTGCGGTCCGGCACACTTTTCCGTGCTGAAATCGGGCGGCGCGCTCACGCTGGCGCTGGAAGGGGGCATAATTCACGCGCACCTGGAGAATGACCTGGCGCTGACGGTGTATACGCCACAGATTCAGGCGCGGCCCATCTCCATCGGCAACGGCCCGGAGGATGTGCTGGTAGGCCTGGATTCCGTGGGCGCCATGTGCATCCGCGCGAACAATGGGGCGGTGCGCATCGAGCAGCAGTTGACCGGGCAGAGCGTGCTGGTTCCGCAAACCGGCGATGTTTTGTTGAGCAACGGACAGATCGAGAGCCTGCGCACCGCGTCGGGAAGCTGCGCCTGCGAAGCGAGCATGGTGGCAATCCCGGAACAGGTGACCACTGAAATCAGCCGACTGGCCACGCCGGAAGAGATTAAGAAGGCGGCTGAGGAGCGGAAAGCCGAACCGCCGCCGGCCGACGCGGCGCCCCCCGCGGAGAAGCCCGAACCTGTCTACCAGGTATTCATGCCGCCGCTGCGCTACGACGCGAACGCCAAGGTGCAACCCGACTATGACCCCAGCCTGATTGTGCTGGTGCGGCGCGTGCGTGTGCGACCCACCCTGATTTTTCAGGGCAAAGTGGAGGGCGATCCGGTGGTCGCGCAAGCAACGCCGCCTCCGGCGCCACCCACTCGGCAAAAATCCGCCGCCGCGCAGAAGCCTGCCGATAATGGGACATGGAACCGCGTGAAGACCTACTGGCGCAAGCTTTGGTCGCCCAACTCGTAAATACGCCAGGTCAACAAAAGCTCGCCTGCTGAATTCAGGAAATCTTATCCTCCAGGTAATCTTCAACCTGTCTTCTGCGTAGCTATCTATAGAAAAGTATTTGGCAAGCTAGCGCGATGTTCTGAGACGGAGCACGACGATGTCAGATGGCGAGCGTAGCAACAAGTCCGCGGAGCGGGCGCGCAACGGCTGGGCCAAGCGGCCCATTTCACTGCGAGCTATCCTCTCCGGACTTTTTCTCACACTTATTGCAATCAATGTGTGGCCGATTTTACTGGTGAAACTCGGAGTGCCGGTCGCCGCGTTCGTCGAGGCGGTATTCCTGGGGCTCTTCCTGTGGTGGACAAGCGGCGGAGGACCTCCATACCTAACGAAAGCCGCACGCGCCACGGCATTCCGAAAGGGAAAACTGTCATCCAAACAATGGTTGTGGGGACTCATCGCTGCGTTCTTCTTAGCCGCTACGATTCATGCGTCAATTGTGTTGTTGTTTCGCTTAGTGCCGTTTCCGGCGGCGGCGTTCCGCCAGGGCTATGATCTTTCTTTCATCCCTTCTCAGTCCCTGCGATGGCTGGCCATTGTGTTTTCCGCCCTATCGGCGGGCATCTGCGAAGAGACTGGTTTTCGGGGTTATATGCAGCGCCCGATCGAGCAGCGCCACGGTGCGTCGGTCGCGATTCTCATTTCCTCTCTGTTCTTTATGGCTCTGCATCTGACCAAAGCCTGGGCGATTCCGGGAATGGTTCCCATCGTGTTTGGCGCAGGAGTATTGCTCGGGCTGCTTGCGTGGTCGTCCGGATCGCTCACCCCAGGCATCATTGGACACGTCGTAATGGACACTGGGCTGTTCGCCTATTGGTGGACCGGTGTTGCCGGCAACTTCACCGCGCGGACGATTGCCGTGACCGGCGTGGATGGATCATTCCTTATTGCGTCCGCCGTGTTCATAACTTCTTTGGGTGCTGTCCTGCTTGCTACATCGAGGCTCAGAAAACTGTTGAAGGTTATACCACGTGAATCGGTCGCCGGTTGAAAAACCCAAAATCCGCGATCAAGCTTCGGTGGGTGTATGACTCGCCTGCCGGAAACTGGCCCCCCAGAGTTTACATCCCTTCGTAATTCGGCCCGCCGCCACCTTCAGGCACGACCCAATCGATGATCTGGTAGGGGTCGGCGATGTCGCACGTTTTGCAGTGGACACAATTCGCGGCGTTGATCTTCAGCTTCGTCACGGCGCCTTCTGTGGCCAATTCGTAGACCGCTGCGGGACAAAAATACTCGCAGGGATTGCCGTATTCTTCCACGCAGCGGGTGGCGCAGATATTCAGGTCGCGCACTTTCAGATGGCAGGGCTGGTCCTCGTCGTGGCGCGTTCCCGAATGATAGACGTCGGTCAAGCGGTCGAAGGTGAGCTTGCCATCGCCCTTGAAGCGCTCCGGCGCGGGCCGCCCGTGAATTCTGCCGTAGGCTTCGTGTCCGGCATGCGCGCGCATCGGGTCAATCAGGCCGCGCCCGCCGGTGATTTGTTGCAAACCGCTGTGAAAGAAACCGTCGAGCATGCCGTTGCGGAAAGACTGGTGAAAATTCCGCACTTTCCATAGCTCCGTCTTGATGTAGCTGTGATCGATTTTCTCTTTGTAGGCTTGCAGCGTTTTTGCGGAGTAGTCTTCTTTCTTGAGCGCTTCAAAAATCGTTTCGGCAGCCAACATGCCGCTCTTCATGGCCAGGTGCACGCCCTTCAGGCGCTGCGAATCGAGGAAGCTGCCGGAATCGCCGACGATGAGGCCGCCGTCCACATAATTGCGCGGCATGGCATACCAGCCGCCGTAGGGCAGCGATTTCGCGCCGTAGCGCACCAACTGGCCGCCGTCCAAAAGATTGCGCACATAAGGATGCGTCTTCCAGGTCTGAAACGCCGCGTGCGGATCGAAGCGCGGATTCTCATACTCCAGCGCGATCACCAGGCCGATGGAAACGCGATTGTTCTGCAAGCCGTAAATCCAGCCGCCGCCGTACATCTTCGAGGAAACCGGCCAGCCCAGCGTGTGCGCCACGAAACCCGGTTGGATTTTCCCTGGTTGTACTTCCCACAATTCCTTGATGCCGATGCCGTAGCTTTGCGGATTGATATTGTCGAGCTTCTTTTTCGTGACAAGTTGCTTGGTCAGCGAGCCGTGCGGGCCTTCGGCCAGCACGGTGACCTTGGCCTGCAATTCGTAGCCGGGCGTGTAGTTGTCCTTGGGCTTGCCGTTTTTGTCGAGGCCCTTGTCTTCGGTGATGACGCCCGCGATGCCGTCGCCAGAGTAAATCAATTCCGCGCCGCCGAATTCCTTGAACAGGTTCACGCCCGCGGATTCCACCAGCCCGCCCATCCACTTCACCAGTTTGCTCAGCGAAATGACGTAATTCCCCGCATTGTTGAATGGCGGCGGCGTAATCGGAATGCGATAGGAGGATTTTTGCGTGAAGATCAGCGCGGCGGAATCGGTCACCGGCGTGTCCAGCGGCGCGGTCTTCGCGAAGTCCGGCACGAGTTCCGCCAGCGCCGAGGGGTTCATGATTGCGCCGGAAAGCTGGTGCGCGCCGATCTCGCGGCCTTTTTCTAGCACATAGATGTTTTCGGCGGAAAGCTCCGGCCTCACGCCGCTGGCATTGTGCTGCTTGATCAGATTCGACAGGTGCAGCGCGCAACTCAGACCGGCCGGCCCGGCGCCTACGATCAGCACATCGGCTTCCAGTTGTTCGCGTTGTGTGGTCATGGCGTCATTTTACCAAACAACGGTTTGGAAGAGGTTCACGTTGAATTGCTGCAAATTGCCAACCGAGCAAAGGGAGAGGGTGAGCTCGCGCGTCGGCGGGCAGAAAAGAATTGGGAGTTCAGCAGCGCAACATCATTTTGGGGATGCACTTTGTGGAGGGGTGCATCGGGGGCGCGCTTGGGGACGCGCGTCGGGAGGGCGCTTTGGGAGGGTGCTTTGGGAGGGCACGACTTCAGTCGTGCCGTTAGGGCACAGGTTTAGATGGGCTTTAGCCCCTGAGGTGCGGCGTCCAGCAAGTGAGCAGGGTTCGCGGAGCTGTACGCAAACGCCGAGGCGCTTTCGCAAAGGTGGGCATGCACGGGGTCCATGTGGATGTATTCGCGGTGCTGGGCATAGTCCTGAGCATCACGGATTCGATGGTCCACATAGCCGCGCTGCCAGGTTTCTCCCTTAAAACCAAGTTCTTTTCCGGCGCGGAACGAAAATTCTCCTTTAATGAACTGAACAACGCGTTCGAGCGTAACTTCCCTGCCCGGCGTTACGAGCAGATGGACGTGGTTTGGCATCACGGCAAATTCGTGCAGTTGGAACTTCCCTTGCATCCTATAACCGCTGAGAGTTTCAAGGAGGAGCGTCGCCATCCGTTCGGATTGAAAAATGGATTTGCCTTGAGAGCAACCGATCGAAAGGAAATAGACCTGGTTGGGGGAACGTACGAAATCTCTTGGTGGCTTGCTCATATTGCCCTCAGGAGCTGAAGCCCAGGAAGACCGGCAACGGAACGGCACGACTGAAGTCGTGCCCTCCCGAAGCGAATCTAGCCCACAGTATAACTATAGGGTGTATCTATTTTGTAATAATAGAGGATATGGAAAATAATCTCAAGATGCGAATTGCCGGCGCAATTTACCCTTTCGCTCTTTGTAGTTCCTCCGTGAGGGCGGGCATGACCTCGAAAATATCGCCGACAATTCCGTAGTCCGCGATTTCAAAGATAGGCGCGTTCTGGTCCTTGTTCACCGCGACGATCGTGCGCGAACCCTTCATCCCGACCACATGCTGGATGGCGCCGCTGATGCCCAGCGCCAGATATAATTTCGGCGCCACGGTTTGGCCGGAGCTGCCGATCTGCCGCTCCATCGGGAGCCAGCCTTCATCGCAGATCGGGCGAGACGCGGCGATTTCCGCGCCCAGCGCCTTGGCCAACGCTTCCGCTTGCGCGATATTCTCCGGCGCTTTAATGCCGCGGCCGATTGCGACGATCAGCGGCGCCTGCGTCAGGTCCACGGCCGACTTTGCTTCCTTGAACAGTTCCAGCGGCTTGGTGCGAATGTCGCCGGCGTTCAGTGCCACCTTCGCGGCGTTGACGGGCGCTTTGCCGCCTGGATGAGCCGCAAGCAAATCGGCGCGAAACGCTCCCGATTGGAACGACACAAACCAGGGCGCCGCTCCGGTGAATGTCACGTCCGCCGCCGTTTTGCCTTGAAACATCTGGCGCACAAACACAAGCGCGCCGCCTTCACTGCGAAATCCGACGCAATCGCCGGCCATGCCCTTGCCGAGCGAGGCCGCCAGCTCCGGCGCAAAATCGCGCACTTGGTAGGTGTGCGGAAAGAGCACCAGGTCCGGCTTGGCGGCTTCGATCACCTGCTTCAGCGCCACGCAATAGCCGTCGGGCGTGTAGCTCTCCAGCAGATCGTGCTCGATGCGCAAAACTTCCGCAACGTTCTTCGACGCCAACTCTTCCGCGAACAGCGCCACGCCTTTGCCAATCACGGCCGCGCTAACGGTGCCTGACGTCGCCGCCGCGATCTGCTGCGCCGCCACCAGCGTCTCGAAACTTGTGTTATTCCACTTGCCTTGCCGCTGTTCGGTTACTACCAAAATCTTCATCGCCTTATCTCCTGCGATTTCCTCTTTGCCTGTCGACTGTTAACTGTGGACTGTAAACTGATTCAGATCACCCGCGCTTCGAACTTCAGCTTCTCAACCAGTTTGGCGGCCACTTCCTTGGGCGTCCCGGTCAGGAATTCCGTTTTCTTGGTTTTCGTGGGCACATAAATTCTCTCAATCCTCTGTGTCGGCTCGATGGCCACGCCGAGCGACTCACGCGTAACAACCGCGATTTCCTTTTTCTTTGCGGCCATGATGCCCTTCAGCGTGGCGTAGCGCACCTTGTTGATGCCAGACTGAATGGAAAGCACGGCCGGCAGCGGGCATTCCATCCACTGGAACCAGCCGGCCTCCAACTCGCGTTTCAGTTTCAACCTGCCATCCAGCACTTCAATCTGCATGATGAGCGTGGCATGCGGCAGATTCAGGAGGCCCGCAAGCAAAACGCCGGTCTGGCCGAAGCCGTGGTCATCGCTCTGCAGTCCGGTCAGCACCAGGTCGCATTTTTGACTGGCGATCGCCGCGGCCAGCACCTTGGCCGCGCCCAGCGGATCGAGCTGCGCGAAATTGTCGTCGGCGATGTGGATGGCGCGATCCGCGCCCTTCGCCAGCGCTTCCTTGATGGTCTGCTTCACGCGCTCCGGCCCCAGCGAAAGCGCGATCACTTCCCCGCCGTGCTTCTCTTTCAGCCGCAGCGCTTCTTCCAAAGCGTAGGTATCCGGCTCATTCATCTCAAAGCCGATGTCCGATTCCTTGATCCAGTTCCCGGCAACGGCCAGCGGCGCATCCTTCGCCGGCACCTGCTTGATGCACACGATGATGTTCATGGGATTTTCCTTCATGCTGCAGGCGGGGGAGGTCACTCTCCCGCGCTGGTCTTAGGTCTGTCATCCTGAGCGGAGCGAAGGATCTCAAGTCAGAACAAGCCCCGGTCAAGAGCCACGATGAGGTTCTTCAGCGAACCTCATCGGTTCGCCTCAGAATGACAACGAATAGTAAACAACGCCTTGCGGAACAGACTACCTCCCGGTCCAGCGCTTGAAAATCAGAGCGGCGTTCGTTCCACCAAAGCCAAACGAATTGGAAAGCGCGTAATCCACGGTGGCTTTGCGCGCTACGTTGGGCACATAGTCCAGATCGCATGCGGGATCGGGCCTTTCCTGGTTGATCGTGGGAGGCAGAATCTGATCGCGCAGGGCCAGCACGCTGATGCCCGCTTCTAGACCGCCGGCGCCGCCAAGGAGGTGCCCGGTCATGGATTTTGTGGAGCTCACGGGCAGCTTCTTGCTGGAGGCGCGCTCGCCGAAGAGCCGCTTCATCGCCGTCGTTTCGATGGCGTCCCCCAGCGGCGTGGAAGTGCCGTGGGCATTCACGTAGCCGATATCGTCCGGGGAAAGCTTGGCATCCTTCAGCGCCGCCCTCATCACGCGATACGCGCCATCGCCATTTTCGGCGGGCTGCGTGATGTGGTAGGCGTCGCCGCTCATGCCGTAGCCGACTATTTCGGCAAAGATCGGCGCATTGCGCTTCTGCGCGTGCTCCAGCGATTCCAGGATCAGGATGCCCGTGCCTTCGCCCACCACAAAGCCATCGCGGTCCGCGTCAAACGGCCGGCTGGCCCTTTCGGGTTCGTCATTGCGCGTGGAAAGCGCGCGCATGGAAGCAAATCCGCCAATGCCCATCGGCGTAACGGTCGCTTCGGTGCCGCCGCAGATCATCATTTCCGCGGCGCCGCGTTCAATAATCTTGAAGGAATCGCCAATCGAGTGTGCCGAAGCCGAGCAGGCCGTCGCGGTTGCCGAATTCGGCCCGCGCGCGCCATAGCGAATGGAAATGTGGCCGGAGGCCAGGTTGATGATTGCCGAGGGAATGAAGAACGGCGAAATCTTGCCCGGGCCGCCTTGCATCAGCTTGATGTGTTCGCGCTCGATGATGTCGAATCCGCCGATGCCAGAGCCAATGTACACGCCCACTTCATCCAGGTCCGATTGTTCCGGCTTCCACTCGGCCATGCGGACGGCAAAATCCGCGCCGGCCAGGGCCAGTTGGATGAAGCGTCCCATCTTCTTCAGCTCTTTTTTTTCAATCCAGATGAACGGGTCGAAGTTCTTCACTTCGCCCGCGATCTTGCAGTCAAATTCCGTGGCATCAAAGTGCGTGATATGGCCGATGCCGCTTTGCCCCGCGACCAGGTTTTTCCAGCTTTCCTCGGTCCCGATGCCCAGTGCACAGACCAAACCAACGCCCGTAACAACAACCCGGCGAGTCAACTCTCTTGCTCCTTCAAGCGGGGATTTGCGTGCGGCTCACTTGCCCTTGCTGTGCTTCTCGATGTACTCGATGGCGTCCTTCACGGTCGTCATCTTTTCGGCGTCTTCGTCAGGCACTTCGATGCCGAAGGCCTCTTCAAACGCCATAACCAATTCCACCTGGTCGAGCGAATCCGCGCCCAGGTCGTCCACGAACGACGCGGTCGGGGTGACTTCCGCTTCATCCACTCCAAGCTGCTCGACGATGATCTGCTTTACGCGTTCTTCCACGCTGGCCATGCCCATTCCTCCGCGACCCGATGTCGCTTGTTCGTATTCGTACTGTCTTGCACCGTATTCCGGCCCAAAGGCCGTCCTACAATTTCTTCCCGGCTTGCCTACGTAACCTGCCAAGTCTACTTTCCCTGCCCCACAAGGTCAACTTATCGCTGTTCATTTCTTCGCGGGGCTGTTTGCTGCTTTGAAGTCTTGAACAAAATCAGCAACTTTCGCCTTGAGCGGCTCAAGAATTAGATCCATCCGGTTTGTCCCGGTTATCCCGAAAGCACCGGCCATCCAAGTTTGTGCCGGAAACGTACCTTCCTCGGGTAAACGAACAAGTCGTGCTTCCTGCAACAGAGAAACATTGACGGAATACAGGTAAGCGGCGTCCGAGTACTTGACGATGTCAATGGTCACGGCAAGATTCGCCGAGCCCTCCGCGGGCTGTGGTTCGGCGTAAATCTCGATTCCCGCATCACGGAGAGCTTTTTCGGTCGCCTTCTGCACTTGTGTCGTCGAGAGGCCTCCAGCCTCAACCTCCTTGGCCACAGGAAGGACGTAAAGAAAAACTCCGTGAAGACCTTGCAAAGACTGCCGAGGCCGAGTTTGCGAATGGGAACTCACTGCTCCCAAAACCAATGCGAGAATAAACAGAACAATCTTTTTCGTCATTTTCCACACGCCCAGAAATCCTTCAAATCAAACGTGCATCTGAAAATCACAACGAGCTACGCCAGGTACATCCCGCCATTCACATCCAGGACGTGGCCGGTGATGTAGCAGGCCTCGTCGCTCGCCAGGAACACGATGGCGGAGGCGACATCGCGCCCGCTGCCCATTCGCCCCAGGGGAATGCGCACCTTCAGCTCTTCCTTCACTTTGTCGGACAACACATCCGTCATGGGCGTCTCAATGAAGCCCGGAGCGACGGCGTTCACGGTGATGTTGCGCGAAGCAATTTCGATGGCAAGCGCTTTCGTCAAGCCGATCAGTCCTGCCTTCGCGGCTACATAATTGGCCTGCCCGGCGTTGCCCATCCGCGCCACCACCGAAGCGATATTGATGATGCGCCCCGCGCGCGCCCTCATCATTCCCGGCAGGACTTGCTGGGTGCAAAGATACGCGCCGGTCAGGTTGGTGCGCAGAACCGCGTCCCAATCGTCGGCCTTCATGCGCACGGCCAAGCCGTCGCGGTTGATGGCGGCGTTGTTCACCAGGATGTCCACTTTGCCGAACTTTTCCAGGATGGTCTTGAAGGCGGCCTTGGTCTGCTCCGCGTCCGCCACGTCGAGCTTCACGGCAAACGCTTCGCCGCCCTTGCCGGCGATTTCCTGCACCAGCGCCGCCAGCTTTTCTTCGTTGCGCGCGCCCGCCACGACTTTGGCGCCGGCTTCGGCCAGGGCCAGTGCGGTCTCGCGGCCAATGCCCTGCGAGGCCCCGGTCACGACAGCCACTTTGTCTTTCAGACTAAACATGGTTCTCCGTTACCTTTGGGGTCCGCCCTCTGCGAACTCTGTGTCAAACCTTTTCCTTAATCTCCTTTATCTCCTCAACGTCCTTTACTTCCTTTCTTCATGCCGAATCGGTTTTTGCCCCGGCGATCTTTTCCACCGTGGCCTGCAGACTCTTCTCGTCTTCCACATTCAGCGAAGCCACGGAGCGCTCGATCTGCCGCATCAAGCCGGTCAGCACCTTACCCGGCCCCACTTCAAGAAAAGTGTTCACGCCCTCATCGAGGAGCAGGCGCATGGACTCTTGCCAGCGAACGGGCATGGTCACCTGGCGCACCAGCGCTTCGCGCGCTTCGTCGCCCTTGCGAATCGTGTCCGCGTCCACATTGGTGACCAGCGGCACTTGCAGGTCGTTAAACGAGGTTGCGCGCAGATCCTTCTCCAGCTTTTCCTGTGCCGGCATCATCAGAGCCGAATGGAACGGCGCGGAAACCGCCAGCATCATGGAGCGCTTCGCACCCAACTGCGAGGCAATTTCCACGGCGCGCTTTACCGCGCTGGCGTGGCCGGAAATCACGGTCTGTTCCGGCGAATTGAGGTTGGCCGGCGTGCAAATTTCGCCCATCGCCGCGCGCTTGCACGCATCTTGCACCACCGCCGGGGAAATGCCCATGATCGCGGCCATCCCGCCTAGTCCCGCGGGCACGGCGTCCTGCATATACTGGCCGCGTTTGCGCACCAGGCGCACCGCATCCGAAAAGTTCAGCGCGCCAACCGCCACCAACGCCGAATACTCGCCCAGGCTGTGCCCGGCGACATAGTCCGGCGCCAGACCCTTTTCCGCCACCACGCGATACGCCGCCACCGACACGGTGAGGATGGCCGGCTGCGTGTTCGCCGTGAGCTTCAATTCGTCTTCGTTGCCTTCAAAGCACATTTTGGAGATGGAGAAGCCCAGCGCATTATCCGCTTCCTCAAATACCGCGCGGGCCGCGGGATACTTTTCCGCCAGCTCTTTGCCCATGCCCGGGTATTGCGAGGCTTGCCCAGGAAACATAAACGCTACTTTTCCCATACTCGACTCCCTCTCCAGACGTTACGCTTTCACCTGCGTCAAGGATAGTTCCTGTTCGATTCGTTCATTGATGCGCCCGCGCGCCAGCCCAGCGGCTACACGAATCGCATTCTTCACCGCATTCGCGTTCGATCTTCCGTGGCCGATCACGCACACGCCCCGGACCCCCAACAGCGGCGCTCCGCCGTACTCCGAATAATCCATTGTCTGCCGGATGCCCTTCATCGCGCCTTTCGACAATAGATAGCCGACCTGCGAAGCGAACGAGCTCTTGTAAGTCTTGCGAAGGAATTTCACGACCTCCATCGCCAAGCCTTCGCAAATCTTCAAGGCAATGTTGCCCACGAACCCGTCACAAACGATAACGTCCACCTTACCGGAAAACAGATCCCCGCCTTCCACGTTGCCGACAAAATGCACCGGCAGGGCTTTCAAGCGATCGTAGACCGCGCGCGTTAATTCATTCCCCTTCATCTCTTCCTCGCCGACGGAAAGCAAGCCCACGCGCGGCTTGCGGCTCCCGAAGGTTACCCGGTAGTAGATCTCGCCCATCACCCCGAACTGCAGCAGGTGCTCGGGTTTCGAGTCCACGTTCGCGCCCACGTCCAGCAGCACCGAAACGCCGCCCTTCGCATTCGGAAAGGGCGCCGCAAGCGCTACCCGGTCCACCGAAGCAAGCGTGCCCATGATGAACTTGGCCGTCGTCATCACCGCGCCGGTATTCCCAGCACTCACAAACGCATCGGCCACTCGATCCTTCACCAACCGCGCACCCACGTGGACCGAACTGTCTTTCTTCCGGCGAAAGGCCTGAGCCGGGTGATCTTCCATGGTGATCACCTCGCTGGCCGGAACAATCTCGATGGGCACTGGCGGCCGCGGATGCCTGGCCAATTCCGCGCGAACCACGTTCGGCTGGCCCACCAGGAGCACGCGCACGCCGTACTCCTGCGCCGCCAACACACTCCCCTCCACCTCCGGACGGGGTGCGTGGTCTCCCCCCATGGCATCCACGGCGATTGTGATCATGGGATTCTTCTTCCGCAGACTCCGGGATCGCAACGGGGGCACGATGTTAACCGTGCCGGCTAGTGCCGTTCCAACTTGTTTCAGCAAATCCCTTCGAGAATACTCTCTCCGTGTTCGCGTCAGATGCTTGGACCGTCATTTGGCCCAAATAGTTGGAACGGCACCAGCTCTTACCTGGTCCGACTGATCGCCCCTGGGGTCAGCACCCCGAAACCGGCTGACGCCAACCCTCACTTCACGTCGTGAACCGGCCGCCCCCGGTAGTAGCCGCAATGGGAACACGCATGGTGCGGCTGTTTCATTTCGTGGCAGTTCGGGCATTTGGCCAGCGCGGGCGCGAACAGGTGATCGTGCGCCCTCCGCTTGTTCTTGCGCATCTTGGAATGTCGACGCTTTGGGTTAGGCATTGCACTGCTCCTCGTTCTCGCCTCGCTCGCAGTGGCACACAACGCCTTGCCGAACAAGGTCGGATTCTATGGGCATTCCGCCCGGAAATCTATCTATTGTTTCTTGAGCCAGTCCTGTTTCAGCCGCGCGAGGGGAGCGAGCCGCGGGTCGCTGGTGTGCCGCTCACACCGGCACTGCTCCTGATTGAGGTTCGCCCCGCAGTGCGGGCACAACCCCCGGCAATCGCTCTGGCAGATCACTTTCATCGGCAAAGACAGTAACACCTGCTCCATCAGCACGTCGGCCAGGAACAGGCCTTCTCCTTCGAAAAATCCGATCTCCGTGTCGTCATCTTTCAGCCGCTCCACATCGTTCGGTGTCCCCTTGAGGAGCGGTTGATAGAAGAGGTCAAAATCCCGGTGCACTTCCTCGATCACGGGTTCCAGGCAGCGGGCACAGACCATCTCAATCTTGGTTTGCAGTTCGCCGGTGACCCGGATCTGGCCCTCCAGCAGCTCCGCCGTGGCATTTACTTCCAGCGGTTCTGACTGTTTCACTTCGCTCAGGCCGTAATCAATGCTTCCCGGAGCGTAATTCTTCCGGATGTGCACTTTGCGGACGGCAAGATCCTTGACATCAAGGAACATTTCTTCTGCGCCTCCCGCGCGTACGCTCATGCCTTTCCATTATTTCGGCACTTCTTGCCTAAGTCAAGAAAGCGAGCCCCCACCGACGCCGTGTTGCGCCCTCCCGGTCACTGCCTCTTCCTAGTACCGTTCCAACTTGCTCCAACAAATCCCTTCGAGAATGCTCTCTCCGTGTTCGCGCCAGATGATTGGACCGTCATCTGGCCCAAATAGTTGGAACGGCACGAGTACTGGTCCCTTCCATACTTCTACCGAAAATAGCCACCGACCACCTTGATGTAGTCCGCGATGGCGATTTCCGGGTCCTCCAGGTCAGGGTGCCAGGCCTTTTCCCACTCGAAGCAGTAGTAACCCTTGTAGCCGATCTTCTGGAGCGCCTGGACTTGCCGCTGGATGGGCACGTCGCCTCGCCCCGTGAGCACATATTTGCGCTCCTTGCCCGCCGCCACGGAGTCCTTCAAGTGCGTGTGGCGTATCCAGGAACCCAGTTCGTGAACCGTGTACTCCGGCCGCTCGTGCCCATCGGCAAAGGTGTGGTGCGCATCCCAGAGCAGCGCGGCGTGCGGCGAATCGGCGCGCATCAGGACCTCCTTGAGAGTAGGCGAATCGACGAAATCGCCGTGCGATTCGATGATTACCGTCACACCGCGCGGCCCGGCGTATTCGCCCAGTTCATGCAAGCCCGCCGCCACCCGCGCCACCACTTCCTCCTTCGGCCCTTTAATCTCGTTGCCGAACACGCGCACATACGGCGAACCCAGCGCGGACGCCAAGTCGATGAAGCGCTTCGCATCCGCCAATTGCTGCGCATGCTTTGCGGGGTCGGCATCATGGAGCGCGGAGGAACTGCCGATGTTGGCGATCTTCAGGCCATGCCCGGCAACCTCCTTCTTGCTTTGCGCGATCCGCTCTGGCGCGAATTCCGGCCGCGAGGGCAAATCCATGCTGCCCATCAGGCCGCGAAGTTCGATGGCGGCGAACCCATGCGATTCCGCGAACTCCAGTATCTTCGGCCATTCCCATGCCGGACATCCCAGAGTGGAAAAGGCCAGCGGCAATCGCTCTTTGGTGTCCGCAGCCCACGCAAATCGGCTCAGCGCCACGCTGGCCGCACCGCAGGCACTCGCGGCGACAAATTTCCTTCGTGTGGTTCGCATCGCTTGGCTCCTGTTTCTTTCACGGGATTTTCTCTGGCGGTCCCGAAATCCAGCAGGATTTGGCCTGTGCGAGCAAGCCGGGGACCGTCAAACCTCCCGGATGACTTTCAACAATCCGTCCATGGATTCGCGGCTCGATGCTTCTTTGTCCTTCGCCGCATTCAGGTAATGCGTCTCCAGCGACATTGTGCCGCTGAATCCATCTTTCAGGATGGCGCGGAATTGCCCGACATAATCGATCTTCCCGCCACCAATGGGACGCCAGTTGGTTCCGGCGCCTTCCGCATCCTTCAGGTGCATGTGCCACATGCGCTTCTTGTCCAGCGGGGCATAGCCGTCTGGGAAGGGTCTCAGCTCGCCTGCGGCATACGCGTTGCCCGGATCCCAATTCAGGCCGAGCGACGGCGCCTGCACCGCTTTCAGCATCGTCGCGCTCTCCGCGCCCGTGGCCACATTGCAGCCGAACTCATTTTCGAGCACCAGGCGGATACCTTCGCGCTTGGCAAACTCCGCCGTCCTGTCCAACTCTTTGGCAACGCGCTCGAAGACCGTCCTGGGATCGTCCACGCGCCAAAACGAAAAGATGCGCACCTTATCAGTGCCAAAATCCTTGGCGCGCGCGAAGGCCCGTTCGAGCAGCGCTTCCTGCTGTTCGTGTTCATTGGCGGCGAAATCGCCCTTGCCTTCGGCGAATTTTGAAGTGGTGCCCGGCAGAGTGGTCTTGAAGTAGGCCGAATCCAGCACGGACACGCGCAGGCCGTATTTCGCGAGCAGGTCCCTGGCGCGCTTCACCTCGTCGGGGGTGAATTCGGTGATGTACTTTCCCCAGACGTTGCGAAACTCCACCCACTCCAGCCCGTAGCCCTTGGCCCAGGCCAGCGCCTTATCCAAATCCTGGGTCACTTCATCGGTGATCACGCCGAGCTTGAATTGCTTCATGTCCGCCGCCTGCGCGCGCATGGCGCTCATCATTACGAACGCTGTTGCTCCACCGGCCAGAAATTCGCGTCGTTTCATCATAATGACGGCATCCTATTCTCCGGGCGCCATCGCGTCAATGTGGCACCGCTGCTTCTGATTGTGGCCGCCGCTTTCTTAACAATTTCCTCACGAACACTTCCGGACTTTCTAAACCCGGCTAACCTACTCTGTGGGTGTCAACGGAACGCTTGAAAGAACGAGGATTCGCCGTGTCGCCATTTGCTATTCTCGCCTTTTGCATTCTCAGCATCGATCTCGCTCTGGTTGTGTTGTTCCACTTGGTCTATGGCGAAAAGCGCCATAAGTTTTCCCGCGAGAAGCTGCTCCAAGGGGATCGCCGGACGGCGCACTAAGAATCCTTGCCTGCCTTCGGTTTGGAGTGCGGCGGCTTGCCGCCGCTTTTGCGGTCGATTGCCTCGGTTTGCCAGGAACGCCATTCTCCCGAATGGCGCTTCTGCTTTTCCTCCAGTTACCCTGAAACTCTGGGCTTCAGCCCCTGAGGCCTGAGGATTCTTCCTCGTGTTCTGATGTATGAGTTCGACCGCCACTCCGCGGCCAGCCTGCTACACTAGTGCCGTTCCAACTATTTGGGCCAAATGACGGTCCTAGCATCTGATGCAAACGCGGAGAGAGTATTCTCGACGGGATTTGCCGGAACAAGTTGGAACGGCACTAAGTCCCGTAGCATCCAGGAGTAGCATATGTCTGAACCCACCCCGTTCGCCAAGTCCGTTCCCACCCGCACCGAATCCGACAGCATGGGCAAGATTGAAGTCCCGGTGGACCGCTATTACGGCGCGCAAACCGCCCGCTCCCTGATTCACTTCGCCATCGGCAAAGACACCATGCCGCCGGAATTGATCCGCGCCTTCGGCATCTTGAAAAAGGCCGCCGCCCTAGTCAATCGCGATCTCGGCAAACTTTCCGAAGAGAAGGCCAACCTGATCGTGCAGGCCGCCGATGAAGTCATCGCCGGAAAGCTGCAGGAACATTTTCCATTGCGCATCTGGCAGACCGGCAGCGGCACGCAGACGAACATGAACGTCAATGAAGTGATCTCCAACCGCGCCATTTCCATTGCCGGCGGCGTGATGGGCAGCAAGAAGCCCATTCACCCGAACGACGACGTGAACATGTCGCAATCCTCGAACGACACGTTTCCCACGGCCATGCACATTGCCGCGGCCACGGAAACTTCGCGCCATTTGCTGCCTGCGGTGAAACGGTTGCGCGATGCGCTCGATGCCAAAGCAAGGGCGTTCATGGGCGTCGTCAAGATCGGCCGCACGCACCTGCAAGATGCTACGCCGCTGACCGTGGGCCAGGAATTTTCCGGCTGGGTCAGCCTGCTCGATCGCGATGGCGCGCGGATCGCCATGGCCCTGGATGGCTTGCTGGATCTCGCCATCGGCGGCACCGCGGTGGGCACGGGCCTGAATGCGCCTCCGGAATTTGCGGAGCAGGCCGCAAGTAAGATCGCTGAACTCACCGGTTTGCCCTTCCGCTCGCATCCCAACAAATTCGCCAGCCTTTCCGCGCATGATGAGATCGTTTTTGCGAGCGGCGCATTGAAGACCTTGGCGGCTTCGTTAATGAAAATCGCGAATGATATCCGCTGGCTGGCTTCCGGTCCCCGCTGCGGTTTTGGCGAACTGACGCTGCCCGAAAACGAGCCCGGCTCCTCGATCATGCCGGGAAAAGTCAATCCCACGCAGTGCGAAGCGGTCACCATGGTCGCCGTGCAGGTGATGGGCAATGACACGGCGATTGGCTTCGCCGGCTCGCAAGGCAATTTTGAATTGAACGTGTTCAAGCCGGTGATGATCTTCAACTACCTGCACTCGGTGGAACTCCTCGCGGATGCCTGCAACAGTTTAGTGGAGCACTGCGTCGTGGGCATCGAACTCAACCGCGAAACGATTGACCGCTACGTGAAGAATTCCCTCATGCTGGTAACCGCGCTGGCCCCCAAAATCGGCTACGACAACGCCGCCAAAGTCGCCCACACCGCCCACCACGAAAATACCAGCCTCCGCGAAGCCGCCGTCAAACTCGGCTTTTTGACCGGCGTCGAGTTCGACGCCCTCGTCAAACCCGAAGCCATGACGCATCCGTGAATGGAGCGGTGAGTGCTAACTGAATCCGTTGGGAGGTAGATCATATGGATGATGCAAATATCGAGTCCCTGATTGTCCGTTTCGGAACAGAAGCGATCCTGCGCTATCGCCTCATATCAGATGCGGAAAGCGACTCAGGTCTCCCAGAGGTATTTCTTGGAGGCTTCATTGCTTCTCGACTTTACGACGAACTTCGCTGTCCCATCCATATTGAGCGACCCTATACTGACATGGCGAGAGAGCTCGGAATCAGACTGGACCCGCAGTTGACGAAAGAGCTTGGCGGCCTAAGAGCTGACCTCGCGATCTACAAGGGGAAGGTCCCCACACATATCGTGGAGTTCAAAATATTCGATGAGGGTACCCAGCCAATCAAAGTTGTCTCTGACCTTGCTAAAGCCAGAAAACTGGCTAGTTTGAAACCCGTCGTCGCAATACTTGGCATCATGATTTGCGAGAAAAGCAGGTCTCCCTTGGCGTCCAGACTTAGATTGTTGGAGAAGGAGTTTGGTTCGCCCGTGTGTGTCGGCGAAACTCAAAAATCGGTTGATGGCAAATGGAATTGGTGCTTCGGAGCCGTTAGCTCATCAAGGGCGGGCGTAAAGCCGGACTCCTAAACCTATTCTGTGTTCAGTTGCACTTGGAGATCTTATTATCCTGCAAAGCCTATTTCGCGTTATAGGTTTCACTTTTGCGGTGTGCTCCCTCGCCTACCAACAACCACCGGTCGGTCCGGAGTGGTGCAAGCCGCTTCCTCGCCCGGAATACAAAACCCTTGAACGCATAACGACCAGCGATCCATGGTTCGAGGTCTACAAAGTTGCGCCGGAAACCTTCGCCATCTACGAGCCTCATCAAGCCGAAGAAGTCATCTCCTACCTCATCCTCGGCAAGGACAAAGCCCTGCTCTTCGATACCGGCATGGGTATCAGCGACATGCGCAAGCTGGTCTCGGGACTCACGCCTCTCCCTGTCATCGTCCTGAACTCCCACACCCACAACGACCATGTGGGCGGCAACTGGCAATTCGACACCATTTATTCCATGGACGCGGATTTCAGCCGCCAGAATGCCAAGGGTTCCACCGCCGATGCGCAGGATGAACTCGCTCCGGGCCAAATCTGCGGCGAACTTCCCAAGGGCTTCGATCCGAAAACGTACCGCACCAAACCCTGGACCCTCACCAAGTATGTCCATGATGGCGACAGACTCGATCTCGGCCATCGCACGCTCGAAATCATCTCCACTCCCGGCCACACCCCCGATGCGATTTGTCTTTTTGACCGCGTCAACGGCCTCCTCTTCACCGGGGACACCTACTATCCCGCCACGATCTGGCTTTATCGCCCCGAAACCGATTTCGACGCTTATGCCAATTCCATCGCCCGCCTCGCCGCGCTCGCGCCCCAGGTGAAAACCGTAATTGGTTCGCACAACATTCCCGTGGCTCCTCCTTCCGTCTTGCCGCAACTCGTCGCCGCCTTCGCCGACCTGCGTGCCGGCAAGGCCGCCTGCAAACCCGACAGCCCGGGCAAAAAGCGCTGCCAGGTCCGTGATTACACATTCCTTCTTGCTTCAGCCCCGTAAGCGGTAAACTCTCTTGTGTTGGAAACCCCCATGTTTCGCCGACCTCCAGTTTTCCCTTTCCTCGCAGTTTTCTTGCTGCTCGCTGCCGCCGCGCCTACTGCCCTCGCGCAGCCCAAGCACGAAACGACAGTCTGGAACTTCGATGGCGGCATCTCGCTTAACACCGACGGCTCGATCCCCGATGGGCCGTGTTTCCGGTTGACGGGCAGGGTGTTCGCGCCGGAGTTCTTCGAGAATCTGAAGCGCGTGGATAGTGAACTCGGCACAATCTATCGCCGCGGCAACGACGTGGTTTCCGTATTCCCGGAAAAAATGCAGCTTCACTTCATGATGTACGACCTGCCCTGCAGTTATCAGATCCAGGTGACGGGCACGCAGGCCTACCTGACGCGCTCGCTGATAGAATCGCTGCGGCTGAGCTTCTTCTGGAAGCACGGAATGTATCTGCGTCCCGCGAAGGGCGTCACGCCCAAGCATCTGGAGGTGCGCCCGGTGCTGGCTTATGGCGCCGAACATGCGATGGATCTGCCCGAAAAATACGAGTGGTGGTTTGAGTTCGACGTGCCCAGCGAAAATGTGCCGGTAACGGACAGCCTAGTCATCCTCGTCCGCACGGCCGATGGCCATATTGCCGCGCGTGTCGCCGCGCGCATGTAGGCACGACAAGCCTTCCAGACGAAGGCTTGCTTTCTATTCTTCACAGCCGGGTTGCGGCTCGGGACGCAGGTTATAGAGGAACGTGAATCCGAAGTCGACCTGCGGCTTCCCCCAATCCGGCGGGATCGCGGGGAACGGACTGGCTTCCCGCACGGCGCGCAACGCCGTCTCCGTCAGCTTGTTTCCAGCAAACACCTGCGCCAGAAATGTGTCGTCTTCCTCGGTCTTGCCATCGGCTTGAATCTTGATGCGCACCGTAACGACCGCTTTTTCCTCTTCGTCGAGCGATAAAGGCAGCCGCTTGAACCACTGCTTGCGCACCTTGCCATAAACCCGCTGCGCGTAATCGACGATCACCGGCGTGCTGCCTGGGGGCATGTCTGGACTGGTCTTGTAGCAGAACGGATGGCGCAGCTCCACCACCAATTCATCAAAGGGTTGCTTTTCCTGATTGGAGAGCGCAACGAGGCGATTCCTGTGCCACGCGATCGCGCCGGTCTCTTTATGTTCGATCTCGAATTTACCGTCGGGCTCGAAAACGCTGACCCGCGCCGATGTAAACGGGATTTCCAGATGCAGCGGGAACTGCACCTCTTCGGTGGTTTCCCTGGGCTCGAGGTGCAGCCAGAAAACACGCGCATGCTGGTTTTCGAGGACGATGCGGAAATGCCGCGTGTCAAAATTGGCCGGGTCGCGCAAGGAGCCCGGCACCTGAATCTCGTCCACGGCGTAAGAGTCCTTGAACTCAATCACCAGGATGCGCGAAGGCTGCGGGTCGGCGTTATGTACGAAATCTTCTTCGTCCCAGCGCAGCCACGACACTTCGCCAAACCCCAGGCGAGACGTTTGCGCGCGATTGCCGGAAGACCAAACGTCCTGAGCGTCGCCATCCAGAATCACCAGCAGGCTGTCGTTTTTCAGCACGGGGAGCGTAACAATGCTCGACGCAAGAATGGCGTAGCGCACCGCCCGCACATTCTTGTTTTCCAAGAGCACTTCCCCGCCGGTTACTTCGGGCGCGCGAATTCCCTGGGAAAAAGCGGGCAGCGCAAGTAAGCCGGAGAGAACGACTGAGGCGCAAAGAGAAAGCGTCGAACACGAGGACATCGGAAAGATTCCACCCCTGATGAGTGCAGTTTAACACGAACGAATCGTGCGTTCCTGGCCGATCAGCCCAGGTTGATTTCCGGCACGCGGCCGCGCACTTGCAGCTTCGCCTCGGTTTGCGCCTGAACTTCCTCGGGGGACCAGCCGGGCGCAACTTCGCGCAAGACCAGGCCGTTTTTCGTCACGTCAATGACGGCAAGGTCCGTGATGATCGTGTTCACGCACTCGATGCCGGTCAGAGGATAGCTGCACTGCTTCACGATCTTCGCCGCGCCGTCTTTGGTGTTGTGTTCCATGCACACAATTAGGTTTTTCGCGCCCGCGGAAATGTCCATGGCGCCGCCGATGTTGCCGATGCCTTTCGATCCGGGAATTTTCCAGTTGGCCAGATCCCCCTTCTCGGAGACCTGGAAGCCGCCGAGGACCGCAACGTCCAGATGCCCGCCGCGGGTCATCAGGTGCGCGTCGGCCTGATTGAAAAACGAAGCGCCCGGAATGATCGTTACGGGAACTTTCATCGCGTCCACTAGGTCGTAATCCTCTTCCCCGGCCTTGGCGCGCGGGCCCATCCCCAGGATTCCATTTTCGCTGTGGAAATAGACCGTGATGCCCTTCGGCAAATAATCCGCGATGAGATTCGGAATGCCCCAGCCGAGATTCACGTAAGCGCCGTCAGTCAATTCCCGCGCGGCGCGCTGGGCAATCTGTTCACGCCTGAGGCGCGGCTTATCCGGCATAACGCAATCCTTTCGCCTGCACGATGCGGTGCACGAAGATGGCGGGCGTGATGACATTTTCGGGCTCGATGGAACCCACGGGAACGATTTCGTCCACTTCCACGATGGTGGTGCTTGCCGCCATGGCCATGATGGGATTGAAATTCCGCGCGGCCAGGTGATAGGTGAGGTTGCCGAGCTCGTCGGCCTTCTCCGCTTTGATCAGTGCGAAATCAGCGTGGATGGGCTTCTCGAGGATGCAGCGCTTGCCATCAATCACGCGCTCTTCTTTGCCGTTGGCCACTTCCGTGCCCACGCCGACGCTGGTGTAGAAGCCGAGCAGGCCCGCCGCCGCCGCGCGCATCCGTTCGCAGAGAATCCCTTGCGGCACAAGTTCGCAGGTGACTTCCCCCTTCGCGTAGCGCTCCTGAAAATAGTTGGCGTGCGGGCCGGGGAAGGCGGCGATGACGTGACGCACCTGGCCGTTCTTGAACATGATGCCCAGTTCGCCTTCGCGCGTGCCGCAATTGTTGCTGATCGCCGTGATCTCTTTGATGCCTTTGCGGGACAGCGCTTGAATCAGATTGTTGGGGAATCCAGCGCCGCCGAATCCGCCAAACATGATGCGCGCGCCGTCGGGAATATCCGCGACCACAGCGTCCAGGGAAGAGAAAATTTTCGACTTCATGAGTCGCTCGATGAATGAAGTGTGCGTTGCCGTTGCCTATAGATTGTTCACGACCAGCGCCCAATGTGCAACCCCGCGAAGAAGAACAGTCAGGGCTTGCGCAGGCCGTGCAGGATAAGGCGGAGAAAGATTTGTTTGACGTGCTCGGGATCGCTTCCGGCCTGGCTGGAAGAGACAGGATCGTTGTCATACCACCGGTAGAGCCAATTGCACATCCCCAGGATGGCGTTGACGATGAGCCACGGCTCGCCCTCCATGAGTTTTCCCTGTTCCTGGCCCTTGCGCACCAATTCGACAAATCGCTTGTTGTAGCGGGACATCACGGAGATGAGCTTGTGCTGGCGTTTGCCCGACAGCGAATCGAATTCGTGCAGGAATAATCCGAACGGCACGCGATTCTGGATGATGTAGTCGATCTGCGCGCGGATGGCCCGTTCGAGTTGTTCGACGGGATCGCCATCTGGATCGATGTGCCGGGCAATGTACGCGTCGCCATCCTCGATGCCCGCCAGAAGCAGCCGGAACAGCAGGTCGTCCTTGGATTTGATGTAGTAGTAGAGCGAGCCCTTCAGGATGCCGACGTCCCTGGCTACATCTTCGATGGTCGTGGCATGAAATCCCTTGGCGAAAAAAATGTTCGCGGCGCTTTGCAGGACTTCCTCGAGGCGCGTGCCGGGTTTGGACTTGGCCGGAAGCTGCGGGGCATTGCGCGGGCGCAGCGGCTGGGGAACGGATTTACTCTTGGAGATTTTGCCGGGCACGGGCGTCCTCGCGAGAATCGTAGGAAAGATAGTAGCAGAGCAGGGCGTGGGAGCAGGACGGAAGATTCAACGATGATTGAGGGCCAGTAAAAAGACAGCGGAGGGGGATGCGGCGCATGCTATCCTCGCGGTGAAAAAAAAGGGCAATATTTTTCCTCGGGGGAGAAGGAGGAGAATCATGGTTTCGCCACATCTGAAAGAGACTTTGGACCGCTATCACTTGGGCGACAAACTGCGGCACCTGCGCTTGCGGCGAAAAATGGGCCTGGTGCAATTGAGCCGCCACACCGGCCTTTCGCCGGCGCTCCTCTCCAAGTTGGAACATGGAAAACTGTACCCGACGCTGCCCACGCTTTCGCGGATCGCTCTGGTCTTTAGTGTGGGATTGGAATACTTCTTCGGCGACGAAAAAGAGCGGCACACCTTCGCATTGGTGCGCAAGAAGGACCGGCTGCGGTTTCCCGAAGCGCCGGGGTTGCAAGACGTCGCGTTCGATTTCGAATCGCTCGATTTTCTGGCGACCGACCGCAAGTTCAATGCGTACATGGCGGATTTCCGGAGCGTTGCGCCGGAGAAAGTTCGGCTGCACCAGCATGCGGGCGTGGAGTTCATCTACGTGCTAAAGGGGAAACTGGCGTTAAAGGTGGGTACGGAGCAGGAAATATTGGATGCGGGCGATTCGCTGTATTTCGATTCGCAACTGCCGCATGGGTATTCGCGCGTGGGATCGAAGGCTTGCACCGCGTTGGTCGTCACGGCGGGGTCGGAATAAGAAAAAGGCCTTACCACGAGGACGCAGAGGGCAAGAACTCACAGAGAAGAATCGAAACACTGCATAGAATGAGGCGCCTTTTGGTTTGGGCGCCATTTTGTATTTAGGGCAAGACCACGTGGCAGGAATGCGTCTTCAACACCAGCCACACGCGCAGGCCGGGGACGAGTTGCAGCGAACGAACGGCGCCGGGCGTGAGATGCACGATGAAGCGGGCGCCGGCGTTCACCTGCGCGACGACGAGCGACCCGCGCGGCTCCAGCGTTTCCAGTGTGCCCGGCAAGATGTTACGGGCGCTGAGCGCACGCGGCGCTTCGGTGGCAAGAAGAATGTCGCCCGCGCGGATGGCCACCTGAACCGCAGCGCGCGGCGGCACTGTACCGAGCGGGATTTCCAGTTCGCAGCTTGCCGAAGCGAGCGCGACGCGCATGACCCCATCCGCGGGACGATGCTCAACGACGTGTGCAAACAAAAGATTCTCGAAGCCCGCGGCCTGGGCCAGCGCGATACTCCGCGGCGCATCGAGCACGGCGCGGGGAGCGCCGCTTTCCTGAACCCGGCCATTGATGAGCGCGACAACACGTTCGCCGACAGCGTCCACTTCTTCCCGATTGTGCGTCACATAAAGAATCGGAATGCGGCCGGCGGCGTTCCACGCGCGAAGGTCTTGCAGAATGGCTTGCCGCAAAGCTGCATCGAGCCCGGTGAGCGGTTCATCGAGCAACAGCAATTGCGGTTGCGTCACCAGCGAGCGCGCCAGGGCCACCCGCTGCTTTTCTCCGCCGGAAAGTTCGCCCGGCTTGCGCCGGCGCAGCGCTGCAATGTGAAACGCCGGCAGAATGCGCTCGACGCGCTCTTGTCGCTCCGCCGAAGGGAGCGCGGAAAGGCCATAGGCGACATTTTCTTTCACGGACAGATGAGGGAAAAGCGCGAGCGACTGAAAAACGTAAGCGGTGCGGCGCAATTGCGGCGGCCGCGAGAAACGTCGCGCGGCGTCGAAAAAACATTCATCGTCGAATTTGATCAAGCCGTCATCCGGGCGGAGCAAGCCGGAGATGCAATCCAGCAACGTGGACTTGCCTGCCCCCGAGGGGCCGAAGAGCACCGTGAAGCCCGGAGCGAACATTTCCTTGACGTCGAGAAGAAAAGGCGGTGAGCCCGCCGCGCGGAACTGTTTGCGAATGTCAACAAAGAGCATGGGCGGCGTCACTTCGCGGCCCAGGGTGACCACACGCGGCGATTCATACCGTAGACGACGGCCAGCACGATAAACGAGATGAACAGGAGCAGGAAGGCCGTGCGGTTGGCGGCAGCGAAGTCCAGCGCCTGGACGCGATCGTAAATGTCGATGGAAACGGTGCGCGTGATGCCCGGAAGGTTGCCGCCAACCATCAGCACAACGCCGAATTCGCCGAGCGTGTGCGCAAAGCTGAGGACCACGGCGGTGATAAGTCCGGACCAGGAGAGCGGAACAATGATGCGGAAAAAAGTGCGCGTGCGGCTGGCGCCGAGGATGGAAGAAGCTTCCAGGAGACGCCTGTCGAGCGATTCAAAGGTAGTGATCAGGGGCTGCACGGCAAACGGCAGGCTGTAGACGACCGAGGCGATGACGAGGCCGGCAAAGGTGAAAGCGAGCGTGTGGCCGAACAGGAATTGCCACAGCCGCCCAAGCGGGCCGCGCGGACCCAGTGCAATCAAGGCATAGAACCCGAGAACCGTCGGAGGAAGCACTAGAGGGAGAGCGACGACGGATTCCAGAAGGAATTTTCCACGCCAGTGCGTGAACGCGAGCCAGTAGGCCAGCGGCAGCGCCAGCACAAGGAGGATGGCGGATACTACGGCGGCCAGCCGGAAGGAAAGCAGAAGCGCATCGAGGTTCATGGCCTGGCCCCTCGCAATTCGGAAGCGGCGGGCAGAGTGAAACCATAGCGGGCCAGCGCGGCGCGCGCGGATTCCGTTTGCAGAAAGGCAAGGAAAGCGCGGGCCGCCGGTTTGTTGGGCGAGGATTTCAGGAGGACGACGGCTTGTTCGAGTGGCGGATAAAGATCGCGCGGAATTTCCCAATATTTGCCGGATTTCATGGCTGGAGCGGTTGCGAGCGATAAAGCCAGGATGCCGGCTTGGGCGCTGCCGGAGAGCACGAATTGCGCCGCCTGCGAAATATTTTCGCCGTAAACCAGCTTGGATTTGAGTTGCTCGTAGAGGCCGGCTTTTTGCAAAGCGGCGACGGCGGCTCGGCCGTAGGGCGCGTGATCGGGATTAGCGATGGCGATTTTCTGGATACGTGGATCGAGCAGCGTTCGGAATCCAGCGGGGGTCAGGTCGATCGGCGAGTCAGGTGGAAGCCAGATCACCAGGTGCCCGTAGGCGTAAACGACAAAGGAATCGGCATCGGCTGATCCTGCTGTGATTAGCTTTTGCGGATAGGCGATGTCAGCGGAAAAGAAAAGATCGAAGGGGGCGCCATTCTGGATTTGCGCGAAGAAGTTCCCGCTGGAACCATACGTAATGGCTAGTTTTGTGCCGGATTGCTCTTCGTACTGCGCGGCAAGATAGGCCAGAGCGAATTGCAGGTCGGAGGCGGCGGCGATGCGCAGCGATTGGGCATGCGCGTCGCGCGCGCCCGGAAAGAACAGGAGGACGAGCAGGATTGCTGAAATTGGACGCAGCAATGCTGCGCTCCTTGGTTGCCGTTTTGTCAGAGACAATCTCATGCATTTTTCCCGGGAGGGCACGGCTTCAGCCGTGCCGAAATTCTCATGAGCCTCAGGGGTTTTAACCCCTGAGGTGCGTAGTGGCGTCAGTCTGAGCATTCAAGAACTACGCTCTTCTAGATTCTTCATGGTTACGCTCACGGCCAGATCAGACGCGGAGGATCATCACTTCGGTGGATTTGATCAACGCGGCGGCGCGTTCGCCAGCCTTCAAGCGCATCTCCTTGGCGGCATCCGCGGTGATGATGGAGGTGATGTGCTGCTCGCCGATGGCCAGCGTGATTTGCGCCAGGAGCCCGCTGAATTTGACGGCGACGACACGCCCGATGAGTTGGTTGCGCCCGCTGATCTTACGAAAATTGCCGCGGCGCGTGGCGATGTCGCCGCGCTCGAGCTTCTTCGGAATCAGCCGGTCGATTTCCGATTCCGGCACGCGATGATGGCCGCCGGGTGTCTTGGCGCTCTTGATCTTGCCGTGATAGATCCACTGCTTCAGCGTGGGATAGCTGATGCCAAGTATGCTTGCGGCTTCGCGCGGAGATAAGAGTCTCTGCATGGGCACCTCAGGCTCGGGATGATAGACGGTTTTATTTGCCAAAGCAATATGTTTTTATACGGTTTTAGGGTGGCCGGTGATGAAGTGAAAACGAACTTGTCGTGGAGCACCCTGCGCCCGAAAATCTAGTACCGTTCCAACTATTGGGGCCGAATGACAATCCAAGGATCTGACGCGAACATGGCGAGAGTATTCTCGAAGGGATTTGCTGGTACAAGTTGGAACGGCACTAGTTGCGCAGCGGCTTGCCCGTTTTGAGCGTGTGCGCGATGCGTTCCTGGGTTTTCTTCTCCCCGCAAAGGGAAACGAAGGCCTCGCGCTCCAGATCCAGAACGTATTGTTCGCTGACCAACTGCGGCGCGGACAACGCCCCGCCGGCAAGAATGTTGGCGAGCTGCCGCGCCACATGCGCGTCGTAATCGGACGCGTAGCCGCCCCGCACCATCAAGTGAATCGCCACCTTCGCGGCGGCAAGGAACGATTCTCCCAGCACCTTGATCTGCGTGCTCTGCGCGCCTTCCTGCCAGGAGGAAGCCGCCGGCTTCCATCCGCCGCGGGCAAGAGCGAGCGCGCTCTGCTTGGCGTCGGCAACCAGCCGTTCGCGATTCATCGAGTACGAGTCGCTGCGGCGCAGGTAGCCGAGCTCGCGGCACTCTTCGGCGCTGGTGCCCACTTTGGCGGTGGCGATATTCTCAAACACCGGCCTCAGCGTGTGAAATAAGTCCAGGTCATCCCCCGACGCCGCATTCTCATTAGCGCGAATGAGCATCTCCTTCGTGCCGCCACCGCCGGGAATCAGTCCCACACCGGCTTCCACCAGGCCGATGTAAGCCTCCGCGGCCGCATGAACTTTCGCGGCGTGCAGGATGATCTCGCATCCGCCGCCGAGCGCCAGGCCCTGCGGCGCGGCGACAACCGGCTTCGGCGCGTACTTGATGGCCAGATTCACGTTCTGAAACTGCTTCACGGCCATGTGCAATTCATCCCACTCCTGCTCCTGCGCGCCGACAAGCACCAGCATGAGATTCGCGCCAACGGAAAAATTAGTCGCCTGGTTGGCGATGACCATGGCGTCGAAATCCTTCTCCAGGCGCTTCAGCCCTTTGTGCAGCATGGCGATCAGGTCCGCGCCAATGGCGTTCATCTTGGCATGAAATTCGCAGCACACCACGCCGTCCCCAAGATCGACGAGGCTGGCGCCGGAGTTGCGTTCGACTTCGCGGCCAGCATCCTTCAGATTCTTCAGAATAAGGATGCCGGCAGGCTCCTCCACTCTCTTCAGCGAAGCCGCGGCGAGATCGAAGACGGAGGTGACGCCTTTCTCCGATTCGTAGAAACTCTTGCGGCCGCTGGCCAGCGCCTTTTCAAATACAGGAGGGAGCGCGCGGCCTTCTTTCCTGATCTGCTGCGCAAACGCGGGCAGCCCCAACGCATCCACAATCTCGAAGGGGCCTAGTTCCCAAGCGAAGCCCCAGCGCATGGCGCGGTCCACGTCCACGATGTGATCGGAAATTTCCGGCATGCGGCGTCCAGCGTAGAGGCACATCTCCGAAAGGCCGCCCCAGATGAACTGCTGCGCCTTGTCCGTCTTTTGTCCTTCCAAGAGCGGTGTCACAAGCGCTCGCAGACGCTCGCGGGTGTCCTCGATGGTCTTTCCGGCTTCGATGGAAGCGAACCGCGCTTTCTGCCGCGCCCGATACTCCATGGTGTTGAGGTCGAGCGTCAGAATTTCCTTTTCGCCCTCGCCCTTCACGCGCTTGTAAAATCCCTGGCCGGTTTTGTCGCCAATCCAGCCGCGCCGCGCCATCTCTTCGACGAAGGGCGGCACTTTGTACGCTTCGCGCGATTCATCATGGGGCGCGGTCTCGTAAATGTTCTTCACCACGTGCGTCAGAATATCGAGGCCGACGATATCCGCGGTACGAAACGTCGCGGACTTCGGCCAGCCCACGGCCGGACCGGTGCAGGCGTCCACCTCTTCCACCGTCAATCCCAGAGTGTTCATCAGCCGCAGGGCATTCAACATCGAATAGGTGCCGATGCGGTTGGCAATGAAATTGGGCGTGTCCTTGGCCACGACCACTCCCTTGCCCAGGCGCCGGTCGCAAAAATCGCAAAGCGCCGCCAGCACGTCCGGAGAAGTCTTCGGGCCGGGAATGACCTCCACGAGTTTCATGTAGCGCGGCGGGTTGAAGAAATGCGTGCCAGCCCAGTGCTGCTGTAATTCTTCGGGCAGTCCTTCCGCAATGAGATGAACGGGAAGGCCGGAGGTATTGGTGGTGATGATGGCGCCGCGCTTGCGGTATTGCGCAACCTTGGCCAGCAGGCCGCGCTTGATCTCCAGATTCTCCGCCACCACTTCGATGATCCAGTCGGCTTCGGCGATGCGCGGCAGATCGTCCTCAAAATTGCCGACAGCGATTTTGCCGGTCAGCGCGGGCGTAAAGAAAGCGGCCGGGCGTGATTTTTTCGCGGCTTCCAGTCCGGCCAGCACAAGTTTGTTGCGGTCGGCGGGAGCGGCGTCCTTTGGAACGATGTCCAGGAGAAGACAGGAGAGGCCGGCGTTGGCAAAATGCGCGGCGATGCGCGCGCCCATGGTGCCGGCGCCGAGAACAGTGGCTTTTTGAATTCGATGAGTCATACGCAAGCCTTGTGGAACGTGATCGGTACGGTAAGACAGGTTACAAAAACCGGCACGCCCCGGTCAAACACCTGTTTGGTAAGGCCCGGACGACATAAAATGACAGGCATATGAGCAAAGCAGTACCCGGGAAAACCGCCAGCTTCGGCGAGTTGGCGAAAGAGGTGTTTCGCGCATTTGCCTACGGAGGCACTCCGCCGGGGACGCGGCGCCCGCGCGTGGGTTTGGCGCTGGCGGGCGGTTTTGCGCGCGGCATCGCGCACATCGGCGTACTGCGCGTTTTTCGCGAAGCGGCCATTCCGATCGACGTCGTTTCCGGCACCAGCGTGGGTGCGCTGATCGCCGCGGGGTATTGCGCCGGCACGCCGCTCGAAGCCATGCAAGATCTGGCGCGGGAAACAAAGTTCAGCGATTTCGGCAGGTGGACGCCTTCCTGGCTGGGCCTGGCGACGAACTACCGCTTGGAACAATATCTTTCACGATTGACCCCGTTGCAAAAATTTGAAGATTTGCAGAAACCCCTGGCCATCGCCGCAACCGACATCAATGAAGGCTTGGCCGTGTATTACCACAGCGGGCCCATTGCCCCTGCCTTGCGTGCTTCGTGCGCCTACCCCGGTTTGTTTGTGCCCATCCAACACGAAGGCCGCACGCTGGTGGACGGCTTCCTGACTGCCCTGGTGCCCATCGAAGGGGTATTGCTTTTGGGCGCGGAGTTGGTGATCGCCGTTTACCTGGAATCCAAAACCATCGAAAGTCCTCGCACCTTCACGGACGTGCTCAGCCGGTCGTTCACCATCATTCAGAAACATGCCGACCTGGAGTGGCGGCAGCACGCCGACGTGATCATCGAACCGGATGTCTCGCCTTATGCCTGGGATGACTTCACCAAAACAATAGAATTGGTACGCGCCGGAGAAGAAGCGGCGCTGCGCGCCCTGTCCGCCATTCGCGCCGGGATTGAGGGCAAGCGCATCGTGGCCGGGCACTAGCCGGCGAAAAACTGCCCCGACAATTCCCTCCCTGATAAGTTCCACCACAAAGATAAATCACTCGCGGGAGCTTCCCCGAAAAGTGGCCGCTGCGTCGCCGCTCACGCGCGAGTGACTTCCACCACCACCGGCTGGCCTCCGCCTTTGCCGCGCTGCGTGAGCCAGGCGCCGAGGCCCTCGGCGAAGCGCTCAGGCGTGAGGCGGAAGCTCGCTTCCAGGCGGCCGTCGGTGACCGGCAGCGTATCGTCGAAATCCGGTGAATTGGTGAAATTGCGCATGCAGAATTGATCGAGCCACTCGAGCGGGCAGGGCTGGCGTTCCCCGCGAATCACTACATCCACGCGAAATTTCTGAGCGTACATGGCGAAATCATACCACCGCGCGCGCGGCGTCCCGCGCCGCCGGCAATCCCCGTTGCACCAGCAACCTCAGCCGTGCGTGAAATGGCCGCATAAGTAAAGGCGTGGATGCTCATAAGGCAACCGAACTTGCACGGGGCTCAGGGCTAACATACACTGTCTGGACACGAGACGGACTTGCACCATCCTGCCTCTCTGGGATGCTCCTCCTGGTATCGGAGACCGGCTGGTTTCGGCGCTTCGATTCTTTGTCGAATGCGCCGCACTCAATTTTCAGGGGTTGAACTTGGGAACGCCAATGGAAACCTGGGTTGACCAAGCGGCCCGGTTGACCAAGCCGGATAAAGTCGTTTTCTGCGACGGCTCCGAAGCGGAAAACAGCATCATTCTGCACGAAATGTTGAAGCATGCGGATTCCTTCCGGCTCAACGAAAAAACCTATCCCCATTGCTATCTGCATCGCAGCAGCCCCAGCGACGTGGCCCGCACGGAGCACCTCACGTTCATCTGCACTCCCGACAAGGACGATGTCGGCCCGACGAACAACTGGATGGATCCCAGCGCGGCCAAAATCAAGGTGGGAGCGCTGCTGGACGGGGCCATGCGTGGGCGCACCATGTACGTGGTGCCGTACATTATGGGTCCCGCGAATTCGCCGATCAGCAAGGTGGGCGTGGAAGTGACAGACAGCCCCTACGTTGTGGCCAACATGCGCATCATGGCGCGCATCGGGAAAGTGGCCACCGACCGCTTGGGAAATTCCGCGGATTTTGTGCCCGGACTGCACTCGCTGGGCGATCTGGACCCGCTGCGCCGCTACATCGTGCATTTTCCCGAAGAGCGGCTCATCTGGAGCGTCGGTTCGGGCTATGGCGGGAACGCCCTGCTGGGCAAAAAGTGTTTTGCGCTGCGCATCGCCAGCTATCTGGCGCGGCAACAGGGCTGGATGGCCGAGCACATGCTCCTCCTGGGACTCGAAGCGCCCAGCGGAAAAGTCACCTACATGGCCGCGGCGTTTCCCAGCGCTTGCGGCAAGACGAACCTGGCGATGATGGTCTCCGCGCTGGAAGACCAGGGCTACAAAGTGTGGACCGTCGGCGACGACATCGCCTGGATGCAGATTGGGCCGGATGGCTATCTGCACGCCATCAATCCGGAAGCGGGATTCTTCGGCGTGGCCCCGGGCACGGGGATGAATACGAATCCCAACGTGATGCAGGCTTTGAACCGCAACTCCATTTTCACCAACGTGGGCGTGACCGCGGAAGACGAGCCGTGGTGGGAAGGCATCGGCGGCGGTCCCCCGGAAGGGCTGGTCACTTGGCGCGGCGAGAAGTGGGACCTCTCGAAAGGACCCGCGGCCCATCCCAACGCGCGCTATACCGTGCCCGCGCGGCAAGCGCCCTGCATTTCTCCCCACTGGGAAGCGCCCGAGGGCGTGCCCATCTCGGCGATTATTTTTGGCGGGCGGCGCGCTCGCGTGGCTCCGCTGGTCTATGAGTCCTTCGATTGGCAGCATGGCGTCTTCGTGGGCGCAACGATGGCTTCGGAAACAACCGCGGCCACCACGGGCGATGTGGGCATCACGCGGCGCGATCCTATGGCCATGCTGCCCTTCTGCGGCTACAACATGGCCGATTATTTCCGCCACTGGCTGGAAATGGGAAAACGCATCCCCAAACCGCCCAAAATTTTCCATGTGAACTGGTTCCGCAGAGGCGCTGACGGCAAATTCCTGTGGCCGGGCTTTGGAGAAAATGTGCGCGTGCTGAAGTGGATTCTGGAGCGCGTCGAGGGACGCGGCGAAGCGCGCGAAACCGAGATTGGCTATGTCCCGAAAAGATCCGCTCTGACGCTGGATGGATTGCACATCCCGCGGGAAACGTTGAATGAACTCTTCCGCGTGGACGCCGATGATTGGGAGATCGACCTCGCCGACAGCCGCGAATTCTTCGCCAAATTCGGCCCGCGCCTCCCCGCCGAACTGCGCGAAGAGCACCAGAAGCTCGCCCGCCGCCTCGAAAAATCCATCCCTGCCTGACGACGTCGCCTCCCTGCTCGTTCTGTCGTGGCCGCTTTCCGAGGCGGGCGCCTTTCTCTTGGGTTTGTAGTGGCCGACCCCGCCCCGCGGGGTCGGTTCTTGGGTTCCTCCTTCTTGTGTAGGGCCCGTCCTTCCGAGGCGGGCCGGTTTTTCTCCCGTAGGGGCACGATACATCGTGCCCAAGCCTTCCGCGCGGCAGCGTGGTTGCGCTTTCGCCGTGAAAATGTCGGCGCGCCGACATTTTCAATTGATATAGTAGTTAACACGGCAGAAGAAAACAAAAGGGTTATTGGAGAACACATTTTGCAGAACGCACCCCCACCCCCCTGTTTTTGCGTATGTACGGGAATGATTGGACTTACGGGCGTATTTCGTGGATGTACGGGAATAGCTGGACTTAGCATGCGAAAAAGCGAAGAAAAGACAAAAAGGAGCGGAAAAGCGGTCGAGAAAACGGTGAAGGAAGAGTTCCCTAGGTGGGCGCGGGCGGGCTGGTGCCGAGTATTCACAACGCATCGTAGCACATTATTTACCAATTGTCAATAGACATTGTAAGGTACTAGTCTCTGGGGCTGGTTCGAGGGGACTGGCGGCGCCAAAAAAGTCAAAACCCGCGCCCTTGAAGGTCACAGGGGTGCGTCGCCCAAGTGTTCCAGAAAGGACATGCGGGCCATTTGCTGTCTTGTACTTGGAGCCTTTTAGCCTGTGGGTGTGCCGATTTCGGACTTGGTAAAGAGACCCTGGTTCATTTTGCGGTAAGATAATAGTTCGTCTATACTTCTGGGACAGAATGCGAATATCCCGCAGAACAAGTGGGGGTCGAGGCGAGTATGAGATCAGTGAACAGTCCCCGGAGGGACTGAATCCAACCGATCTGCTGGGCCGTAGGGTCTCGCTTGAGCTTGCCGACAACTGGCAGTTCGATACGGGAACAACACTTACAAGACAGGGCGGGAAGCGTCGTCTCAGGATGTTGCCCGGAGTCGAGATACACCTACACAGGCAGGTCGCGGCAGCACTTATGATGCCGCATCCAGTGCGTGCGGACGAACCCCTCGGACGTGGCGCTCCAGTCTTGAAGGCGGATCAGTACGCCATCGAGCATATCGAGTTGAGTCACGCCAATTTGGTCGGAGCTGGTCGAACTGTTTTGACTGCAAGGGAAATTGTGCTCAGGAATCGCACGTACCTCGCAGAAGAGCTTCACCTCGCGGACCGGATCGCCCAAGTAAGACGCATTTGGGGTGAACACGCGAGCTATCCAGTTCCGATCTCAACGCTTTTAGAGGAACATCGCCGTCTCGCCACAAGTGGTCATCCGATACCCGGCCGTGCAGAAGAGATAGTGAAGGAACTACAGCGAATACTTTCAGAGACTGGCGCCGACCTTGGAATTCTCTTTCATAGTGAGAACACAGACGTCGTCCGCCCTCTGAAGGATACGTTGGACATCACTCAGGATCCTCCCGAGCCACCAATCGCGGTCGAAGAAGTCGATCCCGAAGAAGTTGAGATTCGCCGACGGACGGTTAAGGAATGGAAGAGGTGGGCGAACTCTCGCGGTGCGGCCAGCGCAAAGTTTCGCCACTCTGTTCGTGAGGCGTATCGCTCGACATGCATAGTCTGTGGAGTTCACCTGCCTGTAACGAGTTTTAACGCGACCCCTGGCGTTGATGCCGCCCATATCCTGCCTTGGTCTGACTACGACCTCGACGAGACATTCAACGGGCTGTGTTTATGCAATCTTCATCACTGGGCATTTGACGAGGGCTTGATCGTTATCAGCCACGAAGATGGCCGCTATTTCGTTGACGTTCCCCACGACGTTGTACAGGGCATTCGCGGACACGCTGCAGGCTTCAGCGTCGAAGAACTCCTAAGACATGCCGGACCCGTACCCGAAGCCAGGTTACCGGCGCGCCTTCGGGATCGGCCTCGACCGGAATTACTGGAGATGCTTAGGAGATCCATTTGAGAGATACCGCTTGATGCGGGCCGCTAACCACTCAGCGACAGGAACGGTCACGGCATTTCCGATGGCGTTGTATCTCAATGTGTCGAGCTTGTCCACGTCCGCTGGGGGTTTTTCTGGCATGGTCCAGTCGACTGGAAAACCCTGCAACCGCTCACACTCAACCGGGCGCAACCGTCGAACTCTGCCCTGCGGGTACACAACATAGTTCCGACTCCAGTCAGTTCCTGTGTGCCTCGCAGAGCAGGCGTAGAGACAGTAGGCCAGCCCCTGAACTATTGGTCCCCTGCTAAGGTTTCCAAAGCTTTCCTTAAAGGGGGAAACAATGGCCTTCCCATTCGATTTGCTCTTCTCAACATGCCGCGTGCTGCGTTCCGGCTCAAAAAGTATCTCTGCGGGGCCTTTCCCGTCTCGATAACATCCAACAAGGTAGACTCTTTGACGCGACTGGGGAACTCCGAAGTATTTGCTGTTAAACACACGCCATCCCACGCCATACCCGAGCTCGGCCAGCGTTCGAATAACGATTCCGAAGTCTCGTCCGCCGTGGCTAGAGAGGAGACCTGGAACGTTCTCGATGAGAATAATTCTGGGGCGACTTCCTCCAACGAGTCGCACAAAGTCATAAAAGAGTCCAGACTTTTTCCCTTTAAGCCCTGCGCGTGGGCCCATTCTCGCAAGCGAGACGTCTTGGCATGGGAATCCGCCTGTCCAGACATCTGAAAGAGGGACATCTGCATCTTTCATCTCCTTTATGTTGTGATAGCGCGTCACCTGGGGCCAATGCTTCTCAAGGACTGACAAACAGAATCGGTCAATCTCGCACTGGACCGACAGCCCGAATCCGGCGCGGTGAAAGCCGAGGTCTAGTCCGCCGATTCCCGAAAAGAATGATGCCACCGTGAGAGGCATTCTAAGTTAGCTCCGCAATAGTCTCGTCAAACGTTTCTTCATCAGATCCAAATTTCTCGTCTCACACTCCCAGACAATCGCCTGCCGCCAGCCTAGTCTGCGGAGCCTTTGCGCGTTGATCGAATCGCGCCGCTTGTTCTTATCCAGTTTTGCGTTCCAGTAGCGTTTGTTGCTCCGAGGTCTTCTCCCGTCCTTGCAGTTGTGACCGTGCCAGAAACATCCGAATACTTGTATGACTGCTTTGTACCGCGGTAGCACTATGTCTGGGTTACCCGGCAAGTCCTTCTGATGAAGACGAAACCGAAAGCCACTTTGGTGCAGCAGTTTCCTCACCACTTTTTCGGGTTGAGTGTCCTTGCCGTGGATACGGCTCATCACCCAACTTCTCTTCGCTTTTGAGAACACATCAGCCATCACCGCCACGCATAACTTCAAAATTCCAATCGAGTTTGAGCACTTGAGTCGCTTAACTGATTCGCGAGATTATCTAAGAGTTTGACTTCATCTTCCGTAAAAACTCGATGACCGTTCCTATCTTTGAACTGCGTATCCGGAATCCGTCCCATTCTGACCCACCTAAAATATGTAGAGCGGCTCACTCGAGCTTTGGCTAGAGCCTCGCCTATCGAAAACACAACTCGATCCCGTAACATTGTTGGCACGTTGCAGGCCACCCTGGCACGATGCGAGACGACTTGGCACATTATGATACAGCTTTTCTGGCCCGCGTCAAGCATCAGCACGACCTTTCGGATTCCCTCGCGATCCAGGGGCAAGACCACTGCGGAGTGTTACCCGGAGTGACAAACGACAGGGATTGGGCACCTTCGCTCTTATCGCTCGTCACCCAGATTCCTCCTAACAACGTGCATCGTTGCCAGCCGCCGAGCTTTGGCTGCTGGCTGTTTTTGCCTTTGCCAGGGAATGGCATTAGTATCGGGGCATGCCGGTGGATTGGAAACAATTTGTTGTGAGCGACCCGGAAATTCTTCGGGGCAAGCCGTGGTTCAAGCTCGACCGTTTGGAGGCGGCCACGTCGCTCGCAGACCTTGCCGCCCTGCCCGGGAACCGTTTTGAAGCGCTGCGTGGCGACCGCAAGGGTCAGTACAGCATACGCATCAATGATCAATGGCGCGTGTGCTTCGAGTGGCCCAGCGGGGCGCCGGGGCCGACGAATGTGGAAATTGTTGACTATCACTAGGAGAATTGCCATGGCTATCGCAGCGATCCACCCGGGTGAACACCTGGCGGAAGAACTGAAAGAGCTCGGACTGAGCGCGGCGGAACTGGCGCGCAAAATGAACGTGCCAACCAATCGCGTCACGCAAATCTTGCACGGAACGCGCGCCATCACGGGTGATACGGCGCTGCGTCTGGCTCATTTCTTCGGCACAAGCGCGCGGTTTTGGCTCAACCTGCAGAGCCTCTACGACCTGCGGCTGGCCGAGGAGAAGGCCGGGAAGTCCATCAAAGCGCTTCCCAGGCTGAAACGGCGCGAACCTGTGCCTGCATGAAGGGTTCACGCGGCCGGGCACATGGGCGCTAAGGTGGCAAAGACGCACGCCGCACTTCTGTCCCTGGCTGCGCTTGACACCTGCTTTCGTGACTTTTAACCTTAGGGCATGGAAGTGCATTTGACTGACGACCAGAAGGCGTTTGTCCGCCAGGCGATCGAGACCGGGCGGTTTCACCGGGAAGAGGACGCGGTGCAGGAAGCGTTGTCCCTGTGGGAGGAACGCGAGCGCCAACGGGCCGAATTTTTGGCAAGCGTCGCGGATGCCAAAGCCTCTCTTGCGCGTGGCGAAGGACTTACGATCACGCAGCAATCCATGCGGGAGCTTGCTGAAGAAGTGAAAGAGCGCGGTAAGGCCCGGCTGGCCGCCGAGCAACAAGCGCCCCGCTGATGGCGCATCGTGTAGCACCGCAAGCCGCTGCAGACCTGGACGATATTTGGTACTACGTCGCTAAAGACAGCGGAAGCATCGAAATCGCCAACCGCTTGATTGATGCCATTACCCGCCGATTTTTGCTTCTTGCCGGCCATCCCTACCTGGGCCGCGCCCGTGACGACGAGTTCGGGGCTGGGTCGCGGAGTTTCCCTGTCGGCGAGTACGTCATCGTTTATTGCGTTGAGAATGGGGACGTGCTCATTCTTCGCGTGGCACACGGCCGTCGTGATATCGAAGCACTATTTGACTTTTGATAATTGACACCTTCCACAACTACAGCATGGACTGGATGCCGGAATCGATGGAGAGGTGGGTGACGCGGGCGCCGCTGATGACGTAGGACTCGCCCGCGATGTGGGAGAAATGTAGGAAGCGGCTGAGGTGGTAATCCTCGTCGAGGACGTTGAAGAGCGCCTGGATTTCCGTGGGGCTGAGCTGAAAGGCGGAGAGGGCCACGGGCTTGTTAAACTTACCCGCGGCGGTAAGGTAGCGATCCACAACTTCGCGAAGGCTCAGCATGGGCGCACCGAACAAGTCATAATGCGGATTCCTCAAGGGCTAAAGCCCGTTGATTGCCGGGCACTTAATGTCGGAGCTAAAGCTCCGACCCCCAAGCCGGAGCACTCCGGCCTGAAGGCCGGCGCTACAACGCGTTCCACGCGGGAGTGTAGCGCCCCCCGCCAGCCAAGGGAAGCGGGAGTTTGGCGCGCCGCCCCGGGATTCGGTAAGATGCTGGGCGGCAATTCCAACGACGGAAAGGAACACACTATGAGCTTGGCGGTTGGACACACTGCGCCGGATTTTACCTTGAAGGATCAGAACCAGAAGGAAGTGAAGCTTTCGGACTTTGCCGGAAAGAAAAAAGTCGTGCTGGTGTTTTATCCGCTGGACTGGAGCCCGACTTGCACCAACGAGCACGCCTGCTTCGTGAACGAGATGAAACAGTTTGAAACGCTGGATGCCGAAGTGCTCGGCGTGAGCGTGGACAGCGTGTGGTCGCACAAGGCCTACGCGGAAAAAATGGGCATCAAATATTCGCTGCTGGCGGATTTTCATCCCAAGGGCGCGACCGGCGAAAAGTACGGCGTGTACCTGGGCGAAAAGGGCATCACCGGCCGCGCCATTTTCATCGTGGACAAGCACGGCAAAGTGGCTTGGGCGAAGAATTACGACATTCCGGTGGTGCCGGACGTGAAGGAAGTGGCCACGGCCTTGGGCGGTGTGAAGTAGAAAGGACGCGGAAGAGGGGAGAATGGTCGGGGGCAATTCCCAAGAATTGCCCTGGGTACGCCATTCTCCTGAATGGCGGATTGAAGGACGGCAAGGACGCCAATCGGGAGATTCATCCCGCTTAACCCGCGGGATGGAGCAGAGTTGGCGCTCCCGGGATTAGTGCTTGGCCGGAGCGCTGGCGAACGAGCGCACCAGCAGCACGAGCTGCCAGCGCTGTTCATCCGTCAGGCGCTTTCGGAACGACGGCATGGGCTTGCGGCCCTGAGTGATCTGGTAGTAGATCTCCCCGTCGGTCAATTTTTTCATGTGGGAGGCATCGGTCAGATCGGCGGGGCCGGGGTCGTACATCATGGCGTCGGAGCCGTCGCCCTTGCCAGTGTCACCGTGGCAATTGGCGCACTGGTCGGAATAAACCTGCTTCGCGGCGTTCAAAGCGGCCTGCGACGGCGCGATGGGGTTTTTGCGCTGCTTTTCTTCCTCGGGGATCGTCCAAGTCTGTTTGTGAAACGCGGCGAATCCAATCGAGAGGCAAATCAAACCGAGGGTGCAAGCAAGAAGAAACTTGCGCATAGTGCGGCTCCGTGGCGCGGCGCTAGTCATGGCTACACAAAAAGTTTCGCACAACCGGGCCGTGGCGGGAAGCGCGCAACGATGTGGTCAGCGCTTTCAGGAATAGGCAACTGAAGCCGTGGCGCCGGGCGGGCGCAAAGCCGCGTTAACCCGTAAAGCGATGGGGCTGTGGTACCTTGGAGAGGAAACTTTGGGAGAAACGCCATGGACGAAAAGCAGGCACCGCCGCAGGGACAGGTTCAAATCAAGGCCGACGAGAAGGAACTCCAGGGCCAATACAGCAACCTGGTGATGATTCACCACCACGCCGAAGAGTTCACGCTGAATTTTGTGTACGTCTTTCCCAATGCTCTGCAGGGCAAGCTCCTGGCCAGCATGATCGTCAGCCCGGGCCACGCGAAACGCATCTGGCGGGCGCTGGGCGAAAACATCTCGCGCTTTGAAGCGCAGTATGGGCCGATCAAGGAAGGCCCGGAAAGCAACATGCCCCCCGCGAACATCGGATTTGTGCAGTAGGGCGGAAAGACACGTGGAACTTCGCGCGGCGAGTGAATTGCCAGGAATCGGCTGGTACGATAAAGTAGAACAGTTGATTGCCACGCGGTAGGCGGGCCTGTAGCTCAGGTGGCTAGAGCGCGCCCCTGATAAGGGCGAGGTCGGTGGTTCAAGTCCACCCAGGCCCACCATTTACTTTCAGCAGGTTACCGAGCGTCGTCCGACAAATCCCAACCCACAACTGAGCCCACATCTCACTGCACCATCTGCGTAGCCACTCCCAGCGCCGTCAGATATTCCCCCTGCGCCGCCCGGGTTTCATCGCCGTCGTCCTGCGTATACAGGTCGAGCGTCGTCTGAATCTTCGCGTGACGCAGGATGCCCTGCACGGTCTTGGGTTCGACTTTCGCCTTGTTCACCAGCCAGTTGCTAAGTGAGTGGCGAAGATTGTGAAGTCCAGACCTTTGACCGTCCTCGATATGCACTCCGGTCTTCTTTGCCGCTGGCCGCAGATGATCGGCGACGAAAATAGACGCGGAGAGGGGAAGACGGCCGCGCGCTTTCAAGGAAGGGAACACGAAGTCCCCGTCCTTTGCGTAAGGGCTTTGTTCACGCCATGCGCGCAGATGAGCGGCCAGAACCGGATGCAGCGGAACAAATCCGTCCGATGCCTCCGTTTTGGTCGCGCCATCCCTGCCTTGCGCCCAACGCTTTGGAATCCGAATCCTTCCCGCATTCCAGAGCACATCTCTCCAGCGCAGCGCCGGCATCTCCGAAGCGCGGAGCGCCGTAGCGGCGCCGGTGAGCACCAGCGTGGAATGAAGAGGCGAGGGGAGGGCCTTCAGAATCGCAAGCGTTTGCGCGGGCGTGATGACGATAGCCTTGTAGTCGGTCTTTGAGCGCGTCTCGACGTACTGCGCTAGATTTTTCGCGACAGGCTCGTGCAGGATTCCGATTTTGTAAATGCGGCTCATGACGCCCCGCATCTTCGCAATCGTTGTCCATGCAAGACCGTCCGTCTCGCGGAGCGACTTGAATCACCGCTGAATATCGAGCGGCTTGATGTCTTCCGCGATTTCGTTTCCGAAACGCGGAACGAGGTAGGCGCGCACGATATGCTCGACGTGACTGATGGTGTTCGCCGATTTCGGGCGCACCGAATCCGCCCGGAAATCGGCCTTGAGATAATGCTCCGCAAGAAAGTGGAATGAAGCACGGCCGGGGGCGGGAGTGTCGTTGATTCGAATCCCGAGTCCGAGCCGGTCAGCCTCGCGCCATGCGTCCTTAATCCTTACGAAATTGCCGAACAAGTCCGATGGGCATGACGTTCTCGACCCTTCTGCGTCTGGATTCGTGACCCTGTACCGCAGCACCCAGGTTTCTCCTTCCTTTCGTCGTACTTTCTTTAGTAATCCTCGCTGATAAGCCATAACTCCTCGCTTTCAGCGGGGACTGCCAGATCCGATCGGACACGGTTTTGGTGGTTTTGGAATCGAGGTCTCGTTCCGCACGATGGAGGCGGCGAGTTCCGAGAGTCGAAACACCCAGATTTTGCGCTTGCCCCCTGTTCCGAGCGGATAGGCTCCGGCGATGCCTTTGCGGGCGAGCTCCAACAGATAGCGACGTTTGACACATAGAATCTGCGCCGCCTCGTCGGCCGAGACAAACTGCTCCGGGGTCACGGGCGCTCGCCTCGACTCGTTGGCAGTGATAATCGTTGCAGGAGCCGAAAAAGTTTCGGCACTTTCTCCTCTTTGTCCTCCTGTGGCCGATTCCAGCGGCATAGTAATGATCGGGTTGGCAGGCTCGCTTGCACGGGATGCCAAGACTGGAGTCGACTGTCGATATTGCAAACCTTTCGGGCGAGCTTCGGACATCGAATGCAACGAATCCACTGCAAGGCGCGAGGCATGCGGTCTCACCTTTAAGAAACAAAGCAAAGTTAAGAAAACTTTTTTACCCTGGCGCTGACATCGTCGGAGAACCGCTGGATCAGGCGGAGTACGTATTCGCGGGGATCAAGCTTGTCATCCTGGACCAACGGGGTCAGGTCCATGCCGAAGTTCAACAGACTGGAGGCATCCACGGAATGGCTCTGGTAATACGTAGCGTGGGCCCGCCGACGCGCCATGGTTGCCAGGTCATATCGTTTTCCTCCGGCGATTTGCGAATCGAACACGCCAACCAGGGAGACCTGGATATTTTCGTGGCTGTCGAGCGCGAAGATTTGCTTGTCGGCGTCCACCAGCCAGTCCAGATCGCGCCAGATTTCGCAGCCATAGACTTTTTCCGGCCGTCGCGCGGCAGGCAACTCGCGAATTGCGGCAATCGTGTGCAACACCACGCTGATGTGCGTGTCATGCTTGTCAGCGAGATTGTGGGTGTAAACCACTCTGGGTTTTGTCGCTTCCAGGATGGCCTTGATATCCTGCCGGGGAGCCGCATCCGCGGCGTTCTTGATCGTCGAGCTGCTGTGATTCAGAAATGCGACCGCGGAATACTCACCGACGAAGGCAGCCTTCTTCTGCTCCAGCCGGCGCACCACCTGCATTTCCTCGTCCGTGTAGTTTCCATAAAGGCCGTCGCGAGGACTGCCCGCTCCGTTGGTGACAATCACGGCCATGAACCACTCCTCGGTGCTCCCGAAGCCTTTCAGGATTCCTTCCATCGACATGATCTCGATGTCGTCCTGATGGGCGGCGATTCCCAAATGTGTTACGCGCTTCAGCGCGTCCGCTTCGCTCGCTCCATCCGGCACCCAGATTTCCGTTTTTGGTCCATTGAGTTTCATGATGTTTACTCTCTCCCTTCGATGGCTGGCAGACTGGCAGCCGCAATCGACTGGCCGACTCGCCGGCTCTTTTCATCCGGCAAGGCCATCGAGACCGACGCGGACACTTCAGGAAACTCGGCCCGCAGGACCGCGAGGCTCTTGGCGAGAATAATGTCGCCGCCGGGCCCGGTCGTCACCCTGCCCAAAATCAGAATGTGTTTAAGTTCATAGAAATTGGAGTAATGCGCGACGGCATAACCGAGGTAGACGCCGATGCTCTCGTAGACCTGAGCCGCGAGCGGATCGCCGGCCGCCATCTTTTCCTGGAGGACTACGAGCCGCTCCGGGAGCGGCATTGCCGCGTCGAATTGCATGCCCGCGCCGATTGCCAATCGGTTGGTAGCCTGTTGCGAAAAGAACTGCACGCCGCAACCGAGGTCCCCCGACCACTCATCCGCGGGAGCATCCGGGCGGTAATCCACCGGAGCGAAAGCCAGTTCATTCAGCCAACTGGTGATGTTTCCGTTGTGGTCGACGTAGCCCGCCGCCATGCTCGAACCAAACGCAAGCCCCAGCACCGGATTCGCGCCGAGCGACATGGACCCGGCCAGCGCGGTCACTTCGCCATCATTGACCACTTCGAGCGGAACTTTCAGCTCCTCTCGAATCCGCAGAAAAAGCGGCGCAATCTTTATCGCGAATTGATCCTTTGGCACCCCACGGTAGAGCGACGCCACGCGCACTCGATTGTTAATGTAAATGCCCGCGGCGCTCCCTCCGACGGCGTCCAGGCGGGGCAGGTGCGCTGCTGCCCGCCGGATGCAATCCATCACGCCTTGGTAGTGATAGTCCGGATCGGCAGCATTTCGTGGATCCCAAACCACTTCCTCACTGAAGACCGCCTCACCATTCAGCACGGCGCTGGCTTTGCGATCACTTGCGCCGAGGTCGAAACCCACGCGACACCCATCTAGATGCCGACCGAGCGGCATCGTCGTCTCTTTGGTGCCGGGCACCTCTTCTGCCTTTCTCACCACGACCTCAAACGGGTGCTCGTAGACACCGCCCATGAATTCGTAATCGAACTTGCGCGCTCCGCTGTGGGAATAAACCTGCTTGATGTAATTCCCGATCTCCAAAGGACCGCCAATGTAGACTTTCCACCCCCCGCGTTGCCACAGCAGCATTTTCGTAAGACGCTCGACGTACAGCAGCGTGGCTTCAAGATACCCTTTTGCCGGGGGAATCACCCTGGTTTGATAAGAAGAAATGGAGCCATCGCCGCGCTCGACGGCCAAATGCAGTGGCTGGCCGCCCAGTTGCGCGGCAAGCTTCAGGTACTCTCGCGTAAACAGTGAGGCAGGCAGGAAGCCTCGGTCCAGGGGCGCAACAATTGCCGGGCACACAGCGATGCCCGCGTCTTGCAGAATCATATTGCTCCTTTGTTTTGGCCGCGTCCGTGGACCTCGGAGAAATTGGCCAGCTTCGGACTGGCTCTCTCCAGGAAAAATGCAAAATTTTTCTTGCTGCAGCTATATAACACCCACATACCATCCCTTTCGGAGCGGGAAGGCCGCCATGAACTTGGATTCGCACCGCGAGGAATCGGAATTGTTCTAGCGGAATCGGCGAATCACAAGGTTATGGCGATCGGAGCGGTACAAGCCAAGCACATACATAATGACCGTGCCTTTTGCGGAGTAGATGACTTGCCGGAATCGTAGCAGCGGTTCGCGCTTCGGAACTCCGAGAAGCTCCGCTGTGCGTGGATCGGCTGCCGTCGCGTCCACTTCTTCATCGGAATATCCCAGTTTCACATCATATTTGCGTTCCAGGATGGCAAACAAAGATTCGCGTTCTAACGGCTCGGAAAGCAGCCCTGCAAACTGTTTCGCGGAAAAATAGCACGTCTCCAGGGCAAAGGGCTCTCCGGCAGCATGCCGCAACCGCTCCAGCTTCAGGACACGGCTTTTCGGAGGCAGAGTAAGGCGAGCAGTGGCTTCTTCATTTTCGACAATGCGCATGAAAAGCACTTTGGAACCGACCGTCATGCTCCGGCTCCCCATATGCTCTGTGTAGCTCATCAATTTATTGAAGTGAATCTTGGGCGCGGAGACGAACGTGCCCACGCCGCGCCGCCGTTCCACTACGGCTTCCTGTTCCAGCGTGGCCAGGGCGTGCCGCGCGGTCATCAGGCTGACATCATGGATGCGAGCTAATTCTCTTTCGGAAGGAACGGCATCACCCGGGCGCAAGTCGCCGGACTCGATCATATTGCGGATGACGCCTTGGATCCTCTGGTACGCTGGAATTACATTGCGCGTTGCTACCGGCATTTGATTTCCCTCGACAACCGGTTAGGGTGTGCCGTCGCGATTGCAAAATCGGGATTTCCTGGTGGATCGCCGGGCTTCTGGTTCACACCCACGGCACTTCCTCTTTTCTGCCGTACCCCTTGCCTGCTTGCAGATTCTACCCGGCGGGCAAGAAAGGTTGCACCCCCTTCCACACCCGCCTTAGTGATATAGAGCGGATAGCCAACAGCCGCTATAGTGCACGCGTCTTGTTTCTCTTATAAATCAAGATTTTTTGCTTGACAAGCACTATTTGGTGCTATATAGCTTTCCCAACATATCAGCCTGACCGCTGATTGGGGGTGCACGCCGTTGTCTTCCATTTGTACCAGGCCGAGGAGAGGGTGCTCGCTTACCGCGAGCCAGCAGGAAAGGATCCTTATGAAAAAAATGCAGTCAGTGGCGTTGGCACTTTGTTGCTTGACGCTGGTCGTGCTCATTTGTGGGGCGAGTCCTGGATTCGCTCAGAATGTTACTGCGTCCATCACCGGAACCATTACCGATCCCAGTGGCGCGCCCATCGCGGGGGCTACCGTGACCGCGAGGGACGTCGACCGTGGTGTATCTTGGTCGGCGCAGACCAACGATGCCGGGATCTACAATATTTTGCGGATAGCGGTCGGAAGCTACAGCGTGAAAGTGGAGGCCAAGGGTTTTGAGACGGCGGTCTACCCAACCTTCGCGCTGGTATTGAACCAAATCGCGCGCGTCGACGTGGCCATGAGGGTCGGCGCAGTTACGTCCACAGTTGAGGTTGTCGGCGTTGCTCCCTTGCTCCAAACACAGAGCACGGAAATCAGCACGCTCATCGACTCGACCACGGACACGAACCTTCCTCTGGGTTCGCGCAACTACCTGCAGTTGGCGCTGCTGTCGCCGGGCGCGACGCAGCCGAACCCGCAGACCATGCGGCAGGGACAGGTGATGTCTGGAGCGGGGCGGCCATACATCAACGGTAACCGCGAACAATCCGACAACGACCAGTTGGATGGCATCGAAAACAACGAAAACAGCAACAATGAAGTTGGCTATACTCCGAGCATCGATGCGGTGCAGGAGTTCAACATCATCACCCAGAACGCTCCGGCGGAGTTCGGAAACTTCTCGGGTGGAATTATCAACACGACGCTGAAAGCGGGCAGCAATAGTTTCCATGGCGACGCGTTTGAGTTTCTCCGCAATGACAAACTCAATGCCAACAGCTGGGCTAACGATATCGTTGACGCCCCGAAAGACAAGATGCGCTGGAATATGTTCGGCGGCACCATTGGCGGTCCGATTATCAAGAATAAGTTGTTCTTTTTTGGGGACTACCAGGGGCAGCGCTATGACTTTCCTTCCTCGACGCAGTCTTCCAGCGTCCTTACGTCCGCGGAGCGTTCGGGCGATTTCGGCGCAATTTGCGGCGCCGGGTTTGACGCGAACGGAATTTGCCTCGATCGGTCGGCGACCAGCACCGGTGGTACGGCTATTATTGACCAACTCTGCGACCCAAGAAATCCGTGCGTATACGGCAATGCCGGTAACATCGTCTCAGGCACGCCGATTCCGAACAACAACATTGCCACGTATACTGTTAATGGTGGGTTGCCGGAAAGCACTGTGGCGACGGCGCTATTCGCATCGAGCCATTATCCGACCGCGAATGTCTCGACGGGCAGCGCACAGGCGACCGCGCTAGGCCAGGCCCCTAACTACCAATCGGTGTACAACGACGCGATCAACAATAACCAGTATGATGTGCGGATTGACTACGACATTTCCGAGAAGGATCGCGTTTTTGGCCACTATTCGCACATGTCCCTCCAGAACCCCTACGACTATACCTACGCGCTGATTGGCAGCCCCGGGATGCCTTCCACGGAACCGGTAAAGAACGTGGGCGGGGAATGGACGCATTCGATCAATACGAATGTGCTGAACGATCTGCGCATCGGGTATAACGAAGTGAACTTCAACCAGAGCGGCACGAACGCCAGTACTAGCCTTGGAAACTTTGCGGCTGGCCTCGGGATTAACGGCGGGAACGCCTACGCCGCGGGCATGCCGAACTTGTCATTCACAGGTGCGGCCAATTTCAATATCGGCTCGGCAGGTCTCGTGCAAGAGTTTGACTCAAAAGCGTACCAGTTTTCCGAAAACATCGTGGTCACCCACGGACGACATACCTTCAAATTCGGAGGGCAGCTTCAGCGCTACAACCTGCAAAATGAGTATTCGGGCAATGCCGGCCTGCTCGGAACGATGGCTATCGGGACCCAGACCGGCTTCTCCGGCGCGGATTTCTACTTGGGCTTGCTTGAAAACGCGCAACGCGGCGTGCCGGCCTTGAGCTTTGACCGCATATCGAGCACTCCCGCCCTTTATGCGCAGGACGACTGGAAGATCACCTCGACGCTGACCTTGAATCTGGGCGTGCGTTTCGAGGACCACCTGCCGTTCTACGAGCAAAATGACAAATGGGTGAACTTCGGCCTGTTCTCCGGGCAAATCCTTCCGGCCGGAAAGGATTACGGCAATAGCAACACATTTTACGCAAACTATCTCGGAAAGGCCGACTACCAGCCGCGCATCGGCTTCGCATGGTCTCCCGAGCGCTTCCATGGCAAGTTAGTGACGCGCGCAAGCTACACGGTGTCCACTTATATGGAGGGTGGCGGCGTGGGCGAGCAGCCGACAGCGAACCCGCCGTACAGTTTGGGAGGCTCCTCTGTTGGCGCGGGAAGTATTGCCAACGGTTTTGGAGCGCTCTCTACGCCGTGCACTGTCATCCAGGACAGTTGCTATACCGGCATCAACATCTTTCTGATTAATCCTCACCTGATGCCGGAGATCACGCAGCAGTGGAACCTGACGCTGCAGTATCAACTCAACAACTCCACCACCTTTCAGGCGGGATACGTTGGGCAGCACAGCACGCACTTGCTCAACCTGATGGACTACAGCCAGTACGATATGCTGAGTCCGGCACAGTATACCGCGAGCGGCGATTATATATCGGGGCCGGTGTTGTCGCCGGGCCCATATCTTGCCGGCAATGCAGACTTGAAGGCTTCCTTTAACCCAAGCAGCAGTACGTATGCCAGGGGAGGAGACTCCAATGGCACCGCTTCCTACAACGCGCTCCAGATGGTGCTGCAGAAGAAAATGTCCAATGGACTGCAAGCGCAGGTTGCTTACACCTTTAGCAAGTGCATGAGCAATTCCGGCGGCTTCTATGGCAGTTGGGGCGGCCAGGCATCGAATGGAGTGATCGGTTGGCAAAATCTGTATGACCCGAAGGCCGATTGGGGACCGTGTTTCTTCGACATAACCCATACGCTGACGGGTTATGCGGTTTACGAATTGCCGGTCGGCAAGGGCAGGAAATACGGAAGCAATATGAATTCCATCGTCAATGGCGTCATTGGCGGATGGAACCTTTCTCCCATTCTGAGCTGGCATAGCGGGTACGCCATGACGCAGGCAACCGCCTGGTTTGATTCAGGCTACACCGGGGGGTTGGGTGCATATTATGAAAACGAACGGCCAGACTGCGTGGCGACCATCCAGTATACGGATAAGGCCATCGCCGGCGTTCCTGGCATCCAATGGTTCAGCCCATCCTCGTTCCTCACGCCGCAACCCGGCACGTTCGGCAATTGCCCCGTTGGAGATGTTCGTGGACCAGGCTACTTTGATTTGGATCTTGGCATCCAAAAGGACTTCCCCATCGGCGAACACAAGCGTCTCGAATTCCGCACGGAGATGCTGAACGCATTCAACAATGTGATATTCAACGCACCCACCAATGCCTGTGGCAGCTACGGTGTTGCCTTGGGTTCAAATGCCCCAGCTTCGAGCCTCGGTTGTAGTTCGAGTATGGGTATGATCACAGGTTCGCAGGGAGAACGGAACATTCAGTTCGCACTGAAGTTCTACTTCTAACCGGGAACCCCGTATAATAGGGCAGGCGCTCGCCTCGCCTGCCCTATTCTTTATGCAAAGACTCCTTCGTGAATTTCTCATTGCCGCCCTGGCGTGCGGAACTTTGGCGGGAGCCAGCGGCGCGCAGTCTTCCAAGAAGACCGTGCCCCCCGATGCCTCCTCCACCACACAAAAGGGCCTTAGCTTGGCCGAGGGTGGACGCTGCCGGGAAGCGTTGCCGATTCTGAAGAAGTACGCCCCACTCGCGGCGGAAAGGCAGCTAAAGGTGAAGGGAGGGCTTGCGGCGATTCGCTGTGGACTGGCTTTAGACCAGGTCGAAGATGTCGTGAACGTGGTGCTGTGGCTGACCCGCGAATTTCCCTCTGACCCGGATGTCCTGTACGTCAGCACCCATACTTATTCCGACCTTTCCGCGCGTTTCGCGTTGCAACTGGGGCGCACGGCGCCTCTTTCCCATCAGGCGCGCGAGCTGAATGCGGAGTCTCTGGAGGCGCAGGCTAAGTGGGACGATGCCGCGGCGGAATATAAGCAGATCCTGAAGCAGGAACCTGACCTGCCGGGTATCCACTACCGGCTGGGCCGCGTCATTCTTTCTAGGCCGGCAACGGCGACGACGGCGGAAGATGCGCGAGCGGAGTTTCAGGCCGAACTGAAAATCGACTCAAAGAACGCGGGCGCGGAATACGTGTTGGGTGAATTGTCCCGTCAGGCACAGCAGTGGGAAGACGCCATCGAGCATTTCTCCCGTGCTTCCAAACTGGATGCGAATTTTGGTGATGCTTTTCTGGGTCTCGGTTTTTCCCTGAATTCCGCAGGCCGCTATGCGGAGGCCATCCCGCCATTGGAAACGGAAGTAAGACTGCAACCGGCTAACCCCACGGGGCACTATCAACTCACCATCGCCTACAGCAGGACCGGGCGCAAAGAGGATGCGGCGAAGGAAATGGCCCTCTTTCAGCAAACCTCCGAAAAGGCATTGAAGGAAATACATGGGGAAAGCCAACAACCACAGGAACCTGCTCCTCCACAATGAAAACGCGCCTCCGGAGCCGCCTTTGAATCGAGCGCCCCGAGACACTATGGGAACGGCGAATGTAGCTCTGACAGAGTTGCGCGGGCGACGAACCGTGGCGTGCGTGCCATTGCAGTTGGTCTCCCATGCCAAGCGGACCAGAGCAGGAACACGCGCTCATTGGACCGGGGTATATCCCCCTGCGCAATCACATTGCTGGGATGGATGAATGAACGAACGAGGTGATCTTGGCGGAAGCGGTCAAAATATGCTGAGCGGAGGCCTAGGGAATGCCTGATCAGCGCCATGACTGGTGGAGAATGCTGGCGCGGCGCCAATTCCTTAGAATATTGGGAGCGGCCGGGCTGGGGAGTCTGTCTGGCGCGGCGCGCGCGCTGGCCCTGCCATTGCTTGGGGCAGGCGTGGAGAACTCTTTGCCGGCGTTTGAGGCAATTCCCGCGTCGGCCAGCAAGATTTCCTGGGTTCACAATAACGGACGCTCTCCGGAAACGTACCTTACGGAAACGGTGGGAGCAGGTTGCGCTTTCCTTGACTACGACAATGACGGCTGGATGGACATCTATCTCGTCAATAGCGGGCCTTGCGATTTTTTCAATCCGAATCCGCCGTTGCGCAACGCACTCTATCACAACAACCACGACGGGACGTTTACCGATGTTACGGAGAAAGCGGGTGTCCCCGGGAATGCTTACGGCATGGGAGTGGCCGTGGGGGATTATGATGGAGATGGTTTCGCGGATTTATACGTCACGCAGTATGCGCACGGCGTCCTGTATCATAACAACGGCGATGGAACCTTCACGGACGTGACCCTGAAAGCGGGCGTCACTGCGCCTGGCTGGGGAACTAGCGCGGTCTGGTTTGATTACGACAACGACGGACGCTTGGATCTGTTCGTCGGCCGCTTCGTTGACTACGCTAAGTCCAAGAACAAATTCTGCGGCAACCTGAAAACCGGCGAGCGCTGGTACTGCATTCCGCGTGTCTATGACCCCATGCCTTGTTGGCTCTTCCACAATAATGGGGACGGCACGTTCACGGACGTCAGCAAGGAATCCGGAATCGGCGATTCGCCCGCCAAGGCGTGGGGAGTCGTGGCCGCGGACATTAACAACGACGGTTACATGGATTTGTTCGTGTCGAACGACACGCTACCCAACTTCCTTTTTGCCAATCGCGGAAAAGGCAAATTCGAGGAGATCGGCATGCTGTCAGGCGTGGGCTTCAGCACTTATGGCAAACCGCGCTCGGGCATGGGAGTGGATGCCGCCGACTACGATCAAGACGGCTGGGTTGATTTGTTCGTGGCAAACGTTGATCAGGAGATGTTTGCCCTCTACCACAATAATAAAGACGAGACCTTTCGCGATATGGCTATTGCCACGGGCATCGGAGCGGCCACGAAACTTATGAGCGGTTGGGGCGTAAAATTCTTCGACTACGACAACGATGGGGATTTGGACCTGCTGCTGTGCAATGGACATCCCGACGACAAGATCGAAGGAAGAGTCGACAACGTGAAGTATCTGGAACCCATGATGCTGTTGCACAATACCGGCAATGGCATGAAGAACGTGAGCAGCGAGAGCGGAGAGTTCTTTTCTCAGCCCCTGGCAGGGCGGGGAATGGCTCTGGGTGATTTCGATAACAACGGCTCGGTGGACGTGCTGGTCGCCGTCAACAACGGCGCGCCAGTCCTGCTGCGCAATAACGCCGGAACGCAAAATCATTGGCTTGGCCTGCGCCTCATGGGCAAGAAATCCAATCCGGATGCTGTCGGCGCCAGGGTCACCTATCAGGCAGGAGACTTGAAGCGCAGTCGCATGAAAGTTGGCGGCGGCAGCTATCTCTCTTCGCACGATCCGCGAATCGTACTCGGTTTGGGCAAGTCCAAAAAACTCGATTGGCTGGAAATCCGGTGGCCGCTGCCCAGTGGCAAAATAGAACGATTTACGGATCTCCCCATCGACACGTACATCACCATCGTCGAGGGAGAAGGCAAGTGGAAATAGGTTAGCGCAAGGGGCTGCGGGGCCAAGTGGTTTTCTTGGCTGCGCGACGGGCTCATGATTAGGGGAGCTAGGAGCGAATGTGTCTTGAAGGAAAGAAAAACTGCGGCGGCGCCGAAGGTGATCCCCAAGGCTCCGTTCCAGATTCCTTTCGGGCGCCGCTGCTTCCGCGCGCAAAAAGAGTGTGGCCGCGCGTGGTGCTGGCAGAACCAAGCTCTAGCCCGGGTGCGCAAAATACCTTTATTGAAACGATTTAATGATTGACTCGCGAGGCCCAGCGTACTATATTTTTATCGGAAAAACGCCGCGCAAAAGGTTTTGCTTCCACATTATCAAGGAGAATCCTATGCCTACGTCCGCGACATCGGCGAAGTTGAAAGTACCCTTCTACGGCCATGGCCGGCAATACCACAACATCAAGAAAGAAATCGACGACGCCTTCCACGCCGTTATGGAAAGCGAGGCCTATGTGATGGGGCCCACCCTCGCTCGTTTTGAAAAGGAACTCGCCCAGTATTTTGCTATGAAGTTTGCCGTCGGGTTGAACTCCGGTACCGACGCTCTCTGGCTGGCCTTTTTCGCGCTTGGCATCCAGCTGGGCGACGAAGTCATCACCACCGCCAACACCTTCTTCGCCACTGCCGAGGCCATCTGGATTGCTGGGGGCAAGGCCGTCTTCGTCGATTCCGACCCCGTCACTAACAACATCGACCCCTCGAAGATCGAAGCCGCCATCACGCCGCGCACCGTCGGCATCGTCCCCGTGCACCTCTACGGCCATTGCGCCGATATGAAGGCGGTCAGTGCCATCGCCAAGAAGCACAAGCTCTGGGTCGTGGAAGACAACGCCCAGTCCATCGATGCCCATGGCGATGGTTTCAAACAGGGCGAGCTCAGCGATGCCGTCTGCACCAGCTTCATCATCCAAAAGAACCTCGGCACTTACGGCGACGGCGGCGCCCTCATCACCAATCGTCCCGATATCGAACAGACCGCGCGTCGCTTGCGTAACCATGGCTCTCTCAAACGTTCTGTGCACTCCTTCGGGTTCAACAGCCGGCTCGATGATCTCCACGCTGCATTCCTGAGTGTGAAGCTTAAGCACATTACTGACTGGAGTGATCAGCGCCGCGCCTGGGCCAAGCGCTACACCGATGGCCTCAAGGGCAACAGCTTCAAGCTCCCCAAGGAATTACCCGGCTACCGCCATGTCTTCCATCTCTACGTCATCGAACACCACAAGCGCGACCACTTGACACAGTTCCTGATTGACCATGGCATCGATGCCAAGCAGCACTATCCCATCGCCATCCACCAGCAAGAAGGGTATCCCTGGGGCAAACTTGCCGACATTCACCCGCACGTGCCCAACGCCGAGCGCAACGCCGCGCAATGCGTTTCATTGCCGATGTTTCCCGAGCTGACGGCGGAAGAGGTGGATTACACCATCGCGAAACTCAAGGAATGGGACGCACAGTTCGGGTGATAACACACACCGAGGAGCGATCGCTGTGAACGGGAAAAAAATCTACAAGGTCTTGGTTGTCGGAACAGGAAAGCGCGGCAGGCACCACGCCCTCGCCTTCAAGAACAACCCGCGCTTTGAGCTGGCCGGGCTCGCGGATTCCAGCCCGGAGCAGTTGGCCAAAGCCTCGGCGGACCTCGGCATCCAGGCGACTTCGCTGCAACCCCTCGCTCTCGCGAAAGAAATCCAGCCGGATGTTTTCTGTTTCTGCACCCCTCCACGCATCCGGCTGGAACTTATCCAGATGGGCATCGCTTCCGGCGCAAAGCTGATCGCCTACGAAAAACCCATGGCCCTTTCCATGACCGAGGCCATCGCGATTCGCAAGGCGGTGAACGCCGCGGGTGTCAAGACTGTTGTGTCGCACCAGCACCGTTACGGCCAGCACTATCAAAAGGTCAAGGATATTGTGGAGAACGGCGCCCTCGGCCGCATCCACACCATCCATGCCCATGCGGCTGGATGGTTTCTCCATCTGTTCACCCATCTTGTCGAATACATGCGCTGGTATAACGGCTACGCGCGCGCCGAATGGGTCATGGCCCAGGCCGCGGGGCGTGGCAAGCTCTCCGACAATCATCCTTCTCCCGACTACATTGGCGGATTCATTCAATTCGCCAACGGCGTCCGCGGCATCATCGAATGCGGCGCTGGCGCCCCAGACGTTCCCGAGGTCGACTATTGGTGGCGCAAGAACAAGATCGGCGTCTACGGTACCCAAGGTTTCGCCGAAGTTTTGACGGGTGGCGGCTGGAGAGCTGTCACTGGCTCTCAGCAAGGTGTGATTTCCGGCGCCGGTTGTATGAACTACGACCTCGAAATGCCCCTGTACATCGAAGACATGGTACGGTGGCTGGACGACGACAAACTGGTGCATCCCTGCAACGGCGAAAGCGCCTACGAAGGTTTTGAGATGAGCATGGGCATGCTCCGATCCGTCGTGCAGCGCGGTCAGATCAAGTTGCCCTTGGCAGCCGGCGAACCGGAACTCGAGGCTCTCAAAAAGGTTTTGCCGGAGCAGTCGGTGCTCGTCTCCAGCGATGTTCATCGCAAGGAATATAACGTCTAATCCGCGGTACGCGGCCAAGACTCATTCGCATCGCGCCCCAGGCCAGGCTTCCTCGCACAATTTCTGCCGCGGCCCATTTCGCAAGGCTGTCGGCATGCTCCGAAACCAGAGAGATTCGGCGAGCACGGCCAACATCCTCCGCGAGTTTTGTGGTAGAAAATCCGCAGGATCAAGACGTTTCTGTTACAAGCGGAGTCGAGCCGGGTAGCGAGGGAAGACTCAGCTTCAGTAATCAAAGCGAAGGCGGGACCATGACAGATATGGCGGGTGGCGGCACGGCCGTTTTGGAAGACAGCAAGGCGGGCTACAATCTGTTTCTGTTACTCGTGGCGGGATTGGGTGGTTTGCTCTACGGCGTGGACGTCGGCATCATCGCGGGCGCTCTCCCATACTTGGAGGCGACTTCCCGCCTGAACGCGGGACAGCTCTCCATCGTGGTGGCTGCTGTGCTGCTCGGCAGCGTGATCTCCACGCTCTTCGCCGGGCTACTTGCCGACGGCATGGGCCGCAAGCCGCTCATGATTCTCAGCGGGCTGCTCTTTGTCGTGAGCATACCGGTGATTGCTCTCTCGCAAGGTTATGGGCCGCTAGTTCTGGGGCGCTTGTTACAGGGCGTGAGTGCTGGATTGATCGGCGTAGTGGTGCCTCTGTACCTGGCGGAATGCCTTGTCGCGGCAAACCGCGGGAAAGGCAGTGGCGTTTTTCAGTGGCTGCTGACGCTGGGGATCGTGTCCGCCGCGGTCGTGGGGATTTACTTCAGCATTCGAGTCGACCAAGTCGCCAAATTGGGAGACCCGGAAAAGCTCTTTGCGTTCAAGGATGCCGCATGGCGAAGTATCTTCTGGGTGTCCCTGCCACCGGGACTTTTATTTGTGATCGGCAGCTTCCTTGTCGCGGAGTCACCGCGGTGGCTGTTCCGTCGCGGCAAGAAAGAAGCTGCTTTGAAGGCACTTCTGCGTTCACGTTCCACGCAGCAGGCGCAGTCGGAACTCCTTGAAATGGAAGAAATCTCCGCGGCGGAACAGGCAAAGGGCGCAACCGGGGGAATCTTAAAGGAATCGCTGCTGCGACGGAAGTATGTGGTCCCGTTCGTGCTGGCATGCGTCATCCTTGCCTGCAACCAGACAACCGGCATCAATTCCATTATTGGCTACAATACTAACATCCTGTTACAGAGCGGCCTTTCCGACGTGCAAGCCCATTGGGGCTACGTGATTTTCACGTTGGTGAACTTCCTGATGACGATTGGCGCCGTTGTGCTGGTGGACAGGAAGGGAAGAAAATTCCTGCTTTCACTCGGCAGCGCGGGAATCATTTTTTCGCTGATCTGTACCGGCTTCCTTTTCCACAAAACCGAGAAGCTGCGAGTGGATGTACGGGATGGCGTGCAGGCCATGGTGGGCCCCGATCAGAGACTCTCGCTCCTTTATGACGCGAAGATCGCCGATACACTGCTGGCGGCGAATAGAGAAGCGGGTAAAGAGAGTAGCCGAAAGCCAACATCCTTCAGCCTGATTTATTCCTATGGGGATTTCCGCGCCGCGTCGAAGGTGGCTCGTTCGGACGATGTTGCGGCAAAGCCGGTCGAGATTGCCCGCGAGGGCACCGTGCCGACAAATGGAGTGGTGGCGTTCTTTTCCAATCCCTTCGGAAACTTGGACGCAGCGCGGACGGCACCGTTGAAAATCGACAATGCCTTCATTACGCCCGTCACGAGCCAGCGAAATGGATGGCTGGTGGCGATCACGCTGTATATCTTCGTTGCATTTTATGCGGTTGGTCCGGGCGTGTGCGTCTGGCTGGCGCTCTCGGAACTCATGCCTACACGCATTCGTTCGAACGGGATGAGCATTGCTCTACTCATTAACCAGGGATTTTCCACCACCATTGCGGCAGTCTTTTTGCCCACGGTGGGCAAGTATGGTTATGCCACCATGTTCTTTGGGTTTGCGGCGTGCACCATCATTTACTTCACAACCGCGACGTTCTTCTTGCCGGAAACGAAGGGCAAGACTCTAGAAGAGATCGAAGCCCATTTTAAAGGGGCAAAGGCGTAATCGGCTACCCGCTACTCCTTTTGTGGAGAAGGGTCCCCGGCAGGATCCGAAGGTTCTGGCGTTGGCTGAAGGGCCTGTTTAAGCGATAGTTGGCGCTCCGTCTCAGACTGATTAACGCGCAGCTCGTCGCTTGCTTGCGGATGTTCAGCAACTCGGAAACTATCCAGAAAGAGGTTCTAGGAAATCAATGTGGAGTTATTTCGGAGTTTGTGGACTCTTTCCAACCCACAACCCAACCCACAGTTTGGTATGTCTTAGATGAGTTGCGCGGCGTTTGGCAGTCCCCGCGTGCTTGTAAGTTGTTGTAAAACCTAACCACGCTACCCTGATAAGGGCGAGGTCGGCGGTTCAAGTCCACCCAGGCCCAGCAGTTCCTTCCACGGATTCCCTAATTACGATACGAGAGGTTGAACTTTCCTGCGGTCCTGCGTTGGGTCAACACCGCTTTCGGGAACGGGCACGCCCACCGGGTCATGCCTAGTGCGAATAAATCCACAACACGTATTAGTTTTGATAACATGTGATGCACTGCGTTTTGCATTGACGGAGAGGCCATGAGTCACCCGCGGAGGCTTCATCTTCTGGCGTCATTCTTCCTGCTGTGTTTCTTCGCAGATCCCGCCACACCACAATCGCTGCACTTTCGCTGGAAAAAGGAGTTCCCAAAAGAGATTTCCTGGTACGTGCGAACCTCGCCGGGGATTCTTCTGGTTAAGGCGGGCAAGAGCGTGACCGCAATCGACGGCGCGAGTGGACAGCAACTCTGGGAGCTCCCGAAAGTGGAAGGGAGCGGGTTCCTAAACAGCGATATTGCCGATGAGTTTCCGCGCGGGAAAAACATGATTGAAGTGCCTGGGATGGGAGTGCTGCTTCTGAATCGCGTGAAGCTTCCGGGAGATTCCGAGGGGCGCCTGATCGCGTTGAACCTCATGACCGGGGAACGCTTGTGGGACCAGCCGGAAGCCGACGACTTGCTGACGGCGATTCCGCTGTACGGCACGCGCGAGATCGTTTTGGTTTCCAGGCGGCTACAACGCAAGGCGTATGCCAAACGAGTCACGGTTTTGGCGGTCGCAGCGGCGGCGGCGGGGCTGGTACCTCCATTGTTCGGCGCGGAGGCGATGACCTTCATTTTACCGGAGCCGTATCCTTTCCGTTTTGTATTCCAGCGCTTGGACGCGGTCAGCGGAAAGGCGCAATGGAACGCGGAATACCCCCACACGTTTAATCCCGGAGCGCAAAGCTTGAGCGTTATTGGCGAGCAAATGTTCATAAACTTCAACAACGGAGTCTTCGGAGTCGTGGACCTGAAGAACGGAAATCGTTCGTGGGAAGGCCGCGTCAGAGCTTTCGATATCAACAGTCTGCCATTGCCTGGGATACGGCCTGGTGACCGATTGATCTACGGTTGGGAGAACGTGGAAGCTATCGATCCGGCCACCAGACAGCTCAGTTGGGAGATCGGCAAACTCGGGCCAATAACGGGAATTTCCGCGTGCGGCGAATTGGTTGTCGCTATCGGTCACAAGAGCATAGCAGCGGTGGATGCAAAAACAGGAGCTGAACGCTGGCGCAAAAAGACCTACTCTCACACTACGAACATAGTCTGGGATAAGCAGGCCGATGCGATCCTGTACGGGGACGAAAAAGGTTTACACAGCGTGGAGCGCACCACGGGCAAATCGTTGCTGGACGCGCGGTTGGAAGGCGTCTTCAGCCCTTACTACATTCGCATGGCTAGCCCCGAAGCCGTGGTAACAATCGCTACGGACCAAGTCAGGGCCTACAATTTCAAGACTGGGAAGAAACTCTTTACTGCCGGCAAGTTCTCAAGTTTCTTCCGATCCTATGCATTTCTGGACCACTGGCCGATGCCTGACGATGGACAGGACTTGGTTTCACGGACCCCCAAAATACCGGGAACCAGGGAATGGAATGGCCCGCAGGATGGCACGCTGCTTTCCGCCGATCTGTTGAAGCGATTGGAAGGGTATCCAACCGAGACCGTGGGCCTGCTGGACGCTTTTGAAACCGAGTCGGAAACGGGAGAGCGAGAGGTTTGGTGGATTGATGCGGAAACAAACCGGCTGATCGAACTTAAACTTACGGGGAAGCACCACGATGTCTGCCGGCCCATGCGAATGGTATTTGCAGTGGATGAAAAACAGGCGTGGGGGGCCGCGATAGTTCCGAAGTAGAGTGGTATCCGAGAAATGACTTAATCTTCGTGCAGAAGAGGCAAGGGCGCGGCTGTTCCCGTGCGTAACGCTGGCGGCCAAGATGGCACGCTGCCTGATGCCAACAACTTCCTTCCCTCATGAGATTCCGACGGATAGCCCACGTTTAGGGGCACAAGCTGCAGAATCACATTGACATGACCGTTACCGACGAAGGCCTGCGCATCGAACTGGCGAAAAAGCAAAAGTAGATTTTGCAAGCCTCATTTAGCAACCAGCCGGGCTGGGGCACGCTGCCATGCTTGGCGTATCTAACTTTAGTTTTTTCAAGTATTTATATGGGTATTAAAGCCACGCAACTTCGTTTTTCCTCGTCCTCATCTAATGCATAAGAATGGTTCGCGTATAGAGGGGAGAACCTGGGAAACTCCGCGCTGGTTTCCGGGTTTAGTCCCAAGGGGGCTCTGCTGCGATTTCGGTCTGCCAGCGGATGCGGGATCGCACGAGAAACTTGGCAAGAGAGTCCGTCGATGGGATCACCCGCCTGATCCCGTCTGCGCTAGACCAGGCAGCGCCAGCCTGGTGCAAACAAACATCATGCAATCACATGCAAAAGGAGAAGAAAGACCGATGAAGTACCGCATCGCGTGGTTCCTTGCAGTTGCAGCGTTTTTGTCGATGGGGGTGTCCACGAAGGCTCAAGGGCGATTTGAAGTCACTCCGTTTGTCGGCTATGAGACTTCCGGCACCTATCCCATCGAAGTGCTTCCGGGCACGGGCGGATCGTTGGCTCTGGTGGATCACCTGCGCGTCAACGATGCCATATCGTATGGTTCTTTCCTGGATTACAACCTCAGCGAAAATTTCCAATTCGAATTCATGTGGGACCGCAACAACACCTTCTACAGTGCCCGCGACATCACCACGCAGGAGTATTTCAAGGCGTACAACTCGGACATCGATCAGTTCCAGTTTGGCGGACTCTATACGTTTCTCGGAAGCGAGCATAAATTGCGCCCGTACGTTGCCGCCAGCCTCGGCTTCACTCACGATTCGAATAGCCCCATCAGCACGGGCTTCACTTCGGTTTCTAATCGCACGGCCTTTGCCTGGAGCGTCGGCGGCGGAGTGAAGTACTACCTCAACCGCCATGTTGGCTTCCGCGGTGATGTCCGCTTCCTGCCGACGTACGGTAGTTCGTCCAACGGAGGGAATTGCGATCCGTTCTATGGCTGCTATACCGCGAGGAATTACCTGGACCGCGGCAATTTCGTTGGCGGCCTCATTTTCCGCTTCTGAAGAAGAGCCAACTTCAAGCAGGGCCGTGCACCGGTGTATTTGTTTTGCTGCCGGAGTATCTCGTCGCCTCATGTCGAATGACTCTGTTCGCTGAGAGAGTCGGATACAGTCCAGGAAAACGTGACTGCCCGGCAGCACGTTCGGGTAGGAGTTATACTTGTGTCTTGGATGCCGAAGTGTCGCTCTTCAAGTCAGCAGAAGCGGAGGTCTCTTACCGCGCCGCGTATGACGCGAGTTTGCAGTTGTGGCCCGTCCAGCGCGAATCAATCTACATCCCGACTAAGTTTGGCCTGACACACGTTCTTGCATGCGGTCCCGTGAATGGAGAGCCGGTCCTATTGCTGCCAGCCATGGCCTGCACCGCAACGATGTGGTACGCGACTGTCCCCGCTCTTTCAACCGAGTTTCGCTGCTACGCTGTCGATTTCCCGTCTGACATGGGGCTCAGCGCTCTGGACAATCCACCCGCCAACCGCATGGACTGTGTAGCATGGTTGCGTGAGCTGCTGGATGGGCTTGGCATCGTCAAGGCTTCCTTCGTGGGCGCGTCATACGGCAGTTTTCTTGCCCTGAACTATGCGATAGCCGAGCCAGCCCGCGTGAAGAAAATAGCGCTTTCGTCCCCTGCGGCCGGCATTGTAAGGCTGGGGATGCTGTTCTACGCCCGGGTGTTCCTGTCATTCTTGCTTCCTGGCCGTTCCGCAGGGGATCGAATCATGGCCCGGCTTTTCGATGGCCGTTTTCCCCTCGATAACCCTGTAATTCGGCAACTCCTTGTCGGAATCAAAACCCTCAAGCCACACATAAAGGTTTATCCGATGGTTTTCACTGATTCCGAGCTGGCCGGAATCCCTGCGCCTCTCTATCTGATCCTTGGGGAAAAAGAAGTGTGCTACAACCCTTGGTCCGCCGCCAAGCGCTTGCAACGAGTCATGCCAACAGCCTCCGTTGAGATCGTACCCGGTGCCGGACATCTGCTCGTCATGGAACGTCCGGACTTTGTGAATCAACGCCTATTGGCATTCCTGCTGGATTGATAGTAAGGCAAAGCCGACCGGCTGCTGGGCCGAAAACCGCGAACCAGCAATAGTGACCTTCTACCATGGGGGCTCGAATTGTCGCCTCTTCGGACAGTCACCCCTTCCTCACTCTCGGATTTGGTAGGCCGAATGATACTCGGCTCATCGGCCGAGCCTACCGCCCGGGCTTATCGCTGGGCATCACGAAGAGTTTTTCATCCACTGGAACATTCTGCTGCACCTGTTCGATTTGAATCGTGAAGCTTCCACCCGGCCTCGTCAGCGTCCATTTGTACGGAATCTTCACGCCATCGGCGATGCGGAAATCGGCGTAGTCGATTTGCGTGGGATTGCGCCCCAGCGGCGTTTCGGCAAAGCGCATTAAACGCAGCAGGAGTTCGTTCTCCTGGTCAAAATAGAGAAGTAGGTCTGGTCTGCCCGAGGCCTTGGCGCTTACCAGAAGCGTTGGGTGGCCGCCAATCTCCTCGCCGGGCAGCACGCGAAACTCCTTGTAGAGTTCGCGGAGGCGCACCGGGAAATGAAGCTGCGCATCAATGCGCGCGGCTTCCGCTTCGGCGGCGGTCATGCGGTGAAAACCGTTCGGCATGCTCAGCCAGCCCACCTCGCCGTTGAAGGCGGTGACGCTGTCGCCGCGAGACGGGTGAGTGATGGAGACGCGTTTTTCCGGCACCTCGGAATAGATTTCCACCGGAACCTGCGTGCCAGATGCGTCAAGTTTGCCCTTTTGCACACGCGTCTTGATCTTGATCACGGCTTCCGCGCCGCCCACCGCGGCCAGATACTTGTCCAGCACCTGATCGGGCGTCGGCAAGCCGACGAGCGATTCGGCCTCTTGATCGTGAACATGCTCAGGCCGGGTGGCGGGCTCGACGGAGAGGATGGGCGTGGCGACCGGATGCGCCGCGCCCCGGTGGCAGGTGTAACAGGTCACTTCAAGCTCTCCGTTGAAGTGCGCTTGGTTCAAGGCCAGCACCATGGTGATCATCTTGCGCGCCGCAAGCTTGGTTTTCTTATCATCCTTGTCCATGGCGTGCTCGGCGTGACAAAAGCTGCATTCCACGCCGAGCGATGCGGTGATGAATTGCATGGACGGGATCAGCTGGTCGGCGGGAATGCCCTTCAGCACTTGAATGTTCTTGAATTGTTGCTCCGCGGTTTTCGGCTGGTCCGCCGCGGGTTTCGCAGGCGTCTCCTGCGCGCGTCCGCCGTTCATGCCTCCGACGAACAAGAAAATTGCTGCCACTAGCGTAAGAATCATCGATGAGTAAATTCTTATTTTCTTCATGGCGGCTCCGGGAATCTGCAAATGATCAGAGATGAAACCAGGATTCTACGGAGGTCTCCTGGCACGTTCACGACGCGTGATTGGCCTGGCCCGCCAGATCACCCCGCTTCGCAAGTGCCGTGATGCGGTCGGCCGCGCGATAAGCCAGCGCCTGAATGGTCATGGTAGGTTGGCCACGGCCCGAAGTGACCAGGCTGCTGCCGTCGCACAGGAAGAGGTTGGGGACGTCGTGCGTGCGATGGTCCGGATTGATGACCGAGGATTTGGCATCGTTGCCCATGCGGCAGGTGCCCAGCAGGTGCACGGCAAATCGCTGTTCGGTGATGGGATTGCGCCACTTCGTTTTCGCGCCCGCAGCGTCCAGTATCTCCATCGCCCGGTCCGCCATCCACGCCATCATCCTCATGTCATTGGGATGATCCTTGAAGGTCATCCGCAGGGCGGGAAGTCCCCAGGCGTCCTTCACGTCTGGATCGAGAGAAAAACTGTTCGTGGCGACGGGCAGCGACGTGGCGTGACAGAAGATCTCCATCGTACGCGTGAAATTCTGCTGCAGCGCCTTTTTGAACTCTTTTCCCCGGCGCGGCGTGCCTGGCGGCAGCCCGTTCATGGCAAAGCCTACGGGCGTGAAATCGAAGCGCGCATCCAGTCCGCCGCCGCCGTAAAAACCCAGCTTCTTCGCGTCCAGCTCGTAGAAGTCATGAAAGACGCGGCTGACCGCGTAGCCCTTGTAGTCATTCAGCGGTTCGTCAAAAACGCCGTAGGCGATCGCGCTGCTGTTCGGCATCAAATACCTTCCCACCAGTCCGCTGGAATTGGCCAAGCCATTCGGAAAGGCATTGGTTGCGGAGAGCAGCAGGAGCCTGGGAGTTTCCGCCCCATTGGCACAGACGATCACCGCCTTGGCTTTTTGGAGGTGCGTGACGCGCTGAGCGTCGAAGTACAGGGCTCCGGTGGCGCGCCCTTTTTTGTCTGTCTCGATCCGGTGTACATAGCAGTTGGGGCGAATCTCGCAGCGGCCAGTGCGCTCTGCCATAGGGATCACGCTGGCAAGAGAGGAGGATTTTGCGCCCACCTCGCAGCCGAATCCCAGGCAGAAACCGCAATTGACGCAAGCGCTGCGTCCCGCTCGCGGCTGAGACAGAATGGCCATTGGCGCGGGAAACGGGTGGTAACCCAATTTGCGCGCCGCGCGCTCGAAGAGAACGCCCGAACTTTTCACCGGCAGCGGCGGCATGGGATAGGGTTTCGAGCGTGGCGGATCGAACGGGCTGGCCCCTGCCAGGCCAGATACGCCGACCTCCCATTCCACTTTTGTGTAGTAAGGCTCCAGATCCGCATAGGTGATGGGCCAATCGGTGAATCCCGTGCCGGGAATTTCGCCCGCCTTGCTGCGCTCGATGAAATCGATTTCGTGGAAGCGCCAGAAGTTCGCGGTGAAGTGGACGCTGCTCCCGCCGACGCACCTGCCATACATCACGCTGGGTTGCAGCGTCGCTTTTTCCTGTTCCGTCTGGCGAAACGTAGTCGGCTGGCGTTTTGGGTCATTAGTCAAACGATGCTTGGTAAATATCTCGATTTCATCGTGCGTAAAGTCCGACTCCGTGAGATACGGCCCTTGCTCGAGGACGACGACACGGAAGCCGTTGGTCGAAAGCTCCTTGGCGAGCACGCCGCCCGCTGCACCCGACCCGATGATCACGAAATCCACTTCGTCCGACGGCCTGAAGGTGAGCTTGGCCTGGGTCATTTGGTTTCCGTTTCCGGCGCGGCTGGCTGCCAACCCGGATAGTCCTTGTCATAGAAGCCGAACGGCGGCGAAAAGCTGTGCGCGGGATCCCGCCCAATCACTTTCCAGCCTGCGTAATCCCGGTTGCCTCCCCCCTCCGGGTCCACCAGGAAACCGGCAAGCGTGTGGAACCAGATTGTCTCGGCAAAGTTCATACCATCAGATGTGCGTGTCCGGCGATTTAAGCGTTGCCCCGATTGCGACTCCTCCTCCAACTGTGCGAATAGTTTTTCTTGCTGGGCGGGAGTCGCGGCGGAAAAACGCGCGACGCCGGGAAACATCTCGCCGGCCATGCGATTCAGACCGGCAAGACCCTGGTCGTACACGGGTTTCGCGTCTTCGGCAAAGGTCTTCAGCGCGCGATCAATAAAATAGACCACGCCCGCTTCGCGCGCCCCCGGCAATTCGTCGGTGGGGATAATCAAGGAAGAAATGGCCTCGACCTCGATCGCTTGTTCAGGAGTCAACACTTCAAATGCCGGCGCTGGATTCGCACTGGCGGCTGCGTGCGCATGCTGCGCGGCGACGAGTATCGCCGGCCATTGCGCGGCGATCCAGGCTGCTCCAGCCGCGCCGCCGACGTGCAGAAGAAAATCGCGCCGCGCCGAGTTGACGGTTTCCATGGGCTCCTCAGTGACTTGAGCAATCTACGGATTCGCCTCGTCTTCGTCAAGCACTCTCTCAACATCGTTCCGGCTCGCGCCCGTGGATAGTGCCGGAAATGTGCGCACACCATTTGGCTAAGGCCGCGGCCTGCAGTATTATTTTCCCTTGGCATAGACATGAACACGTTTACAGGGGCAATCGGCACCGGCGGGAAATGGCTGCTGGATCGCATTGTCGGTGCGCTCGCGGCTACCGGCATCGAGCCGAACCTGCTCACTTTTCTGGGGCTGTTGGTCAACTTCGGCGCCGCGGCGACTTTCGCGGTCGGCAATTTTCGCGCCGGGGCGATTATCGTTTTCATCGCGGGTTTCCTGGACATGCTGGACGGGCAGGTGGCGCGGCGGCAAAATCGCGTCACGCCGTTTGGCGCCTTCTACGATTCCACGCTGGACCGCTACGCGGACATGGCGCTCTATATGGGACTGCTCGTGTATTACAGCGTGAGCGGCCGCACACCGTATGTCGTGCTGGCCGCGGTGGCGACGGCGGGTTCCGTGATGGTGAGCTACTCCCGCGCGCGCGCCGAATCGCTCATTCCTTTGTGCAAGGTCGGCTTCATGGAGCGCCCCGAGCGGATGGTGCTCCTGATCATTGGGGGGACTTTCAACCGCATGGGGCCCGTGCTGTGGGTGATTGCCGTGGTTTCGACGATCACCGTAATCCATCGCATTATATACACCTGGCAGGAAACCAGAGCGGGACGCATCCTCCCCGGCGTCAAACTCAGCCTCTGAACTTCGCCTAACATTTTTCCGTGTGGAATGGCGGCTGCTCACTGCGCCTTTAACCAGGCTTCCACCGGGCCGGCAATTTCCCGCCGAATGCGTTCCTGCAAGGCGGGCAGATCTTCCTTTTTCAAGCCTGCGGTTTCAATCGTTTCGTGGAGATGCACGGTGATGGTCGTTGGCCGCAGGATCCAGTCGCCGGTGCGGAAATGGCGGAACGAACCGACCAGGCTCACGGGCACGATGGGCACGCCGAGTTGTTGCGCCATGCGAATTCCGCCCTGTTCAAAATCGCCCAGGTGACCATCGCGCGTGCGGCTCGCTTCCGGAAAAATGATCAGGCTGACGCCGGAGCGGATGGCCTCCCGCGTCAAGCGCCACAACCTCTTGAGCTCCTTGGGACCGCGAACGTCCGCCACGGGCACGTTGCCGAAGCCCTTCATCAGCCAGCCGTAAATGGGAATGTGGAAGTGAGATTCCAGCTCCCAACCGCGCACGAGCTGGGGAATGGCGCAATACAGGATGAACGGGTCGAACAAATTGACGTGGTTCACCATGAAGAAACAAGTGCGATGCGCGTCGAAGCCCGGGGAAGTTTCCACCTTTACCTTGGCGCCCGAAAAAAAGGCGATGCGCCGGCAAAGTCCGCGCTGCAGCCCATCGTGCTTCCGCTGGTCCAAGATTACCGCGAGGGCGATCAATACCGGCGCGATAATCAGAAAATGCAGCCAGCTCATTCCCCAAAGAAAAATGCTGCGCACCACCTCCCAGGTCTTCTTCATACGTAGACGTCCATCGCACCCGGCAAGATGTCCAGCGCTTGGCAATCCAGCGTGACGATCTCGCCGTCAATCATCACGTCCACCGGCGCATCGAAAGCGAATTCCACGTGCTTCACCGCGCGCCGCTCCGCCAGCGGGTGCTGGATGTGCGTCCCGTCGTACAGGCGCGGCAGCATTTTCAGAAGGCCGAGGCGGCCGATGGGCCCCCAGCGCACATATTCGATCAAGCCATCCGTCGGATCGGCCCGTGGCGCAATCATCATGGTGCCGCCGGTGTACTTGCTATTGTTGAAGGTCAGGAAGAGGCAGCGCCGTTCGTCCCAACTTTCATCGGCATCGGAACGCATGCGAAATCCACGCCGCTTGAGCTGCACCACGCGGACGAACACGCCAAGGAGATATCCGAAGTGCCCGAACGGCTTGAATATGCGGTTGGTCAGCGCGGCGACGTCCGCGGTAAATCCCACGCTCAGCAGGTTGAAGGAATAAATAGCTCCCGCCGCGTGGCGCAGGCGCAGCAAATCCACGCGGCGCTTGCGGCCCGTGAGCAGCGCTTCGATGGAGCCTTTTGCGCCATCCTTCGTGAAGTCGCGGAGAAACGAGTTGCCCGTGCCGAGCGGCAGGAATCCTAGCTCAATGCGCTCGGCAAGCGTTTCGCGCCCGAAAATTCCATTGAGGACTTCATGCGCGGTGCCGTCACCACCCACGGCGAGGAAGCGGCGATAGCCCTGTTCGTAGGCTTCATGGGCCAGTTGGGCGGCATGGCCCGGCCCGGTCGAGGCGATCACGTCCACACGCAGACCGCCCTCCCGCAGGCGCGCAAGTTGCGCCCCGGCAAGCTTCACCGTGCGCCCGCGGCCGGCCGCAGGGTTCACAATGGCAATAAAACGTTCTCTCACAGTTCTTCCGGTATGGGAATTCTACCTTTTCCGGGGCTAAATCGGCAGGACGACATTGTTCCGGTCCAGTGCTCCCAGGCGTTGCGCCAGAGCCTTGCGGATAATTTTCAGGGACGTGGTAAGGGGAAAATCTTCGGGATAGACGACGATGCCATGTACGCGCTTGTAGTTGATCAGCCGGTTGTTGCGCGCGGCGATTTCAGCGCGCAATTCGCCGGTGAAAGCCTGGCCGGGCTCCAGATGAATGACCAACACCAATTGCTCTCCCACCATCGAGCGCTGCGGCCAGATGAAGTTCGCGGCGAACACGCAGAACTCCTTCACCGGCAACCCCTCAAACGCGCTTTCCACGTCCTCGGCGTAAACGTTTTTCCCTTCTTCGGTCACGATCATGTTTTTCTTGCGGCCAAAAAGCTGCAAATGGCCGCGGCCGTCGAACCGGCCCATGTCGCCGGACATCAGCCAGCCGTCCACAATCGCTTCGGCGGTCATCTCCGGCTCATTCCAATAACCCGCCATGACCGTTTTGCTGCGCACGGCCACTTCGCCAATGCCATCGGCATCGGGATTGACGATGCGCACTTCCATGCCGGGCAGCGGTTTCCCGACTGTGTCCGCGCGAAAGGGCTTCAGATCGTTGACCGTGACCGCGGTTCCCGCTTCGGTCAGTCCATAGCCGTTCGCCACGGGAATGCCCAAGTCGTAGAAAAACTGCAGCGTCTGTGGCTCCGTAAAGGCTCCGCCAACGATAATCGCTTCCAGGCACCCGCCAAAGGCCGCATGCACCTGCTGAAGCAGGCGGCGGCTGATGGGCAGGCGCGGGCGGCGCTTCGTCAAGGCGATGTTGATTTTTCGCAGCGTCCGGAAGACACGTTTGCGGGCCGGCGGTAATTCGTCGAACCGCGCTTGCAGCCCTTTCTGCAGATTCTTCAACACCAGCGGCACCAGGCTCACGTAGGTGATGTGATATTTCGCAAATGCCTCGCGCACGTATTCCGGCCGCAGGGTTCGCAGATGCACGACCGCGGCGCCGCAGGTGAACGGCCCCAAGAATCCGACCATGAAATCAATGGCGTGGTTCGTGGGCAGGATGCTCAGGTAACGCACGCCCGGCCAGAAGGGATACCAGGCCGTCAATGACATGCACTGTTCCAGGTAATTTTCGTGCGTCATCATGCAACCCTTGGGAGTTCCGCCCGTGCCTGAAGAGTAGACGATGCAGGCGAGATCACTGCGTTGGCGCGGCACAAAGGCAGGCTCGCCGTTTCCTCTTGCTTCTTCCCAGCGCCGCGCCCCGGCCAGATCGGCATTTGCCGGCGCTTCCGTGACAAATACCATCTTGACGTTTGCAGCTCCCGTCCGGCCTGGCGAGGCGCTCAGTTGTCGCCAGATGCCGTATTCCGTGATGAGCACGCTGGCGCCGGAGTGCTTGAGCAACTGCCATTGCTCTTCGGGCTTCAATTTGTAATCGAGCGGCACCAGCGTTCCGCCGTCATGAAATACCGCGTACGCCGAGATCAGCCATTTCGACTGATTCGTCATGATGATGGAAGCGCAGTCGCCGGCAGAGAAGCCCGTGTCCTGCAGCGCTTTCGCGAAGGGCAGCGCTCGCGCCTTGAACTCCCGGTACGAAAGCCGCTCCTTCTCTTCGCCGCGGTCTGATTCGAAGAGGCACACCTCGGCCGGAAAGGTTTCCAGCGCTTCCCGCAGCGCTGCGCCTATCGACGCGTATTTATTCAAATCCAGCATGCCGAATGACCGCCATGCCAAAGAGGCAGAGTTCTCCGTGCAGGGAATGCTAAAGGATAAAGCGTTGGGTACCGTGAGTCAAAAAACGCGAATTGGACTTAATCAGACGCCCCACTGCTGTCATCTATGTTTCTGCGTCAGAATCTTGTCGCTACAAGCGGGCCTGGATGCGCTCCGCAAGCGTTTTGAAATCGCTCACGCCCTGAACTTCGTAATCCGGCAATTCAATCTTGAAATGATCTTCCAGGCGCGAAAGCAGGTCCAGGGTCTGCAAGCTGTCAATGCCCAGCTTTTTGTAGAAATCGTCCTCGGCCCTGAGGGAGCCTTCGGGCAATTTAAATTGCTTTGTCGCCAGTTCCAAAATTTCCCGGGTGGTTTGTTCCAATGTGTGCATATGGCATCAATTTATCATTCCCGCGGAGAGAAGGAAAACACGGCGTGCCTACGGAAGCGGCTCAGTTTCCGATTTGCCGACCACACGTCCAGAACCTGTCAATGAGGGCATTGCCCTGTAAGCGCCACCCGAGAAATGTGCCAAGGAACATAGTGAAGTGGACACTTGACAATCGAAGGGTATCGGTGGATACTCAAGTCGCCACTTCAGTTATGACAATGGAACGGGGAGGTTGAAGACGATGACCATGGCCAACGTGGAACCGAAAGTTGTGCATGCGACGTGCGTGGTGGAGCGGAGCTTCTCGAAGCCGGTGAGCGCGGTGTTTGCGGCGCTAAGCGAACCCAATAAGGTTCGGCGATGGATGAGCGGCAGCGAGCACTCCGAACTGTTTGAGTTCAGCTGCGAGTTTCGGGAAGGCGGAAAGCAGGTCGTCAAGTACAAGATGGGACCGGGGACGCCGATCGCTGGCGCGGTAATCACCAATGAGGGGCGGTTTCAGCAGATCGTCCTGGACGAGCGGATTGTGACGGCCTCGACTATGAAGATGGGGGACCGGATATTCTCGGCGTCGCAGGTGACGTTCGAGTTGGTGCCGACGGACAAGGGAACGGATCTGATCCTCACACACCAGGGGGCGTTCTTTGAAGGGGCAGATGGGCCGGCGATGAGGGAGCAGGGATGGAACGCGTTAATGGACAACCTAGTGGCAGTGGTCAATGAACAGTGAACAGCGCACACGATCCGGTAGCAGCAGCTTAGCTGGGCGCATCTGCCTGCGGGCTGCCGGCTTGCGGCTTCTGGCTTGGCCGAAGAAGGCAGAGCGGTGACCAAGAGACGGGTGGATATCGATCGGGTGTTTCATGCGCTCGGGGATCGGACGCGGCGGGCGATACTGGACCGGTTGAGCCGTGGTCCGGTATCGGTGTCGCAACTGGCTGGACTGCTTGGCATCACGCTGACGGCGGTGGGACAGCATCTCGAGATCCTGGAAGAGTGCGGGCTGGCGGTGACTGAGAAGGTGGGCCGGGTGCGGACGTGCCGGATTGCTTCGGGCGGGTTGGATGCGCTGGAGAAGTGGCTGCGGAAGCATCGGACGGAGTGGGAACGGAGGATGGATAGATTGGGGGAGTTGCTGGAGGATGAGGAGTAGGCAGAAGAGAGTAGAAGGCCTGGACCCGCCGGGCCGAGAACAGGGTCTAGTCAGCGGGAAGGCAGAACAACTCACAAGTGATGCGACGCCTTTGGTTGCTGGAGAAGGCGCAAGGACAGCTTTTTTCAACGCACGGCACAGCCGTCCCAGGAGCGGGTTTATGGCGAGGACTACAGCAGTGTCTCGCAGGGAGTTTGTTGCATCGGCAGTTTCCGCTGCAGCCATTGCGGTCTTGCCCATGGGTTCTACAGCAAGCGGACAGATGGAAAAGACGAGAGGAGAGGACATGACGAAGCTCATGCCGTATCTGTTGTTCGATGGAAAGTGCCGCGAGGCAATGGAGTTTTATCAATCCTGCTTCGGAGGAGAGCTTACGCTGACGAAAGTGAAGGACTCTCCGGCGAAGGATCAAATGCCGGCGATCCAGCAAGACAAGGTGCTGAACGCGCATCTTAGTACAGGGAAGCTGGAGATCTCGGCATCGGACTGGCTGGCGCTGAACGAGACGCCTGTTCGCGGCAACACAGTCTGCCTTTTCCTGAGCGGAGGGGGGCTTGCGGAACTGAAAGCGCTGTTTGAGAAGCTCTCGGCTGGTGCTGACGTGACCAATCCGCTGAAGCCGACATATTTCGGCACGTATGGTGCACTCAACGACCGGTTTGGTGTGCGGTGGATGTTTGCCGGGAACTATACCGGGACCACAGAAGGGTGAGTGCGTAGAGTGGTTTCCATCCAGGACGCAGCGATGCTGTCTCAGGGATGGGGTAACCCGGAGCAGAGGTTGATTTCTGCGGGGTTGGGACGCATATTCACACTCTAGAGCCGCCAGAGGATATTGCCGCACACATTGGACCGCTCTGTCTAATGCTCGGACCCAGCCCAAAGTGATCGCACGGCCAATTGAGTGCTTCGAGAGAGCGCGCGGATCACGAGCTACCCGGAAGTTATTGCGGACGAGCAGTCTGGTTGTAGCCAGTGACCTCCGTGCTTGGCATCGATTCTGGACGCATCGCGGGCAAGCCGGAGACTGAACAATCAGCGGGTGTACAGCAAAATCAAACCGCGTCGCACACCGATTGTTGACGCTTCAGTCCGCGCTTTGACGCCGAGTCTCCTCATGATTGACGCCACACGAAATCTGGCTGTGTGTACGGAGATTTTCAGCCGGCCCGCGAGTTTCCTAGATCGCGAATTATGAGAATCCTTGTGTGAGTGTTCAACTGCACACCTCGCTAGCGGTTTGTTGACAAAAGCTTCTTAGGCGCTAAACCACTGGCAAATGCTTCATCGGGTCGTCGGTTTCGACGAAACGCCGCAAGCTTTCCATCACCACGGGCCGGTTGAACAATTTGCAGAAAAGGTCGATTTCTTTGCGCAATTCGTGGTGCGGGATCGGCTTGAGAAATTGTTTTGCCGCGATACGCGTCGCCGCGTCGAATTTCGTCACCTGCTGCGCCATGGACCGCGCCACCTGCAGCGCGTAGCCTTCGCCCGCGAGATGCGACACGAGGCCCGCCTGCTGCGCGCTTTCGGCCTTGACGGTCCGGCCGGTGAACAGCAGATCGCGGATGAAGCCATTGCCGACATCACGCCGCAAGCGCGGAATTCCGCCGAATCCGGGGATCAAGCCGAGGCGCAGTTCCGGAAAGCCAAACCGCGCCATTTTGTCCGCCACGATCAAGTCGCAAACCAGCGCGAGTTCCAGCCCGCCGCCCATGCACAAGCCGTGCACCGCCGCGACGGTTACAAACGGCGCCGCATCCAGCGCATTCATCACCGCATGGATGCGCTTCAGGAACGCGCGCATGCCCGCCGCGCGCTTGTTCGGAGGAAGCGGCAATGCGCCCTGATACAGCTCCTTCAAATTTGCGCCCGCGCAAAAACCGCCGGGCCGCGCGCTCGAAATCACGCAAGCGCTGGTGATTGGAGCCAGCCCGTCGAACGCGGCGACGAACTTCTCCAGATCCGCCAGCATCACGGTGCCAATTTCATTGAGCGGCGCGAAGTCCAGCGTCAGCTCCACGACGGCATCGCGCCATTCCCAGCGCAGTGCCTCGCCGCGAAACTCTTTCACCACGCTTCGGTTGGCTCGCCTTTTGCTCATGGGTTGCCGCCCGCCGCTGCAGACTGTTTCCGGTACATCTGCTCAATTTCTTCGCGGTACTTTGCATTGATGGCATCCCGGCGCAGCTTGCCATTCGCCGTAAGCAGGCCGTTTTCCGGCGTGAACGCCTCGCGGAGAACCGTGTAGCCGCGCACCTGCCGGTAATGCGGCAATTCCGAATTCACCATGTCCAGCGCGGACTGCACCGCTTTTGCTTCCACGGCACCGGTAACGAGCGCGCACAAATACCCGCGCCCGTTTCCCACCAACACGATCTGTGGTGCCCCCGGCAGAAGCAGCGCAAGTCTCTCCTCGATCGGCTCCGGCGCGATGTTGTGCCCGGAATTCAGGATAATCAGATTCTTGATGCGCCCGCTGATGCGCCAGTTACCACGGGAATTCACTTCGCCTTGATCGCCGGTATGAAACCAGCCGCCTTTCAGCACTTGCTCCGTCTCGAGCACGCGGTTCCAGTAGCCTGGGAAGATGTTCGGGCCGCGCACCAAAATTTCTTCATTCTCTCCGCTGCGCATCTCAATCCCCGGCACGGCTTCGCCCACGCGGCCGGGCTCCGTGGCGATGCGCGGATCGTCCAACGTACAAAGGGCGGTGGTCTCCGTGAGGCCGTACCCCTGCAGGACGGGGATGCCCAGCATCTGGAAGAACTGCTGCGTCTCCGGGGCCAGCGGCGCAGACCCGCAAATCAGCGCGCGCAGATGAGGGCCGAAGCGCGCGCGAATTTTTCGGAAAATCAGTTTTCGCCCCAGGAACAGCCAAAGGGCGTCTGCGGCGCGCTGCTGGTTCGCTTGTCCGCGCTCCCAGGCTTCGCACGCCTTCCGGAAGATTCTCTGAATCGCGGTGTCGCGCTGCGCGATCGCGTCAAGCACGCCCCGGCGCACGCGTTCCAGCAGCGTGGGCACGTTTAGGAAGTAGTGCGGCGAGGCCACGCGGATTTCATCGGCCAGGCGGTTCAGGTCCGTGGAAAGAGTCAGCGTACTTTGCCGCGACAGGCAGGAAAGAAGAATAATCCACGACCCCGCAAAATTGAACGGCAGGTAGTGAAAGACGCGATCCGGCTCCCGGGTGGCGCCCATGAGTTGATCCAGGCGTTCCGTGGTGCAAGCCAGCATGTGATCCAGATTGCGCACGTTCAGGCAGACGCCTTTCGGTTCGCCCGAGGTGCCCGAAGTGTAGATGATCGTGACGAGATCTTCGCTACGGCGCGGGTTGGGCGCGGCCGTGATGCCCTTGCCCGCGGGAATTTTCCCGAGCACCTCGTCGAACGTCACGCGCGCGGGCGCCTGCGGCCACACGGCGGCCACCGCCTCGCCAAGCGCCGCATCACTTACGATGAGGAGCCGCGGACCGCAATCTTTCATCATTTCCGCAAGTTCACAGGCAGCTTGCCGCGCATAGAGCGGCACGACGATGGCGCCCTCCGCCATCAACGCCAAATCGAAAGCGACCCAGCGGATCGAATTGGGCCCCAGCAGCGCGCAGCGGTCGCCAGCCTGCACACCCGCCTGCCGCAAATACGCGCGAGCGCGCGCCACAAGGTCAAGCAATTCCCGGCCCGAGACGCTGACAAAGGAGTCGCCCCGAACCTCGCGTAAGACCACGCGCTCCGCCGCCTTTTGCAGCTCCGCAAAAACGTTTTCGAGGAAATTCGTCATGAAAGTTCAGCGGCCCGCCGCCAATGCCGCAGGTGTGCGATCGTACGTTTCCACCAGCTTACGCAAATTCCCGCTCAACGGGGGCAGATTATCTTCCCAGCTCACCACGCCGCGCCGCAACGGAAACTCCGGATAAGTGCGGCGCACTTCATCTTCCAGGAAAATGGCCATGCGCGCCATGGCTTTCAGATTGCTCACTACCGCTTTGCCGATGCTTTCGCGGATGGCTTCGGCCTCCGTCACCAGCGATTCCATCACCTGCAGCAGCTTTGGTTCGAGATCGGGATCGTCCACGGTCAGTAGCAAGTGCTGGTGGCCGCGCTCGCGCATGAGGTTGCGAATGCGTTCATCCATGGTCACGCCCGCGGAAACCACCTGCGCCGGCATGCAAGTGACGATCCCGTGATAGCGCGAGGAAACCAGATAGGTGCACGCGCGCAGGATGGACACCAACTGGAACATGTCGTAATCATCCGAAGTCAGCACCGGGGTGCCGGGAATTTCCTTGGCGATTTCCCGGCAAGCTACCGCGTCGAGACGTTCCATCGCCACGAGAATCGGGAATACGCGATGCTTCTGCAAAAATGCCTTGGCGGCCTTGGCGTAGCCGGAGACGTAGTGCGCGAATTTGCGATCCACCTCGGCGCCCGATTCGAAGAAATAAACGGTGCGGTATTGGCTGTCTTTGTAGGCGCCGGAGGTCACGCGGGCCAAATATTTTCCAATGGAGGCGCGCACGGGCCACACAAAGGGATGGATGGGGCAAAGCGCGAGGATCGGGGTCTTTTCGTCCCAGCCTGCTTTCCGCAAGGCCTGGCGCGCGTAGTCGGGCGGATGCGGTTCAAAGGTCCACGCCGTGTCCGCGCCCAACTCATTCGGCACGCCCAGGCCGCTGAGCAATTGCTGCGATTCCAGGCTGCGGGTGATCACCAGCGATTCCCGGGTGTAGCGCGCGCACATTTGTTGGATCAGGTCGTCCATGTGGCCGGCGTCGCCGCCATAGGCCACGGACAATTTGTTTTCCCCGGAGGCTATTCCCAAAGAGCCGATCATCATCGTGGTCAGCGCATTCGCGAACTTGCTCTTGAACATGGAGCCTTCGCACGCCACCACGCCGTGATTCGCATGGACTTCGCGAAATAGAAAGGGCGGATACACGTCCGGCAGGTGCACTTGCCGCGCGCCCTCGAAATATCCCTTGGTGCGGTCGAAGTTCTGCGTCATCACGCTGAATTCGACATTTTCCGCGCCCAGCACGTGGCGCACCTGCCGCAGAATCTCCTGCACGCGCACGTCGCTGCCCGTGTTGCGCGTGCCGTTGTAGCCCGCGAACAGGATTTTCAGTTTTTCGCCCGGTGTCCAGCGCTTGCCGAGGCCGAACATCCAGCCAAATCGCCGGATTTCGATCAGCGCGCTTACCCAGGCAACGAGTAGAAAATCCGTCATGCGTCCGCGCTCCCCGCACTTTTCACTGTCTGGCCGGCGGCATCCCCCGGCCAGGGCTTCGCCGGATACTTGAACTTATTGTTCCGGCTGAATTGCAGCAACGGATAGGCGTAGCTCGAAAATTTTGCCGGAGCTTCGCCCATTTCCGAAACCACACGCGTGTTATCGAACACCGTATTCCAATCCAGATACGGCCAGAAAACTTTCATCAGAGAAGCGCCATAGCCCACCGCGCCGCGCTTGACCGCCAGCCAATTGACCGTCTTCGAGAACGGGCCTCCCAGCCACGGCTGGTACGTTGGCTTGCTCCAGCCGCCCTGTTGCGCCAGCGCATCCGTCAATTCCTTGTAGGTCTGCGAGTCCGTGCCCGACGACAAATGATAAATCCCAAAGCGAGGGTTCGCCATCTGATGAATTTTGACGATGGCCCCGCCGACGTAGTTCGCAGGCACGATGTCAATCTTGTCGTCCGGGCGCAGCGGCAACACCGGCAAACGCGCAAGCATGGCGAAGGCTTGCACCATGTCGAACTGTGTGGTCTCCGGCCGGCGGCTGTCGCCCATCACGATCGCGGGCCGGAAAATCGTGTGCGGTACATCCGGCAAGAGCTGATGCACCATGTGCTCGCAGAATTTCTTGGTGCGCGCGTAGGGGTCGTAGTCGGAGCGGTTCCAGTCGATGGAAGCGTCTTCCATAACCACTTCGTTCTGCCGCTTTCCGGCCACCGCCACGGTGGAAATGTGCGAGTAGCGCCGCAGACCGTGACGATTCTGCGCACGCCGCGCCAGTTGGATCACCTCCAGCGAGCCGCGCAAATTCACGTTCAAACACTGCTTTTCGGATTTGCGGTTCAACGAGGCGGCGCAATGCAGGATGGAATCCGTGGAATCCACCAGCGCGTGGTATTCGTCATCGTCCAAGCCGAACCGTTCGCTGGTCAAATCGCCGCGGAAAATGCGCACGCGGGATTCGAGATAGTCGAGGAATTCGGGAAACGCGAAGTGCAGTTGCAGCGATTGCCACAGGCGTTCGCGGGCTTTCTGCTGCGACTTCGCGCGCACCAGCAGGTTCAGCCGGTCCGGGTGCCCCGTGAAGAGTCCCGCAACCAAATAGCTGCCGAGGTATCCCGTCGAGCCAGTCAGGAAAATGGCCATATGAGGATCGCGTTGCAGTTTAGCGCGTCGCCGCCGATGCTCCCGTGGAAACCGTGGGCCAATCGAGCAAACGCGGCTCGCGTGCTTCCAGTGGCCGCCCTTCCATCAGCGGATAGCACCACCGCCGCAGCGCCGGTATGTGAATGTTAATCCAGTAGTCCCACCAGTCAATCGTTTCCGGCGCAAAGTCGAACATCTCTTTCTCTTCCGGCGGGAGCGCCGCCGAGAGCAGGCGGGCATTCTCGCACTCGAAGACGTGCTCATTGTGCAGGATGAAAGGCTCGTAGAGCCGAATGATTTTCTCAACGCGTCCCAAGTCCCGCTCGGTCTTGGCCAGCGGTGGCTTGCCCAGGTGCAGGATCTCGGCGACCTTGTTGATCCGAGAGACCACCGCCTTTTGCATGGGGATGGACATGCGCTCGTAGCGCAGCTTGGATACGGGAATTGTCTCCATCTTCACCTTGAGCCAATGATCGATGCCGGGTTGCGATTTGTAGTGCTTGCGGTGCGCGAGCCCGGTTAATTCGATGGAGCGGCCCATGTTCACGGGATTGATCCCCGAAGTGGCCAGTTGGTAGAGCCGCGCATTTTTCCGTTGCACCAGCGCCGCCGCAATCAGCGTCATCCCGCGTGTCACCATGTCCACGGGAATCACGTCCAGGCATTTTCTGGCGTTCGAAGGGAGCTGCCGGAAATTCGTGCCCAGCAGGTACGAAAGCGGCCCCGAGGTGTTGATTCCCTCATTCCAACCGGTGAAGGGCGTGCGCGTGGAACTCTCCACGATGGAGGGCCGCACGATGGCAATCGGCAGATCGCGGCCGCGCTGCGCCAGCAGCGATTCGCCGAGGCTCTTGGTGAACGTGTAGGTATTCGGCCAGCCCAAGTGCTCCGCGCGCTTCATCGCCGCGCGCACGAGATGGTTGCGCACCCAGCGCGCCCGGTTTCTTATCAGCACTCCGTCAAGTTCCGCTGCCGCCACTTTGCTGGGATCGCCGCTGCGGCCCAGGGCCTGCCGGCGTAACGCCTTCGCGAGTTCCGCGCTTTCCGCGCGTTCCTCAACCCGTTTCACCATTTCCCGCAACGAGGCAATCTCCCGCTCGGCGTCAAAATCCGGGTGATTCGCCGGGTTGTAATTCTCGCGCAGCGCTTCACCCACGCGCCCATCTTTCATGCCCACGACGTAGCACGTGGAAAGATGGATCAGCCCGGCATGATTGCAATGGCGGAGGAACTCCAGAATGTTGTTCGCGGAATCGACGTTGGACGAAAGCGCATCGCGCAAGTCGGGATTAAAATCCGTGAGGCCCGCGCTGTTCGCGACGATGTCCACGGATTGCTGCAGCCGCGCCTGCGTTTCGGCGTCGAGGCCCAAGCCCGGCTGGCTGGCATCGCCTTCCACCACTTCCACTTTGTCTTGCAGGAACGCCGCCAGGCCGGCGCCGTGCCGCTCGTGCAGGGTGTCGAAGGTGGGCGACTCCTCCACAATTTTCTCGAACCGGCGTTGCGCGGGGGTAGTGCGGTTGCGCCGGACGAGCAGCGTGATTTTGCGGATGTTGGGGATTTTTTCCAGCAGGTCCACCAGCCAGACTTTGCCGATGAAGCCGGTCACACCGATCAGCAGGATGTGTTTCCCGGCCAGCGTCTCGCGCACGTTCAGCCGGTCAACGCGTGGCGTATCGCTGAACAGCACCACCGGGCGCCCTGCGGGTGGTTGCGGGCGCGCCACGGACTGCACGGCCGTTTCCAGTAGCTCGGGCGTTTTCTTCCAATCCAGTTGCGAGAGCAGCTTTTCCTTGCTGACGTGCCCGTCCGTCGAACCGCTGGCCAGCCACGCGAACGGGCCGCGCGGCCGGATCACCGGCTCGCGCAAACGCCCCGTGGCCACGCCGTCGCGGAATTCCAGGCGGTTGGCGATGAAGCCTTGCACACTGAAATATTCCGCCATAGGCCGCAAAACATGTTCCAGGAGTTGCCCGACCAGCACCACATGCTCGCCGCCGCGCACGGCATCGACCAGCTTTTGCATGGCTTCCTGCCGCATCCCCGGCTTCAGCACATATTGAAAATACTCCTCGCCAAGAAGATCCAGGCGGTCGCGCGTGATTCCCCGCAGCACACTGTGGAGAAACCGCGTGGAAAACGTGCGGCTGGAGAGATAAGCCGGCGGGCGCAGCAGCGTCATTGCGGCCGTGCCACCACGGCGAATCCAGCGATCCAGAAAGCTTTGGCTGTTCCAGTTGAAGAAGCCGACGCTGCGCAGTGCGCTGATCTCGAAGAGAGAGCCTTCCACGCGCCAGTAGCTCACCTCGCGCACACGCCCGGCGGCATTGCCATTCAGGTTGGGAGAATGATCCGGCATCTTTTTTCTTGAGACTCGAGCCTTCGGGAACAGGGGCGTCCTGAATTCCTACGCAATTCCGCGCGTTCTTGCTGCTATACGTGGTTCTGCTCCGGATTTGTGGCCCGGCCGCTCCCCCCAATTGCTCAGGCCCCACAAGCGCGTCCAGACCGCTCGGAGTCATCAAAATTAGCATCCCCAGATGCTTCCCGCAACCTGCTTGCGCGGTAACACGCGTGCTCCTGCCGTGGTACGCGTCCGTCTCTTTTTCGGTGAAAGCAACTGCGGGGAGCGGGTCACTTTTTCACTAATGCATGGCATGTCTTCTGTGATCTGTTCCTGCAATGGAACACAAGATTCAGCTAGTGGCCCGGGGAATTCTCAGATGCAAGCTGCTTACTAATCGCGCCCTCGAACTTGGGGTCGAGATGCTTCAAGATGCTTAGTTGTTCCATTGCTCCGTTTCGGTCACCATTCTTCAGGTAAGCCGTGCCCAAGAAATCGTGGGCTTCCGCGCACTCTGGCTTCAGTTCAATCGCCCGCTTCAACGGGGGAATCGCTTCCTCGTTTCGGCCCAATTCTAGATAGGCATTCCCGAGGTTCACGAGTGCTTCCAAATAACTCGGTTTCAACTCGACAGCCTTCAGATACTCGGTGACTGCAGCGGTGTGGTCCTCCAAACCCTGCAAAGCAAACGCGGCATTAAAATGCGCATCAGGGTAGTCAGGGTTGAGACGCATGGCGTCCTGAGCTTCCTTGAGCGCATCAGCAAATCTTCCCAGTCGATTCAGGAACACTGCGACGTTGCCGTGGGATATTGGAGATTTTGGGTCGATGCGGACGGTCTCCTGAGTAGCTTCAAGAGCTTCTTGATATCGCCCTAGTCGCTCATAGTCCACGGTCAGGCTTGCATACGCCTCCACACTGTCGGGCTTCAATCTAGTAACCCTCTTCCATATTTCAATCGCAGCCTCGTGCTGTCCCGACTGTGAGTAGGCAAACGCAAGATTCACCAAGGTCATGCAATCGTCCGGGGCGATATCGATGGCCTTCTTGTACTCGCTAATTTCTTCATCATGTCGGCCCAATTCGCCATAAGCCACCCCTAAATTGAAATGTGTGTCAACATCGCTAGGGCGCAATTCAACTGCCTGGAGGTAGGCGGTAACGGCTTTGTCAAACTGGCCCAGGCGTGCAAAGCTCACTCCTAAAGAATAATGTGCTTCGGGCCACTTCGGATTAAGTCTGATAGATTCCTGAAATTCTTTCAGGGCTTCTGGGTGGCGCTGCTGCTGATCGTGGGCATATCCGAGTGAGTAGTGCAAACTAGCCTCTTTCGGGTCCGCCTTTATTGAGTTTTGCAGAAGCTCAACCGCTTCCTCCCAACGACCCAGGTCTGAAAGCCATTTCCCGAGACAGGATTCGTAGAAAGCACGGTCCTTCATTCTTGGGTCGATGCGCAATCCGCGACGAACGGCATCAGCCGCTTCCTGCGTCCGGTGAACCTCGGCCAAGGCCAGCCCAAGACAGGCGTGGGCCGATGCGTAGTCCGGTCGCTTCTGGAGAACGCTTTCGTAGTTGTCGATTGCTCCCTGATAGTCCTTCAGCTTATAGAGAGTCCAAGCAACCTCAATAGCAGTGTGGAGATTTTCAGGTTCCTGCTCGGCCGCATTCCGAAAGTTCTGAAGTGCCGACTGGAACCGATGCGACCGTAATCCCTGGCGCCCAAGTAAGCTAAACCATCTTGCCTTGAGCCAACGGTTCAAGAGTGCTCCCTAAGCGAAGTGAAGCACAGGCCACTGTGTTATGCAAGATTCCGGAGGGTCCCGGCTTTCACGATGGGACGAAAAGCTAGCTCAGACGCCCCAGCCGTATTTTTCAGCGTGCTCGAAGGTGCGCTGCATTTCCCGATGCAGAACTTCCAGGAACGCCGCCGTGCCCACTGTCTTCGTGCCGGGTTCGCTGATGTCCGGGGTGCGATAGCCACCGCCCAGGACGCGCACGAGCGATTGCTCCACCCAGTCGGCTTCCAGGCTGAGCCCGAACGTATCGCGCAGCATCATCGTGGCGCTCAGGATCGAGCCGATGGGATTGGCCACATCCTTCCCCGCAAGCGTTGGCGCCGAGCCGTGTATGGGCTCGAAGAGCGGTGCGCTGGTGCCAAAACTGGCGGAAGGAATCAGGCCGATGGAGCCGACGAGCGCGGCCGCCGCGTCGCTCAGAATATCGCCAAACATGTTGGTGGTGAGGATCACGTCAAATTGCGTGGGGCGCAGTGTGAGCTGCATCGCGGCATTGTCCACGTACATGTGCTCGAGCTTCACGGCCGGGTACACCGTGCTCATCGCGGTGACCGTGCGCCGCCAAAGCTGCGAACTCGTCAGGACGTTGGCCTTGTCCACCGAACACAGCCGGCGTGAGCGCGCCTCCGCGCGTTTAAAAGCAAACACCGCGATGCGCTCGATTTCCGGCGTGGAGTAGGACTCCGTGTCGAAGGCCCGCTCGACGCCGTTCTCGTTCACGTTGCCGCGCTCGCCGAAATACATCCCGCCGGCCAGCTCGCGCACAATTTCGATGTCCAGATCGCCCAGGCGCTCCGGGCGCAGCGGCGAAATCCCACGAAGCGGCTCCAGCACTTTCACCGGCCGCAAATTGACAAACAGGCCGAGTCCTTTCCGCAAACCGAGCAAGCCGGTTTCGGGCCGCTTCCCGACCGCCAGCGCATCCCACTTGGGGCCGCCGACCGCCCCCAGAAACACCGCATCGGCTTTGTGGCAAGCGTCCAGCGTTTCTTTGGGTAACGGGCTCCCGGTCTTGTCGATGGCCGCGCCGCCAATCGGCAGTTCGACCGTTTCAAATTGATGCTGGAATTCCCGCGCGCATTCCTGGAGCACGCTGGCGGCCGCGCGCGTCACCTCCGGGCCGATACCATCGCCCGGCAGAAGGACAATCCTCTTCTTCAACTTCATCGTGGGGTCCCCGTTCTCAAATTGTAGCGCGGGTCAGACCGCGGGTGCGGCTTCGCTGGCCAAAGGCACGGCTTTGCGGCGCATCACTTCGTGGGCGATGGTCATGAGGTCGCGCGCGCGCACCTGCTTGGACGCGTCGGCCAGCGTGGTTACGCGGCGGTAGCATTCGGCGAGTTCGGCATCATTCGGTTCGTAGCCGAGTTCCTGGAGCGAAATCCGCAGCGCATGGCGTCCGGAGTGCTTGCCGAGCACCAGCGAACGCGAAGGCACGCCCACGGCCTCCGGCGAAATAATCTCGTAGGTCAAAGGGTTCTTGATGATGCCGTCCTGGTGGATGCCGGCTTCGTGCGCGAACGCGTTCGCGCCCACCACGGCTTTATTGGGGGCCACCTGCGCCCCGGTAATTTGCGTGAGCAGCCGGCTGGACTTGTAGAGTTCGTCCAGCTTGAGTTTCGTGGCCACGCCAAAGCTTTCCTTGCGAACGGCAAGCGCAACAGCCACTTCTTCGAGGGCGGCGTTGCCCGCGCGCTCTCCAATGCCGTTGACCGTGCACTCAATCTGGCGCACGCCCGCGCGGACGGCCGCGAGCGAATTGGCCACCGCAAGGCCCAGGTCATCGTGGCAATGCGCGCTAAAGATAATGTGATCCGGATCCCCCAGGTGCGCGCGCACCTTCAGGAACATATCCGCATACTCTTCCGGCACCGCGAAGCCCACCGTATCCGGCAGATTCAAAATCGTGGCACCGGCATCCATGGCAACCTGGCAGGCCTTGCAGAGAAAATCAATTTCCGTTCGCCCGGCGTCTTCAGCGGAAAACTCCACTTCAGGAACGAAATTCCGCGCCAGCTTGACCATCGACCCGATGGCTTCCAGCGCCTGCTCCCGCGTCATGTGCAGCTTGGCCTGCAGGTGCAGGTCGGAGGTAGCCAGAAAAACGTGCATGCGCGGCCACCGCGCCGGCTTCAACGCTTCCGCAGCGGCAAGGATATCGTCCTTACGAGCCCGCGCCAGCCCCGCAATCGGCACTTCGCGAACTTCCCTGGCCACGGCCACCACGGCTTCCAGGTCGCCCTTGGAGGCGATCGGAAAGCCGGCCTCGATGATGTCCACGCCCAATGCAGCGAGCTGGTGCGCCATGCGGATCTTCTCTTCCGTGTTCATGGAGAAGCCCGGCGACTGTTCACCGTCGCGAAGGGTCGTATCGAAAATGCGGACGTGGCTCATGGGCACCCCCGAAGCTGGAACTCCAGTAACGCATGTTGGGAGGGCTTTAGTCCAATTTATCTTCGTTCTATAATTCATAATCTAAGCTTATACTAGAGCAAAGCGGGCCGGGGAGCCGGCAATGTCCCCCGTCATCCCCAGCGCGGCGGGCAGTTCGCTGCGCGCCCGAAAAGAGGCTCTATCGCTATGGATCTAGGCGAATTGCAGGTTTTTCTTACCGTTGCCAAGGAAGGCAGCTTTTCTCGAGCCGCCGAACGGCTGTACCGCACACAGCCCGCGGTCAGCCTGGCCATCCGCAAGCTGGAGGATTCCCTGGGCCAGCCGCTGTTTGTCCGCGGCGCCCGCCCCGTGCGCCTGACCGATGCCGGCACGCTCCTGCGCGAGTATGCCGAGCGTCTGATCAACCTGCGCGACGAGGTTAAGAAAAGCCTTATGGAGCTGGAGGGGCTCAAGCGCGGCGAGCTTTCCCTGGGCGTCAATGAAAGCTCGATCCACGCGCTGCTGCCCGCGCTGGCGCAATTCCGCGAAGCGCATCCGGGTGTACAGGTGCGCCTGCATCGCATGTTTTCGCGCGATATTCCGCACGAAGTGGTCAATTACCGTCTGGACCTCGGCGCCGTTTCGTTTGTGCCGCGCGAAACGCAATTGCAGGCCACGGAGATTTTGAAAGATGAGTTGACGCTGGTGGTGCCGCCCAAGCACGCTCTGGCCAAAAAGCGCGAAGTGGAGATCGAAGAGCTGGGCAAGGAATCGTTCATCGCGCACATCGTGGAATCGCCATTCCGCCGGAAGGTGATCGAGCTGTTTGCGCGGCATCACACGCCGCTGAACATGCCCATGGAAATGCCCACCATCGAAAGCATCAAGCGCTTCGTGCAGATGGGCATGGGTGTGGCCATCGTGCCGCGCATGTGCGTGACCTGGGAGATCGAGCACGGATGGCTGAAAGAACTGAAACTCCGCCAAATGAACATTCCGCGGCATCTTTACATCATCTCGCGGCGCGGCGCGCGGCTCCCTCATGCAGCCACGGAATTCATGCGCATCTTGAAAGGGGAATAGACGCGACGCCGGGCGTGCCGCGGAAATATTGGTAGTGCGTCAGTTTCCGGGTAAAGCGTTAATCGGCGTATCGAATAACCAGGCGTCGCACGTTGCTTCTTCAAAGGTCAGATGCAAATCTCCGCGCGGCCCGCCGATAATCCGTCAAATCATGTTGGCTTTCGTCTCGATGACACATTGCATCACGGTCCTTCGAGCAGCATTCATGACCGTGGCCGATAAACTTTCCTTGCGGAGGTTCATGCCGATATACTTTGTGTTATCCATTGAGGGCGTTTCTTCCTGTAGGGATTGAGGCAAACACGCAGAGCCTACTCCCAAAACAGGCGCCCTTTTATCTTGCGCGCGTTAATGAGGAGTTGTGAAATCGGCTAATAGTGTTGTGAGATTGTTGCGATTCCTTGCGGTGATTCCGATGGCGGGCGTGCTGCTTGCAGGCGCTCCCGGCAAGATTACGATCGACTATCCCGAAGCGGAGTCGATCTTCCCACCCGAGATTGCGCCGCCGACATTTGTGTGGCGCGACGCGGCGGCGGATGCTACGCGCTGGCGGGTCGAGATCTCCTTTACGGACGGGACGCTACCGCAGCGCACAAGCGCGGCAGGGCCGCGGATGCACATTGGCAAAATCGATCCGGATTGCATCGCAGAGACTAACAAGCCACCGCGGCTGACAGCGGAACAGACGTCTGCGCACACCTGGTCGCCCGACCCCGCGCTATGGGAGTCGATCAAGAAACACACGACTGCCACAGTAACGTTCACCGGCTTGCGAGGGACGATAGTAGTTTCCAGCGGGCGCGTCACGATCCACACGTCGAAAGATGAGGTTGGAGCTCCGATCTTCTATCGCGACGTGCCGCTGATGCCGACGGAGACACAGCCGGGCGTCATCAAACCACTCGCGGAGGAATCGGTGCGGCTAATTGCCTGGCGGCTGCGCAACATCGCGGAGCCGCGCAGCCGGCTGATGATGGAAGGCGTGCCGATGTGCGCCAACTGCCATTCCTTTTCTAGCGATGGCAAAACGCTCGGCATGGACCTCGATGGGCTGCAGCACAACCGAGGCATGTACACACTGACGCCGGTCGAGCGCGACACGGCGATCCGCGATGAGAACGTCATCCAGTGGAGCACGGTCAGCGGACGCCTCACTGGGGATCTGCGTATCGGCTTTATGTCGCAGGTGTCGCCCGATGGCGAATATGTGGTGACAACAATCGACTGGCCGCCAAATTCGCCATCCAGCAACTACTACGTGGCGAATTTCACGGACTACCGCTTTCTACAAGTGTTCTATCCGACGCGCGGCATCCTCGCTTGGTACAGCAAGAAGACGGGAGTGCTGCAGCCGCTGCCGGGCGCCGACGATCCGCGCTTCGTACAGATGGGCGGAGTGTGGAGTCCCGACGGCAAGTATCTTGTGTTCGCGCGCGCAGGGGCCAAGGAGCCGAATCCGCCAGGCGTTCCGCCGGCGCGCTTTGCCAACGACCCAAACGAGATGCACATCCAGTACGATCTTTACCGCATTCCTTTCCGTGACGGCCAGGGCGGCACTCCGGAGCCAATTCGTGGTGCATCGCAGAACGGGATGAGCAACTCGTTCCCGAAGATCTCGCCGGACGGGCGCTGGATCGTGTTCGTAAAGGCGCGAAACGGGCTACTGATGCGCCCGGACAGCGAACTTTACATCGTGCCGACAGCGGGCGGCGAGGCGCGGCGGCTGCGAGCCAACGCGGCCCCGATGAACTCCTGGCACAGCTTTTCGCCCAACGGCCGGTGGCTGGTGTTTTCCTCCAAGCGTCAATCGCCGTACACGCGGATGTATCTGACGCACATCGATGCCGACGGCAACGACAGCCCGGCAATTCTCATCGAGAATGCGACCGCCGCCAATCGGGCCGTAAATCTGCCGGAGTTCGTCAATATTCCTCCGGACGGGATGCGCACCCTCGGTGGGCCGGTCATCGACTTCTTCAGGCTGTTCGACCGCGCGATGTACTTCCAGAGGCAAGCGCGATACGAGGAAGCGAGTGCGGTTTGGAAGCAGGCGCTCGAGATCCGCCCGGACGACGCGATGGTGCAAAGTAACCTCGGTATGGCGCTGATGCTCATGGGCCGGCGCGAGGAAGCCGCCGTGCACCTGCAGAAAGCGCGCGAATTGAAGTTGAAGCAAGCGCTCGAAGCCGTATCGGGAAACGCCGCGCTGCACAATGACTATGGACTTGCGCTGCTGGAATCCGGGCGCGCCGAGGAGGCGCAGGCAGAGTTTGGCCGGGCCGTTGAATTGGATGGGAAATCGGCCGAGGGGCACGCGAACCTCGGGCGGGCGCTGGTGGCGCGGGGCCGCATGGAAGAGGCGCTGCCGCACCTGCGGAAGGCGCTGGAACTTGATCCGAACTCGGCGGCGGCACACGCCACTATGGGCGATGTGCTCTACGGGCGAGGACAGACGGTCGCGGCGCTTTCCGAGTGGCGCGAGTCGATCCGGCTGGCGCCGGACTACGTGCCCGCGCTTCGGCAGGCTGCCTGGGTGCTGGCGACGTCGCCGGACGATGCGGTGCGAAACGGAAACGAAGCGGTGGCACTGGCGTTGCGTGCAATGCAGGCCACAGACGGAAAGGACGCGGGCACTCTGGATGCACTGGCGGCGGCGTATGCCGAAACAGGACGGTTTGATGCCGCTATCCGCACAGTGCGTCACGCGCTGTTCGTCGCCACACCTGCGCAAGCCAAGGAGATTCGGCGCCGGACAGCGCTGTACCAGGCGCGCCACCCGTTCCGAATTCCCCCCGCCTAGCAGGCCGCAGCTCCCTGCGAACTAGGGGGCTGACTGTGGTCGCTCTTCCGCTTTCGTGCGCGACCAAACCTCTCTGGCCACCTATCAAGGGAGTGAAGCCGCTGCCGAGGTCCAGAGAATTCTCGACCATCGTGCAATTGCATTGACCTCGCCCATCTCCGCCCGTTGGTGGACTATTAGCCGCTGTTCGGGGCTGAGGGGCCACCGAAACATTCGCGCTTTGGCGGCGTTCTCGATTATCCTGTAAATAGCTGGGCTTTCACCGGCGTCCTATGATCAGCGGATTGGCCATTCTCGTCATCGGGTTCTTTCTGGGCATGCGTCATGCCACAGACCCGGACCACGTCATCGCCGTGTCCACCATCGTGACCCGCGAGCGTTCCCTTTCCAAAGCCGCGCTGATCGGCGCGCTGTGGGGAGTAGGCCATACGCTGACCATTCTGGTGGTCGGCGCCGCGATTATCCTTTTCAACCTGGTGATTCCGCCGCGAGTGGGGCTCACCATGGAATTGGCCGTCGGCCTGATGCTAGTTCTCCTCGGCGTGCTGAACCTCGCGGGCGTCACCAAATTGCTCAGCGAAAAATTCTCGCCCGCGCATCCTCATCTGACCGGCGAGCACGCACACATTCATGATCACGGTTCCCACCTGCATTATCACTGGCATGAGCACGCCCCGGCAAAGGAACACCACGGCGACTCGCTGGAGGCGCCTAGCTGGCTGAGCAGCCCGTTCGCCAAACTGGGATTATTCCATTCGTTGCGGCCCTTGCTGATTGGGATTGTGCACGGCCTCGCGGGCTCCGCCGCCGTCGCGCTTCTCGTTCTCACCACGATCCACGACCCGCGCTGGGGCATCCTCTATCTCTTGATCTTCGGAGTCGGCACGATCGGCGGGATGATCCTAATTACCGCCGCGCTCTCCGTGCCGTTCACCTACGCGGGTTCGCGATTTGCCTGGATGACTCGTGGACTGGTGACGGCATCCGGTCTGCTGAGTCTGGGCTTCGGCTTGTTCATTTCCTATCAAATCGGGATTGTCGATGGCTTGTTCACCAGCCATCCGAACTGGTCGCCGCACTAAACCTTCCACGTCTTCTGTGATGCTGTGCGCAGGCGGGGAGGGTCTGCCGCCTTCTTAGCGCGATTTCCGGAGAACTAGGATCCGCTCGCTGCGGCTTCCTCGACGGTCTTCAAAACCGGCAGTAGCTTCTGCAATCCCGCCACGGTAACTACCGCCGTCGCTTGAGGCGTCAGGGCTGCCAGCGCGAAGGTTTTCCCTTGATTGCGCCGGTTTACAAACAGCGAAACCAGGGCGCCCACTCCCGCGGAATCCAGGAAACTCACGCCGCTCATGTCCAGAATCACGTGCTTCGCGGTCTCCAGGCGCATCCGCGGGATAAAGCCCGCGACCGTCTCCAGGCTTAGCTTCCCCTTAAGCTGATACACCGTGACGTCATCGGTACTTCCAACAGTCTTTTCAACGTCAAGCGTGAATGGTGGCATAAGCAAAAGACAGTAGCCGAAACGACGGGAATTTCACATTAACAGGTATTAACAATTGGACGGAGGGGTCTTGAAGGGGCGCTGTTCCATTTTGGAACAGGTCTTCCCTTTCTTTTACGTTGCTTATTGCATAATCCTTGTTGACGACCTATCTACATCACGCTACCGTTATACCGGTTCCCTCTCAGGCCAAGTATTTTCATCTTTTCAGGAGTAGCACGCGATGAAAGCGTCGTCCTACGTCTTCTTGCGATTTCTAGTGCGAAAGTGCACCCCACCGTTGCTTTTGCTTGGCTTGGCCTCTCAGGGCCTCTGCCAAACACCGCAGCAACATGTGTATGCCACCGGCACGGGGACGAACGATCCGAGTGCGGCGGTCATTTCGGGGTTCGACAAGAACTCTCTTTCGGGTTCCCTTGCCGCTATTCCTTCCAGCCCCTTTTCCGCGCATAACGCCGCACTCATGGCGGTTGACGGACAGGGAAAATTTCTATTTGTCGCCGGCCCCACAAGCATCGCCATGTATGCGATCGATCCGGCGAGTGGAGCGCTGACGGAAGTGCCGCATTCTCCCTTTCCGTACATTCCCACGATCAATGCGAACCAGGCTCCTTCCAATCCACTCTCGATCACGACCGAACCCAGTGGGAAGTACGTGTACGTTGGTTTTCAGAATGGTGATTTCCCGGGTAATCCGGAAGGCAACAGTTCCATAACACCCTACGTGATCGATACTTCCAATGCCGCGGATCCCGTGCTGGATCTCGGCCCCCAGTTGTCATTGGATTTCAACGCCCAGCCGACGAACCTATTCGTGGGACCCTCTGGCTTGCATCTCTACGTCGCGCTCGGGGCGTATGGCGACAATCTCTACGCGGGATTTGATGTCTACGATATAGATGGGAATACCGGCGAACTCGACAATCCGAGGGCGACAGACACGCTCGGGCCCGCTCAACTTAGCGCGATGGATCCGCAGGGGCGTTTTTTGTTTCAGGCCTATGGCCAATACGATAGCTGGTTGATGTCCTTTCAGCTATCGCCGTCCGATGGCTCCATCGCGGCAACCACGGCGATCTTTGTCGACTATACGATGGTGCATGGCCTCGTTGCGGATCCCAGCGGGAATTTCCTGTATGTCAACGTAGGTGGAGCGCCTCCGAGCTTCAATACCTACTCCATTGATCAGACAAGCGGGGCGCTGACGTCGCTGAGCAGTTCCACACAAATCGCGTTTCCCTTTGGCCAGTGGACCGTGGCTGACCCGCAAGGCCCTTATCTCTATACATTGCTCAGTGGTTCCCTGCACGGTTTCCAGGCGGACTCGACCACCGGCGTAGTCACCGAACTTTCGGGCTCGCCCTTTACCGACGGTTCAGCGAACTACTATGAGTCCGGACTCTACATCACCAACACCAACCCTCAGGCTTCCTCAGGCCCCTATTTGGAGATAATCAGCGGGGGAAGCTTTCCGCAAACACCAGTCGGGACCACCTCTCCTCAGACTGTTACGACCAGTTTAAGCAACATTGGCAACGTAACGATGTCCCTCACCTCCGTGACGATCACGGGTGATTCCACCGGCAGTTTTTCTCAAACCAATACCTGCACGGCCGTCCTTGCTCCAGGCGCCGCCTGCCAGGTAACCATCTATTTCACGCCCACAACCACGGGAGTGCTTGGGGCAACCCTGCAAGTGGTGGACTCGGCTCCGGGCAGCCCGCAAACCGTTGCACTTTCCGGGATTGGCACGAGCAGTACCCCGCAGCCGCAGGTCTCCTTGTCCGCCAGCAATCTGAGCTTTGGCAGCCAGACGCAAGGCACCTCGAGTGCGGCGCAAGCGATCACGCTGACCAACACGGGTAACGCGACTCTCCATATTTCAGCGATTAATCTGACCGGCTCTTACCCGAAAGACTGGACCCAGACGAACACCTGCACAGCTCCGCTCGCTGCCCAAGGCACATGCACGCTCTCTGTCACTTTCTCCCCCAGCGACAACGGCGTTCTCAGCGCCGTTGTGAATATCGCCGATGACGCACCCAATTCTCCACAGGCAATTAATCTTTACGGTAGCGCGCCACCTGCTGTGCTGCTGAACGCCGCCACAAACGGGGCCACCACGGCGACCGTTACTGCCGGACAGACTGCCAATTACAATTTGCAGGCCATGCCTAGCCCTAATTTCACAGGGACAATCACCTTCGCGTGTTCGGGAGTTCCCTTTGGCGCGGTGTGCACGGTTCCCGCCAGTGTGGCCGTGGCCAACGGGGCCGCGACTCCCTTCACGGTGTCGATCTCAACACTGTCTCCTTCGCAGGTGGCAGCATTTCCGGGGCTGCCCCGGCCACCTTACGGCAGTTTGCGCCTGCAACCCGGCTTCTCTCTGGCGCTCTTCGCCGCGCTGCTTCTGTTCGCTCTGGCGCTGCGTTCAAGAATGCAGTTGCCGGCACCACGGTGGCTGGTCTCCGTCACCGCCGTGCTGCTGATGACCGCGCTGGTATTTTCGGGAATTGGTTGTGGCAGCGCCGGCTCTTCGCAGTCAGAAAGCCCGCCGCCACCGCAGAGCGCCGCAACGCCTGGGATTACGCCCGCGAGTGGAACGTTTACCGCGGCGCAGTCCGTGACCATCACGGACGCCACGGCCGGCGCAACCATCCACTACACCACGGATGGCTCGACTCCCACGGCTTCCTCTCCTACTTATCAGGCGGCGATTCCCTTGAGTTCGTTGACCACCGTACAGGCCATGGCGATCGCGCCCAACTATGCGAATAGTGCCGTCGCCAGCGCGACCTTCAAGTTCCAAACGCCGTCTGGGGCCGCCGCCATAACCATAACCCCGACGGCGACGAGCAGCGGCTCAAGCAGGCAGCTCGCAGTGACACCAATTCAGTTGACGCTAAATGTGCAGTGACATGCGCTCGGTGATGCGAGCCGCCGTTGCGGAAAAAAAGGTGAGAAATGCTCAGGGCGCGTAGCTGACGCGATAGACCACGCCTGCGCCATCGTCGCTGACCAGCAACGCTCCATCGGAAGCCACGGCCACGCCCACCGGACGGCCATTCACGTTTCTCCCGTTGGGATCTGGCACCAGCCCCGTTAGGAACGGCACGGGATCGGCCGAAGCCTTTCCGTCTTTGAATGCCACAAAGGCCACCTGATAGCCCGCCCGCGTCGCGCGATTCCACGAGCCATGCTCCGCCACGAACGCGCCGCCGCGATACGAGTCCGGAAACTGCTTGCCGGTATAAAACGCAAACTGCAACGGCGCCACGTGCGCTCCCAGCAGCACATCCGGGATGATGGCCTGGGCGACGAGTTCGGGTTTCTGCGGATGCACGCGGGGATCGACGTTGCCGCCAATGTAGCTGTAGGGCCAGCCGTAGAAGCCGCCGTCCCTTATCGAGGTGAAGTAATCAGGCGGCAGATTATCGCCCAGTTCATCCCGTTCGTTCACGCTGACCCAGACCTCGCCGGTCAGCGGTTCGACCGCTAGGCCGACCGCATTGCGCAAGCCGCTCGAGAAAATGCGCGAGTTTTTTCCGTCCGGATCGCACACCAGGACCGCGGCACGCCGCTGGTCCTTCTCGAAATCGATGTTGGACGAGGAACCCACGCTGATGTAAAGCTTTTTGCCGTCCTTGCTGAACGCCAGGGTGCGCGTGAAGTGTCCTCCGCCGGTCGGCAGGTCGAGGATGTGTTCGGCCTCGCCTAGCCGTTTGGAGGCCAGCTTGTCGAAGCGAAAGCGCACCACTTCGCCGGTGTTGCCGACGTAGACGTAATCCTCGTGAAAGGCGATCCCGAACGGCCGGTTCAATCCTTCCGCGAAATCCTCCCGCTGCTGTGCCCCGCCGGTGTGCTGCGGATCACGGAGAACGATGACCTTTCCCGCACCTGTATCGGCGAGAAAAATATCGCCGTTGGGGGCAACGGCGAGAAACCGGGGCACCTTAAAATCCTCGGCGAAAATATTAATATGGAATCCGGCAGGGACACTCGGAAGGAAACCTGCCGGAGGCTTGCTTTCGGAGGGACCATTGCCCACCGTGGCGGTCGCAAAGGGCGCAGGCAATTCCGGCTTCTTTCCGTAGGTCACTTGGGCGCTGGCAGGGCTCGCTGCCAGTATAGCGGTGCAAAAAGCAATGGTAAGATAGCTCGTCGCGCGCATCCTTCCATTCCTCCAGGACTGTCGTTTGTCGGACATCCGGTAAGATGCCACAGGTAAGCCGCAGGTTCCATGGAGAGGCCAACGCGGACGTGAATCCCAAAAATGTTTTTCTGCATCCAAGGAATCGCAAGGCAGTTTGGGCTCAATGGCGGCCCGTGGGGTCAGAGAAATGAAGAAGGGTCACGGATTGTGCATCGCCACAATCGCTATCGCAGGAGTATGGGTCGGCCTTTTCGGCGCTTCCGGAGCAATCGCAGCCGGCACGAACACGTCTTTTCCGAAACCCGCCGTGGATGAACCAATAGCCACTGCAAGGAGCCGGGAAGTGGCTGTTCTTTCCGGAGGCTGCTTCTGGGGCGTGCAGGCGGTCTATCAGCACATCAGGGGAGTCATATCCACGACCTCGGGCTACTCCGGCGGTGAAGCGGAAACCGCGCACTACGAAATGGTGGGCAGCGGAAACACGGGACACGCGGAGAGCGTCAAGGTCGTGTTCGACCCTTCGCAGATCACCTATGGCCAGGTGCTGATGATTTTCTTTTCCGTGGCGCACAATCCGACGGAACTGGACAAGCAAGGTCCCGATTGGGGGCCGCAGTACCGCTCCGCCGTGTTTTTTTCGAGCGATGAACAAAAACGGATTGCCCAGGCGTACATTGCGCAGTTGGATGCCGCGAAGGTCTACCCTCAGAAGATTGTGACGCTGGTCGTTCCGTTAAAGGCTTTCTATCCCGCGGAAGGCTATCACCAGGACTACTTGAAGCATCACCTGGATAGTCCCTACATTCAGATCAACGATCTGCCAAAAATTGCCGACCTGAAGAAGCAATTTCCGCAGCTCTATCGGGAATACTGAAAACTCGCGATTGGTGGCCTCACGATTACCCCGGGCGGTCTGCGACATATTCTCTCCGCCGAACTTCCTGCTTGACTTGCTCGCCGCAGGGGCGTATTCAGGGTATCCACGCGCAGCGCTCCCTGCCGTATGCCGACCCGCTGCTTCTACCTCCTGCGCGTTCATTTTACTTTCTCTAAGGAGGAACTATGTGTGCAGTCAAGGCAATTCCAGACGGGTACCATTCGACCACGCCATCCATCGTGTGCAAGGGCGCCGCTCGCGCGATTGACTTCTACAAGGAGGTCTTTCAAGCCAAAGAACTGGGCCGCATGTCTGGGCCGGGCGGCAGCATTGGACACGCCGAGTTGCTGATCGGGAATTCACGCCTGATGTTGAGCGATGAATTTCCCGGCATGGCCAATGCGCCGGACCCCAATGCTCCGCAATCGGCTTACCTCTTCATCTATAGCGAAAACGTGGACGCGTTGTACGACCGTGCGGTGAAGGCCGGGTGCAAAGTGGAAATGCCTCTTCAGAACCAGTTTTGGGGTGACCGCTATGCCAAAGTCCGCGACCCGTTCGGCCATCAATGGGGTTTCGGCCAACACGTGGAAGACGTCACGCCAGAGGAGATGCAGCGACGCGCGGATGCCTGGATGGCGCAGATGAGCAAGGCAGCGAGCGGCGACTGATCCAGTCTCCCTGACGGCATCCCGGTTCGAAAGTGGCTCTGCCTCTCCCTAGGCAGGGCCACTTTTTTTGTTTCGAGGGTACAGCTAACTCCAGCACGGCGAGAGCCGAGCAGGGCCTCGGAGTGGAACTGTACTAGAGCTACTATGGTTAGTACTCGTAAACCTATGTAAAGTGGAGTCTTAAGAACCACAAGGACGATAATGTGCAGGAAAAGTCACGTTTTTCCTTAATAGGTCCATCTTGAACAAAATAACCTATTTATTTTCTGTAACTTGAAAAAAATCGTTTCTGGCGCTTAACGTGCTCTGTTCTTGACTAGGGTACCGCAGCCCTGGATCTGCTTAATGGGAAAGCATGGGAGAAACATGTTCAAGGTCAAATTGAGTGTAGTTTTTGCTGCGTGCTTGCTGCTCTTGGCTGTGAGTGCGAGGGCGGATACCTTCAGTCTTACCGCTACTAGCGGTGCAACCACCGTAATATCCGCGACTCTCACGGGGACCGAATTAAGCCCGGGCGTCTTCGATATCACCGGTATGTCGGGTACGGTTGACGGCTATAGCGCCACCCTCCTTCCGACAACGGGAGCGGGAATAGTGACGGCATCTAGCGTCGTGGATGGCTGGGAAATTCTCTACGACAACCTGTTATCCGTGAATGCACCATATGTTGATTATTACGGGTTGGCCTTTACGGCCGACGGTGAGCTAGGCAACCTTTACTACTCTGGTGGAGAGCTATACGCCCAACTGGGCAACAATCCCCCGTTCCAAGAGACGTTATCGGTCAGTGTGGTCCAGACGCCGGAACCCAGCAGCTTGGTGTTGCTCGTTGCTGGCATGCTCGCCCTGATGTTGCTGGTGATTCGCCGCGGCCGAGCTTAGCTGTACAGTTATCCCGATTCCCTCTTTCCCCTGAAACGCCCTCTGGCATCCCCGGAGGGCGTTTCCTTTTGTGGCCGGCACGGTATTGTCCCGTCCTGCCGCTGACGCAACATCAGGAGCGGACACATGGCCAATCCTCTGCGCATTCTCCTGGCAGGAGCGAAGGGCACGCTGAGCGCGAGACAGTAATGTTTATCGTGTTTCGAGCGGCCAGAGCCATGCGGCGCCGCGAACACCGCTGGCATCGCCGTGCTTGGCCACCAGCACTGGCGTATCGGCCTCTCTCCCGAATACATACTCCTTCAACCGCTGCGGCACATTCCGGTACAGCCGCGGCACTTGCGATACGCCCCCGCCAAGAACAATCACGTCGGGGTCGAGGATGTTCACGATTTGCGACAGGCTGCGCGTCAGGCGATCTTCGTAGCGCTCCAGGCTGGCCACCGCCGCGGCTTCGCCGGCCTCGCAGCGCGCGATGATCTCTTTACCCTTCAAACGGGTTTTGGTGGCGCGCTCGTAATCGTCTTCCAGCGCGGTGCCGGAAATCCACGTCTCGATGCAGCCATGAAAGCCGCAGTAGCAGACAGGCCCCGGGAATTCGTCGGGGCGCATCCAAGGAAGCGCGGTATGACCCCATTCCCCGGCCACCCCGTTGCGTCCATTCAGCACGCGGCCATCGACGGCAATACCCCCGCCGCAGCCTGTCCCCAAAACCACGGCAAACACGACGTGCTTGCCCGCGCCCGCGCCGTCCGTGGCTTCCGAAACAGCCAGGCAGTTGGCGTCATTCGCGCAGCGCACTTCGCGATGCAGGGCATCGCCCAAATCGCGGTCAAACGGCTTGCCAATCATCCACACGGAGTTTGCGTTCTTCACCGTGTGCGTGATCCTGGAAATCGTGCCGGGAATGGCTACGCCGACCGTAGCGCGCCGATGCAGTTCGCGCTCGATGCGTTCGACGCCTTCCTTGATCGCGCGCACGGTGCCGTCATAATCATGCCGCGGGGTGGCCACGCGGTGTCGATGAAGTTCGCGGCCATCGTATGCTAGGGCGACGAACTCAATTTTTGTGCCGCCAAGATCAATACCGATACGGACTTTGCTCTCTGCAGAATTCCCCGAAGAAGTAGACATGATGGACACGATTTTACACACAAATGCCCATAGCAAGGTGGCTCGCTTAGAGAATGGCCCCGCCTGCAACATCAGGCGAAAGGACTGAAGAGAACGCCCTAACGAAACGCCCCAGGAGACCGCGGAAAGCGTCTCGAGGGGCGTCGCAAAGGATGTCGGATAGGTTAGAAGTGGAAGCCGAGCTCGACGCTCTCTGTTCTCGGGGTCACATAGTGCGTGCCGCTGAAGGTGGAAATGAAGTTGTATAGCGCCACCTTGTCCATCAGGTTGATCACAGTGAAGCGCAAGCTCCACTTGTAACGGTCGCCATTGAACAGATTGTCGTGGCCGACGGCAATGTCGAACAAGTTCCGCGGCTTGATCCGTTGTGGATTGTGGTCGTCATTCTCCGTACCGGGCGCCGGGATGGATACATACTTGGCGCCATAATCTGCGGCCGGGCAAACGTTCAGTACGCCTCCGTAACTGATCGGGGTCGTGGGAGTTGCATATACGCTCCCGCAGAACAGTCCTGCCTGGGCCTGTTGATCTGGCGTAAGTCCCGATACATCGACGAGATTATTGGGGCCACCGCCATTTGGCCCGTTCGGGCAAGCTTCCCCTCCGAAACACGGCACGGGACCGGCCACAAGGCCGCTATCATAGCGCCAGTTAAAGCCCAGCCACGGCCCGCGTTTCCACGGTTGATATTGCAAGTGTGTGGTCTGGTTGAATTTTTCGTCGTGGTCGATGCGAAATACAGAGGGACCCGTGGGCGAGGGTGGCGTGGCGCCAATGCCGCTGATCTGGGGAGTAAAGAAGCGCGCCGCCACGCTGGACATGACCGCATACGCGGTAAAGCCGTGGTAGTTCGGAACGGTGGCGCGGATGGCATAGCCGGGGATTTTTGAACTGGCCCACTCGATGGGATATGTGATGGGAGTGTCGCCAAGCACGCTGAAGTCGAACGCCTTGTGCGTGTACTTCCAGAGGTACTCGCCATCGATGACCAGGTGCTTTCCGAAAGCTTGTTCCAGACCGGCATGAAACTCATTGCGATGGCCCGGACCTAGCGCTGGCACCGATGAGGAGATGCATTGCCCCCCGGGTACCGACTGCTGCAGGTCGAAAATCACGGGGTCATTGCAGCCGGTACTGGCAAGAATGAGGTTCTCGTTGAATGGAGTCTCCATCGTCCGGGCGTAAGAAACACGCAGCACCGTGTTCGAGGGCTTGATGTTGTAGGCAATGCCCAGGCGAGGCTCCAGTTGTTGCGCGCTGGAAATGCCGCGGTAGATATCGCCGCGTAGCCCAAGGTTTAGGCTCCAGTTCTTTATCGTGATTGCGTCCTGAACGTATAGCGCCGCTTCCTTGATGTTGGCAGTGCCATGAAAGGTGTACAGCCCGCTGGTGGTTTGTCCCGTAGGGCACCTGTCGGAATTCGGCAGTGCGGCCGTTCGGGTCAAGTCGTAACAACCGAGAAGAGGAATAAATGCGGGATTCTCAGAGCCCCCGGGATTGTTGATTCCGCCGCAAGCCGCAGGGTCGGTCAACATCGGGTTTGTATCGAGACTTCCATCCGCATTCAAACAGACCGTGTTCACCGTCGGATCGACGATGCCAAAGTGGTCGTTCTCCGAAAGCGCCGTGTTCTCGAAGGTGACTCCCGCCTTCACGTTGTTTTTCCCCTTTACCCAGGAGACGCTTGCCCGAATCCCGGCATTCGTTAACGTGCGGTACTGACTCACTGTCTCAAGTTGTAAATCAGGTGTCTGATCGGCGAAGGGGTCTGCGCTAGGATAGTAATTGTATCCGTCCCGCCGTACGAAAGCGCCCACCGTGAGGACGGTCTCAGAATTGATCAAACGCGTCCACGATGGGGCGATGTTGAACGTTTCGATCTTGGAATGCTGATCCTGGGGCCCTACAGGCTGGCCGTTGGGTCCTAGGCCCCCGCAGTTGCCTGTTTGTCCCGTTGGGCAAGTAGGGTCTGCGGAGTTGAACGTCCATCCAGTCGCATACTGCCCGTCGTACGAGTTTGGCGTCTGGAACCAGGACCGGCTGTAGCCGAGATTGATACTGAGGGTGTCCGCTTGCGAAATCTTATAGTCGACGCGGTCGAAGATGTTTTCTTCGTTTCCCTTATCGTGATAGACCGTGAACTCCGGCCCATCGAGAAACCTGCCCGTGTTCAGGCCGTTCGCGGAAATGTAATTGCCCCACTTGTTGCCACCGTAAGCCAAGTCGAAGCCGCTGTTTACCGTGCCAAACGCTCCGTAGGAGGTCGTCACTTGGCCATGCGCAGGTGTAACTCCGAGGCCTGAGCGTGTGTTCACCACAATCACCAAGCTGGTTTTGCCACCAAACTCCGCCGGTGGCGCGCCAGAGATGACTTCAAGGGATTGGATCGAATCGGCTGGAATCTGATTCGAGAACACTTTGCTTTGCTGATCCGTGATCGGCTGTCCGTCCACGGAGAAAGAGTTCGACGCATGGTCACCAATGCCGTGGAAAAGCCCATTCGAATCGGCCGCCACGCCAGGCGTAGTGAGCGTCACCAGCGAGCTGACCTCTGAGGACGCGCTCTCCAGCGGCACATTCTGGAACAATAGTCGGTCGACATCAGTGTGAAACGTCGAATCGGTCTCCACCAGGTCCGCGCCGCTCGATTCCACGACTACCGTGGTGCTGGCGGTCCCGATCGTCAGGGAGATATCCACCTTCGCCGGTACTGCCGAACGTACTTCCACGTCCTGCGAATAGGTGGCGAATCCTTTTGCCGTCACTGTCATGTGATAACTGTTAAACGGTACGTTGGTGAAACGGAAAGAGCCGTCTCCTGCAGTGTTCGTGGTACGCGCATAGCCACTGACAACGTCGGTAATTTCCACCGTGGCTTTCGTGATCGTCGCCCCCGATGGGTCCTTGACCACACCTTCAATGGAACCGGAATGCCCACCCTGTGCGGAAGCACCAACAACAAACAGAAACAGATAGACCACAAGTACCGCAAAACTTCGAAGACCGTAATGCATTCTTCCTCCAAGCCCTTAGGGGCAATTTAGATGAGTGTTGGTAGGCCCACTAAATATAGCGGGTGCGCGGCTAAATGGAGCCGCGCGAGGAGGCACTATCCTCATCGGGATCTACAATGCGAAGGAAAGAGGCGGACCACGCGAAGAAGGACATCCGGAAGGCGGCTCCGCGAAGCTGACCTCCGGGCAACCTGCAACTTCACCTAAAGAAACGATTGGGATGCTGAACGAGATAAGTGCTACTGCTGGCGTGACGCCCAGATGCGCAACTTGGCAGAAGCGGCAGGCGGCTTCGTCCTGGCCATTGGCATGGAAGTGCGGCGTAACCTGCAAGAGGAACGCGAGCGAGAGCAGAGCCAGCGCGAGCGCTACTGGCCGGGCGAGTCGGCGGAAGATGGGATGTTGGTCAAACAACATTTCCGTGCCTCCCGCGAATGAGCGTATGCGGGGCGGGCCCCCTCTCCGCCACGCGGAAAAAGGGACCTTAGCTAATTTTCAGCCAAGCTGCCGTGATTTGCAAGCTAGCTTCCCTGGTAGATGTGGCTAGAGAGAAACCGGTTGTATCCTCATTCGCGGGCTAGTTAGTCGGAAAAGGCCGCCGAATTGGCGCTGAGGAGAGCCATCAGGTTTGCCACGACATGCGCGCAGATTTTGCGCACTTCCTCTTCGGTGGGGCTTTTGCTGACTTCGTATTCCTCCATGGGGACGTAGTTGTTCAGGCTGATGAGCGGTCCGTAATGCGCATCGCAATTCTCCATGGTCATGACCCGGTATAACGGCTGATCGGGCCGCGCCAGATTGTAGGCCCCCACGTACAGCACGAAACTGGGCGCGGGGTTCGCGCCCCCCAGGATCGCCAGGCAATTGTGACTCTGCGAATCCACCTCCGCGAATACCCCTTTGAGCAGCACGCCCTTTTCCGGGTGGGCGCTCCCCAGAAGGGTCGCGGGGAATCCATTTTTCCGGAGCGCCTGAAGAAGCGCATCGCCAAAAAAGGTCTTGAGCCTCTCTGCTTGTTTGGAACTGGTTTCTGTATCCTGGAGTACGTGCGGTGATTCCCCGGAGGCTCGCGCGCCGGGTTGCGACTTTTGAGGAGGGGGTACCTGCGTGATGGCGGCCGGCTCTTTGCCCGGTGCGGCGTTTATGTCGAACAGCGACACATAGACTCGCACCGACTTCGGATTGAAGTCGGAGCTTCGTGCGCTGCTTGCCGTGGAAGCCGCAGGCCCTGCGTTGCCGGGCAGCAATACCAGCGCGAGGCCGACCAGCAGAACCACAATCGGAAACAGGTAAACACGCGCTGTGGCCATCGGTACCTCCAGGCTGAATTGTGGCAGAAGAAAAATGCTACTTTGGTTAGATGAATATGTGCAAAAAAAGGTGGGCGAATTTTGAAAAAAATAGAGAACAAAACTCCCTCGAGTGTAGGGGGAGTGCTCCCCGCGCCCAGCCCCCTGGAAGCAACAGACCAAGGTTACTGTCTCACCTTTCTTTTCGGCCCACTTTTATGGCACAGTCTTAATGAATCCATGAAGGTAAAGCGAACAAAGCGCACGCATATTCTTCTCCCTGAGGACCTCGCGCTGGAGATTGATGCACTTGCAGGACGCCGCGGCCGCAGCGCTTTTCTCGTGGAGACGGCCCGTGAAGCCGTCCGGCGGCGCAAACTGCTACGTTTCCTGGAAAAAGAGCCTGCTTCTTGGAAGGAGCAAGATCATCCCGAACTTGCCAAGGGGGCTGCCTCCTGGGTACGGAAACTACGGCGGCAAAGCGAATCCCGCAAATCCAAGCGCGACTAAGTGCTGGCCTAATGAAGATTCTCCTGGATACTTCGGTCCTGATTGATGTTCTGTGTGCCCGCAACAATCGCCGCAGCCTGCTGGCAAATCTGTTGCACGAGGGCCATGCGCTGACCACTTCGGTGCTCAATGTTGCTGAAAACTACGCAGGCATGCGTCCGGGCGAGGAAGCGCAAACTGCCGAGTTCTTAGGCGGATTCGAGTGTCTCGAGTTGAATCTAAGCGCCGCGCGCATGGCTGGTCAGTTGAAGAATTCCTGGGCAAAAAAGGGGCGCACGCTAACCCTGGCCGATACGATTGTCGCGGCCATCGCCATCGAAAACCGTTGCACTCTATTCACCGATAACCGCAAGGACTTCCCCATGCCGGAGATCCAGCTCCACCAGGCGTAACACACGTCTGGCCTTCGCCCGGCAGGGCGGAGCCGCCACATGAGTTGTTCACGAATTGCCTAGGATGCTAGCGCGGCCAAAGCCACCCGAAGGTGCCTGCGGTCAGCAGGCCGAAGACGAGACCATCGATGACTTCTTTCACCGTCATGCCCCAAGGCTGGCCTTTCCAAATGCCATTGCTCAGGTTTCCCAGGCCGTAGGCCAGAAACGCCGCGGTACCTGCAACGCGGAAGACCACCAGATAGTTCGCGCCGTGCGCGATGGTGCGCCCCGTGAGATAAGCGACGAAAAAGCCGACGATTAAGGTGAAGGCGAACCACAGTCCCAGGTACTTCGGCATCGCGGGCGGGCCGCTGGGAAACACCGTCAGCATCCCCACGGGCCCCTGCTTGTATTTTTCGATCATCGCGGGCGTCTTCATTTCTTTGTGCGTGCCATAAGGGAAAATGTAGAGGCCCTTGTGCAAACCGGCGGCGCGCAAGGCAGCGAGCAGTTTGTCTTCTTCGGGAAGTTGGCGGTAATCGCTGCGGTGGTAAGGAAGCAGCATATGCATGATGGAGCTGGCAATGAACACGATGATGGATGACAGGACAATGGGGAGCCAAAGTTCGGTGAGGGGAACCATACCTAGCCTCCTTGGGGTGAAGTGGAAAAAAGAATTGTGCACGCGAGGCTACACTTTTCGAGGATGGCGGTCAAGGCGAGACAGCGGGGGTGAGCTAGAGAGCGAATGACATCGCTCACAAATGAGCCAGAAATGCCGAGGTTCACCCTGCAACCCCGAGGGTGGGCACCCGACGGCACGCCTCGCTTCCTTGCGCCGACACACGGGGTCTACGCGGGTGATTGGGCACAGCCTGAGCCTGCGCCAAATCTGTACATCCGGACAGTTTTGCACCGCCCCGCCCCCCGATAGCCTGCTATGGGGAGTCCTACGCAATGCCGCATCGCCACTCCGTCTTGCCGTCTGTCTCTGGTTGCCGACCAGGCGCTCGTTCTGGGAGGCTTCCAGTGCAGCTTCTGGGATTCGTTTCCCCACTCGTCTTGCTCTTCGCTCTTTCTGGATGCGGGGTTTCGACCAACAGTTCTAGCGGGCCGCCTTCGCAAAACCCTCCGCCTCCGGGCACTGCCGCATCCATCACCAAGGACGGAGTCACCTGGACCTTCAGCGAGGCTGTCCCGGTCGGCCAGTTTGTGAATGGAGATTACTACGTCGTGGGACCGGTCACCGTCACCGCCGTCAGCCCGCAACCCACGACCTCCTCGCCGTATATGAATGGTTCGGTGGTGGATTTGCCAACCGCCAATGGCAAGAGTGGATTCGATTCCCGGTTGAATGATGGCACGGACGAATCCTGGTGGTTTGACGCTACCCTGCGTTCGTATCCACCCATCACGCTGAAGCCGGGTGACGCACTGGTTTCCTCGATTAGTCTGGCCACGATTCATTCCGTGCCCGAAGTGATGCGCGCCACGGACATGAGCGTCAGTCCGGTGGCATCCGACTCCGTTCTCACCGTTCTGGCGTCAGCGCCCTCTGCGGATGCCTTCCGTCCGTCTTATTGCGACCGGAACCAGACCATCTACCACGCAAATAACTTGCAGAGAAATCTGCTGCCTTCTCTTGCGCCTCCCAATCCCTCCAATACGCCGACGCTTGCTCAGTATGAAGCCCTCTACCGCCAGCCATGGATCGATACCAACGCCTTCTTGTTCGATGCGCCGGCAAACTACATGCCCAGCTACGGCCAGCACATTGCCTTTGCCGATTCCTACGCGGGGCTCCTTCTTATGCTGAACTTCCCGGCCGATCAAAAGGTCAACCTCACCAACTATCTGGTGCAGTACGGTATCGATCTCTACGGTTGCGTGCAGGCGGGATACGGCTGGCCGGCGTTTGGCGGACACCGCAGTGGCAGGAAATTCCCGATTATCCTGGCTGGCATTCTGCTGAATGACTCGGGAATGAAAAACGTTTCGACGACGTATCCGGACAAATTCGGCGAGGACATGCAGACCCTGTACATCAATCAGTTGCCACCCGCCGGAACGTACCAGCAAGCCTGGCAAGGTGCCACGGTCATTTATGGCGGCCATTACGGCGTGTATGCCGCCGACTCCACACCGGTGAGCGCGGGGTTATATGGGCCTTACGAACAATTGCAGCCCGCGAACTGGCCCATCCTGACTCCGCCCGGCGAACAATTGGGCGAAGCCTATCGCCGCTGCTGCACATCCGTTTCCTGGGTCGGTGAAGCCCTCGCGGTCTATCTGGTGAACGGCAAGAGCACTTGGAATTACCCGGCCTTCTTCGATTACGTCTATCGCTGGATGATGGAGAATGACACCCAGGCTGTGGCGGAAATCCTGGCGCAGAGCGGCTACGACTACAGCGCAAGCTGGGAACGCCAGGGGCAAACGCAGTACTGGCTCGACGGAGAAGTTTCACAACCGACTTTCATCGACGACATGTGGAACGCCTACCACTGGTGATGCGTAGCATCCACCCAAAAAGAAGAGAGCCCAAGATCACACATTCCGACTCCGAGGCCGACGCAGGCGGGGAACTAAGACATCAGCCACCTCGGACAAGTGCAATGGATTTTCAGAGGAACGAAATGCGTTCTTCCAGAATCACTCCATGGGGAGATGGACGGCTGTCACATCCCTGTGCGACATGGCTTTGTCAAAGGTAACCAACTGCAGGCCGGCTGCCTGAGCGAAGGAAATCAGATAGGAATCTGCCCAGTCTTTCGGGGCTGCCCGGCGAAGCTGGGTTAAGCCTCGAAATGACTTGTCCAAATTTAGTGGTTCCTGAAGAAACAAGACCCTTTCGTCAGAAAGCCACTCATCATAGATACCCCACGCTTGCACCTGAGTGAGAACTTCGTCTGCGCCCATCAATTGTGCGGTGGTCAGCAACCGCAACACACCCAGTTGCGTGAACCGACAGAAGCAGAGCCTTTGCGAACCAGGCAGTGTCTCCAGCCATCGGGCTGCCGCGCGGTGATGAATGTGGCTCTGGACCGATAAAGCCAACCACACATTCAGATCAGGGAAAAGAAATGAGGTCGTAGATTTTGTCATTGTCGACCTCGAGGCTGCCGGGCCTCTTGGAAGGGACCAATGGTAGTGAGACGCGCTTCCCTTTCTTCACGGACTTTGAGCGAAGTTGGACTTCCACGCCGCGGAGAATCAGTTCCTTTACAGAACGATTCTCGCGCAACGCCTTGGCCTTTAACTCTCGATACACCACGTCCGGGATGTCGACCGTAGTCCGCATGGACATAGTCTACCATATTTATGGCTAATTTGAAGAATTGCTCGAATGACTTTCCCCAGGCTTTCTTGGATCTCATCGAAGTTCACCTTCGAAGAATCACGCAACTTAGACTGTTCCTTGGTTCATCGGCGCTCAGCGCGCGGATGAACCAGGACCGAAGGAGTTTGTTCGGCGATGAAACATTGTGCATGAGAGATTCCAAATGTTTTCACAGACACTTTCACAAATGCTTTTCCACATTGGGAATGAGCAAGTGCTTATAATATAGGTACTTAGCAGAGGCCCACCACGCCTTTTTCGCTTTTTCTTTGTATCTTGGGGATTTAGGCAAAATGCCAATTCGGGAAACTGTTCCAAAATGGAACCTGCGTGCCCCGGAATGACCTCACTCCGCATGAGGCATGCAACTTGGCGACCATGAAGGTCTGATGGTGGCCATCCAAACCAAAGAGGGTCAGGACGGCTGACAAATCGGGCCAATGAGGCTCTCGAACCGCGAGCAAGGCGTACCTAGCGGATCATCGATGACCCGTCAACTAAAGGTCGAATTTGTGTACAATCCTTTGTCGCTACGAGACGCGCGACTGGAGTTTCACGATGAAAGAAACAGTTCAGGAGTACGTGCAGCGGATCCAGGGCAAACTCGCGGGCCAGGATCCCTTGAAAGTGCAAGCCACCGCAGCGAAGAAGCTGGCGCGGCTCATCAAGGGTGCGAGCCCGGCCAAACTGCGCAAACGGCCGGCGCCGGAGAAGTGGTCGGTCGCCGAGATCCTTGCACATCTCGCCGATGTGGAAATCGCCGTTAGTTGGAGGATTCGTGTGATCCTCGGCGCGCCGGGCACTCCCGTCCAGGCCTTCGACCAGGATGCCTGGGTTGTCGCCGGACATTATGGCAAGCGCGACGCGCGCAAATCCCTGGAGCAGTTCCGCGTCTTGCGTGAGACGAATTTGACGCTATACAAAATGCTCGCGCCCGCGCAGTGGAAGCATTACGGCATGCATGCCGAGCGCGGCGAGGAGTCCATCGAGCGCATCGTGCAAATGTTGGCTGGACACGACATCAATCACCTCGAACAAGTCGAGCAAATCCTCGCCCGCAAGAAGTAAGTTCTCGCCAAAGACGATGCGGTTATCTGCGAGAAGTGCGCAGCTTTTTGACAAGGATTTTGGCTTGACCTTTGAAAGTCTTAACCGCTCGAAAAGACCAGCCGCCCTCACGTTTGACGGCGGCGAAGTAACAGTCTGCCTGCGCCAATGATGACCAGGACCATGCTGAAGACCGCGAACGCCCATTTTGTGAGCGTGAAAATATTCGCCACGCGAGCGACGCCGTAAAGCCGCTGCGGATAATCTCGAAGCATCGCCAGGAAGCAGAAATTCTCCGCATAGTCGAAAAGCGTTGTGCCCACCGTCAAAAAGCTCAGTTTCTGCCACACCGGGCGCCCCGGAAAAACACGGGCAAAAGCGTAGGTTGTGCCCAGGAGGAAAAATGACCCGTAAAGAGCGGGGAAAACGGAGTCAACATAGTCCAGAAAGAGGCGATAGGCGTATCGTCCCTGCTCTCCGTATGCCGCTAACTTTGCATAGGCGGTCTCTGGGGAGTAATTGATGGTCATATCCAGCAACCCTGCCTGCCTCAGCGCCTCGCTGTGGAATGCGCCTGGTAAACCCCGCACATTGATCATCAACAACATAAAAAGGCTCAACAGGCCCAGACTCCACACCACCCCAGTGCCGGCGATTCCGAGCAAGAAACTCTGTAGTCGATTCCACATGCGCGCACTAATCCCTCGAGTCAGTTGTCTCCCCGTGGCCAGGCGGATTATAGCAGGGCCGCGCAGAGATCTGGCAGTTCAGTCACCAAGCCTACAAACGGGGAAGTAAGCTGTGAATGCTCGCGGAATTGGAGTGGGGGACTAAACAGAAAGGGTTCTGACCAGGCGGTTGGTTCCAAAGAAAAAGGGCCGCCCGCCAGTGGCGGACGGCCCTTCGTTCATTGAATTTTTATCTTCGCGCAACCGATAGCGATCTGCCAGAACCTGCTCGAGCACCCCTCAGGCGAACCTTCGGGGCAAGAGTAAACCGAGTCTAGCAAACAGCGGGCCCGTGAGAGCTGCTGCTTGCGGTTGGAGACCATCCTCCGCACACCATAGCGGAGTAGATCTCGCTTACTTAGAAAGGAGGTGATCCAGCCGCAGGTTCTCCTACGGCTACCTTGTTACGACTTCACCCCAATCATGAGTCATACCTTGGGCGCCTGCCTCCTTGCGGTTAGCGCGGCGACTTCTAGTACAG